>Ga0134128_10000362_pt1 | contig 63822 bp, 156 predicted proteins | sample KB31754_FD_96462 | JGI IMG/M metagenome (GOLD analysis project Ga0134128, IMG submission 96462) | Terrestrial soil microbial communities with excess Nitrogen fertilizer from Kellogg Biological Station, Michigan, USA - KB3-175-4 | ecosystem: Environmental > Terrestrial > Soil > Unclassified ... | reverse complement strand
GTGAAATGGTGGGGGTAGTTCGTGACATCCTTAAAGAAAAAGGGATGGACTGGCTACGAGAGCGAGCCGCCGCACTTCAAATGATCGACAGCGATTCAAAACCCACCCAGGAACAAATTGAACTTCTCAAGCCCTTTACTGACCTTTCCGTCAGTGAATGCTCTGAGGAAGATTGGTATTGCTTGACGCGCAGAATCCAGGGCGATCTCAAGGCTCATCTGGAGCTAGGCATCGGCTGTGATGGCTCTGGCTTCATCAAGGACAGCCTCTTTTGTGAGTGGGCATACATCGTCAACCTCGATGAGAACAAACTGGAAGTTTACAAAGGCTTCCAGCGAAAGCCCCACGACAAGGGAAGATATTCCTCCATTCCCCCTTGCGAGGATCACCACCGCCCCAACGTCTATTACCCCTGTGCCCTCTTCGCCGAGTTTCCTTTCGACAACCTCCCCGATCCGCGTACCTTCGTCAAGAAGATGAACGAGTTGAGGGAGGCTTATGAGAAAGCCGAGTACGACGAGAATGAGGAGGATTAACCCCCACTAGCCCTAGTGGGGTGAAAGCGAGGATTTAACATGGCGGTTCCACGTTTGAAGTTTGACGACAAGGGCGAGGCGTGCATCACTTGCGCCAATTGTAAGCGGAAGCATCAACTTGCGCGAGCGAGTGCGCCGGCACGCACGCGGTTGGAACACATCTTCGATTGGGTGACTGCATCCATTCGTAGCCAAGGGTACAAGGATGGCTTCCTCTGCCGCCACTGCGAAAAGAGGCTGGGCATTGATACTAGCGAGGTGCGCCGTTTGTGTCGAAAGCATCTCACTCCCCAATACTTTGAGGCGCGGAAGAATTTCCACGTTACGGTGACATGATGGGAAAGCAACGACCACATCTCTGTTGCCAAACACACTGCTGCATCGAACATGGATGCAAGTACGGTTACGAGGACTGTCCTGTGGTGCTTGGCGAAGTGAAGCAGTCTTACCCCTGTGAGACTTGCGGGCTGGAAACGGAAGGGTATTATGGAGAGCCTGAACTAACCATAGATGAGCAGCAGGAACATCTTAATGCCCTCTGGGAAGAAAAACACCACCCAAGGATGCTATCTCCCTTGGAGGCATCTGTTGCCGAAGTAGCAAAGAAATACGGACGACACCGAGTCTTAGCCATCCTCAAAGTGGTATCTGAATTGCCAACAGACCAGCAAGAGGTTATCAAGATTCTGGAGTCTCTAAAGGGGATCAAATGACATACAACCTTTTGCCGCCGCACGCACAGGTGATTGCGACACTTCTATTCCTATGGAAGCGGTATGGATTTTGTTGGTGAGGCACCATGATTAACACTGACAGATTGACCCAATTGGGCAAGGAATATCTCCTTGCTAAAGAGAAATACGAGCGTGCAGTGCGGATTAACATCCGCACTGTTAAACTCCAGAAGGACTTTCAAAAGACTACCTTCTGGGACATGCTACAAGACCTGGGTGACACAGTGTTGAGGAATGTCCGTAAGCGAGACGATCCTGTGCGCTACGGCATTCAAGAGTGGCTCCGAGAGATATGCGTCAAGGGCAAAGATGGGTACGACTTCGACGACGTTCCCGCTTTTGTGCGTGTATACAACAAGTTGAAGGAATCTCTTGCCAAGAAGCTGCGCGGCGTCATTGAGCCTGGTGGTGGTTTCAGTGATATTGTTGATGCACTGCCCCTGACTGGTAAAGAAGCCTGTCTGCGTATTCTTAACGGTGAAGCGCGGGATGCAGAACAACTAAGGGAGATTGCACGGTGGGGAACCGCTGACGGCAGTAGTTCTTACTACTTTGCCGAACATATTTTTCACAAAGAGAATCACGTTGAGCAGTGGCTTGAACAGGCATACGCCGACAAGCTATGCGAGACACTGGCTTTCAAGGAAGGAGACTTCGCCCTGGAATTGGAGAATGCTGACCCATGATCTATTCCGTAGCGATAGTCGAGGATGGATATGTTTACGGTGTTCTTCTCATGGAGGGGAACATCGTGAAGCGTGCATGGATTGACCCGGAATTGGAGCCGGGCATCTGTGTAAAGATGACTTTTCATGACCCAGACCCTCGTAAAGTGATGGACGCGGTTCAAAAGGTTCTGGACGTGAGATACATTCCAGAAGTTGATCCAGCGAATTACGTCTTTGATTTCTTGGAGAAGTTGCCCGATGCTAAAACCCGATTTTCATGTCTTTGGAGGATATGTGTGGTATGCGTACCCCAAAGGGGCGAGCAGTTTGGACCCCCCCGGTGGTGCGGATGCCAAGGCTCGTTTCCGTGTAAAAGACTTCGTGACCGCTGACGCCTACAGCAATTATCACGATGATGGACTGTTGATTATCACTGCGACGGCGAAGAAGCCGGAAGCCTCTAACCTTTGGCAAGTGGTGCCTTTGCGTGTACCTGATGGCTTCGGCGGGAAGGTGAACGAGAATACAGTCATTCGACATATCTATACCCTGGTTGAGAAACCAGAGGAAGTATTCAGCTTTTTCATTGGATTGAGAGTGCCAGTGGAGATATAATCCCTCTGGTGGCAGCGATCCATACAAAAAGGAGGAAAGACCTATGACAATGCGCAAGCCGCTTGACGATGAAGAGAACGACTTCGATCTCTACGACGACGACGAGTTCGATGACGACGACCTCGACTTCGATGACGACGATGAGGACGAGGACGACGACTTCGATGATGATGAGTTTGACGACGACGACTTCGATGACGATGAGGACGACCTCGACTACGAAGATGACGACGAGGACGACCTCTAAAAGAAGTCGCAACACCCAGAGGCAAAAACCTCTGGGTGTTTTTGTATAAAAAGCGAACCTATCCCCCACATACCCTAGTGGGTAGAAAGAAGTGAACCCCTGAAAGGAGAACATCATGGCTCGTAAGCAGGTTGAGATTTTCGACAAAGCGACCTTTGAGACGGCACTGCCGAAGCTCAAGGGTACTGACAAGCCTGCCTGGGAGTGTGTGGGGCTGGTAGGCGGTGAGTACACCTACCTTGTCACCTTGGGCGACACGCGCCCAGCGAGGATTCTGGTACGTTCCAGCGTGGATAGCACCGGCTGGAGTCGCGCGACCGGCGAGGACAGCATCCGCGTCTACGTCGTGGATAAGGACTTGAAGCCTCTCAGCGGCAAGGCGAATCGCTGGACGACTCGTCTCCCCGGCTGGCAGGAGCGAATGAATGAGATCATTCGTTTCCTGGCGAAGATGGCTATCAAGATCGGACCTTGCCCTCGTTGTGGTGAACACGGTTTGGTGCGTCTGAACAAGGTGAAGAAGGAGGGACCGAATAAGGGACGTTGGTTCCTCGCTTGCCGGGAAGATAAGTGCTACTTTGAGTGGCAGACCGAGCGGGATCATGACGACGATCAGGCTGATAATGGTTTGCCTGAGTGCCCTGGTTGCGAGGGCAAGACCCTTCGTGAGTTCACTGTAAAGAAGGAAGGACCGAACAAAGGACGGAAGTTTTTCAAGTGTTCTGATCCTGAGTGTGCTTTCTTTCAGTGGGCAGACGAGACAGAGTAGCTGTAAGAATCCAGCGCATTTCATCCAAAAATGTGCTGGATTTCTCTGCACGGCATGGTATAGTCATTACAGACCAATCAGGACACCTTGTCCTGATGAAACACGACTCTCAAAGTCATAACCAGTGAGGTGTATCATGGCGAAGCAGACCGTTACGGTTCAGGTGAAGGTTCAGGTGCCCGAAGGCACCAGTCGTACCAAGGTGGAGAAGACTGTCTCCACGTTGCTCAAGAGCGGCAGCACCCCGGAGGGCTTCAAGCTGGGCGCTCCGAAGGTGATTCAGGAGGCTTCTCCTGCTTCTGAGAGCGCCACCTGTGGCGCGAGTGCGTGAAACTAATCTGAACCGCACCTAGTTAGGTTTGTGGGACGGAGCGTTCCGTATGGTGAACGTATCCAGCAAAGGCGAAAGCCGCCGTCCCACAAGGGAGAGATTCATGCCCCTGCCAGTGAACGACCACGGAACACTGGCGAGTACCAACGAGTAAATCGCGCCTGTGGTGCAACGCGATTGTTTCTAGGGTGGTTAACCCCCACAAACCCTAGTTAGGTGTTCGCTGAGAGGTTCGGCGATACCAAGCCGCTGTCGGGTAGCTGGCAGCGAAGTCCCTGACGGGAGGAGCAATTCATGCCTGCCAATTCCACTGCCCCCAAGTGCCCCTACTGCAACGCCACGATGCGTGAGCGTAATGGTAAGCGAGGAGCGTTCTGGGGGTGTCCAAAGTTCCCCAAGTGTCGCGGCACCCGCGACATGATTGTCTATCCCGATCCCAAAGACATCAAGCTAGTCAAAGGTTCCCCTGAGCAGGAAGCCATTTGGGACTGGCTCCAGAACGGCACCGAGAATGGGCTGATCGAGGCTCGCGCTGGCTCTGGCAAGACCTTTACCATCGTCAACGCCGTGGCGCGTCTGCGGGGTGTCAAGGTTGGCATCTTCTCCTTCAACAATCACATCATTCGTGAGATGAATGACAAGTTGCAGAAGGAAGGCATCTCCTGGGCGCGTGGGCATACCTACAACGCCTTCGGGTATCGGGCGGTTCGCAATCACCCGCAACTCCAAAGTGCAGAGTTGTTTGAGGACAAGCTGCCTACCATCATCACCGAAATCCTACCGGATGACACAGAGGAAGCCGGTATCATCCGCATCGCCGCCGCCAAGCTGGCGCGCCTGTGTAAGTGCTACATGGAGGATGGCAAGGATGAGGAAGTGCTGTCTGAGTTGGTGGAGCGCTTCAATATCGAAATCAACGGCGACTGCCAAGATTACGAGGAGTTGGAGCAGCGCACCACTCGCGTCTTTGAGGTTGTACCCAAGGCGCTTGATCTCTGCCTTAAGCGGCGATCTACCTTGGACTTTGACGATCAGGTTTGGTGGACCGTTCGCATGAAACTGCCCGTCGAGAAGTTTGATGTGGTGTTCATTGACGAGGCGCAGGACACCAACAAGATGCAGCAAGAACTCGTCAACATGGCTTGCCCATAACGGGGGAGGTAGCCGGGTGAAGTTGTGTTCGCTGAGTGCCGCAACAGATTCCTCCAACGCTAGGAGGCACCCGGAGCCTATCAAGAAGTGGGGTAAAGTCACCCTGCCCGATGATAGACACGAAGAAGCAAGGGCTGGATACGCCTGACCACTCTATCCCCTACACGGTCGTGTAGTTGAATTGGTGGAGTGTGATTTTCTAAACCCCAAATATGCCCAGATGGTGTTTTATGATAATAGACTCTGGGCGGTGCCCGTTGAGTGGATCGAGAGGAGTGTGAATATCGATGACAGAAGCACAAGTTCTCAAATTGCTGTACACGCTCGTTAAGGATGCTGCGATAATGCAGACTGACCCTGACGACCTATCTGGCTTGAATACGAAATACTTTGTGGATCAGGAACAACTGCTCCGCAACATCGAGGCAAAACTCGAAGAATGTCATGGTGAGTAACTCACCTTTGGGTAGTGTTTGGATAAGGCATAAACATCTTGGAACGGAAGATCGACTTTGAACATAGGGACTGGCATGTAAGGCGCTACTTGCATTAAGGCAAGCCAGTGGTGATTACCGTCAACAATGGTGTTGTCTTTCGACAGGATGATGAGAGATGAAAGGGCACCCTTTTTCCTTACCTTCTTAATCGCCTTGTCAACATAGATGGCGTTCTGAGCAAAGGCTGTGGGGGAGGCGTCGTTTCTGTTTAAGAGTTTGGCTGGTGCCATCTCAATGCGCTCAACCTTGACGCCCAACCCCATCATCCATCGGAGGAAGTCTAGTTTATCTTTGAATTGGGGCATCTTAATACGGTCGATGCCGAGGGACTGAGTGGGATGAAATACTCCCCTTTTGACCTTGCCGCCGAGGGTACTTCTGAACCTCTTCCTCCTGATCTTCTTGGGGTAGCCGATTTCAGGAGATGGTTCATTTAGCATCTTCTCCGTTTCTGGCGTTGGAGGGACTATGTACAACTCCACGAAATCGCGGAAACCTTTGAAACTTGACATGGAGTATCTATGATCCCCCGTCATGAAATAAAGACCCGAACCATCAGGCAGGACAACGACACTACCTGCTTTAACAGCCGCTCCAACAACCAGAACGGACGGCGACACAACAAGAGAGCCAAGAGGTTAGCCAGCAAAAGATTGCGACAATGGCTACGGAGGATAGATGACCGTCAGACAATACTGCGATGACTGTCAGTTGACTCACAAGGAACCCTACAGCGTGAGTCGCCAGCACGGTGTTTGTCAATACTGTGGCAAGCACCGCTGGTGTCAGTGGTACGAACCGCAATTTGATGATATGTTCCCAAAAACCGCCATCGTCCTGCAAGTCCTCATGGGCGTTGCCGTGATCGGCGGGGTAGCGTGGTGGTGTTTTGCTAAGTGAGATAGATCGGGCGGTTAGCATAACGGTTAATGCCCCGGACTCATAATCCGGCTTATGAAGGTTCGACTCCTTCACCGCCCAATTTTTGTGATATCCTTCACAGAAATTACGCATCGTAACTACATTGCATACAGGGGGTATGTATGCAATGTAAACTATGTGATAAGCCGTTTCCCACTAAGATATACATTGATGGGAAGCAGAGGAATCTAAGAAACCGGAAGTATTGTTTAGACTGCTCGCCTTTTGGGAGACACAACACAAGAGCATTGACTGGCTTTGAGAGTCTACTCAAACGGCAGTGCGAGGCTTGCGGGAAGGACTTGATACGAAAATCTGAGAAGGGCAAGATGTGTTGGGTCTGCACCAACAGAAACAACAGGCGAGAAAAGATCGAGAAGATAAAGGGCTTGGTTGGCTCTGCTTGTTGGTTCTGTGGTTACTCTCGTTGTTGGGAGGCAATGGATTTCCATCATGTTGACCCTGAGCAAAAGTTGTTCAACCTAACCACAAGGGAATTGCAGTTCTCATGGGAGAGAGTGGTTAGTGAGGTAAAAAAGTGCGTGCTGACCTGTGCGCGTTGTCATCGAGAAATACACGCAGGCGTTATCGGCAATGAGCAGGTGTATGAACTCTGGCGAAGGAACTGGAATGAAGTTTAACAAGAGAATGTCTCTCCTGTTTTCGTGGTTAGCGAAGAGGGCTTCTGGCAGGGTTCATAACCGCGCGTGTGGAAAGTGTTGGTTAACTATTGGGTCAACACTGCCAAAAAGACTCAAAAGAACATACGAAGCCGAGGGTGTCTTTGACGATTCGTTACTCAGAAACGACTTGTTTGTATTGTCTCAAAGGGAATGGATCGCCTATAGCATGAACACCGGAGAATCAGAGCAGGCTTGTGCTAATCGTAAGGTCGGTAGATGGGATACATGGATAGTTTCCCTGACCACAAAAGGACTAGACCATTATCTTGAAACAACCAAACCCTTTTGGCAGAGGATGTATGAAAAAGAGCCGGTCCAAATGGTCGTAGGGGTGGTCAACATGGCATTGTACTGCTCCAAAGAAATGCCGAACTCCACTCGTAAGCGGTATCGCTTTGGAGACAGAGGATGTCTTAACGTAGAACGGGTCTTAATCGCCTTGGTTTTTTCGGGATTCCTTTTTTTCCAACTCTTCGCTTGGGCGAGGAGTTCGTCTTTTTTGGCTAAATATCTTTTTCGGGAACGCGCCTTTACACATTCTTTACAACTACTGGCAAGACCATCAACATGATGAGATGCAGACGTAAAACACTCTGTTGGTTTCTGCTTTGTGCAGGTGAAACAAGTCTTGAAGGACATGATATACTCCTTGTTCGGGTTGCTTACGGGCATAATGAATGAGCGGAGGAGGCAAGTCAATGGCAACGATCTGGACGATAGGTCACTCAACTCGATCCCTGGAAGAACTGGTTTCCATGCTTCTTTCAGTGAGGGTTGAGTGCCTTGTTGATGTACGGAGCTATCCTGGCTCCCGCAAGTTCCCGCATTTCAATAAAGAAGCCTTGGAGGTTTCCATACCAGAGAGGGGCATCGAATACATTCCCCTTGGGAATCTATTGGGCGGCAGGCGAAAGGTGGCTGTGGACTCCAAGAACACCAGATGGAGGCACGCCGCCTTTCGTGGTTATGCCGACCACATGGAAACCAATTCTTTCCAAATGGGTATTGGTGCCCTGGAGCGCATTGCTACAGCGAAGCGCACCGCTTTCATGTGTTCCGAGGCGGTTTGGTGGCGCTGCCATCGCTCCATGATCTCTGATTACCTGAAATGTGCCGGTTGGACCGTCCTGCATATCACTGGTGCCGGCAAGGTAACTGAACATCCTTATACTGAACCGGCTCTGATCGTGGATGGGGAGTTGAGGTACTTCTAACCCCCACAGACCCTAGTGGGGTGAGAAAACACAAAACCTGACGGAGGGAAGATAAGATGGGTAGGATTATCGTCGTCGGAGATCGCCACCAAAGTATTTATGGTTTCAGAGGGGCAGACATCACCGCCATCCCCTCTCTGGTGGAAATGATGCAAGGGCGTCCAAATGGTTGCCGGGAGTTCCCGCTGTCCGTTTGCCGACGCTCTCCCCGTAGTCACATCCGCCTCGCCCAGGCAATCGTCCCTGACATTCAGTGGATGACCGTTGCGAACAGTGGCATTGAGGCACCAGAAGGTGAAATCTATCAGGTGTCCATGAACATCGCCCTCGACATGATGAAAGAGGGCGACATGGGTATCGGGCGCACCAACAAAGTATTGATTCCGCCCGCCTATCAACTGATTCGGATGCGAAAGAAAGTTGTTATCCGTGGACGCGATATTGGCACCGGACTCATTAGCCTCATCAAGAAGATGAAGGCTACTTCCATCGAAAACCTGCTCTACAAGATGGGCAAGTGGTTCGAGAAGGAGGTTCGCAAACTGTGTGCCAAGGAGGGAGTTGATGACCCTTCCCTGCTCCAAAAAGGCGCTACCAAGTACCAGTCCCTTGAGGACAAGGTGTCTTGCATCGAGGCGCTTTGCGATGGTATCGATACTTTGGATGAGTTGATTGTCACCATCGAGAAGTTGTTTGCTGACTTTGATGACAGTGGCAAGCCGAAGCAAGCTATCGTGCTTGGTACGGTTCACCGGACGAAGGGCTTGGAGTCTCACAACGTCACGGTGATTGACCCGGAGAACTTCCCGCATTCTCTGGCGCGGAAGAGTTGGGAGAAGGTGCAGGAGCGTAACCTTGCCTACGTCGCTGCTACCCGCGCCAAGTTCTCCTTGGGGAAGGATGGCAGCGTGATCGAGCCGGGGCGTCTCATCTTCATTGGTGCTTGTCCGAGCATCTACAAGGCTCAGTGGCTCATGGGGTTGAACAAGTACCCCAATGATGGGAAGCCTTTCCCTGTTTCTCAGCCCACGCCTCCTCCTGCCCAGGTTGAAAAGCCTGCGGTGGATGAGGATCGCGTGGCGTTGGAAAAGAAACTGGTTGATTTTTACAAGAGATATGGGGTTGAGAAAAAAGTCGCCCTGCAAGCCGCCGGGGGTTTGAGTAAGGATCAGCTTACCCAATGTGTGACGCAGTTTGAGACTGCTATCGCCAATCAACCGAAGCTGACTGCCGAACAGGAGAAGATTCTTGAGGAAGAGAAGCGTCATGAGGCAATGATGCGAGCAATTGAAGAGGCAAATGTTTAACCCCCACGAACCCTAGTGGGGTGTTAGGAGGACGAAGGAGAAGTCATGAGCGATCTTAACATCAAAACGCACGTCGAGGGGCGTTATCCTCGCGAGTTTGTGAGATTCGATCCACGCAACATCGAAGTGGGCGCATACGTTCACGAAGACGAGGTTGTCTTTCGCCTGGATGACAAAGAGAACCTCGATATGTGGCTGCAACTGCCCGTCAGTCGAGAACAACTGGAGGAAATCCTTCGTCAAATGGACGAACGGAAAAACGAGAAGGAGGCTGAGTAACATGGTGGGAAACCCCCATCTCTGGTATGCCGAAGTCGTGACGCACCTGCGAGAAGCAGAGCAAGCGTTGAACAAGGCGATTGGACCCCTCACCAACGTCCGCGATGAGGAACTGTTTAAGGAACTCCACAACAAACGCATGGAGTTGTGGGAACTCATCAAGAAGGCGATGGTGAAAGGTGCCAACGCAGGCTAGAAAGGAGCCAAAGAATGCGATTTCAAGTGAATGATATTGTGGCTGCTGCGCCGGGTTGGAGTCCGGGGGTGTTTGTTATTACCGCCATCCACCCCACTCGCCCAAAGAGTCCCTATGATGGGGTGTCTCTGCGAAACAGCAATACCTATCGCCTGAGCGATGAGAGTCTTGCCGACAAGCGCATCGGTGTTGCTGATGCTGGTTGGAACACCGTGACGGTGCAAGTCCCTTCTCTGGACGGTGGCGATGGAGTGGTGAGTGTGGATCACAGCGTCCTGCGTGGACGACAGCGTGCCCGCCGCGAAATCGCCATGATGCAGCATCCCGGCAGGAATTACAGTCAGATGGAGTTGGACGACATCAAGCGCTGGGAGAAACTGGCAAGTCTCAACCCAGGCGATAAGTTCCAGTGCCGCGTGCGCGGCAAGATGGACACTATGACGTTCCGGCACATCACTGAGCGTGGTTACAAGTTCGTCTTTGTTGCCGAGAACGGCAACGGCACCTGCTACAAGTACCCTCTCCGAGTGGTGGTTGTCTAACCCCCACAGACCCTAGTGGGGTGTAAGACTCCACTAGGGCGTGTCATTGGAGGGATCATGAAACGTAAACGACGGAAAGAATTGATCGTCCGAAAGATCACCCCCACCTATTACAGCGTGGGGTTTTGGGACCGAGATACTGGTGATCCTGGGCGAGACTTTCGCAGTTGCGGCGCAAGGCATACCGAAGAAGAAGCCAAGAAGCTGCGACTGGAACTTCTCGTTAAGGAATCCCACAAGTATTACTGAGAGGAGACACATATGCCGGCGAAAACCGACAAACTGCGTGACTGGAAGTTGTTCACCGAAGGTGCCATAATCGGCACCATCGATCTCGCCAAGGATCGGCTCCGCAAGAAGTCCAAGAAATATCTTGATGACGCCTCTTTCGAGAAAGTCTTCAAGTGGGCACTCAAGCGTGCCGCTGCCTACATGACGAAAACGAAGAAAAGTTAACCCCCGCGAACCCTAGTGGGGTGTCCGAAGAACACCGAAAGAAAGAAGAAAAGGAGAGCCAACATGAACGAGAACGTAACCGTGAACCCGACCGAGAAGATCAACAAGAGCAAGCTGATCGTCGCCGCATTCAAGGCGAAGGGGCTTGACACTCCCGCCAACGATGTTGTGGACTTTGTGAAGTCCGAGAGCGGCATTGAGGTTGGTGTGAGCCTTGTTAACAACCTGCGCCACCGTCTGCGGAAGGCGAAGGCTGACAAGAAGGCGAAGCGGAAGCCGACCGCTCCCAGGAGCGAGAAGCCCGCGCCTGTCGCCGAGACAGTGGTTGATGACGATCCTCTGGCGAAGCTGTTCGCCGTGAAGGAGTTCGCTGCCAAGATGGGCGGGCTGACAGAACTCAAGAATTTGGTGAGCAAGCTGGAAGCCCTTGCCGCGTAAAAGATGTTTCGGGGAGGGTGAAATGCCGCTCTCCCCCTGGTCTTAGGAGGAGACAATAATGCCGTTCAAAAAACTGACATCTTGCCAGTTGACTGAGGTGTGGAATGGTATTGAACGAAAGGCGCTGGAGTTGCGTGCCGCATCTATGATCCACAACCCCGTAAAGGTGTACCGGGCAATGGAGGATCTTGATTTCCTACGAATGAAACTCCAGAATCACTTCGCTGCTGTTGCGGTGGAGGAATCCCAGCAAAAGGATGCCTGATTGACGTAGAAATCGTGGTATAATGAGGGTGGCGGACCACCCTTTGAAAGGGAACAGATGAGCAAAAGCGAAGCGATCCGGCAGTTCTTTAAGGATCATCCGCTCGCTTCCAATCCCGAAGTAATTGATGGACTGTCTCGACAGGGTGTTGATGTCAACGCCAACCTTGTGAATCAAGTGCGGCATGACTACAAACATAAGAAGGCTAAAGAAGCTGCCTTAATCCCTGATGACAATGAGCCATTACTGCGGGTGAAGCGGCTGGCGGATGATCTGGGCGGGGTGGACCGTCTAATCCAACTCGCCTTCCTCTTAAAGAAAGTAATTGGAGGCGATGAGGGGGTAACAAACGATGAGTCCTGAAAACGTAAACCTGACTGACGAGCAGCAGCGTGTTCTTGAGATGGCAATCGAGTTCTATATCCGTCTTGGATTAGGACAATTTTCTGAGATTGCTACTCGGCTCAACCTGCTGCAAGGTGGGCGGATTGAACCGGAAAAGATGGAACGTATCCGACAACTCTGTGAAGAGATGGAGGAACTTGCCTGGGGCGAAGGAAAGCCGTGGCAACTCAAGGACGATGAGACGAGCATTTACACTCTGACTGCCTTTCTTCTGGAAGCACAGATGGCTGGCAAGACCAAGAACGTCAAGCAACTCAAGAAGCGCATCGCAGAGTTAAAGAAGAAGACCAAGGAGAAAATTCAGTGAATGCTGATTTCGAGTACGAGGGGCGAAAGTATCGAATAGTGGCGGGTGTCGCTGCCTGTTACGATAGTGCCTCCCCCTGTTATCTCAAACTGCCTGATGGCAGAATCCTTGTAGTTGGTGGGTGGTTGGAGGTTATGCCCCCAATCCCCACCGACATAACCAACGCAAACTTCCTCCGTGGCATCGAACCAGATGGTGCCTTTGTCTGTGAAGAAGTTGTCTAAAGAAAGGAACCCACAATGCAGAAGAAGACCGTTGTACTCCTGAACGCGAACGACCTGAAAGAGGCGATGGTGAAGCATTACACCGATTACCTCGTTGCAAACCCGGCGCATCTTGCCGATTTGCTCCGCGCCGGCAAGCTGGATGAGTTGCCCAACCTATCCACCGCTACTCTCGCTCAATTGGCACAGATGTATCGAGAGAATCACGCTGGCGGCGATGTTGCGGCTCGCGAGGGTGTTGACCTTGTTTTGGTGCAGAACGCTGGCACCCTGGAAGTCCTCTACGAGCGGCAGGCTTCTGCCGCCAACAGCGCCACCACTCACGCGCCCGCCCAGCATCACGGTTGAAATCCCAAGAGGGGGTGCCCGCCCGCACCCCCGCCCTTGGTCAAGGGAGGTGGGTGACTATGATTGTCTGCGATGAATGCCGAGATGTGAACGTCAAAGGCTTCGATTGCGCCATTGTCATTGAAAAGCAAGATGAGTACAAGGCGACAGCCGAAAACCGCCGACGAGTCAAACGCAAACCCCGCGAGGTTTGTAAAATCCCTGTTGTGCTTTGTGAGAAATGTCTATCTAAGGTTCTCAAGAACCTTGGGCATCTGAAAGCAGCGGGGCAGCTATCAGGATACAAACCTCCCGAACAGCCGAAAGAGGAGGGTAGTCATGATCGTTTACCTGAATGAGACTGGCGCAAGACAGTGCCTTGATGACCCGGAGAAGTTCGTTGGCTTGCCACTGGAGGCAAAGAACGAGAAACAAGGCATCTATTACGATCTTTACGACCTGAAAGGCAGGTTCTTCACCGGGACTGTCTCTGTTCGTGGTTTCGATCAACAGCCTCCCGGTGCAGAGAAGGTTGCCGAGGCGTGTAAGAATTACCGGGATATGATGCACTACGAGGCATATCCCGGTAACAAATGGAGGAAGTAACGAATGCGACGTGGTAGTGACAATGGCTGGTTGGTAAGTGACAACGGCGTTTTCATGGGCGTGAACCTGGGAGCCGATTTCTGCGCCGAGCATGAGTGGGGCGTCAGGGATTTGAGGATCATCCTGGGTGTTCCCGGCGCGGCTGAGGAAGATCGATACGCCGAGCATAAGAAGGCGGATTACGGTGGTGTTTATGGAATCGAACGTCGCCGCTGTAAGACCCCCAACAAGGACTGTATCGCCCTCAAAGAAGACGGTGACACCCTTAACCTCATCGTGGCGCGTCCTTACACCCTCAAGAACCTGCTTGAGCATCCTCTTGACAACCCCCATTATGGGGAGTGGCGTTTTCACGACAAGCAGGAGATGGCTACGGCGTGGTGCGAAAACAGCCTCATTGTCCGTGTCAAGGGTGAGGCGAACTTCAAGAAACTCCGACAAATCCACGATGCCCTTCTGCGCGGTGAGTGCGCGATCTGGTTGGGCGGCGGCGGTGTTTTCAAGAACGCCGGACTCTGCATTGCCATCATCAGCACCATCACCAAGGACAACCTCAAGGTGATGCACGATGCCGATGTGGATCGCGAGAAATTGAACCGCGCCGATGAGAAAACGGGCATCAAGAAGAAGATTGAAGAGGCAAACGACCACTGGCAGAAAATGCAGGAAGTGGAATCCGGGCGCTCCTGTTACGGGAAGAAGTGGGGATTCTATGCCTTGAGTCCCAGGTGGGCAGGTAAGGAAGAGAAGAAGAAAACCAAGCATCCGGTTGTCTACTGGCTCAACCCTATGGAACAGGACGTAAACAACTACGGCTGTTTCACCGTGGAGGAGTTGGAGCAGTGGTTGGAGGGCAAGGGACCGATCCCCAAAGAGAAGTCCAAGCAGCGGAGGAGACGCTGATGGCGAAGAAGAAAAAGGTGCCAGAAAAGCCTCAGAAACAGGTTAGGGAGTATTACGACTACAACAAATGTCGTGATTACCTTGAGGCGAAGTATGGCTACAGTGAACGCGACTACGCCGGAATGTCCAAGGGGAAGGGCGTCAATGTAAGTGTTCCTTACCTCGACTTCTGGCATTGGGTACTTGAAAATCAGGAAGTTCACAACGGCTGCTTCATTTCTTTCAGCAGAGGTGTTCTGGAAGAGATTGAAGAGGATTGGGTAAAGGAGATTTACACCCGCTATCTCGATGAGTTCGCCGATGAGAAGGGCGAACTTGAGATGTATGTGTGGTGGTAAAGGAGGAAACATGAAGACAAAAGTTCATTACAGTGACGTTCTGAGTGCAACTGATGGGCGGCTGGTGTCTACAAGTGGCATCAACGGCATCTACAAAGTTTTTGATGCCGTTGCCGGACCTGGGGTGACAACTATTGCCCTGTTGTACCTTGGTGATACGGTAAAGGACTACCTTAAAAAGAAGTTTCCGAAGTATGCCAGTCGAGAAGTCAAAGAGGCTCTTGACCTTGCGCTGACTCAATGGAAGATGGCTTACCCGGACGACAAAGCACGCAAGGAGGCTGGTGCCGAATCTATGAAGTTCTACCTCGATCAGCATGTTCTCCCCTTAGTGGGCGACGAGTACGTTGAAGTGGAACATATGGGCGACAAGGAAGTTGAGAAGCTGGGCGAGGGTTATGGCGACTTTTTGGGTGAGAAACTCGCGGGCAAGGAAGTCATCGTTGTACAGACGGACAAGTAACCCCCACAAGCCTTAGTCCATCGGAGGGAAGTATGAAGCCAGTAAGACACGAACTCAAGTACACCCGCAAAACGGAAACGGCGTGGTGTACTTGTCGTCGCTGGCAGAAGAAACATCCTCTGATCCCCTGGACAGACGCGCCTTCCCCGGCGGGTATCGCTCAAACCGAGCAACTGATTGATGAGTTTAAGAAGCACATTGAGGAGGCGCAAGCGAAGGAGAAACAAGATGGATAGAACGGTGATCGTTGGTTTTGCGGGCGGCTATGCTGAGGCTCGCATTAACTACAACTACAAAACCCGGAAGTGGGATGTGGATTTTCTTGAACCATCTGACGAGTATCTGCGCGAACCCTACAAGGTAAATGAGCGCCGGGGCATCACTTCCTTTGACTCCCCGCGTGAAGCCTTGCTTTGGGTCGCTGAGACGGAATTGGGATGGAAGGAGGGAGCTACCGTTGAAACAGCAATTTCTTGAATTGGTTCGCACGTTCATGAACGTGGACTTCTCCAAGCACCCGAACCTCATCACCATGAAGCGCCTCTATGAGGTACTTCGTCAGAAGGGGTTCACCAAAGAAGAGGCGGCTCGCGCTGCGGGCAGACTGGAAGTGAGTGTCACGGATGCCTTCGTGGAAGACAAGGAGATGTTTGAAGAAGTCATCAACTGCTACGCGACGGCAATCTTCAACATGAAGGCGGAAATGGATAAGACCGATCCCCTTCTCTTCTGGGAGGCTACCCAGAAGCCGGGACTGTCTTTGAGATATGAGGGGGAGGAGTGACCACTATGTTCATTGGTGAGAATCTCAACGACCGGCAAGTTGCAGTCTTACAGGCGGTCGCAGATCGTTCTTGCGGCTGTCGCTTCGCCAGTGTTGATGGAGTCAAAAAGGAAGCGGAGCAGACGCCTTCTCGTTTCCGTTGTCTCTACAACAAGTACGACCATGTTCCGATGAAGCGACTGAACCGCATCATTGATGAGTTGGTGACTGAGGGGTTGGTTGAGCGTGAGGAGCGTAACGGCAAGCAGTACGTCGGTTTGACCGATGAAGGCAAGCGATGCAACCGCATTATGGTGGACTTCCTATGAGTGAACTTAAGCAGAAGGTGAAGGAAGTCGAGAAGAAGTACCACAATCTTTGTAAACAATTGTTTTACATGGAGAGTGGCGACGAGTACAACCGAGTCAAAAAGGAGCGGGACAAGGCTCTCCATGAGTTAAACGTCGCTACTGGAAAACTACGCGGTTGGGAAGATTACGATTGATCGGCACCAAACCTTCTCTTAAACGTGGCAGCTTGTCCTCTGGCGACAGCAACGGGGATGCGATCAAACCCCATGTCCCGCAGGACAGCAAAGCGATGTCGCCCGTTGGTAAAGAAGGCATCCCCATGCCAAACACCCATCTCTGGGACTTCAATGGGGGTGCCTTTCTTTAAGAACTCTTGAAAGCCTTCATACCTGCCGCCGATGGCTGCGCCCCTGCCGCCAGGACCAACATAGAAGTTGTGATCTTTGGAAATAGACGACTCTATCTTGGCAACGTCTGCCATCACTAAGGTATCTTTACGAGCGCGGAGTGGCAAGACAAACTCAATACCGTTTACGATTATCCTACCTGCCTCAAGCCAAAGACGAAAGCCGTCCAGCGATTTTTCCATAATTGTATCTAGGCGCTGGATCGGCGGATTAGATTTGATATAGTCTCTTGGGAAGAGGCGAGGAGGGCGAATTGAGCGACGAAACGCTGATAGAGGACATGCGCGGCAGGATCAGCCCGTCCGAATGGGTTGAGAGAAGGCTGCAAGCGATCTTGGGCTATGTCCCTTTTTCGCCCATCATGCGCCGGGCGAATCTGCGGGGAGAAGTGAAAGGGGAAAAAAGCATGGGTTACTGCATTAGCGTTCACAATGTTAAGTTTCACATCAAGGAAGCCAACAAGCGACCTGCGCTCAAGGCGGTGCGCGCGCTTCACGGTAAGGAAACTATCAAGGATTCCAGCGGGAAGCACTTCTCCGGGTACGCACCGACGACTTCCTGAAAGCCGGCACTCTTGAAGATATGCTTCGCATCTGGCGCTGGCATCCAACCACAGACCCAGAGACGGGTGACATTACCAAACTCGACTTCACTGGCGAGAAGATGGGTGATGATGAGGTTCTCTTCCAGGCACTTGCTCCCTTTGTCGAGCCTGATGGAGAGATAACTTTTCAGGGTGAAGATGGTGAAGCCTGGAAATACAAATTCAACGGCAGTACCATGAAGGAAGTTAAGGCGCGCCGAGTATGGGAGGATGAAGAATAATGGGTTACGAAACACGCATTCATGTCGTCAGTACCTACCCTTTTACCTTGGGTGAGAATGAGCCGCCAATGGGGGAAGAGTTGGCGATGATTGATCTTTGCAAGTGCGGTTATGATGGACCGCTTGAAGAACTGATGAGTAAGTACCGCCACAAGAGCAAGGATGGTGGTAAGCCCACCTTTGCCATCTACGCTCGTAACCCGGAGCGGCAGCAGGAAGCCGTGGAGGTTCTCCGTGAGTTTGCTGAACTAGCTACTTCCCCGCCCGATGGGGAGGAGGGTTTCAACTTCACCGGCAGTATCGAGGCACGCACCGAGAAAGCAAACTACCTCAACAAGCTCTCCAATCATGTTGAGGATGGCACAATCACCACCGACTGCTACGGTGATTTTCTGAGTGCCATCCCCATTGATGAGTTTATCGAGGCGCTGGAGGCAGAGTTGAAGAGAGATGACTACCGGCGCTTTCGGTGGGCACTTGTACTCTTGAAGTCCATCAAGGAGTCCTGGGATTTCCCCGAACGGCTGCGGGTTATCACCTACGGGCATTGAGGCTATAAACCCATGAAAGTGATTGATAGGTGGCTAACCAAACACCCCTATTGGGGCGCGACGATCTTTGCTAGTCTTATCTACCAAAGAGATCACGACTCTTTACGGTTGGTGGGTAGCTGTCATGGTAGGCGTATGTTGGCTTCTCTTAGTATGGGTTTTAAGATTGGAAAGAAACATGCGTGTAATTAAAGACGGTGTTGAGATGCAAGTGAAATGCCCCGGATGCAATTCCCTTCTGGGTGTTGCGCCCGAAGATGTTACCGACTGTGCTGCGATGGGCACCTGGGTTGCTTGTCCCGTCTGTGGGAAAAAGGTTGATCTGACCACGAAAGAGATGCCGCCCCTCTTTCGTAGCCGTGTAGATTGGGACCAGTAATCTATCCCCCACGAACCCTAGTGGTGTGAAAGTGAGGACGCAAATGACTACGACCGTTAAAAAGCCGCGTGTCCGCAAGGTTGCCGAAGTCGTCTATTTGGTTGAGGATGGCGAGATGTTCCACGGCACCCTGGCTCAGTTCAAGGACTGCTTTTTCAGTAACGCCACTGAACTCAGCATGACGGAGTGGGCGCGAGACAATAACCTCAAACTCCAGAAGCGACACAAGCGCGGGCTGGAACTCATTACCACCACCTTGTACGATCCTGCCAAGCCTGAGCAGATGAAATTCGGGCGTATCAAGTGGGGCAAGGACCAGGGCAAGCGTGATCGTTCCCTTACCTACACCGACAGCGATGGCAATGATTACACTTTCTACCTGACTTTTGCTCGCGACAGCCGCCACAAATTCGGCAATAAGGGCGGCGGCAAACTGGCTCACAAGCATGAGATCGAGTTTCGCATCCTTGAGAAGCTGGTGAAGGCTGTCACCGGGAAGGAGGAACCGGAATAATGGATGCTGAAAGTATGAAGAAGGCTGGCGAGTTGGCGGAAACATCTTCATGGACTGACTACGAGCTTGAGGAGGTAATCAAGGGCACAACTCTCGCTCTTGCTTATCTCCAGGGCAGGGGGAGGGATTGGTATCTTGCCTCCTCTCGCCTTCTTGTGGAACTCAACCAGTTGGAAACCTACAAGTCCAACCGGAAGTTTCACGGCAAGTGGAATCCAAAGAAGGAGTCAAACGATGGATGAGGTTGACCAACTTGAGTTTGAGTTGGACTTCTGTATCTGTTGTAACATGATGCTGGGCATGTCTTACGAGGAGGCAAGAAGGCAAGCACTCGAAGACATGAAAGCAGTAAGAGAGGAGAATTGAATGGCTGCTGCGGAAAATGATGCCCGTTTCAAGATCAAGAAGCATACAACCGAGCGTGGCTTTAGCCGCGACGAATTTGCGGACCTGTACGGGCAAAAGTGTTCTTTACAGGATAGTTCTCTGGCTACCCAGGCGGCTATCTGGTTGGGTGTGGACGTGGACCTTGAGGGCAAGGAAGTCAACAACCGGATGCACTTGAGTCAAAACATGGTGCGACAACTCCTGCCCATCCTCCAGCGCTTTGTGGAGACAGGTAGTGTGGGAGAGGAAGATGACAATGGATGACCGCACCGAACGCGCCAAACAGTGTGGTGCGAGAGACGGATACGCCAAGGGACGCAAGCAAGATTTCGCAGATCGCGGGGTGACATCTTTCGGTGGCACGTTCGCTGGCGATCACGCTACCGAAGTCTATGTGGCAAGTTACCTTGAGGCGTTCCAACAGGCGTTGGACGACCTTCGTAAAGAAGGTGTTGCCGTCAACGACCCTAGAGACAAGAAAGTGGAGGTAACATGCTGACTAAAGATCGTCTCTCTCGTATGGGACTTCGGGAAGGCGTTATCCGCTGTCGTGAAGAAGTTCACAACGGTGGATGGTACAACACGCTGGGCGAGAAGTTGGGGTGGGGTGATCTCACCTGGAAGATTTCAAGAACATCCAGGCAAACCTCCAAGACGGGGAGTTGTTTGTTGTCCTAGCTGAACGAGATTCCTTCTGGAACTTCGTCACCCATACCAGTGCCATCGGTGGTAGTTTCTGTAAGACCGACCCCAAAGAACAGAATCCGGGGCAGGACTACCTCATTGAGAAGGCGTATTACCTCATCAGTAAAGATGCGGTTTACCGCCTCCCCAAGTATGGCTCCAACAGACCACTGACCGAGGATCAAGTGGCTTCTCTTATCAAAGGTGCTAAGTGAACATCAACGAACAGATCGGTAAGATTGACCCCAACAAGGCTTACGCCATCCGTATCACCAGCACGGAGGTTGAAATCTACCGTGAGTTCAAAACCATGAAAGAAGCGGAACGCATGTGGCGTGATCCTCGTTACGCCACGCGCCGCGACTTTGCTACGACTACGGGTGCCTGTCTCCTCAAGTTGCTGGAGAAGCGCCGGCTGGTGGAAGGAGCGAAATGATGTGGAAGAAGTTGAAGCGTTGGGCGATGACAATGAAAGCGCGGTGGTATATGTATCGCCTTACCCGCGCCATCAGTCAGGCACGGGCACTTATTCGGGTTCATGGACCCCTGCCTCACCTGGCACATCAGGTTGAGAGGGGTGAAGCCATTCTAGAAAAACATCGCAGTTTCATTGAGGGACACAAATGATGCAGGAGATTTTTGGCTCTCTCTATCTCCCAAGCGAAGAAGACGCAGAGGGGTTTAAGGGTGCCTATAAACCGCCCAAGGGATTTAAGCATGGTAAGTGGCACCGTGTTGCCACTTATCGTAAAGAAAACCCAAGGGGCAGTGGCGAAGATGCCCTCGTCCTTGAATGCCGAATGCCCGCTCGATTCTTTAAGGTGAAGGTAGCTCCTCGCTGCGGTAAGGTGTACTATCTTCAAACCGGCAGCGGTGAGGAGATGGCAAAACTCGCTGCGAGCCTTGCCAAAGCTATCTCCCAAGGTATGTTGTCGTTGGAAATCAAGGAGGACGAAGAATGAGTGCTACACACAATGGATCAACGCCCGAACCTTGGTATAATGGAGAAGGAACAACATTGCCAAGAGAGGGTGGAGAGATGCGAAGCCGAAAAGGAAGCGGGCAGAAGAACGTCTTGAATGATCAACAGAAGTTCAAGTTCTGGGGTGCCCTCAAGGAGATGGAGAGTGAGCTTCAAGCCGAGCGCCTCTCTTTCCGCGAGGTGGCGCGTCGGTTGAGTCTGCAACTCCAGTTCAAGATCACTGAGAACAACGTCGCCAATGCGGTCGAGCAAGGCATCGTTGTTTGGAAGCCAAGACCGCCCGTAAAGAAGTCCTTCAATGCCAAGGTGAAGGAAGTGATTGAGGGTTTGAAGGTCCGTCTTGAGTTGCTGGAAGAGGAAAGAGAGGGTGTCACTGACCTGACGGCAATTGACGAGCGGCTTGTTCCCGTAAACAAGCGGGCTGACGATGCCGCCAAGCGACTTGGAGAATTGGAAAAACAAGGTGCTGCGCTTGCGAAGGTTGTTTTCAACCTCTGTGGGGAGTTGGGGCTAACGTCTGAGGGAAAGACACCTGCGCCCAAGACTCAAACACCGCCACCGAAGTCAGCGCCACCGACTCCACCGCCCCCTCCCCCAACACCACCGCAGGCACCGAAACCGGCACCTGTCCCAACACCGCCACCGAAGGCACCAGATACAGTTCCCCTCCACACTCTTTTCGAGGGGCAGGCGGCGGTGAAAGAAGAGGTTGTCGTCAACGCTGTCGTAAGCCCTGAACCGGATTGGGATTGGAATGCTTATCGGCAATTGGAGCGAAAGCTGGGTGGCAATAGCCGACCACTGCTTCGCGCTCTGCAACAGCCGGTGTCCGATCCAAAGGATTCCGTTCCCGTCAACCTCTCCCCGGCGTTGACGTGGCGATCCTCTAATTACAACATCTACCTCGTTGTCTGCAAGCACAATGACCGCTGGTGTTGGAGTGTAGGTGTTCGTCACCTGGCATCCAAGGACATCGAGCGCCGCTGTAACAATCGCAAGGCGGCAATGCGTGTCCTAATGAAGTGTGAGAAGATGGGGCACCGCTACTTAGTGAATGCGGGTGAAGGTGCCTACAGCAAGATGACCGTCCACGGCAGCATTGTGCTTTACAAGCCACTGACCGCTGACGAGATCACCTTCCTGGGCAGAAAGCCGCCGACGAAGGGAACAAGTGAGCAATGAAGAAAAAGGGGCGGCGCATTGCGGAGTCTATTTCGACAGAGAGCAGATTCGGGAGTTGACACGCCTGAGAAAGACGATGGACGCCCACAGCATCTCAGAGATGGTGCGGTGGGCGGTGAATTGGTGGCTTCTCCAACAACGCAAGTTGCGTAAATGACGAGAGAATATCTGCCTGTCTTGGGTAACGGGAGACTTAAAATGGTGAACATGACAGATTGGGAGATCACCGTTAGCCCCGCATACGGACGTGACTATGAGAGCGCTAATGAGGCATTTGCCGCGTGGATGGCTGACAAGGACTTTTACATTTGCACGCCGGGTTATCCGAGCTACTTGAACAAGCAGGATGCCGAACGCTTTAGCGTTCCCAACAACACCGTTCGCATTCGCTACAAAGGGAAAACGGAAATCTTCTTTGTAAAGTTTGATCCAGAAACCCGTCAATGGACGCGGAGCGAAAGCACAGAGGAGGTTGAGGATGTTTGACCATGAAATCTTTCAAAAGTGCCCCGCCCTGGCGGCGCTGAGGAACATCGAAGAACCCAAACCGGAACATCTTCGCTCCTGTGTATTGGAACTTTCCCGGCTGGTGATGCACCAGAAGAAGGAAATCGAAACCCTGTGTGAGCGTGGCATGACACTGGTACAGGTTCCACAGATGCATTTGAGTGAGGATGAAAGAAACACTCTCCGCACCCTGATTAACACCCAGGAGAACCCTGCGGACAGTGTGATCCGCTATGTTGAGCATCTTCTACTTGTCGCTTACACGAAGGGAAAAGAAGATGAGAAATAAGGGCTGTCCGGTTCTCAAGTGGGACAACGAGAAGGCTGAGTACAACATCGAGGAAATCCTCGCCTGGGAAAAAGCAGAGGTTGAGTGGAGTGACACCTTCACCGGACCCAAGGGAACCGTGCAACGACCAGAGATGGCTCACTGGACACTATTTGATTCCTCTGGCTTCATCGGCTTTGATTGCATCAGGACGCAGGATCAGGAACACAAGGCACGCGCCGCGTCTGCGATGTTTCTTTACCTTTACCACCACACCGAGCTAGACGTGGGGTTGTGTGAGAGCCTGGCTCAATCCTGGGCGCTGCGGCATATTCACAACGAAAAGGACATGGAAGAGATCGACAAACGGATTGCGGAGCGAAAGCGCGAGAAGGAAGCCAAGAAAATCCTCGACGCCATAAATGAGGCACAGAAGCAGCAAATAGCGGCTCTGGATGAACAGATCGCTCAAGCCGAGAGGCAGAAGAAGGAGATTGCCTTCGGCAAGGAAAGTCGTTTCTGTAAGGAGTAAGATGGCAAGACTGATTGAACCGAGTGGCATCCCCGGCATCATCGTGACCGTGGAGTATGCCGTCGAATACTGCAAGACCCACCCCGGCTGGACCTGGGAATACTGCGACGAGGATTGAGAGCTATGAGGGTTTCTTTTTTTCTTGGACTTCTTTTAGGTGCTTTCATCTTCTTTGCCGCCATTGATGTGATGGCACCCCGTCAGGGCACCAACATCATTTGGATGCAGGGCATCTTGGCACGCCGCTATGGTATGCCAAAGAACTTCAACCCTCACCCCTGGTTCTCAAGAATGTATTGGGAGTGGGAAGAGGGATGGGAACATGAAAATAAAAAGACTAACCCCCGCGAACCCTAGTGAGGCGTGAGGAGGTCGAAATGATGAAGACCTGGCTGGTTGTCAAGATTCACTACGGAGACTTTGACGTTAGACTACACACCCCTGTCGCGGCTGGACCCGAAAGCCTTGTCAAAGAGGAAGTGGAGCGCCGCAACGCCGCTCTCACCGAGAAGGAGAAGGCAGACTGCGTTCGCTATGAGGCGCAGTGGGTAAAGCAGTTGGGATAGGAGGAGACAAATGGGCATCTACTACACGGTTACGGCAGGACCAGTGTTTGTCTGCAAGTGCCGAACCGAAGAAAAGATGGAGAAGCACACCAAGAAACGCCACAAGTGTCCCAACGGGCACAAGGGCAGTGGCGGCAAGTTTTGCCCTCAGTGTGGTGAACCTATTTCCATGATTGAGGAAGTTAAGGAAAATCGCAACATCGTGCTAACCCCTCGTTGGAACGAGATTTATGAGTTGATGGGCAACGGCGGCTTCCGTGAAGATAGCGTAGAAGCGCTATGGGGCGGGCTGAATTGCGAGCGCCTTGTTGAGGACTCTGACGTACTTGCCCCGACGAGTGACAAGTGGGACGAGTTTCTTGGTAGGAAAACTCGATTCCAGCCGAACGAGTTTGAAATCCACGCTCGCAACATCGATCCGAAGGCGGAAGTTGCAAAGTGCGAAGAGTTCTTCACAAAAGAACTTGAATATCTCCGTACACTTTACGAGTCCGTTCACGTTGAATGGATGATTGTTAGTGACGGCAAGTAAAGGAGAACATATGGCTGTGGTAAGAGGTTGTGGCACTCGCCACGCCGGAGGAATTTATGCTTGCTGTCCGCTCTCCCCCTACGGGATGCCGATGGAGAACTTCCTGGTGGACCCGCCGATCCCGGTTGACACTCAGGAGATGGGCGTCACCCCGGTTGGCGTCAAGTTGGTGGAACGCAAGGGCGTCTGGCACATCATGGATTGGGTGGGAAGCACCCACTATGCTAATGTCGCCGACTTTGTTGAGGAAGTGCGGCGCTTTGGTTTGAGCCGGCGACTCTCTACGAGTTTGGACTTCAAGAAGCTGACTCCCCAGAGTCGCATCCTGTTGCTCCACTCTCATGCGTACATCTATAACTTCGACAAGTACCAGAAGTGCGAGCCGGACGAGGAACATCTGACGGGGCTGGTGCCTTATCCGGGGTGCCCGAAGAAGTTGCCTCAACACACTCGTCCCGACATGGAGACGATGTGTGCCCGCCTGTGGTATCAGGACGTGATCCAGGGTGAGGAGACGGAGAAGATGGAAGGTACGGAGTACACGGATGCCCAACTCCGTTGTGTCACCCGCAAGATGCCTTCTTTTGAGTATCACGCTTTGGTGAAGCCGGAAGATGTTGACCCGGAGTACCGAGTTGCCATCTTTGCGTCCTTCCCCATCGCCAGTCTGGAGGTTGTCAAAGACAACACTGGCGGCACCCACAACCGCTCCCTGATGCTGGCTGAGGAGGCTCGCATTCCGGTGCAGTTGGTGGAGGAGTAACATGGGTGCAGGACAGTGGTTTGCTTTGATCTATGGCTGCTTCGCCCTTCTCGTTGTCACAGCGCTTCTTATATGGAGATTTGCGCGGCGACGATGGAAACCAAGGACCATCATGGAGACTAAAGAACTCTATGGCGGTCCCTTGGATGGGGAACAAGTGCGAACGATAAGATGCGGTGAGGGCGGCAAGTTGTGTTTAAGCCGGCTGTCTACCGGACAAGAACTTCGTTACATCACCTACATCTATGTTCAGGATGAGTCTGGTAAGTTCCGCTATGAGCGCACTTGTCGCTAGGAGGTAAGATGAACAAGCTGCGTTCTCTCCTGCGGGAGTTGTCAGACGCGGATATTGACAGGAGTTACATCACAAACACTCTTGTCTTATTCCTTGAGGAACGGGGGCTGGCTGACGAGGCTGCTGCTGCCCTTGAGAAGAGGCACGGAAATGCCCTGGCAGAGTACCGGGCAGACTTGGAGGCAGAGGGAGGATGAAGGTGGAGACATGAAGAAGAAAGAGGGTAAGGAAGCACTGGAGCGCATCGGGCGTGTCTACGTTGTGAAGGAAATTACTGGCGGCTTTGAGATTACCGACGAAAGCGGTGCGATTTACAAGATCACCAGTGAAAGTCCGATCCACATTGAGCAGACATGCCTACCCGATCCCGACTACGGAGATTGACGTGGACGATTATGTTTGCTCTGAGTGTGGCAGTCCACGCGCAACAGTGAGGGATGACCCAAAGAACTACCGGGTTGTCTATGAGTGCCCCGATTGTGAAGAGGGCAACAGTGAAGATGGCTACGAGGACTTGTACGGCTGCATGTCTGTGCCGTGGGGGTTTCTGTTGTAGCCTTATAGGGGTGTAGCTCAGTTAGGAACTCAGCGGCTCTACTGTAACTGTCGCGACGGTTGGCAGCATCCGCGAGAGGGGTTGGAGTTATCCTGACAAGGATCGGAGCGATTCGCGGTAGGCAATGATCCTGTAGATAGGCTCTAATTTCAACAAGAGCGCCGTGCTTCGGGCACGGAGGTCGGAGGTTCGATTCCTTCCACCCCTACTTTCTTTAAGGAGGTTGTAATGGTTGGCAAAGGCACCACCCTGCGGCTGCATGAAAAAGGTTTACATCGCACCGAAGACATTTACTTTAAGATCGGTGAAGAGAGTGGCGACTGGATAGCCGTGGTTAAGATGACTGATCTTGATGCCAATAAAACCAGTGAAATCCCCGTCTTTGCGGTAGAGGAGTTACTACGGAGTGGCGATTTATACGAGGCTGGTAAGGAAGAGATCATGACTCGTTACCATGAAGCAAAGGCGAAAAACCGCAAGCGTTACCCGCACCTATACCCGGAGACGGAGAGAGATGCTCAAGTCAATTAGGTTTATCAGGGACTACCGCTGCTTTAAGAAGGATGATGCCTTCACTTTTCGCCCTGGCATCAATCTTCTTGTTGGTGAACAGGGCACTGGCAAAAGCACCCTTATCAACATCGTCCGCGACGAGGGCAAGGGTGGGAAAACCAAAGATAGAACTATCACCCTGGAAGCCACGCCGATCAAGATGATGGCGTTCGACTTTGAGAAAGATACCCCGCGCGGCAAGAGCTACTTCAACGATGACATGGATATGATAGCTCAAGTGCAGTGCCTCTTCGTCTCCCACGGCGAGATGAACAACGCCATCCTCAAAGCCTTGGGAACTCATAAAGAAATCCTGTTCATGATGGACGAGCCGGATATGGCTCTCTCTATCCGAAGCTGTCATAAGCTGGTGGGCTTGTTCAAGAAAGCGGCAGAGGAAAAGTGTCAAGTGATTGCCGCTGTCCACAACCCCATCATCATTGAAGCGTTTCCCGAAGTCCTTAGTCTGGAACACCGTAAATGGATGACCAGCAAAGACTTCATTGACGCTCACAAAGGAGGATAGAATGATTGACATTACTAAACTCAAACAACTCACTGCCGATGCAGTTGAGCGTGGACGGCGCGAGGCTGAGGAAGCTGAGAAGCGCCGCCTTGAGAAAGAGGAACGCAGACGTAAGGCTGCGGAGCGGAAGGCTCAGAATGTCATTGACCAGATTCCCGACCGCGCCGAACGCGAGGCGAAGGAAGGGCGTAGTCACGCCATTGTGATGAGTGTGAAGTACGAGGATTACAAGCGTCCCTCCTTCGTCAGCAACTACAGCATCCTTAAACCGGAGTGGCTCCAAGGTGCCTGTAAGCTGGTGTACGATTACTGTAAAGACGCAGGTTTGAATCCCACGCTGGAATACTGGTGGAGTGGCGATGGGGTTGATGCCGGGCATAACATCGTCATCCATTGGTGAACCACATGCAGACGCGCTTTATTGAAGTGACCAACAACAAGCGGAATTGGGGTAAGTTCCTCCTCATGCGTCTAGACCATGAGGAGGAAGCCTACCGATCTGTCTTCACCGACAGAAGCCTGTTGCGCGAAGTTGGTTGGAATCCAAGGAACATCGTCGTCTTTGATTTACAAACCAAAGAAGGTGCTGCCTTTGTCCCTGGCGGCTACGTTAAGGCTGACCTCAACAAACATGCTGTGTGGGTCTGCCCGATGTACGAACCATTTCTTGAGTGGCTTTACAAGCAAGACCTGACAGACTTGAGCAAGTTGCCCTCTCAAGTCGATCTTACTGATGCGCCTTTTGAGTGGAGCGGTTATCGCCGTCCTGGGGAGGGACGCCATGCAAGTGAATGATGTGAACATTCAGGCATTTACCATGTCCATGTGCCACCAGATGAATACCGACACCAACAATGAAAAACAGGTGAAGGGCATTTACGCACTGGTGTTGCAGGGGCATCAGGTGATGAAAGAAGCGGGACTTATCTTTAAGGAGATGGATGAGTTCTGGTGTAAGGGGATGGCGCTGTGCCTTGTGGAAATCTTGGCGGTGCGAGGTATGCCGCCACCGCCCAATAAAAAGGGCAACGTCGAGAAGATGGTAAAAGCCGCCGTCAGGAACGTCGATACCAAGGAAGGCTTCTACCTTGCAACTACGATGGCGGACTTTTTTGAATTGCGTAAGGTGAAGGAGGAAATGGGTCTATGAAGGTGACGTTTTTCTTTCCCGATGAAGAAAAGCTGCGTCCAGTTGACGTGCGTGGAGTGCCTCCTGCGCCCGGCAGTTTCGTCTATTTTCACACCGATGACTTGAACAGCAAAGACAGACCCAACTACGATCCCGGCTATGACTACAACCAGCGTAGCAAGTGGGTTGTGGCGTGGGTGGACTTCGGTGTTCGCACTCACGCAGACAACATCAAGCGGTTGAAGTATCGCAACCAATACTACGCCGAAGTTCACTTAAAGCAGTACATCGAGCCGCCACCCGATACGGAAATGTAAAGTGGAGGCTAGATAAAGCATGAACTTCAAAGAGTGGTTAAATGAAAACGAGTCCCAAGGTATACTGACGTTAGGGCAGGTCGCCAATGTAGGCACCGGCATGGAGGATGCCGACTTCTGGATTCAGCGTAAAGGCTCTGAAAGCACTGTCGGTAGAGTCATTCGCAAACCAGAAGGAGGACCAAACTTCACAAAGGAGTACATCGGCGTCAAGGTGCGCCCGGAATGGGCTGCTCGCATCCTACCACAATACCTCTCCTATTTGATGGAACACCTGTGGACGCAGGGGGTGTGGCGGAAGTATGCCAGAGGGAGTACGAAGTTGATGTCAATACGAACAGAAGATGTTCGTCAGTGCCCAATAGTTCAGTAAGTAAAGATGCCCTGTGAGGGTGCCAGGGCATCTTTGCTTTAGGCATCCTTTGGCATCAACAGCCACAGGATCAGGTAGGGGATCAAACCAAAACCGTACAGAAGTACCGACACCACGAAGGCGAGCCTGACCCACAGGGGATCAACACCCATCCACTTCGCAAGACCAGCACAAACACCAGTCAACAAGCCATTCTTAGTATCCCTAGCAATCATCTTTGCCTCCTTTTTTGAGTCAACCAAGCACGGTGTATTTAGCCCAGAACCGGGGATTTTTGGCAGTAAACTGCTTGATTAGCCCTTTCCTTTTGGTATAATCTGGTTGACGGACTGAGAGAGTGCTAAAAAAGGAGGCACGCAATGTTTAAGCAAATGTCTATCGTTGAGGACAACGGCAGAAGTGTGGAAGTGGACGCCGAAGAACTGGAGACGCTGAGTCGTCTGGTAACGCGCGGCGAGGATGGCAACTTCCACCCCAACGGTGGTGTCGCCTGGGAGCAGATCGAGAACGCGCTCCAGTGGCACAACTGCGCCACGGACGGTGACTAATGTTGCCCGACCACCTCACCCGACTGCCCGAACATTTCATCGAGGAGATCGCCAAGCATCCGCCAATGGGTGACGACGGCAAGGTGACATGGCATGAAGTCCAGTTTCAATTTGATGACGGCATCATCTGCCAGTGTGCTGTTGTGAATGGTACGCATGTCCCATTCCCCCAACACGATATTGACCGCTTTGTTCGTATCGTGAAAATCTGGCATCCCGACGAGCTTTGAAAGTGAACAGGAGAACAAAGTGGCAATTGTCAGCGACTCTTATGTGAGGAACATTCGCACCTTTGTAACGCTTACGAAATCCGGTGTCATGTCGGACACACCGGACAAATTCGGTAATGATGCCGAGTTTGGTGCGCAGATGGCGGATCGTCTGGGCAAGTGGCTTGAGGAACAGCCTTATACCAACTATCCCGTTACCAAGCCGCAGTATGACAAGATTCGCGCCTTGTTAGGGAAGTACCGAAAGAACCCCAACCCCAAGCCAGTCGGAACACCTAATCTGACAACCGTTGACACAGTTGAGCAGCGCGTTCTACGGACGATGACAGCATACATCAAGGCAATGGGACGCCCTATCCGGCGAACCGAAGCTATCGAGCATATCGGCGGCAAGTGCAAGTGTTCACCGAATACCTTCCTCAGCACTCTTTCCAACCTGAGCAAGGGGAGCCTAGTGCGAGTATGGAAAGAGGGCGATTATGCCTCTGAAAACCATCGTCATAAGGTCATGAGCTACTGGCTACCCAACAAGGAATTGCCAGAGGGTTTTGTGCCCTACCACCGTTACCGCGAAGCGGCTGATGCAATCCGCGAGCCGATGAAGTGCGGACGACCAGAAGTAATGCCAAGGGTGTCTGGCGGCAGAGGCAAGCCTTATGAGGAATACCTGCAACTGGAAGCCAAGGCAGAGGAGCGCGAGGCGCTGGCAGATCAATACCATGCCGAGGCGAGGATGTTTCGGGCGCAAGCCAAGAAGCGACTGAGCCGCATCTGTTTGGGAGGATGAAATCAAAATCAGCGTCACCATCACGGCGCATGAGGCAATTGACCGTGGCATCTGGGATGAACTTTGTGAATTGCGTGGTTGGAGTGTCTGGTGTGTTAATGAGGGGCAGATGGACTCTGACCATGAAATCACCCTCACCGAAGAAGAGGCTAGAAAACTAGGACTTCTTCGTAAAGAAGACTCTTGGGATTGAAGGGAAACCCCGGCGCATCACGCCGGGGTTTTCTATCCCCCGCAAACCCTAGCGGCGACAACGCTGGGGCACTCCCCAGACGAACGGAGGTATTGACCATGATGCTAAAGTTCATTCACTGGCGGGATAACGAAGGCGACCTAATGGGGAAGCCGGATGAGCAGGGACGCATCTGGGCGAACGTACATCTTCTGGTTGGTTACAATCAGAAAAGCATCACCGACTATCAAAAGATGGCTGATGAGATGCGTAAGACTTTCCCCTTCATGAAGGACAGGGACTTGTACTGCGGGACAGTGACAGAAAGCACCTACTGTAAGAACTTTTCCCTCCTGGCATGGAATGGCTACCTTGAAAAGAAGGACTACGAAGGCTGGCGCTCCACGCAGGGGATGGACTACTACTGGTGTTGAGAAGGGGGAGAATCACATGCAGGAAGTTTATCTCGTTTGCGTCCAAGGCGGCGAGTATAAGGAAGAGAATTGGGAAAGTGCCCTTGTCGTTGCTCTTGACGAGGAAAGGGCGAAAGCCGCCGTCAAGCAGTACGAAAGAGAGGATCACCGTTTTCAAGAGAACTACAACAAACTGGCGCAGTTTGAGGGCACCTGGGAGGAACAGGACAGGTATCCTTCCAGTGCTGACCACTACCAACTTGAATTTCCTCCACGGTGGAAAGCTGGACTCCACATGGATGAAATTACCCCTGAGATGCGTGCCGAACGTGAAGCCATTGGTGCGCGTAACAAGGTGAAGATTGATGCCTACCAGAAGGTGTGCGATGAGTGGAAGGAACGTAAAGATAAGGCAATGAACGAATTTCTCATCAGTCTGGGGGTTGTCGAGGGGGAGATGTACCTGAACGCTCTTTCCCGCTGTGACGACCGTTCCGACCGCCGTTATGTTATCCGAAAGGTGCCTCTTCTTACTTGATCGTGGCATACCCTTTGGTATAATCAAGCGGGAGGATGACATGAGACTTCGTTTGTTGGCGGCTTTTCCCCTTGTGATTCTGGGCGGTTTGTTCATAATCCTGTCGGGGGAGGGTCGCCTCAACTCCTTCATCAGAGCGGGTAACTGCCTTTTTGATTGGGCGAAGTGGATATGCCCTATCTTGAAGGACGACTAAGGGAGAAATATGGCAGGCAGCGTGCATGTTCATGCGAGTGTGCTGGGGAAGGCTGAGGCTTCCCATTCCGTATGGGTGGAGGATACTGCCCCTTTTGGCGCGGCGATCCTCGATCTGGTAGGAAGCGGCGTAACCGTTGCAATCGGAGATACCGATAAAGTGGAAAAGGATTGCATCACCGTAAAGGAAATGGCAGAAGCCTTCGGCTACCTCAAATACGCGGCAAAGGGGAAGCGATGACCACTGAAGTTCAGTATCACTGCCCGAAATGCGATATGAACTTCGTGGTTTATCACTCAGATGACACCCGCAACCAGAATTGTTGTTGGTGCCTCACCCCCGTCACCCTCACCGGGCAAATCCGTAAAATAGAGGGCGATGAAATCATCACCTACAAGGACGGGGTTGAAGTGGGAAGGGAGCCAAAGAAGGGATGATGTCTGTAAAGATAACCTGGCGGTGCGATCAAGAGGAATACCACTGCACTGATGACGTGACCCTCTTTGTCAACTCTTGGGATGAAGTTCTACAGGAAGTAAAGAAGATCGAGGCGCACTGCACGGTGCTATCCATAGAAAGGATCATGGACTAATGACTGAAACCACCGTCATCACAAAGGGAATGGTTGAACAACTCTCTAACGAGAACATCACTCGTAAAGAGTATCAACGGATTATCAGTCTCATTGCCTTGAAGGTGGACGAGATTTGGCGGTTCATCTTGGGGGAATCTGACCGCAATCTGGACTGGTACGCCTTCCGCAACGACGTGAGCTACGGACACGGCAATGGTTCCAGCGGCGGTGAGTTTGACCCCATCGAGGACAAGGAATGGATTGAGATGCAGGGCGATTTCGATGAGTGTGATGTTCCTGGTTATCTTTACAATGATGGCTTCCCCACCTTCTTCCTTTGGGACGGCAATGGCACCGCCTATAAGAAGGTGGTCCGCAATCACTTGAAAGAAATCAAGAAGAAGGACAAGGAAGCCAAGAAGAAGGCTGTCGAAGAGAAGAAACAAAAGATGATTCGTCAGCATGAGTTGAAACAATCCATCCTCAAGAAGCTGACGCCCGAAGAAGCGAGCATCATCGTCTTCGTGGATGAAGCCAAAGTTAGAAGGGGATAAACACATGACTCGTATACTATCTGACGATGGCAGAAACATGGACATGGTGGACTTCGTTGATCTTGTTAGCGAGATCATGGAGAAACATTCATGGTTCAACGGCATCAAAGGACACGCCATCAAATACATCCGTCCACACTTTGATACAAGGACGGGCAACTTCTACGGCGTGACCTTCAACGGCATCCGGGGGCGCAAGGACTTCTTTGTAGTGAATGAGAATCGCCACAGAAACCTCACCCAATGGATCAGGGAGTTTCTCGATACCCCGCCCGATGAGGCGGGCTGGAGTTGGGATGACCCGAAGGAGGAGGAAGGTGAAAAGCAATAAAGGACTTCTCTGGGCACTGACTGTCTTTATCCTACTCATCATCGCCTTTTGGGGGTTTCAACGCTCCAGGGGTTTGCATCTGGAGTGGAGTCCTAATAACTGGCGCTTCGTATGGGTGGACAAGGATGGCAAACCATGACAGACGTGCCACTGGAAGAATGCACCCGCTGCGGCTGGTGGCTTCATCACTTGCAAAGAGGCATCTGTGCTTGGTGCGAGGATGAACTGCGGGGAGGCAAGGGCACCATTGTTTACAATAACTATGCCGCCCACGCAGGGGAGGAAACATCCAAGTCGGCGGTGTTAATGGCGAAGAGGCTGGCGAACAGGAACAGGAAGCCACCTATCCCCCACGAACCCTAGGTGGGGTAGAAAGGGAGGAAACAACAATGGCAGAACCTATTTCTCCGATCAGCGTGTTCCAAGGCAAGCGAGACATCTGCGAGTATGAGGAAAAGGTGAATCGGGCGATCAATGAAGTCAACCACGCTCTGCGGGAGCGACTGATTGATCAGAACCCCGGCAAGGAGGCTATGGTTGAAGTGCGGATGGACGACTACGATCAAGCAGTTATTCTTGAGGTTGTCTACAAGTTCCGCAGGGCAGGCTGGAGCGTTCTTTATGACACCCAACCGAGAGTTATGGTGGGTGTCGAGAGGGGATTCTGAGAGATGCGTCGAGACTTGAAAACCGCCCTCGCTAAGTTCCCTCCAGGGAAGGGCAACGACCTTCTTGATCTCATCCTTGAGAGCAATCGTGTGTTACGACATGCTTCCTGGGATGATATAATTTCCCTCATCGAGGAGGTTACGGGCGATGATCTAACTGCTCGTCGCCCACCGAAATGCGACAAGTGCGGCTCCGTCCTATACATCAATGGACGCTGTGAAAGCTGCACTGAAAACTTGGAAAAAGAGGAATCATGAACATAGCTGAATACCATCAGAAAGCCGCGCCCATCCTGCAAGAGAGTTTGCAGGTTGGTGTTATTGGCTACAGCAATCTCTGCTCTTGTCAGATCAAGGGCATGAACTGCGAGATCATCTTCAAGGTGAAGCCGGATACCGGCAAGCCTGAGTGCTGGCTGTGTGAAGAGGCAGTTGTTAGCCTCTCCGTGCCTGATGCACCCAAGACGCCACAGACCTACAAGCGCTTTGTGGTGGCTATCAGTCCGATGGCGAGCATCCAGCAAGCCTGCGCCAGCGTGAGCGAGGCGATCCTCAAGGTGACAGGCGTTCAGAAGATCATGGTTCACCGCCAAGGGCAGGGCGACTGGCTCGCCTCCATTGAAGGCAAGCCGCACACTACCAGTAAGGGCGCGACGCATCTGGAAGCCATTGGGGAACTTGTGATGAGTCACCCGGAGCTATTCGGTGTTGAAGTGAACGTCGGGCGGGCAATATGACCCGCCGCATCGTCTTGGCAATCCTAGCCGGTCTGATATTAGGTTTTTTGCTAGGATTCTTCATCCTTGGTCCCTGGATAGCAGACCGTCTCATGGACACCTTGATAGGACACCAAATCTGATGCTTTACCGATGCCTGCTGATGGCGACCTTTATTTGCCTCATGTTGACCATCTTCGGAAGTGTCAGGTTCTACGCCGGCTTTCTTCTGGGTCTGATGGTGATGTTCTTTGTAAAGAGGAAGTGGAGCTAACCCCCACGAACCCTAGTGTAGCATGATTACCCAGGTGACTTATCGGTGGGACGATAAGAAATATGCTGGGTGGCATGTTGAACTCTGGGACGGAGACACCTACTCAGGCTCTAGCAGAAGAGAGGAGTTTCCTATTCGGCTCAGCGACTACACCAAGGAACAAGCTGATGAACTAGGGGAGGCACTAAAAGAAGCCTTCCCCGGAGCTATTATCGACTACCGACCTTGGCATCGCAGTGTCTTCTGGGAGGATTGATATGGCAACCCCATATCGTTGCATTGGTGGACCGTTGGATGGAGAGTACGCCACCTATGAGGAAGTGCAAGAGAAGGGCTACGCCCAATTCAACTGTGCCCATCGCTGCAACCGAACGAAACTGGCGAAACGTCGAGCCGCTGCCAGGGGAGAAATCATCCCGCCTTCAATGGTTTGGCTGCACTATACCTGCTTTGCAGAGAAGGAGATACCATGTGGGACAAATTCTGTCGTGCGGTGATTTTTATCTCCGCTGTCGGCTTCGTGATCTGCTACGTTCGTTTCATCCTTACGCATTGAAAGGGGAACAACAATGGACAGCGTAATGGAGAGTTTCGTCAACGCGGTGAACGTAGACATAAGCAAGGGCGCAACGGATGCTCTGTACCTTGCGACCGCTTACAAGCTGGCATATCACACCTACAACAAGTTTGACGGCAACTGTGAAGGTAAGTTCAACCGCTATCTCACAGCCGACAAACAGGGAAACGCCCAGCGCTTTCTCGTCGTGTTTGAGAGTGATACCAAAGCAACTGTCATGACCTACGAGGAAGCCTTGAGCATCCCAATTCTGGCGCGAAAGTGCAAGGAGGTCTGGGGGGAATAACACTTCCAGAACACCAAACAGAGAAAGTAAGTCAACAATGGATAGAGATGTAGTCAACTGGCTCGCCAGGAAAGCCATCACTATTCTCGCCGTCATCGTGGCGGCAGGGATCGTGGTTGGCATGGTGATTGGCTTTCTGGTGGGCTGGTTCTGGAAGTAAAAAGGAGACAACATGACCAACGGCATCGTGTCTGTCATGAAAGACGGTAAGACCATCCTCAAGATGGTTGCCGGTTGCGACGGCTATAATGGCAAAAAGGTGGTGGAGCGTGTGAACGAAAACACCACCGCAGAGGAGGCATATCAGATAGCTAAGGAATGTAAGTTTGGCTGTGTGGATTGCCTCGTCATTCAAACGCCCGAAGGCGATCTTTACAAGGGTGATCCCGACGCCTTTAGTGATGATGAGTTTTGCGGCGCGGTGACGAAAAGCACCTTCTATCGAGAGAAGTTTTCTGACCCGCGATTCAATCCGCGCTGGGCGTGTGGCTTGGCTCACTGCACCTACATTCGCAGCGAGAGCGGTGTTGAGGCACCGGAGGAGGACTGAGATGGACTGGACGGAACTTATTGGAAAGAAGGTTGCTGCCTTGCGGGGCTTTGTTCACCGCAGTTTCCGTCATCATGGACGGCAAATACCTGCGAAGGAAACCACACTAGACTTTGTGTTGTTCGATGATGGGGAGACTTTTCTTCGCTTAACCGAACAGGATTACCACGACTTCCATGATTGCTCCCACTCTGCCCGCGACCTGGACTTGGTGAAGGATGTAAAGCAGTGGAAGGCGATGATGGATAAGGAGGGGTATGACGAACCCAAGCGGGCGTACCCCTTTTAGGAGGAAAAATGAAAACTGCACCACGGAATCCTGCCTACACCGTTGATACCCTTCTTAAAGAAGTGCAGAAGGGCGGGGCTGAGTTGGATAAGGTGACGATCCGTTTCAAGAACAAGAACGGGGAGGTTAACAACCACGATGCCAGTCTCTTCAAGCACTTCTGTCATGCTCTGGGATGGGCTGCGGATTATGAACGTATCACCGAGGATTATACCACGGTGGAGGTAAACTTCCGGTGAAAGGTTTCGTTACCGATGGCGGTGGGCGCACCCTCTATCGCTGCCCTCAAGGACATGAGGAATACCGCTATTTTGCCACGTCTAAGAAGGTGTGTAGACAGTGCCGGGCACAACTGGAGCCTGTGAAAGTCGAGGAAAAGAAGGATGAGAGAAGTCAAGATTCTGCTGAGTGACAACTTCACCACGCGCTTCATGCAGCACGCCGATATGTTTGAGAGGTTCAAGGTGGCTGTCAAGCCTCTACTCAAAGCTACGGTGGTAGATGACTTCGGTGAGAAGAATATCGAGGCGATGCAGAAACGCATGAAAGACGCACCCTACACGCTGGTTGCCGTTTTCGATAAAGACACCATCTACTACCGCAACCCCGATGTGAAAGTTGTCAGCACCGGCACCCAATGGTGTCTATTGGATGACTTCCTCCGTGAGTCAGCAAAAGACAACGTGACCGTAAGTGAAGTGGTGGTGTCTAACCCCCACGAACCCTAGTGAGACATGAAGATTAAGTTGTGGGAGTTATTGGTGCCGACCATTACCCCGGAAGGCAAGCCTATCCGAACCCGGTTCCACCGTGTTTGGGACGCCAAGGTGCGTGAGATTGCTAATGGGCTTACCATCTTGCAGCCTGCCAAGGGACAATGGGTTTGCCCTGATGGGGAGTTGTTCATCGAGAGAATGATCCCCGTCCGCATCGCCTGCACTGATGCTCAGATTCAGAAGATCGCTGACATGACTGCCGCCTACTATCGGCAAAAAGCAGTGATGTTTTACGAAATCAGTAGCAACGTCGTTGTGAAGCATTACCGCTAGGAGGAAACCATGATTCAGAACGCCAGGGTTGAGTTCAAGGTGGGCAAACGTACCTGGGCTGCGATCTTTAACAAGAAGAATCGCGCCTGTGGTGTTATTCAGAACATCGGCAGACTCAAGGACGAACACTATGCCGATGGCTCTCAGCAGTGGATGTGTTTGCTCAACGCCACCCCCTCTGAGGTTATTGAGTTCCTCAAAGAGAAGGAAATCGACACCACACAGCTTGAGCCGATTGCTGCTCTTTTCGAGAACGCTCCCAAAGACGAAGCGTATGACCCCAACACCGAGCTTGGCAAAGACATGCTTACCGGCGAATATGGAGCGCCTTGTGACCCAAAGCGCTTTGGAGAGTGAAGGTGATAAATGTTCCCCGAAATGGAAGTGGTTATCCACGTTGACTTTGGTGGTTTCCACATTGACGACGAGATGGCACTGTGGCTGATGGAAAATCGTGGGTGGACTGTCACAAAGGACCATAACGCAAATGCCGATCTTTGTGAATGTTTTGGCAACTACTTCTACCCATTGAAGTACGAGCCAGACAGTGTGGTGTTTCGTTCCCATCCCGACATAGTGAGTTGTGTTCGTGCCCTACAAGCCGCCCACAAGGACGACGAGTATCGTGAAAGATACTACGGATACATCCACAAGTTGAAGATACAGAAAGTGCGCCCTTACCTGAGTATCGAAAACTACTACGATGGGAAAGAACGATTGAGCGTGGGCTGGAACGAGGTAGATTGATGAACGCCGAACGCATCACCAAGGGTGGTAAACACCTGGGGATCATCCATGAGAAGGACGGGCGATGGTATGTGACCATGCCCAACCGCAAGAACATCAACACACGGAGTTTCAAGACTTGTGGCAATGGAATCGTGCGTCACCCGTCCAAGCCGAACCAGTGTTCCGAAGCAATGACCTGGGATAGCCGCGAAAGTGCCTTGATCGCTCTCCACAGCTTCAATTTTCTGCTGGAAGAGATTAAGAGTTGTGTCGTGGTATTCCGTAACGAGGGTGACAAACAGGAGATGCGTGGCATCTACCTTTCCGAAGATAGCGCCCGTGAAGCGGTGGCGAAAGACCTGAGAGCCAACGAGAAGTGGCACTGGATCGACTTTGTGCTTCAAGAAGAGGAGATTAACCCATGAAGGAGTACCTCAGCGTGGGCACGGCAACACTCCGTAAGCCGGTGGTGATGTTGACCCGCATCCACAAAGAAAGTCACACGAAGGATATTATCGAACTCGCTGAGTTTCCCACCGTGGAGGCGGCGAAAGCGTTTTTGACCCTGATCGAGGGCGGTGTATCTCTTGCTAACGGCAAGATGATGTGTGGTATCCAGAAATAAAAGGAGACAATCATCCATGAGGTTCCGACTGCATTACCATCTTCAAAACAACGGCGACGGCAGCGCCAGCGCTCGTTTCCATGAAACCGCCGAGCAAGCGGAGAAGGCAGACGAGGAACTTGAGGAGGGTTGGGGAGAGTGTTGCGCCTCCTACATCGAGCTAAAGGTGGAGAAGGGGCAAATCTTCTATAAGGAAAACGAGTGGGATAGCAAGAACAAGAAGTTCAACGAGGTATGGCATCCGCTGGAAAAGGTGCCTGACGAGAAGGGGAAGAAGAAATGACGAAGCTACAGAAGCTAGAACGCATCAGGGCGATCCTCTGCTTCGTTGATGAGGAAAGCCCTGTTGACTTCCTTGGAACCGGCTCCGACACCCGTTGGGCTGACAAGGAAGAGCGCGAGTGGCGTGAGACGATTGCCGAGGGTGTGCGGCTGACGGACGAGTTAGCCGCCTCCTTCAAGAACGATGCTGAACGGGGCAGGAAGAACCGCGAAGCGCGTGAAATGCAGCGTGAGGTAGAGAAACTCACCGCAGGCGGGCACCGCGTTCATGCAAAGGGGAGGAAGTAATGCCTTTCAAGAACGCGGGCATCACCGCCACAACTGTTGGAACATTCCAAAGGTGCGAGCAAGCACTGGAGCGCCTCAACAGTATGATCCAAACCATGAACGGCAAAGAGATCAGTGTAAAGATCGAGCCGTGCATCTTGGGCACTGGTATCACCATCACCCCGACCTTTGGGAAGATCGACGCCCTACGCATTCGCCCATCTGCCAAAGACGAGTTCTGGGTGGACTACGAAGTCGAGAAGAAGTATATCTCCATCCGCGCTGCCGATAGCGAGATATACACAATCCACTTGGAGGCACCCAAGAATGCCTGAGTGCCATTTTGTTTATGATGATCCGCAATGCAACCTCTATTGTCCTCAGTGTGGCTATGTAGAGCGGGCATCGGACATCAAAGACCCCGGAAAGTGCTTACACAGATGCAAGAGATGCCCTGATCCTATCGCCCTGGTAGAATGGAGGTATATCAATGAAAGTGAAAGACTTCTTCGCAATGGTTGAAAAGGCGAAGGAACAAGTCAGCGAGAAGACGATGGAAGAGGAGATGAATTTGTACGTCTCCAATCCTCACAGTATTCATGATATGCAGAGTGGGGAATATGGCATCACCCCTCGCCTGATTGATGCCTTCATCTCCATCGACACCCTGCACGTCATGGGAGGTTGATATGAGTTTTGGCGAATACATGCAATCCATCGTGAAGATGTTGCAGTGGCACGAACACGCCAATGCGCTACTTTACACGAATGGCGCACCGCATCTGCTGAATATCATCTACGAGGGCTTCCGCCGGGATTTGCCCGCCAGTGAGACTGTCAAACAACTCAACGACGTGATGAACGGGCAAGAAACCAGTGTCACCATTGAGAATGGTAAATACATCTTTCAGACGGCGAAAGGCGACTATCGCATCCATGTTCTGCGCCACGGTCAACCGTGGCTTGTCATTGATGAGGGTAGCAAGGCGATCCTGGCGCTGATGCAAGAAGTGGAACGGCTACGGGGCGGCTAACCCCCACGATCCCTAGTTGGGTGTTGGATCAGACCGAAAATCTTGATATAGTACAAGGGAGGAACAACACCCATGCAAGCCGAACTCTTTCCGCCAGTGACCAGCGAGTACAAAGAAATCCCCCTCAAGGACTTCCCTGACTTCGCCAGTGTCAGTCCAACAGCGCAAATGGTTGCGTCCGTGAAGCGTTACGGCATCCTTGAGCCTGTCCTCATGCGGGGCAAGCAGTTGGTGGCTGGACGCCGCCGCGTCCGTGCCGCGAAAATGGCTGGACTCGCCACCGTACCAGCGCGTGTCTTCCCCGACGACTTCTCCAACGAGTACATTCTGTCTCTGGTGGAGAACGAGCAGCGCCGTCACAATCCTCTGACCGACCTCCATAGTGTCGAGGCGCTCATGGCGGCGGGTAAGGATGAACAAACGATCACTGCCGAGACGGGTATCACCCCTCAGCGCATCCGTAAGATTCTCAGCGTCCGCAAGCTGATCCCGATGCTACGCCGTGCTTTCGAGGACGGCATCATCAAGTACAGCGTTGCCGCTGTTGCCGCCAAGAAGCCGCAGAAAGTGCAGGAGCGACTACTGGACGTGCTTGAGGGTGAAGGTGTCCTGCGGCTCAAGGACGTGCAGAAGATTTGTAAAGTGGAGCGTAAGGCATCTGTTGCCGCTCTCCCTGACAGTCTCTTTGGAGACGTGGTGCCCAACTGGAAGCCGAACACCCTCTCCAAGTTGCAAGAGGCGCGTCGGCAAGCCGAGAAGGACGCCGATACGGATTGGCTTGATTCCCTGGACAAGCTGATCGAGGAGTTGAAGGAATGAACGGCAACGATACCACCATTGAAGAACTCATCACCCAACTCCAAACCTGCAACCCCAAGGCAAAGGTTCGCATCAACGTCACTCATGATCTTGATGTAGACCTTTGCCAGCAAGGTGTAATCGTTGGCGACTCACAAACGAGCGCCCCTGGAAGGAGGAGGAATGCAATTCATCTGGTGGCAAGGGGAAAAAGGGAAAGACGAAGTAGTCCACATCTGTAAAGATGGCATTGACCTGGGCGACTACAAGCAAACGCACTGTGGCAGGGGCGGCATGTTCTGGGAGAAGGTGCCAACCACCGTCCTTCAACGAGGTACAAAGAATTGCCCTCAATGCTGGCAGGAGGCGATGAAAACATTGGAGAGTAAGGAAAAGAAGATGTATACCCCCGAAGAGGTTCAATCCCTCTGCCGCGTATTTGATGAGTATCAACAAAGGGAAAGCAAGCTGTTCCTCTTCTGCGAGGAGGTCGCCAAGGCTCTTGACTTTGATAGCGTCCTGAATGTAGGCATTCAAGACGTACATGGTAAGTGTCCCTATCACATCTACTTCCGCGCTGAGTGGCATGGACCTTATCAGTCCGAGGATCAGGAATCCTTTTATTTCCCCGCAGATTTGCTGGCTCAAGGGGAAGAGGCTGTTGTTGCCTACCTCAAGAAAGAACGCGAGGAGCAACAGTCCGAGAAGCACGCCCAAAGTCAGGCACAACGCGAACAAGAGGAACGGAAACTACTCGCCACTTTGAAGGAGAAGTACGAGTAATGCCGCATCTCACCTATGGGAGCGCTGGTTGTCCCAAGTGTAAACAGCATTTGTACTACTTGGAGAAGCATCCCCGGCGCGGTGAAGTCTTTCGCTGTGCTAACTGCCGCGCCCTCGTCAGTGGAATGGGGAAGCTGATAAAGGAGAGAGTGAATGAAGACCAACGCCGAAGCGCTGGTTAAGGGCAAAACGGATGAACCTCAAACAACAACGTCGTTATCTCGCCCATAAACGACAGAGCTACCGGCGACGTAAACAATTGGGTATCTGTACCAAGTGCCCCAGGTACGCGATTTGTGGCACCCTTTGCCTTGACTGTGCGGAGAAGAACCGCGAGAGGGTTAAGAACTGGTACTGGTATCAAAAGGCGAAGAATTGGAGGAAGCACGGATGATCTCTGTTCAACAGGCGGTGAACTACTATGGGAAAGGTGCTTTGGAAGTCAAATACGCCGAACGGTTTCCTGATCGGCATTACTTTGACTATGAATGCGCTGCTCGTTATGAAAAATTATTCGACACGGAATGCAAAACAGAAAGCGAGCTTGAAGACGCTAAAAGGCACTGTGGGCTGTATTTTGACTTGCTTAGTATAAAGAAGAAGCGATTAACCAATCTACCCTTAGACGAGGGAGAAGAAATGCTTCTTTTGGTAATGCGAACAGTGAAGGCAAATCATGGATCACATTGAAGAGTTTGATATGCGATACTGGTATCAGAAAGCGAAGAACCGGAGGAAACATGGGTCTTGATACCACGCATGATGCTTTTCATGGTGCCTATAGCGCCTTTAACCGCTTTCGCACCATCGTTTGCAAGGCGGCAGGAGGTTCCTTTCCTCCCCACGACAACAAGGAACTTGATCCCAGAATGTTCTATCTGCCCGACGATGATGCAGATACCCGTTACCCTGGACTCTGGGAGTTTCTCAAACACGAAGATTGTGATGGTGAAATCTCCCCAGAGAAGTGTAAACAAGTCGCCGACGACCTGGAAGCCCTGCTGCCCAAGATCGAGGAAGTTGCTCCTAAAGAAGAAGCAGGACACATTGCCCATCAGGGCGGCTATGTGGAAGTGACCAAGAAGTTCATCGCCGGCTGTCGCAAGGCTCATGAACTCAACGAGACATTGGAGTTCCACTAATGGAGACTTTTGCAAGCTGTCTGGGCATCTTTCTGGGGAGTTGCATAGGCAGTCTTACCGGCGTGCTTCTGGTGGTCTATATGAAAGAGGGATGGGAGGGAGTGAAATCCTTCCTCTCCTTTATTGGGGAGATACTGAAATGAACGAAAGCGATTACATTGAAGAGTTTGACATGCGGGAAGTGGCAGAGAGGGCTTTCAAGCAAGCCTATGCCTCCATCCAGAGGATGCCCTATCCCAGAGAGACGCGAAACAGGCTCGTTCTGGCGTGGTGCGATGCCTGGAATGAAACAACCCGACAATACAGCAGCAATGGAGACGGAACATGAAAGAACTCTGTACTCGCCCCTGGCGCACTTACCCTGACTCCAGCGCCCCTTTCCCACCGCCAGAGGAGAAGGTGCCACTTAGCCGACGCATCTTTGATTGGTGTCTCACGGCTATCTTTTACGCCCTGGCGCTGGCGATCATCACCCTAACATACCTCTTCCTGGCGACGGTGCATCCATGATAACAAAAGCCACCAAAGAAGGACTTCACGTCCGCTGCGCTAACAAGTGCATTGATGGCTTTGTGGTGTATGAGTTGTGGAGCGGAGATGCCTTTGTCTGTTCCGCTCATGGACCCTGCGCGGTGATGACTTTGGCGCTCACGGCAGAATACCTCAGTGTACCAGAAGATTGCCGCCGCTTCATCGACTCAATGAGTTGGCTATTCCCTCTGGCGAGAAATGATGAGAGAAGTGGGACGACCGACATCCAAGGCGGGTTTCAATGAGAAGAAGAAAGAACGAAAACTTCTACTTGAAACATCGACTACCCCCACTGCCCATCAGGGAGCAGTTTCTACTGGTGTGTCGGTTCCTGTGGTTGTTGCCCAAGGTGATAATCGACAATGGGACACCCGGCATTTGGCTACTGCGGCTTATCTGCCGCTCCCGCGTTGATAACGTGCGTGTAGAACTTCTCTTGAGAGAGCTTGAGAAGAAAGGGCTACCACCATGATGAGAGATTAGCGCCAGCAGGTGAATTGACGAGAGAGGCTTGTCTTGAAGAAGTCATCAGGTGGATGACAGGAAACTGTTAATGGGTTGTGGTCTGGTGTTCCTTGTTACGGCAGGGGTTCTCCTGGGCGTATGTATCAGGCAACTTATCAACAACCTTCACTACCCTGGGGGGGGAGAGAGAATCCATGAGTGAACATTACCCGATGGAACGCCTGATTTTCCGAATTATGCTGAAGTCCAGGCAAAACGATGATATAATGGTTTCGGAGGAAGCCATTGAGGAAGCGCTTTATAAAGCCTTCCCCGACAAGGACTTCTTCATCAAGGTGAAGGAAGTTGATCACTGCGAGGAATGTGGCGGCGTCAATGGCGGCGTTCCCGGTAATGAGAACATCGTCGGCGGCAAGGTGATTTGCGACTACTGCCACGCCAAGCACTTGAGGAACGGCTATGACTAAAAGGAGGAAAGTCCACGTTGAGGAACTCCGTGAGTTGGGCTTCTCCGAGGACTTGATCCAAGAGGCAGTAGAACGGGAGAAAGCCGGGCTACTAGATGATGATCCTCCTCCCCTTACGCTGTGGTGGAAGATCAAGTTTTGGACCTTCATTGCCGTGGTTCTCCTCACCACCATCTTGACCATCGTGGCTATTTGTAAAGTGGGGATTTCCTTTCCATGAACGATAGCGAGAAGGTCGAAAAGACTCGCGCCATCCTCATTCAGGCGCTCGCCCAGGACGACCCGGAGAAAACAAAGGACCAGATCGAAGAGGCATTATGTCTCCTTGACGATGAGGATTATGAGGAGTTCAAGCGTTCTTATCGTTTTCTTGCTTCTGCCGAGCAGCAAAATCGGATCATGAGGAGAGTCCAGGGACGGATAAAAGGAGAATCAAAAGAATGAAACAGCTACAAGTACGGGAAAAAGCGGTCATCGACACCGATAGCCAAATCCAGATCAAGCCGGCAGGCGATTGGCTACCATTTGCTGATGAAAACAGCGATTACTTTGATCCTCAAAGGATGATGGAAGGCATTGCCAAAGGCACACCTTCCCTGGAGAGCCGCACAGTTGATGTGGCGCAAGTGATTCTCCCCAAAGAGGTTGAAGCACGCATCACTCGCATCATCAAAGAGTTCGATTCCAAGCCAGAGATCACCCACGTCAGTGAGAAGGGTGTCCTTGTTCGCTTCAAAGTGAAGCACAGGGATAATAGTGAACAAGTCTGGGCAAACATCATCGGTTGGGATGGAAACCTTAATGGTGCCGGGGATTATCGTCTGGAAGAAACTATCTTTACAGACAACAAACCTGAACTTTAAGAAGGAGAATCATGGCATTCCAGGGTTGTACCGTTGAACATCAGCAGAACCGCACTATCCTCTACCCGTTCTGCAACAATTACAAAGCCGTCTGCGTCTATCTGGAAGAGGATGGCTCTTATATCGCCCATACCCCACAGGGCAACAAGATGGGCAAGCTCGACAAGCCGCGTGGCGACTACACCCTCGCAGAGCTACAGCAACTCTGTGCCCTAGTGACGCCACCGCCGAAGGGATAACATGAAGCGGTTGAACCCAGGCTGCATGGTCGAGGTAGGGGATCGAAAAGGCACAGTCACCTACATCATCAGCGACCTTGTATGCTTTGTAAAGTGGGAGGATGGGAGTGAAAGTCATGTCTACAGACATGAAATCAATCCCCCAAAGGACAAGCATGATTACCAGACCGCCGTGGACGCAGGAACAGGTGGACGCCCTTAACCACTTTCAGAACTGTGGTCATGTTCACCCGTTCACCTGCGGTGGCAATCGTACCGATGCACACCATCTCGACGGGGAAGGTGTTCTCATCGCCACAAAAGATGGCTGGAAATGCCCCTACTGTGATTATACCCAGAATTGGTGTCTGGACTTCATGTTGGAGGTAAAATGAGCGAACAAGCTAGGTGCGAGATATGTGGTGAACCCATGCCCCCCGGTGAGGAGATGTTCAAATACCACGGCTATAGTGGTAATTGTCCCAAGCCGCCTCTGCCAGTGCCCCAGGTAATCACCATCAAGATCGAGCGTGAGGGGAATGGTGCTTTTACCGCTAGTAGTCCTGATATACCAGGGCTACTCACCGAAGGAGATACTTTAGGAGAGGTCTTTCAAAACCTTGCTACTGCTTATTCCCTCCTCGCCAGCAAGGACATGAAGCAATAATGGAAGTGGGCGACCGTGTTATCTGTCATTTGCCGGGCAGTTGGGTGGACGGTAGAACCATGACCATTCTGCGCCTGAACGTGGTTTCCTGTGATAACATCTATGGACACCTACTCCAAGCAGAATGCGGTGTAACCGTTGTCCCGCCCCACTGTCTAACAAAGGAGAAACAATGAGTCTTAAGAGTTTCCTCTTTGGACAGGGGCATTTGAAGTTTGAAGGCGAAACAGAGGATGGACGTACCGTGACCGGCAAAGTGCCCTTTGAGGGTGTCTTTGACGAAAAGGACGCCATTGAGGAGTTCGCCGCTCAGATCGAGTTTCATAAGGACGTGAGGCTCAAGCGCTTACACTTCACCGACATCCTCGCCGAGTGTGCCGTGGGCGATCACCCTTATACCGGCAAGTGGTATAATATCATCCACAAACGATGAGAGTTCTTCCGCAACCTTGACTTACGCGGTGATGAGAGATCATGTACTTCCGGTCTTCCTTTGACAGCAGAGGGCGAGAAAGATGAACGCCAACGAGGTTCGTGAGCGCCTCAAAGAGGCACTGAAAGATGCCTCCCCGCAAACAAGGACCAATGTAGAGAAGCTGGTTCACGCCATCCGGCATGAGAACCAGGCTCTTTACGAGAAAATGGAACAGGCTCTCAAGGAGCGTGATACCTCCATTGAAGAACGCCATCGCGTTGTTTCTGAAACCGCCCATCTCAAGGAAGAACTCACCATCAGCCAGCGCGAGCTTCACGCCAAAGAACGGGCGCTGGCGAAGATGCCACAACACTCCCCCGACTATGAGCCGCCCGACTATGAAAACCTCCAGCAAGTGAAAAAGGGACACCTACAACTGCGCGTCAAGTGCCTGCACTGTAGCCTACATTTTATCATTTGCAGTTGGTTTGCCAACCTCCACACCCCCGAATCCATCTGCTGTCCCGAATGCGGCAAGAGGGGCAAGTGCATCGTCTGGGCACACCAGTCAGAAGATTTCATTTTTCAAGTTGTTCCCGGCAAGGATGCTGATATAATGGGGATGACGGGGTTGAAATGACTCAAGAACAACTCAATGAACTGGCGCGGGCAAAAGGCAGACTCGGCGCTGCTGCCCGCGCCGTCAAGGAAGCCGAAGAGGAAGTGCATCGGCTCAAGGGTCAATGCGATCATGTAAATCCAGACGGCACCAGCGCAGTTCATTGTGGACCGGGGTGGCACTCAGCTATCTGTGAACTTTGTGATCGAGATAATGACTATGGCGACCTGGACAGTCACATGGTCAAGTATCACGGCTGGGATGCCCAGACACTAAAGAAGGAACGCTCTTACGACGTATTCTGATGAAAACCCAGGACTGGCAGTGTTTATTGTGTCTCGCCGTGGTGATCTTCGTGGTCGGCTGGCTGCTCTTGAGAGATAGAGTGCAGTTTCACACCAATCAGGAAAACCACGGCGGACACGCATGTTACGAGGAAAAGAAGTGATTGATAACTTCTCCAAACTCACTGTGGAAGAGTTGGACATTCAGATCAAGGACGCCCAGGCAGAGGTAGACCGTGCCAATGCCTTAATCCACAAAGCCAAGGAGGAAAAGAAGAAGCGGCGCAAACCAGAGGATTTCCTCAAAACCAAGGAGTTCAAGGCACTGGTGAAGGAGTACAAGGCGCTGACCGCCCGGTATCACGCCCTGGATACCAGTAGCACGGTGACATTGAACGTCCCGGTGACTTTCCATATCACTCCTGATCTTCAGGATGTAAATGATGTGGTATTTTACGACTCTAGCCTCATCAAAAACGACGGTATGTACGCCGAGCATCGAATCGAGGCAGAGATCGGTAAGGGGAAACTCAAAAAGGAACAGCAGGAAGCCATCCAGAGCGGTCTAACCAGCTTCCTTGAAGATTCAATTTTCTGTGAAGTGGTACTCGACCTTGTGCCGGGACTGAAAGACAAACTCAACAAGTTGGAAGAGGATATGTTCGCCCTAGCGGATAAAATGGGCGAACATGACGTGGATAAGGGCTGGCTGAGAGAGCAAATCCTTGAGGACGGCAAGTGATGGTCAAGATTGAATATCTCAACCGCGACTATGCTCCCTTTCTTGCCGTCCAGATAGGTGAGTCCACCTACCGGCGTCAAGATAATGGACAGGAGTTTGTCCTCTACCATGCCGAGAAGCAAAAGAACGCCATCCGGGTAAGAATGACGAGAGTGGTCGATGTAGATTGGCACGAACGAGAGGGCAACCCCATACCGTAGCGGATGACGAGAGGTGATCCCAAGCGACCGATAGGAGCGTCTGGTAGCCCCCTAGAGACGCGCAAATATCAAAAAGGCACCGGGAGTCCTCTTGAGAGAGAAGATGGCTTCTGCGCAAAGCCAGGTGCCTTCTCGGAGGATGAGAGCAGGTGACATGGCTGGAGTATACCGTGAGAGATGATGCCCGTAAAGAAGGCTGTTGTCAATTGTGTGGGAAGCCGGTAAGTGCTTTCAGTACGATTGATTGGCACCCGGAGTGCTGGGTGGATTACAAGACCTTCATCACGGACGACCTGATACCCCTGATGCGGGACTTGGCGGAAAAAGAACCTCTTGTGACCCTCTACGCTTTCAGTAAAGAGTTTCGGGACGACATCAACGCCATTACCATCCGCGAATGAGAGAGTTGCACCGAGTAGCAGTCATGTATGATGGTGAGAGGGGTTCACGCAGGATATGAGTGAGAGAGGATGAGCAAGGCGCAGGCAAGATGATGAGAGTGCAGGTGTCTCAAGTGCCTTACGATGACGAGAGCATCTTAGGTGGCATAGCTGGTGACGAGAGGACGTACAGAGTATGCTGAATGACGAGAGAGGCACATGCAGGCTTCGCGGTGTGAGAGCAGTAGCGAATTAGTAGTTCGCACATAATGAGAACCTGGCAGGGACTTTTGGATAATGTGCAGTGGGCATTTTGTGCGCTCGAAGTGGGACAACATCTAAGCGTTTTGTGCGCAGGGTGTTGTGCAATGATATACAACTGCACAAAGGTGATGATGAGGGCTTGTTAATACCGACATCGCTTGATGTGCAGGGGGTAAGTGACCTGGGTACTGCACATATTTGGGTTTTGTGCGCCAAAGAGAAAAGCGTAAAAGGTTGGTGTTTCAAGGGTTTACTTCATAGGCAAAGTGCCTTACACCACCACCTTTTAAGTACGAAAGGCTGATCGAAAAAGCTGGGTCGCAAAAGGTGATGCAGCATAGCCTTACGTCAACGCATCTTTGGGAGATGCCAGTGATGCACATAAATGGGTTTTGTGCATCTTTCAGTACGAATGTGGAGCTATTGCGACGACTGAGACGACAGGAGTATCTATGCGTGACAAGTTGATAATGATGCGTGGTTTGCCGGGGAGTGGCAAAAGCACCACCGCCGAGAAGCTGAAGGAGATACATCTGCCGGTGTATCGCCGTGTTGACATCTTTAGCACGGATGACTTCTGGGGCAAGCCCTACAACTTCGTACCGGCTAAGATCCGCGAAGCGCACCTGTGGAACCAGAACCGCGCCTTGATGGCAATGATTGAGCAACAAGCTGCTTGTTATCGTGGAGTCGGTGTACTTCCTGGCTATAGTCTCGATACTCCAGCTTGCATTATTATCGATAACACCAATGTGGGCGCTTATGAGCTTCGCCCTTACATCAAGCCCGCCTACATGCTGGGTTATGAGATCGAAATCATGGAGCCACAAACGCCGTGGGCGTTTGATGTCGAGGAGTGCGCCAAGCGTAACACACATGGCGTGCCCCTGGCGAGTATCCTGGGGATGCTGAATCGCTGGGACAAAGACGTGACGGTTGAACAGTGCCTTGTCGCCAAGGCACCTTGGGAGAAATCAGCCGCCTGAGATGGCGGCTTTTGTGCGTAACCTCAATGTAAGGAAGGAGTTTTGTGCAATGGCAACTCACAGAGAGATGGTCGAACAGGGCATCGCCGCTCTGGGCGATCAAGCCACCTACAACGCGATGAAAGTGTGGCTGAAGAAGAAGTTTGGCATCGAGGTGTCGGACAGCGTGTTCTACACCGTAAGGAAGGATGTCCGCGACCGTGCCGGACGTATCCTCGCAAACAGCGAACGCCGTGCCGCAGCGGATGTTTCTGAAAACAATGGAGTTACGCCGGCTGCTGCGCCTGAGAACCCGCCTGTTTCCACGGCAGTTTCCGAGCGCATCGGTGCGACACAACGCCAACAAGATCAAGACTTTACGTTCGTGGAACTGAAGGAAGTCGCGGCATTTTCCAAGCGCATCGGCGGGCGCGGCAGATTACAGCGCATGTTGGCGGCGCTGGAGGACTTGCAGTAAGGCGCAATCGGTGTTGTTTTCTGGGGAAGGGCGGGGCATCTTATGGTGTCCCGCCCTTTTTCATTAACCCCCACTATCCCTAGTCGGCTGTTCGCCCTGACACCCTGACGAAAGGAACAACACCATGCGATTGAGTTTGAATGTGATTAACACGCGCTTCAACGGCGTTGTGTTGTGGCGTGGTGCAAGCCTCATCAATGGCAAGCCCATTGTGGTGATTGCGACCGGGCTGGAGCGCGGTAGCCTGAACACCAAAACGGGCAAGTTCATTCAGACCTATATTCTTTCCGATGGTGGCGAACGTCCCACGGACGCGCTTACCAGTGGAAAGGATGAATCCGTCTGCGGCGATTGTATCCACCGCAAAAAGGACGGATGGGGCACTTGCTACGTCAACGTCGGACAGGGACCAAATCAGGTGTATGCTGCCTACATGCGCGGCAGCTACCCTGATTTCACTCCCGATATGTTGGATGACTACTTTGCCGGAAACATCGTCCGTCTGGGCGCTTATGGCGATCCGGCGGCGGTTCCCATGCAAATCTGGCAAATGCTCTGCGGCGTGGCGCGCGGCTGGACGGGCTATACTCACCAGTGGCGCAAATGTGACCCGGAGTTGCGCCACTTTGTCATGGCGTCCGTGGAGAGCGTTCAGCAGCAGAGGAAGGCGCGGCGGATGGGCTGGAAAACCTTTCGCATCCGCAACGACGATGAACCTCTTGAAGCGCATGAGTTTGTTTGCCCGGCTTCTGCGGAAGCTGGCAAGCGTCTACAGTGCGAGGATTGCCTTGCCTGCTCTGGCGGGGAGTGGAACGGCAAAACCGTTACCCCTGTTATCAAGGTGCATGGGCAGAACTACAAGCCGGTACGCTTCCGCAAGATGCAGCGCTTGATGCGTCAGAAGAAGCAGTATCGTAAACTGCTGCCTTCTCTGGTGGGCATCGGTTCCAAATACGGACGCGGTAAGGGCACTCTCAGCGTGGACTACCGCAAGCGCAAGCACTCCGTAAAGTTGCGATTAACCGATGCGCAACAGGCGCGTCTTGTCACCTTGCTTCAAGAGCAAGGTGACAAGGATAGTCATGCGATCCTCAAGAGCCTAACCCCCACTTGCCCTAGTGGGGTGTTAGGTTCACTCAACGGGGGAGGAAAAGATGCGAGTGCAAGTGTATTGGAACATCACAAAGCGCATCTGGAGTGTGCGTGACAAGGCGACGGGGCGTGTCATTCAGCACGCCCCCTGCCTGCGCCTGGAGGATTGTAAGTTCACCGTTCAGCCGGGCGGACGGGCGCGTGTCTTGCGGGAGAAGGTGAAGAACATTCACGCTTTCGTGGAGGGCAACCTTGTTGACGGCGCGATCCCCGATGGACCGCTTGACATGGATGCCGTCACCTACAACCCCTACAAGCATGAGACGTTCGTGCGCCGCAAGGACGGTACGCCTGTTCACCGAGCGCCAGCGGCGATACTGACAACCCTGTTCCGTCCCATGCCGCCCGCCCCGGTGGTGCTGATCCCGGCGGGGGAGTCTTATCCCCCACTGTCTCTAGCATCCTGAAGGGAGCAACCATGTACTACGAATGGCAACTGTTGGGCTATGCCTTCGGTTTGAAGGATGGGTTTCTGGACGGTACGCACAGTTCTTTCGCCGAGAAGGTAGTGGCGGACTGTAAGAAGGACGCCATCTACTTCGTTGAACAGCGTTTCCCCGGCATGAAAGTGCGGGTGGACCGCATCATCTGTAAGGCGCTCGACATTGACGAGCGCTTGTGAAAGGAGTTTGAAAGGGAAGCCATGAGTAGCGAACGCAGCAAGAAAGTCCGTTGGTGGAAGGAACAAGCCAACGAGAAACATGGGCATGAGATGGGCAACGTCGTGAACTGCGCCCCTCTGCCTCACATGGACGTTACCGTGCAAACGCGCTGCCGCAAGTGTGGACGCGCCTTCTTCATCATGCGGAACCAGGAGACACAATCCTGGGGAGCCGAGAACGCCGATGGTGACTGTTTGTTTACCGACTGCCCGAACCGAACATAAGGTTTCTTATCGGACGTTCGTTGACGTTTGTACACTGAAACATTTGCCCGGTTACAAACGTCAACGCCGCATGTGTTGTGGATAGTTCTACTATCCCCCACGCGCCCTAGTCTGACGACGAAATACGAAAGGAGCAACTATGGCACATTTGTTCACCTACAACCGGCAGCGCAAGTATGCCGGACGCGAGTTGTGGTGGAGCGTCTATTGGGAGACGCCCACGAACGACATGAGCAAGCACAGCGAAGTCAGCGCCTTTGTCGTCAAGGTTTCCGACCGGCGCAACAGCACTGTCTTTGAACACCGCCAACCCTGCGTCAACTGCCACATGGTAATGGCGCATCCCAACACCGCCTACCCTCTGGGCATGAAGTACGATCCAGCGGCTTATGAAGTTGCCGTCAAGATGGCGAAGAAGTGGATGAGCAAACAGCCGCGCAAAAGCGAAGTGCTGGCGGGGCAACTCAACAGCCTGGATCGTTGCGCCTTCCTGCTTCACAAGATTCTGAACGGCGACCACAAGGCGCTCGATAATGCGCCCGCTGCCGTCGAGGAGGCTGTCACCATCCTCAAGAGCGCTGATAGGGGTGACGAGTGGATGGAGGAATACGGCAAGTGTCCGGCTTGTGGGGAACCCCTGCAAGATGATGTTTGTCAGAACCCGGACTGTGGCTAACCCCCACAGTCCCTATGGGGAGGTTGTTGTAGATTTTGTAATGAAAGGAGCAAACAATGACCTGGGAACAATTGGCGGAGAAAATCGCTCAGATGACGCCCGCCGAGCGACAAGGTAAGGTGAAGTTTGTCGAGGGTTATGACAACTTCAAAATCTGGGAATGCGGCGTCCACAAGATGACCGAAGACGGCATCACCGACGAGGACGGCGACCGCATCGAGGGAGGGGAGTGGTATCTTGAGTAAGCTCAAACCGGCGGCAGCGAAACAGCAGGTGAACGAGCGTATCGAGGTATCCATCCATAGCGTGAGCAACCTCTTGAGCAACCTGCTCAAGACCCGCGCTATTGTGCATACCGAGCGCGAACCTTACATGGCAATGGCATCTCTCCATGATGCACAGGGTTGCGTGAATCACCTGCAAACCCTCCTGACCGAAGCGGAGAAGGCGATTATGCGCACCCTACCGGATCGACCTGTGCGCCCGACCGGGTTGAAGGTGACGCCCAAAGACCTGAACCGTTTCGATCCCGAATACTTCCATTACCTCACGGACGAAAATAACACCTTTTACCGTAGCCAGAACAGGAATGACATGCTTTGTCACCTGGCTACCTGGGTGTTCGACGACGGTGACGCCAAGGCGCTACGAGAGATCAAGTTATCTTTCGGTGACAAGGTTGTTGCCATCGTCCGGCAGAAGCTACGCGACCGCGACCATGATACCTAATCCCCACGGAGCCTAGTGGGACATAAAGAAAGGAGCGCCACATGATGATGACGCTTTTCGGTTTCTTCACGTTGAAGTTCCTGGGTACGTTGCTGCTGCGGTTCACCATTTCTCTCACCCTGTTGGCGGTGCTGCTGCTGGTGGTGTGGGCGGTGGCACGGTGGACCGATAGCAAGCCTACCCCCAAGACGCCTTGTGTCTGCGTGCGTTGTAAGCGCAAGCGGAATCAGCGCACCCTAACCCCCACTTAACCTAGTGGGGGTGTCCGGTCCTGAAAGGAGCAAACCATGCAAGAGAAACAAGTCTTTGACGTGACGTGGACGGCACAGTTCACCACGCGCGTCACCCTGGAGCCGGGAGAAGTGCTTTCCGACGCCATTCAGGATATTAACATTCCTGAAGACGACAAGAGCAGCTATTGTTGCGACACTTTTGAAGTGGACGAAGTTCGCGGACCCGATGGCAAGCGTATCTCCGACAGTAAACAAGACGAGATCGAGGGCTTGCCGGCGGTGCGGGCGCAGTACACCAGTGTTTTCGATGACAACATCAAATGCACCAGCGCCTGCATGTATGACCCCAACTCCATGCGCGTTTACGACATTGCGACGGCGGAAAATGCCGAGGATGCCGAGAACGCCGATAGCCGCACGGATGAGTATGTCACCTTGCCGGACGGCACGGAACTGCGTGAAGACGACGACGTGACTTTCGACTACTGAGAAAGGAGCAGAGATGAACGATACCATGACCATGACCGTGCAGGAGTTCGCGGAGATGACCGGCGTAGGCTATCAGACCGCTTCCGGCTTGCTGCGCTATCTCCGTGAAAAGGGCATCGCCCAGGATGCCGGAACGCAAGCCAAGGAGGGGAAGGGGCGTAGTGCAAGTCTGTACACCTTCCCCGCCCGCGTCGAGCTTGTCTTCATTATCCCAGCGCTGGTGGCGGAAGCCGCCTAACCCCCACTTGCCCTAGTTGTCTGAACGCTGGGATGGAAAACTCCTTCCTGGCGTTCAGGTTTCTGGGGAATCCAAGTGGATACCCTGATTTCCTGTGGTATAATGTGGAGGAAGGGAAAGTGATGACCCTGACAATGGGAGGTGGCAAAAAGATGCTCAAGTTCGATGTCACCGTGGAGCGAGTGACAAAGAAGAAGTTGTCTCCTTCCAAATTGAAGGCACAACTTCGCTACATCGGTGAAAGTGCCCTGCGTTCCCAGGCTGCGAATTGGGATCGGTACTCCATCCCCAAACGCCTGTTGCGAGAGATCGAGCGCGGCGATGGTGAAGAGCGCGCCATTCAGTACACGGCAGTTATTCAGGTGCAGAAGGAGCGCTATATCAACGAAGAGGCGGTACGCCGGCGCTGGGTGAATACCAAAAAGGTGATGGAGCGCGCCGCCCGACGCAAGGGCTGGAATCTGGTAGGCGATGAGGCGCTGGTGCCCGCCAGCAACGGCGAATATCAAGTTGTCAATGGTGCTGGTGAGCCGGTGGGCGACCCCGCTCCGCGTATCATTGGGCAGGTGGCTGTCTTGCCGCCGCCGCCCTCCCCCTACCTTACAGGCAGTGCAGAACTGCCGCCGCTTGACGACGTGGTGCTGGCAAAGTATTTCAGCCGCATCTACGACCGTGAATCCCATATCCGCATTGTCTACGACAACTTGCGGATGGCGGTTCGGACGGGTTTCAAGACGCGGCATCATATCTTGCTCAAGGGACCAGTAGCGTGCGCCAAGACGGAGTTATTCCTTGCCTTCATCGACTGGCTAGGGGATGACTTGATCGAAGCCCTGGATGCGTCCACCATGACGAAAGCGGGGCTGGAGCGCCTGTTGATGGAGAAAGCCCTGAGCGGCACGCTCAAGCCTATCCTACTCATGGAAGAGATTGAGAAGTGCCATCCCGAAAACATCTCCTGCTTGATTCAGGTGATGGACGCACGGGGCAAAATCCAGCGTGTCAACGCAAACACTGTGCGCGACGGCGATTCCGTTGCCGACTGCAAGATCATTGTGTGGGGCACCTGCAATGACGAAGAGGAGCTAAAGAAGGCGCACAGCAAGGCAATCTGGAGTCGCTTTAGTCAACGAATGGACTGTGAGCGCCCCGACCGTGCCTTGATGAAGAGGATTCTTCTACGGGAAGTGGAAGAGATCGGCGGACGGGAAGAGTGGATTGAGCCGGTTCTGACGTTTTGTTATGATGAACTGGCGAAGATGCCACGCTTCAAAGATGACTTTGACGACCCTCGCTTTGCCCGCGCCATGTTGGTAGGCGGCGAGCGGTTGCTTGACAACAGCAATAAGGGGTTTCTTGCGGACTTCCGCAAGACAAGCAAGATCAAGAGGGAAGGCTAACCCCCACTTACCCTAGGGGGGTAGAAGTCACCCACCTACGAGGGTGGGTGACAAGAACCCTGACGAAAGGAGACTTTTACATGATCGCAACCATGTTTGGTGACTTGGCTACGGCGCTGGCTCTCAAGGAGCTTGGCGCGGCATTGGCGGCTGTCGATGCCCCTTACCATGAACTCCCCGACGTGAAGAACAAGGATGGGGAGAATATCAACGATGTGAAGGAGAAGCGTCTTGCCCTGGTGCGTCAGCACGTCCAGCGTGCCGGCGACATCATCAACCTCAAGGAGACAATCAACCAGAAGGCGGCGCAGGCGGTGCAGGCGGCTCTCGCCACCAACCACGCCGACGTTATCAAGGATTGCCTCAAGGACAGCGGCGCGCCCCCGGAGGCGCTGGAGGCGCTCGACAAGGCGCTGGAGCGCATGAAGGTGCCGGGGCTGGAAGGCGGCTGCGGTGATCCCGATTGCGATAACTGCAATCCGCAGAAGCAAACCGCCGTCGCCAAGGACGATGAGCGCGGCGAGTTTGGCTTCGGCAGACTCATTCGCCAGATGCGCGAGCAGAAGGAGCGCGAGGCGCAGAAGTAAATCGTCAGGTGGGGGAGGAGGGGAGCATCGCGCTCCCCTTTGCCCCTCTTTTGATAGAAAGGAAGCAACATGAAACAGGTGATTGTGGAACTGGACGGGGCGATACGGCTAATGTATGCCGACTGCGCCCCCGCTACCATCAAGGTAGGGACGGACTTCAACATCAAGGGTATTCGCGGCAACTCCTGGCAGCGTGTACGCTGTACCAAGGTTTACCCCAACCCTGCCGCCGACTCGCTGAATATGGACACCTACGGCAAGAAGATGCGCCAGACCGTCTATCAGGTTACTTAACCCCCACGAACCCTAGTGGGGTGTAACACAACCCTGACGAAAAGGAGCAACGACGATGAGCGAGCTTCAAGCCTACTACGATGCTTTTCGACAAGGCTATTGGGCGGACCCTGATCCAGAAGCCTGCCTCTGCCGTGGACGTGGTTGGGCGTTATCTGATGTGGACACCTGGCATGAGTGCCCAATCCACTACAAGGGGCAACTACACCCCGACAGCTACGACCAGTACGACACCTACGAGGAATGGGACCGCGCCAACAAGGCGGCTATTGCTCGGCGCACGGGTGAGGTTCAGCAAGACCTGATCGACGCCGGCTTGCAATCGCCCTCTGGGGCAGTGGCTTGCGGCTACTGCGGTGAGTTTGGACATGCTCACGGCAAATGCCCACCGCAGTATGTTTGCCCTGAGTGCGAGGACGGGATGAGGTTCCCACCCACCGAATGCCCACGCTGCCGAGACACCATTCGGCGCGAGATGGCAGAGGCGTGGCAAGAGATGCCTGCCCCCGAAACACCAAGCGAGCCACCCAAAGCACCAAATGAAGGTGACATACCATTCTAAGGGTATGGGGAGGAGGGAGGGTGCAACAACCCTCCCTTTTTTGATGAAACCGTGGCGCTGATGTAGAAATGTAACCGTAATTTCAATTCAGTGTTGGATTTACGGTGACAGCTTGATATAATCAGCACAGGGAGGAAAAGATGCAACACACTGTCAATACAGTGAACGTCATTGAGTGGACGGGAGACACCATCCAATCCATTCGATCCTTCACCGACACGCCCGAAGGTAACAAGGAAGCCGAAGCATTCTTCGCCGAGTGTGCCAAGGAAAACGCTTTCACTCAGGACGACATTGAGTTTGGACTGGAAGAAGGCGAACTACAACGTGACGGCGGCGAGTATCGGCTGTTCATTGCTCACGGCTAACCTAACCCCCACTGACCCTAGTGGGTTGTCTGAAACAAACAAGTGACCCCTGAAAGGAGATACACTCATGCCTCGACAGATTTCTTTTATCGTGACGAACTCTGGGACGATCAACGCCGTCGCCAACGGCAAGTCCTATACCATCGCCCGCGATCATCCGTCCTACAAGGGCATCAAGGAAGCCATCGTCAAGGACGATGCCGCTGCCTTGGAGCGCCTGACGAACGTGGCGCGGGCGGTGCAGAGTTTCAGTGGCGAGACGGTGCAGGTGCGGGATGGCGTCGTCTATTACATGGGCGAGGAGCTTCACAACACCGTCACCCAGCGCATTCTGGGACTCATGCGGGACGGCTTCCCGTTTGAACCCATGACTCGCTTCCTGGCGAACCTCATGGAGAACCCCAGCAAGCATTCCGTCGATGAGCTTTACGCCTTCCTTGAACACAAGGGGCTTCCCATCACCGAGGATGGTTGCTTTCTGGGCTACAAGGCAGTGCGCGGCGACTGGACGGACAAGCACAGCGGCAAAATCACCAGCAAGCCGCCGATGGACGGCAACCCGGCTGTCAACCCGCCGCCCCTGAAGCGCAATCAGGTGGACGACGATTGGCGCAACGCTTGCTCCAGCGGCTATCACGTCGGTAGCCTGGAGTACGTCAAGGGCTTTGCCAACGACGGGGATCACATCCTCCAGGTGAAGGTGAATCCGAAGGACGTGGTTTCCGTGCCGAGCAGCGAGAACACGAAGCTGCGTACTTGCTGGTACGAGAGCGTCGCGGAGTACGACTTCGCCGCCCTCAAGAGCAGCGTCTACATGCCCGACACGCTTCACAGCGCGACGGGACAACCCATGAGCGCTCCGTCCGGCAACGGTGGCTACGGCTACCGTGACGAGGACGATGAGGACGATGAGGACTACGACGACGAGTACGACGACGATCTTGAGGAGGATGATGAGGACGAGGACGAGTAATCCTCCAGCGCCCCGCCGCGCCCTGGCGGGGCATCTTTTGCCCGGTTAGACTTCCGGTGAGGTCGCTAGTCTTTCAAACTAGCCAGACGGGTTCGACCCCCGTACCGGGTACTTTGCTAACCCCCACGAACCCTAGTGGGGTGTTAAGAAACCTCTGACGAAAGGAGAACCAAGGATGAAGATGCTTGAGAAAACGGGCAAGGTGACGACCTCTGGCAACCTCGCTCCGAGTCAGTTTCGCATCAAGGCGTCTCGCAAGGCTTTCGAGATTCTGAGTGCCGGTTTGTACTCCGACAAGGTACGAGCCATCATTCGGGAGCTTTCCACGAACGCGGCGGATAGTCATACGATGGCGGGCAGGGGCGACGTGCCTTTCGAGGTTCACTTGCCGAATAGCTGGGAGCCGTGGTTCAGCGTGACGGATCATGGCGTCGGCTTGTCCGATGACCAGATTCACAGCGTCTACACGACTTACTTTGAGTCCGACAAGACGGACAGCAACGACGTGACGGGGTGTTTGGGGCTGGGCAGCAAGTCTCCCTTCTCCTATACGGACACCTTCTCTATCGAGAGCGTTTACAATGGCGTCAAAACGCTCTACAACGCATACCTGAACGAAGAGGGTATGCCCGCCATTGCCAAGATGACGGAGGAACCCACGGAGGAAGCTAACGGCGTCACGGTGAAGTTCCCGGTGAAGTCCGGTGACTTCAACGACTTCGAGGGTAAGGCGATGGATACGCTCAAGTGGTTCAAGGTGCGTCCCACGGTGACGGGGGCACGCAACTTCCACTACCCGGAGCCGATGGAATACCTCCGCAAGACGGACAACTACGCCGTCTACCAGACGAAGCAGTACAACTACTACAATCGCGCGACCAGTTTCGTTGTCATGGGCAACGTCGCCTACCCCATTGAGGCGGGCGAGTTTCTGAATAACTACTCTGGCGACGATTCCAGTAAGCTGCGGGCGCTGGTGGAGTGGGGCATCGAGTTGTATGTCAATGTGGGCGACTGTGATATTAGCGCCAGCCGTGAAAAGCTGGGCTATGACAAGCGCACCATCCGACACCTGAAAGATGCGTTGCGGGCGGCGCTGGCGGACCTGGAAACGGAAGTCACGAAGGACATTGCCAGCAAGCCGAATCTCTGGGAAGCGCGGGAAGCGCTCCACAAGGTTCGCACCAGCTTTCAGGGCTTTGACTTCAAGGCTATCTGGAATGGGGAAGCCATCAACGACTTCGTGAAGGTGGCGGTGCGGGAAGTGGAGATTCCCGACGAAAAGAACCCTGGCAAGACGCGCAAGGTTCAGCGTGCGGTTGCCGACGTGGAAGCCATGAAGGTGAAAAGCTACAGCGGCAATCGCGTTGTGGTGAAGAAAGACCGTGCCGACACGATCCATGCGGACGGTACTACCATCTTCCTCAATGACGAGCGCGGGGCGTATGCGGCGGTGCGGCGTTACCTGAGCGATAAGAGCTACGGGCATCGCGTGCTGCTTATCTCCGACTATACGCAGGAATGGCTTGATGAAACGGGTATCGGTTCCGTTGCCATCAAGACAAGCACCCTGCCGAAACCGGAGCGTGTCAAGGGCGAGCGCGGTTCCAGTGTGCGGGCGAAGCTGTACGAGTACGTTCCCGATGGGAATGCCACAAACGGCAGCAGCAGCGCCGGCGGTTACTGGCAACCGGCAGAGGTTGAAGTGGATGACGGCGGCGTGTACGTCGAAATCCTCTACTTCAACTACCGCATGAGCGACAAACAGGAAAAGACGCAACACCCGTCTGACCTGAACCGTCCGCTCAAGCTACTCAAGGCGCTGGGCAAGCCCGTTACCTTGTACGGCATCCGTCCGAGCGACAAGGCGATGCTCGACAAGAGTGAGGGTGAGTGGCAAAACCTGCACGACTACGCTTCTGAGGTTGTCAAGGAAGTGGAAGTCACTTACCATGACGACTTTATCAAGGCGCAGGAGCTACAGCAAGCCGTGGGCGGTTACTATCGCAAGAAAGTGCCGTTCGAGGAGTTCGCCAAGACGAAGTTTCAGCCGGATTCCCTCTTCGGCGCATTCGTGGCGCAAGCCCTGGATGCGAAGCGGGCGATGGAGAATGCTTCCGTCAAGGCTTACGGCGAGCTTCGGGCGTGGTTGTCCCTGGCGGGCATCAAGGATGAGGACGTACAGGGCATGGTGAAGGCACAGGAAGCGCTCTTCATCCGCTACCCGCTCTTGCAGTACATCGACCCGTACCGGACGGGCGATGACTACAACAAGCACGCGGCAGAGTATATCAACCTGATTGACAATCAGGATGACTCTCAGCAAGCGGCAGCGTAAAAAAACTCCCCTGCCCTCCGGGGCAGGGGCACGGTCCAACGTCAGGGGTACAGGGGGCGGGGCAAGATGCTTTGCCCCCTGGTTTTTATCCCCCACGACCCCTAGACGCATGAAGGGAGCAACATGAGAATCAACGGTATTCAAATCGACCTTGAACACGAAGGCACGCACTGGCGAGCGATCTTCCATCGCAAGTTTCGCAAGGGTGGTGTTATCCAGAGTCCCGGCAAACCGGACGAATACATTGCTCTGATGAACGCCACCGACTACGAAGTGCTACACTACCTTGAGGAGCAGGGCGTCCCTACCACGGACTTGACCCAGCGCCTCGCCAACTTCGGCTTGCAGACCTTGGAGACAAACTCCGTGGTGCAGCGCCCTTGAAAGGAGCAATGAGTGAAAACGTATCGACTGGACTTCGGTAGCAACTGGATCGAAGTGAAGTGCGCGCCCTGGGCGGTGAACGCGGGCGGCACGGTGGAGAGCAATCTCAAGATCGGCGATAGTCACCATGACGCTGCGATTGACGGCGTGGAGAGCCTGCTGCTGTCCCTGGCGTGCGCCGGCGTGGACCTGAGTACCCCGCAAGTCAAGGCGGCGGTGCAAACGACGCTGGACGCCATCGACAACAACTACGATGAGTAACCCCCACGCGCCCTAGTGGGTAGGAGGATTTAACATGACCAAGACGAAAACACGGATCGACGTGAGCGACCTGCAACTGGTGGAAACTCATAAGGACATCAAGCTGCCGGAACGCTCCGACGTGGACTTCAAGGGCAGCATCAAGATCAATGGGCGCACCCTACCCGTTAAGCTGCACCTGTTCCGCGTCGATAAGGAAGGTTGGCAGATCGGCAAATGGAACGCCAGCATGACGATCAATGAACAGCCGCTCCCCAACATCCGCGACAAGGATTATATCAACAAGTTCCCGGCGACCTGTTGCGATTGCCACAAGGAAAGCGCCGTCGCCAAGGCGGTAGCCAAGGTGGTTCATCCCTGGCTGAACGCGCAGGGCTATGAAATCGGCGAGGGCATCGGGCATCGCGTCGTGCGTAAGGGCGTGGTGAGTGTCACCCGCACTCTCTGGTGGTTGTTTGACTTCTACTGCGACCATGTAGGACCGAAGACCTACGGGCGCAGCCGGCGGCAGTTCTACCACACGGAGACGCGCGAAGTCACCTGCCCGGTTCATGGCACGTTCACCATGACGGGCGAAGAATTGTCTCTGTAAACTAACCCCCACGCGCCCTAGTGGGGTGTCAACAAACTCTGACGAAAGGGGAAAACAATGTTTGGCGATGAACCGAAACTGGTGAGCAATCAGGAAGTGTACGACTGGATCAAGGCGCAAGGTGCGTCCAAGGCAATCGTGCATTTCCAGGGCGGAGGCGACGAAGGCGGTGTCGAGAACATCGAGCTAATGAGCGCTGGGGAGACTCAGTGTATCCGAACTCTGGAAGAGTTCTACGATGACGGGCGGGTGTGGAACAGCCAAACCCGGCAATGGGATCGTACCCGCGAGTTGACCCTGGAAGAGAAGGTGCGGAAGGCGCTCTGCAAGCCCGTCTATGACAAGTACCATACCTTCGCGGGCGAG
>Ga0134128_10000361_pt1 | contig 63945 bp, 60 predicted proteins | sample KB31754_FD_96462 | JGI IMG/M metagenome (GOLD analysis project Ga0134128, IMG submission 96462) | Terrestrial soil microbial communities with excess Nitrogen fertilizer from Kellogg Biological Station, Michigan, USA - KB3-175-4 | ecosystem: Environmental > Terrestrial > Soil > Unclassified ... | reverse complement strand
TGGTAAGTCCAACGCCGGCACCGGCTGGGCCTTTGGCAACTACGACTACAACGCCACCACAACCGATGCCACCGACTTTGGCCTCTTTGCCGCGGGATTGCAGGGGTATAGGCAGTTTGGAGCTTTGTAACAGGTACGGTGGGCTACAACTAATGCCGCTGAGCATCTGGTGGCGAGAAAAGAGCGGCGAAAGGCGGGGAATAGTACCGTTGATCCTCTAGCGTCGCACAGAAATGGTGAAGGCTAACCTTGGGATCTGCGGAGCATGTAGGGAGGGTATCAACTTAGTTACGCCTTACTGACGTTCGCATCTGTTCCGCATCACAGCGCCCCAAACTGCTTATAGCCGCTGTTACCTGCGGCAAAGAGGCCAAAGTCGGTGGCATCGGCAGTCGTAGAGTTGTAATCGTAGTTGCCAAAGGCCCAGCCAGTGCCGGCGTTGGATTTGCCGGCGGCGAACAAGCCAAAGTCGGTGGCATCGACGGTGCCGCTGAGGTCACTGTCACCGTAATAGGTGAACTTAATCATCACTTCGTTCAGGTCGGAGGTGTTAACACCATCGAAGGTCGTTGCACCGATGTCATTATTGTCCATCCAACCTAGGGCGCGGGTGCCGGAGCCGAAGTTGGCGTCGTAGGAGGCTTCGGAGCTGTTGATGCCGGCGCTGTCGAAGGCGCCGCCGTCAAAGCCGCTGGCGAGCAAGCCGGAGACTAGATTCCTGGCGGCTGTCTCGTTAGCCGACAGGTAGTGCAGGATCAGGTCATTGTCACCCATGTCGAGGATGCCGCCGGTGGCGACATTGAGACCGCCTGCATCGATGACTGCCACATTGCGATTGGCGTGACGAGAATAGTCGCCAAGCGTGGCGCTGGAGGTGGCGAAGACGACTTTGGCCCCAGCAGAGATATTGATGGCTGCGAAGGCCAGTTGCTGGATGCCGGTCCCGGAGTTGGCGGGGATGATCGTCGTACCCGAAGTGGCGTTGATCGTGGTCTTGCCGGTACCGGCGGCGACGAAGACCGGAGCGGAGTCGTTGTTAGTGACGGTGCTGTTGCCGGAGGCGAGATTGATCGTGGCCGGAATGGAGCCAGTAAGGTTGATGGTGTCATTGCCGCCGGGGTCGGTATAGGTGACATGCGAGATGTTGGACAGCTCAATCGTATTACTGCCAGTTGCCGCCGACCCAGTCGTATCAAATCCGATCGCAGCATTTCCGGATGGACCCAACACAGTCAAACTCACGCTTCCGCCGCTGTCGTCAATTGTATTGTTACCTTCCAGCACCATTCCCGAACTTTGATCGATCGTGATATTGTCGCTCGATCCGAGGCCGTGAACGATCAGGTTGCCATTAGAAACAGCTGCGATCGATGTCGTGGTGCCATTCACATTGGCGTTGATGTGTTTACCGTCCGGCGCGAGTTTCAGAACGATATTGTCTGCGCCAGATGTGCCATTGATCACCACGTTCGGCTGGTCGCCTGTGGGACTCCACCACCAATCCAGCACCTTCTGCGTCGCGTTCACGCCGCCGGTGCCACCTGTGAAACCGACGTAGGCAGACTGATCCTGGAGAACGGACGATAGATTCACCGAGTATTGGTTTGAGAAGTTATTGTTGCTGTTCCCCGTGTCGACCAGCGTTTCGCTGAGCAACTGAGTCGATCCGTTGTAGCTCAAAGTCACGTGGAACACATCGGTCTGGCTGCTGGAATTCAGGACGTGGAATGGATTCCCGTTGATGCTGAATCGCGTGGCGGTCGTGCTCCCATCTAAAAACATTCCAGTCTGACTGACGTTGGAATACATATTAAAGAACATAGAAACGCTGTCATTGATGCCGCCATACCCAAGGCTACCGCCCGACTTACCAGCGGTGTTTGGTGCAATCGACTGAAGAGTGAAGGTCATCCCGTCTGCGCCAGGATTAGTAAACTGGAAGTCGAATTGCGTATAGAAATTGCCGATTGGGCCGCTTCCCGTGGTTAGAAAAGCGTTGCGCGACTCGCTGTTGTTGCCATCCGTCAAGGTGAGCTGGCCGCCGTTGATGCTCGTTTCATTGAGGCTAAGCAAATTGTTATTGGTAAACCCTTGGGTGAAATTGACGTTGCCGGTCTGCTGGAAGGCCACTGAATTTGAGAGGCCCGCGGGTGCCGCCGCCTGGCCAATTGCGATAATCTGATATTGGTAGCTATGGCCAGGCTGAACAGTCGTATCAACAAACGTGCTTTGGGTCGAGGAGACTGTGCCCTGATCCGAAAAGCTCCCGCCATCGGTCGATCGCTGCACGTCAAAGTTTGCCCCGCCACTGTTTGCAGCCCATGAAAGATGGACTTCAGCGCCGTCCTGCTGTGCCACGACATTAGAGGCCACCGGCCCCACAAGCGTTTCCCACGCGCCACGTCCATAGGTGCCGGCTACCAGCACATCCTGCTGATTGAGTGCCAATTCTCTAACCTGATCATTCGGCAGTCCGCTGCCCAGTTTTGTCCAACTGCCGCCGAGGTTGGTCGACATGTACACGCCGTTATCGTTGCCAACGTACAAAATGTCATCACCGGTTCCCGGGCCATTGGGCTCAAGCGCGACGGTATAAGTGGGAAGATCCGGCAGGTTGCCCCCTATACTCGACCAACTTAAACCTCCATTGGTTGTTCTAAATACCTTCGAGATCCCCCCAAAGCGGTCGCGCACGGCATAAGCAATCTGGCTGTTGGTCGGATCGACGACAATCTGAGCGATGTGGTCCGCAGTTGGAGTGTTGATCCTCGTCCATGAGACGCCGCGATTGGTCGTGACAAAAGTCTGGCCGCCAGCCGCCGCATAAATCGTATTGACATCGCTTGGAGCGACCCCAATGGCGTCGATGCTGTTAGAGGTGGTCCAACCGGAAGTGTTTGGCGTGCTGATTGGCGTCCACAGTTCGCCGTTGTTGGTCGATTCATAGAGTCGGTTCGTGCCCAGCAACAGCCGATCGAATCCGCCATACGAATTTGGATCAATCACAAACGGCGGATAAAAATCCCGACCGTCCGTTGTGGAAATACCGTTTACTTTGCCATTCCAACTGCTGCCACCGTCATCGGAGCGCTGGAAGAAGTTGGCATTTCCAAAGCTGCCGACCGGTGCATCGTGGTACATGCGCTGCGGATTATTTGGGCTGAAGACGACTTGACCGCCGTCACCGCCCAGACGCTGCGTCCAAACCGTTGAGGATGCATTGGATTGGCTGGTGCCGTTGTCCTGCGACCCTCCGAAAACATTGGTCGCATCGTTGGCCGCCACAGCAATACCGACGAACTGTGTCACCTGGATGTTGGCAGTGAGATCGGTCCAGTGAATACTTCCAACCGCGGAGTTATCTAATTTCCAAATTCCGCCGTCGTCCCCATCCAAGAAATTGCCGGCTGCGTCAAACGCAGCGGCATGATGGTCGGCATGGGGCCCGTTATTACCTGCGGCTCCGGTTGCGATGCCGGTCCACGTTGCGCCGCCGTCGGTGCTCTGCATGACCGCGTTGGTCGAGTCAGCCGCGCCGGCAACATAAACCGTATTAGGATTGGTGGGGCTGACTGCAACGGTCTGGTCATACCATCCTTGCCCGCCCATGTAGTTGAAGCTGGGTGTTACGCTAGACCACGTCGCACCGCCATCGCTGGTTTTGTACACGCCCAGAACGCCGCTGGTGTTACGATCGGCCGCCGACACATAGATGGTTTGCGGACTGCTGGGAGCCAATCCAATCGTCAATCTGCCAATTGGATCAGTGGCGGCTGGGAATGTTCCGGTTGGATTCCAGGTCGCGCCGCCGTCGGTCGTTTCGTAGAGAACGTTATCTGCAACGGACGAGTTGGAGGATGAAAGCGCGCAATACAGCACATTTGGATTCTGGGGATTCATTGCCAGGTCGCTGTAGCCGATGCCTGTGGTGATCGATGTTGTGGTGTTCGACCACGTCGCTCCGCCATCGGTGCTCTTGTAGATTCCAAAATTCCCGCCCAGTCCATTGGCTCCGCCGCCGCCGACCATGGCGAAGACAGTGTTCGGATCGGTCGGCGAAACGACAATTTTGCCAATCGCTTTACGGAAGAATGTATTGTTGTCTGTGATCAGTGACCAGGTGGAGCCGCCATCGGTCGATTTGAGTATGCCCTGACCATAGAACGAGTCGATCGATCCATTGGGCTCGCCGGTCCCGGCATAAATGGTGTTGGGATCGCTGGGGGTGACGGCAATAGAGCCCATCACCGTCGTCACCTGATTGTCGGTCAAAGGCGTCCAGAAATTTCCGCCATCAGTTGTCTTCCAAACACCGCCCGATGCGGCCGCGAGGTAAATGATGTTGGCGTTGGTTGGATCGGGTGCGATGCTGACGATGCGGCCCGACACCGGATTGCTGCCAGGAGTTTGGCCGTTGGAAATCGGCGCGGGGCCGATTGCCGTCCATGTTCCGGCGGTTACCGGCAGGCTCGCATTAGCTCCGATTGGATCGCCCGGCCCGGCGTCGGTTGTCTGCTGCTGAGGAACGGTGCCTTGCCCACCATTTTGCTCGGCGGTCTCGCCCGGAAACAATGCATCGTCCGTCAGCGGCTGATTCGCGAAATTGATTTGAGTGACCGCATGCCTGGTCTTCAGCTTCACTTTCTGCTCGCCCGCCGGCGCGGTCTGGGCAAAATCCTTGTCCGGAAGCTCGGCAACGTAATAAGTCCCGGCCCGCAAGCCGGTAAATGAATACGCGCCGGAATTGCTGGTCATGACGCTGAATTCGCCTGGATCGAGCTGGCCATTCCTGTTTGAGTCGAGATAGATCGTCAGCCCGCTGACGCCCGCTTCGTCCGACCCGTGATATCCATCGTGATTTGAATCAATATAGGCCAGCCCCGAGATCGAACTTGCGTGAACGTCCGGAACAACGGTTCGCACGGCGGCCGAAAGTAGAAGTCGCACTTCGAGCGGCTCAATCATCGAATGCCGACGGCGTTTTGATGTCATAATGTATCCGGAATGGATCCCGCGAACCCAAAGTTTCTGCTTGCTGACGCAATCGCAGCCTGCATCGCGTCACGCGGAAAAGCCCTCGCTGGATCGGTCATCTATCGAGGACCGTATTTTACCCTTTTTCTCTAACAGTCGCATCGCGAATAATCCCAAAATAGAACGTCAACCCATAAACCCTTGTTCGCTGACAGACGATCAGTGGGAAGGCGCGGGGCGTTGCCTACTCAAACCCATTGCTTGGATTTTTTTCTTGCACGCGGCCGCAGGGTTGATAGATTTTCCCCTCGCAAAATTCGTGTCAGCTTTTTGTGGAGGATGACGAAGTAAGAAATGGCTCACCCATTGCCTTCAGGGAATTCTCTGGCTCGCCTGTTTCTGCCCGCCTGGACGATCGCGGTTCTGGTCTTCCTGTATCTGCCGATCGTTTTGCTCGTCGTCTATTCCTTCAATAACGTTCCCACCAACATGGATCTGAGTGCTCACTGGCACGGCTTCACGCTGCGCTGGTATCGGGCGATGTGGGCCGATCGGACACTGATGGGATCGGTGCAGAACACGCTGATCATCGCGTCGGCCGTCACCGTGGTTTCGATCGTGCTGGGAACGGGGGCCGCCTGGCTGATGCACCGATTTGTTTTCCCGGCGGCAGGGGGGCTGCAAACGCTGATTCTCCTGCCGATGATCATCCCGGAAATCATCATGGGCGTGAGCCTGATGCTGCTGTTCCGCGCGATCGGCCTGAATCGCGGCTATCTGACGGTCATCATCGCCCATGTGACTTTCTGCTTCCCGTTTGTGATGGCTGCCGTGCAGGCGCGACTTGCGGGGATCGACCCGGCTCTCGAGGAAGCAGCTTTGGACCTGGGCGCTACGCCCATTCGCGCCTTCTTTTCCGTGATCGTTCCTTACCTGATGCCGGCGATTGTCGCGGGCGGTTTGCTGGCCTTCACGCTCTCGATCGATGAGTTCATGGTCACTTATTTTACGTATGATGCCAGTTCGATGACGCTGCCGATCCTGATTTACAGCGAAGCGCGGACGGGATTGAAGCTGACGCTCAATGCTGTCTCGACGCTCTTCATTGCCGGCACGATCCTCTTGGTGCTGGCGATGGAACTGCTTCGCAGCCGACGATGATCCCGCGTCAATTCCTGTAAAATTGCAATGGGCTTGATGGGAGGTTTCTCGAATGAAGCATTTACACCTTGGCTTGATTGTCGCGATGATTCTTTCGCTGGCAGGTTGCCACCGTTCATCGCAGAAGCAACAACAGCGGCTGCACCTGTTTGCCTGGTCGGAATATGTGCCGCAGGAAGTAATCGACGGCTTCACAAAACAGACTGGCATTCCCGTCGACTACGAAGTCTACGACTCCAATGAAAAGATGCTGACCAAGCTGCTTTCCAGCCCGGGGCATTACGATCTGATCCAGCCTTCAGAATATATGGTCGAGCATTTAATTAAGCGCGGCCTGCTGGAGCCGGTCGATCAGTCGGCCATTCCCAATGTTGGGAACCTTTTGCCGGAGTATCGCAATCCCGAATATGACCCCGGCATGAAATACTCAGTACCCTACATGGCCGGCACCGTAGGCATTGTCTACAACAGCGATAAGATCAAAGACCCAATCCGCGGTTACCAGGATGTTTTTCAGCCGAAATACGCGGGGCGGATCATCGTGTTGGATGACAACCGCGAAATCGTCTCCTGGGCGTTGGATGTCAAAGGCATCGACATCAATGATGTCTCGCCCGCCAACCTGGCGAAGGTAAAACCGCTGCTGGCCGACTGGCTCAAGCTGATCAAGATTTTCAATTCTGATGATCCTAAGCCGCAGCTCTTCAGTGGCGATGTCGATCTCAGCGTCGTCTACTGCGGCGATGCCGCCAAACTGATCGAGCAGGATAAGAAATTCAGATATGTTCTGCCGGCCGAAGGGGCGCATCGCTTTATCGATAATCTCTGCATTCCCAAAGATGCGCCCGACAAGCAGGCAGCAGAAGCGTTCATCAATTACATCCTTCGGCCTGAGGTGAGCAAAATCATTTCCGACAAATTCCCGTATACCAATCCCAACGGCGCCGCGCGAAAGCTGCTGACGCCACAGCAGCTCGCCAACCCGGCAAGCTATCCGCCGGAGTCGGTTCACTTGGAAATCTTCCACGACATCGGCAAGGCGAATGCCGACATTTCGCAATTGATGACGGAGCTGCGCAACGGGCGATAGTTTTCATCGATCGGGAGGTGCTCACAAGAAATGACCCAGGCAGTCGCGATTCAACCTATATCGAACGTCCGCCGGCCGGGCTGGCGCGGGTGGGGGCTTTTTGCTCCGATGCTTGCATGGCTCGCACTTTTTGTCGTCGCGCCGACAGCCATCCTGCTCGTCTACAGCTTCTTCACCGGTGAAGGCATCGGCGAAGTCGATACCCATTTCACTCTGCAAAACTACCAGCGAATCTTCACGCCGGTCTATCTCGATTTGTTCTGGCGATCGATCGTCTATGCCGGTGCGACGACCATCCTCTGCGCCCTAATCGGCTATCCCGTCGCATGGTACATTGGCCGTGCGCCGGCCTCGCGGCGCGGCAAGCTACTCATGCTGGTGATGATCCCTTTCATGACCAGCTTTCTAATTCGTACCTACGCGTGGCTCATCATTCTGCACGAGCATGGCTTGCTCAACGGATTTCTCGAAGCTGCCCACCTGATTCCAACTGTCTTCTCGCATCCTCTGAACATTCTCTATACGCCCACCGCAGTCATGATTGCGCTGGTCTACACGTATCTGCCTTTCATGATCCTGCCGATCTATACGAGTGTAGAGAAGCTGGACCCGAGCTTGATCGAAGCGGCGGCCGATCTGGGAGCCGGGCGGACGCGGTCCTTTTTCCGCGTGATTCTTCCATTGACCTGGCCCGGAGTCGCGGCAGGGATTCTGATGGTGTTCGTCCCAGCCATCGCGATGTTTGCTGTCACCAAAATCATGAGCGGTGGCCATATCCGCCTGATCGGCGACGAAATTCAGGAACAATTCGAAGGTGGAGGAGATCTTCCGTTTGGTTCTGCACTGGGTATGGCGCTGCTGATCCTGTTCCTGGTCACTTATTGGATTAGTGCTGGCCGAGGCGCAAAGGAATTGCGAGGAGCATAGCAACGCCAGATTTTTTTAGCCGCTCCGCCTGCGGAGCGCGTTCACTGTCGTTTAAGCAGAAAGGAATCCTTGATGGAACACATGGTCGAGGTTCGGTCGGTACGAAAACGCTTCGGCAATTTCGTCGCCGTCGATGGCGTCGATCTGAATGTGTGTGCCGGCGAATTTCTCACCCTTCTGGGCCCTTCGGGCTGCGGAAAGACCACGTTGCTGCGGATGATCTCCGGCTTCGAAACGCCGACACAGGGTTCAATCTTCCTGGCCGGCCGTGACGTCACCCGGCTCCCACCATACCGTCGCGATGTGAACCAGGTTTTTCAAAGCTACGCACTTTTCCCCCATTTGAATGTCTGGAAAAACGTCGCCTTTGGTCTGCGAATGAAGCGAGTGCCTTCCGCGACCATCAAGCAGCGCGTCGAGCAGGCCATCGGCCTGGTTTCCCTTGCCGGCTTCGAGCATCGCAAGCCCAGCGAACTTTCAGGTGGCCAGAAGCAACGCGTCGCCCTCGCCCGCGCTCTCGTTTGCGAGCCCAAAGTTCTTCTTCTGGATGAACCCCTTGCCGCCCTTGATGCCAAACTTCGACGCGCGATGCAGGTCGAACTGAAACGCCTCCAGTCGCGCCTCGGCATCACTTTCATCTTCGTCACCCACGATCAGGACGAGGCATTGGTAATGTCCGATCGAATCGCGGTAGTCAATGCCGGAAAGATCGAGCAAATCGGCACCGTTGGTGAAGTTTACCGCCAGCCCAAAACGCGATTCGTCGCCGACTTTCTCGGCGCCGCCAATGTGCTGAGCGTGCAGGTGCTTTCCGACGATGGCATAGTCACACGCCTCGGCTGCAATGGTGCCCTGACCCTCTCCGCGCCAGGCGGCCAACTCGAACCCGGATATTCCGCCACCATCTGCATCCGCCCCGAAAAAATCCGCGTCAGCCGATCGCGCCCATCCGACGATTGCGCCTTCGAAGCGACCGTCGGCGAATGCCTCTTCCGCGGCTCCAACCACCAAGTGCAACTTACGACGACCGGTTCCCAATCCCTCGTCGCCACCGTTCCCTGTCAAGGCGAAAACGATCGCCCCTTCACTGCTGGAGAAAAAGTTTTCTGCCAAATCGAGGATGACGACGTGATTGTGCTCGACTCCACCAAGCCTCGCTCGATTGAAGCGCCAAGCTCGCCAAGCAGCCAAGAACGCCAAGAAGCACAATAGAAAGAATATTTCTTGGCGGTCTTGGCGCCCTTGGCGGTCTTGGCGCAATCAGCGTCCGAGAACTTATCGCGCACGAGACCCGCTCACAGTTTCCAGACCGCTCCCCACACGCTATGATGCCTCTCGTTGAAGGAGGATCGCATTCTACGAAAGGCTTCTATGCTGTACCCCTTGCGTTGGATCCTGCCTGTCGGGCTGCTCGTTGCTCTGGGCGTTGGGTGCGCCTCCGACCCGACCAGTGGCGACATGGCGCGCCAGGATCAGGCGATGAAGGATCCCTTCGGTTATACGCCGGACATGAACCGGACCGATATCAGCGGGGGCGGCGTTGGCCATTTCGATCAGAATGGATTTGGAAAGGATCTGAACGATGTCTTTAATCCGTAATCCGGCCAGGGCGTTACGCCTCCGGTCAGGGATGGCCTTGCCGGCGATGGTCGCGTGCCTGATTGCTTCGGGCTGCGCCAATAAACCCAATCCGCCCGCGACCGAAACGGAATTGTCTCCGGTGTCTGAGGCCATGTATGCCGATGGGGCGATGGTCCAGCGCGACTGGTCGGCATCCATTGCGTATTACCCCACCGGCGCGACACAAGCCTATTCGACGCATTGGCCCTACGAAGGGCAAGAAACCAACATTCAGGAATTGAATGCGGTGGTGGATCCGGTGATTTTCCTGACGCAGACTGTGATGCTGCCGGTGCGGGTGGTGCTTGACCCGCCAGGAAAGTTCACGAATTATTACGGCCCAGTCGTTCCGCCAAGTTACACCGCGATGCCGCCGCTCCCGCCCGAGCCGGGGCTACAGAACGAACCACAGCCGGTGAAGCATCGTCGGCCCCAGCCGGTGCAACATAAGCCTTATCGCCCATTCGGCGCAGTACGCGACTGGTGGGGCGGCATTTTCAGTCACCCGGCCAGCAAAACGCCCACGCCGACACCCAAGATTTCCCGGCCCAGATTAGTGCCCACGCAGCCGGCCGTCACCGAACCGACGAGCGAACCGTCGACCAATGAGCCATCGACTGAACCTACAACGCACACGACCGACACGCAGCAAGCGCAATAACTGATTGCGATGCGAAGCATGCCTGGAGGGCGTCGCTCCTGCGAAGCCGCGAGTGGAGCAAGAATGATGAAGAGAGCCGCGCACGAAGTAAGCGGATTGACGCAGCTTGGCGCTAATCCGCTTACTTCGTGCGCGGCTCTTTAAATCATCTACGATCCTTGCTTATCGGTTACGGTGAAAATCGCGGCGCCGGAGGAATACCGCCCTCCAGTTCAAGGTATTTCATTTCATCAGCAGGTCCGCCATGACCGAGGCGATTGCAAAAGCCATGGAGCGAATCATTGCCATTCGCCTCGGGCTGATGCCGCCTTATTGCTACGACCAGATCGACGACGAGCCGGACGCCGAAGCGCTGCTCGCCTATTACCGCGACGCTGGCTCGTGCGTCCTCTCGGCCATCGACCAATACCACCGCCAGCTCGATGCCTTCGCCAAAAGCGCTGCTACGCCACAGAGGGAGGAGGGGTTGCTCTCCGCCCGTCGCGAATTCATTGCCATGACTCCCTTCGCGCGCGATGAACTGGATTCCGCGTCGCCCGAGCAAATCGCCAATTTCCAATCGCATATGCTCAAGGCCTACCAGCACATTGCGACGACGCCGTATTTACGGGACTTGCTGATTGAATATCGAAGGCTCGTGGTGCAGGTGACGAGTTGAAGGATCGGGGTCATCATGTTTGGGCAATCAAAAAGGCACATGAAGTTCGTCCGCGACGGCATCGTCGGCATGGCCGTCATTTATCTGGGGCTTCTCTTTTTTTCCTGGCGCGCCCGCCCGCCGTTCTCCAACGATTTTGCATTTCAATACGGCTTCCTTCCGTACGTCCCCGGCTGGTCCCGCATTCCCACGTTCATCACTGATGAGCGTTCCGGCGATGTCCTCTACGTCGATGGTGCAGAAATGGGTGTGGTCATCGTGAGGGATGGCTCCAATCCCGACCACCAAGTGTTGGGCTGGCCGATGCGCGAAGGCCATGACACGCTATTCCATTTCGACAAGAATGCATGGATACATCTCGGCGAAATCCGAGGACGCCTGTCGGTAATCGATATCGACCACCACGTCTCTTATCTGCCTTTGAAAGAAGGGCAGGCACAAAGCGTTCTCGCGCAGATCAAAGGCGGATCGCCCGGAGCCGCTGTCTTTAGACTTCTAAAAGTCCCCACACCCCACCCGACAAGTCGGCCCTGATCGAGGGACCATCAGCGCGAAATCTAATCCAAGCTGCGATCGAAACCGGGATCGCAGCTGAGACGCGGCCAATCTACCGCGCCGCCAGGAATGGCAGCACGTCGCGCGTGAAGTACGGCTCCTGTGTGCCCCAAAAAATGTATTTGACGTGCAGATAATCTGTCGCAAACTCGCTCAGCTCTCGCACGGTCACGAACTCGTGGGTCTTCGGATCGATGTCCGCGAGGTTGTCGTCCTGAACGGCAATGCCCATGGGGATTTTCGCGGAGAACTGGTGGATCAGCGGATAGCTGTTGAGCAACTGAAACTTCCTGTTCGGCAGCAGGTCGGGCCCGCCCATCCCCACGCCCAGCTCGGCCGCCTTTTCGTACAGGCTCCGCAGCAAGGCCGGCTCTTCAAGTGGTTCTGATTCCGGCATGAAGTTGGCGTACAACATCGGCGTTGATTTCGGGAAGGCCTTCTTCATTGCCGTCATCGTCTCGATCAGCGCGTCTCGGTAGACCACGGGCGTGTAGCCGCTCGGCACATTCGGGCCGGAGGAGGGCACGTCGATCGAGGTTTCCGGCAAGTTGATGCCTTCGACCTTGCCGTCGAATTCCTTGCCAAGTGCGAACAGGAGTTTAATGAATCGCTGCCGGACGGCTGGATCCCATCGCCGCGCGACGTAGCCGTACGGCTTTCCATCGCGCTCACCTGTTTGATAGGCCACACCGCCGTGATACGCCGGATCTTCCTGCAGGTATTTCGGGACGGGGACGAACGCAAGGACGAAGTTAGAGTCCTGAATCTGGATGAACAGCCCTTTCCCTTTGGACTTCACCAATGCCAGGTCAGCTCGGATGTCGTCAAAGTCGTATTTATCCTTGCCTTGCTCAAGCTGCCTCCACGAATATCTCACCTGAAAGCCGTTCACGCCTTTGTGGTCGAGGAAGCCTCGTTCGGCAAGCTTTTCGCGATCCCTGCCGACGAAGATGTAATTTCGTACTGCTTCCGCTCGCGCGATGGGCGCAACCATGAAGACAAGAAACAACGCCGCATAGATGTTTCGGGCAACGAGCTTCATTCGCGCAACATAACCCGGGTCGGCGGTGATTTGAACCGGTGGCTAATCGACAAGATCCCGGCTTCGCTCTCCGCAAACTCCTGCGATGCAATCATTGCATCGGCATCGAAAAGTATTGGACCGCATGTAAGCTGCCTCTGGTTTGAATTTATTTGTACGCCGCCCACGGCGGCAGGGAGGTTGTAGTGCAGGATCGTGTAATTGCTCGACGGGCCATGCTGTGCGGTTTCGCAATCGGCGCAGTTTCGATGCTGGTTGCCGGATCAGCGTTCGCCAGCGTCGGGCCGGGTAACGGAGGAATTAGTGGCGGGGGCGGTGGTGGAGGAGGTGGTGGTGGCACTACGATCAGTAATCCGTTCCTCGGCGCGCCGTGGACCGTAATCGTGGGCGATGCAATCGCCAACATTCAATTCAATTCCAACGGCTCGTTCACCATGACCGTCACCAGCGACGTGACCGGCCAGCAGATAGCCATCATCCGGGGAAACTACTCGATGGCGGCGACCAGCACTTCGACGGCCACCGTGCCGCAGTTCCTGCTTACGATGACGTCGCAGGGCAGCACCGTCCTGTTCGGGCTGGCAACCTTCAAGTCGCCCGACAACATCATCTTCGGCGTCGGCACGCAGAACATCCCCGGCTCCGGACTTCCGTCAGACGAGCCTTCCCAGATCTTCTTCGGGCGCGGCGCCTGACGCGTCGGTCGACAAATTTAAACCTGTATCGCAAAGGAGGCCCAGCTTCGGCTGGCCTCCTTTTGCTATGGACCGGGCATGTTGCGACCTGCAAACGCAACGCGGTGCAACAAGTGGTGCGGAAGAACGAAACGTGATGCTTCACCGAGCCGTATAGCTGGGAATGACGCCATCATTAATTTCCAACCTGTTATCCAGCGGCCCGCGACAACAGGAAACGCTTCTAGGATCCCAGGTAAAGATTATCCCTTTCTTGGCTCGCCAGAACTGGACCTGGCGGCACCCATGAGGAAGCCCGCGTGTCCGCTGGTGGAGCGCTTGCGTGGCAGTAATGCGAGGATCAACAACACGCATAATGCAAGACACCAATACGGAACTTCCAAAATTCGATAAGTTGGAAATTCCGAGTCGGCGGAATACATGAATTGGAATGAGTGACGAGGCCGCCATGGATCATCGGGTTCGAGGGTGTAATGCTCGATCTGTAACGGGTGACGGAACGCGGACCGCTCCCCAAAAAGCGGGAAGAGGGGTATCTCAACCACGCCGTATCCTGATTCCACATAAAACTCGCTGTTCGAGTCGCTTGGGAAGAAACGCGAAATCGCGATTGGATACAAATAACTTTGAATCCACCCAAGGGAAACCATAAGAAGAGCGGCGTAGCCCAAGCGCCGTGCTGCGCTGCTCCGGCTGACGTTCGCTGTGGCGCTGCGCTGCCGACGCAACCTCAGGTATTCAATGAATTCGCGGATCGCGAAAAGAGTGAAAAAGACCGCCAAAAGGGAGAAGCATACATAGTCTAAAATGAGGTCGAATCTGGCAGGTTTCGATGGCAGTCCCGTCTTCGGATTAGTCCCCTCGTTACCGAGAAGCGATGGGTTGTGAATTATCGATGCCAACGCGAAAACTGTGCATGCCGCAAGAAAGGCAATGCCAATCACCGAAACCAACGTGGTTTTAGGAAAGAGTGGCCTCATTGCTCGCACTCACATCTAGGGCAATCGCAAATGTATTGTATCCCTTCCTTTGTTTAAGGTCAGCCCTTGCTTTCCGTGGCAAATAGGCGCACTTCCAGCGATTTGAGCGTGAGCTTCGCCCCAGGCCGAAATTTTTCGCCACTCAATAAGTCAGTCGTCGCCCTCGGCGGTGTGATCGTTACCGTCGCATCATCGTGGCTGGCGTTGTAGAGATTTACGACGAGTCCGTTTGTCGTTTGAGCGGTCTGCCATTGCACCTGCGCTTGAGGGCTGCCATCGGCATTGGTCAATTCGACCATTGGCGAAACATCCGCCTTGGCCAATCGTGAGCGGAGCATCGGCAGCAATTCCTGCCAGGTGGCGGGGAGCCTGAGCGGGTCGCTTAGCAAGGGCGCGGGCAATTGATCGGCACGAGGTTGGTCGTATTCGTTCCGCGTCAGCAGCGGTTCTTTCGATGCGCTGGCAAGAATGATTTTGCCTTTGAAGCTCTTCAGCGCCTCAAACGCGGCATCAGAGAGATGCTGGATGTCGGGGACGAAAAGAATTGCCGCTTCGGGAACGTCTTTGCGCTCCAGTTGCGTTTCGCTGATAAATCCAACCTTCCGGCCGGTGAACGACAGGGCGGTGAAGAGCTTGAGCAGCGCGGCATCGTAATGACCACGATCCCATACGCCGGCGCTGTTGCTCTGCAGGATTCGCACCTGCGGCGGGGCATTCTGCAGGGCGGTGATTTGCGGCGCGATGCGGTTGAGATCATGGCAGACTAATCCCACAGCTTCCGCACAACCCGGGCGTTCTATGATGTCGCCGGCAAAGTCGCCTTGCGGATTGGAAAGCTCGCGCTCCCACACCCAGATGGTCGTCGCGCTTTGCCCATGAATCGCGCCCATCCATAGCGCGGCCCGAACATGGGCCGGGGATACATATCGCGCTTCGCGATCGAAGATCAGGTGATTTTCGCTGTTGAAAACCGGCGCATCATGCACCGAGCGTTGAAGCTCATAGGGGATCGCGTTCTCGCGCCATCCCTCGGCGAAATCGCGGTCGCCGCGCTCGATGGAGGAGCCGGAGCGATCGCCGAAAGACCAGAGATTCACGCTGTCGTTTCCATTGATCTGCGTGATTTGGCCGAACCGATCGGCATCATCGCCGGAATGGACGAGGTTCGAGCGGTAATAGTGCCAGGTGGTGGTCTTGATATGAACGGGAATCTGCGGCGCGACATCATGCACCGCGTCCGCCATCAGCTTGTGGAATTGCGTGAAATATTCGTCATTCCAGCGGCAAAAATCCCACCAGGCGCCGGTGGGGTGAGCCTCGCCCGCGGCGCCAACGCTAAGAGGATTAGGCTGCGGGATCTGATCGAAGCTTGTGTAAGACGTTTTCCATCGCGCGTTGAGCGCGGCGATGTTGCCATGCCGGTCTTTGAGCCAGGCGCGCCACAGCGCCGTCGAAGTCTCACTCGGCTGCTCCCAGTTGATCGGCTCATTGCTCAGGCAAATGCTCAGCAGCGCCGGCTTATCCTTGATCCGCGCCACGACGTGATGAATGAATTCTCGCAGCAGATCACGCATCTGCCGCACATAAACCGAATACGGAAAGAAATCTGCCCTCGGAACGCGCAGCCCAGGATACTTGGTGAATACCCAGGCCGGCATGTAGTGCGGGCTCAGAAGCCAATCGACCGCGACGCCGGCCTTGGCGGCGCGATCCAGCTCCGCGCTGAGCTGATCGAGAGCCGCGTCATCAGTCTGGCCTTCCTTCGGATAAATCGCTGACGGCCCGAGCTCCCCGTTCTGCACGATGTTGACGCCGTAGCCGGGAAACTTTTCGATGTCGTTGCGCACCTGATCGAAATGGCCGTAGCCGACGAAAAAAATCGGTCGGCGCATGGGCGCTTGGTTCGCGCCGACCTTTACCGGTCCTATGAAGCTCGGCCCCTCGATCGTCGGCCGGGCCGATCCATCCCAGCGCGGAACAATCGGAAACGTACGCTTCCCGGCTTCCGCCTGCCCGAGCTGCGCCTTAAGCCGATCGGCCATCGCCTCCATATCGCCGATCTCACGGCTCACGCGCTCCTGGTTCCACGACTCCTCGAACGACGGATTGGGCAGCAGATTCGTTCCCACCTCCGCCTCTGTTCCGCTCACCAGACAAATGTCGTCGATGATAAAACCCGTCCCCACATCCTCCACGACCACGCGCGGCTTATAAGCCACATCCGCGGGCGTCGGCGTAAAAGTCTTGCTGAAGCGCCGCCAGACGCCGCCGGTGCCATCGATCGGAAGTCGATCGGTCCACGGCGCATTGAGCGTCACCGAAGCCACGCCCGGCTTCTCGCCTTTCGACCAGACGCTGAGCGTATAGGGCTTGCCCGCCTGCAGCGAAATCACATCCTGGCATTCCAGCATGCCATACACGTTGGGCTGCCTCGGCGTATGGTTCACAATCTCGATCGCCCATTGCCCGCTGTGCGCGTCTTTCACGACCTGAGCGCTCGCCGCCGCCCCGTTGACCGCAGTCATCCCCCAGGCGCTTGGCGTGCGAATGCCGAGGTCCTCCAGCGCGTAAGTCGTGAAGTTTTCCAACACCGTGTCGGTCACCAGCGGATAAGAAATGTCCTGCCCCTTTGACTTCAGATCATCGAGTTGGTGTTTGAACCCCGGCAGCCGCGATTGAATTTGCTTGAGGCGAGCGGAGGGCGCGTCGGCGCCGCTGGCTTGCGAAGACGGAGCCGCGAGGGCAGTGGCCGGCACGCAATGGATAAAGATGCCGATGCCGAATCCAATCAGGACGTAGCACGGCCCTCCAGGCTGTGAAAAGATCACGCGCTTGAAGCCTGTGCTACTGATGGCTCGCGCCGATCGATTCGCCCTCTCGCTGTATTTTACGATCGATCGCATCTGTCCTCCTTGCCTTCGACTCCCGAAGCGTCGCGTGCGCATTCACAACGCCGGCCTCGATCACATGCTCCGCACCGGGTACGTGTATGCCCGTCGGCAAATCGAGAAAAGCCGCAGCCGCAATCATGCCGATGTGCAGAATGTAAATCCTGCAATCTGAGATTGGCTTTTGCATTTGTTGTCGCTCCGCCAGCGGTCGCCTCTGCTGACTCATTTCATCCATCAGCAATATTACCGGCACTCTTGGAGGGCATTGTCCCGCACTCAGGGCACCGATCAGGTGTGGCGCGGAGATCGTAGCCACATTGGGCGCAGAGAATGCCTTGAGCTCGGCGCGTTCCGATCCCTGCCTTCGCTCGAATCATGAACCACATGGCAGGCAGGATCAGACACAGCCATGCAAACGTAGATAAGCGCATTGAGTGGATGGTGTAGTAGCGGCTCCTCCATGCGAGTGTATTCCAGAGAACAACGGGCTCTTCGGATGCCGGCTTCACCCGGTCCACGTCTGCGAATCCGTATTTGGGCGGCGCCGGCGTGTCTGGAAGTTCTCCGAATACTTTGGTCAGCATCGATCGAATGCGCCATCGGCAGTTGAATCCCTCTCCGAGGGTTCTTCCTACGAAAAGGTAGCCGTCCTCAGACGAAATAAATGAGTAGGTCGTGGCCGTTCCGTACTCGATGGCAAAGATGCGCTTGTCCTTTTGCACCCACAGCAGCACAGTTCCCGCAGACAGCAGCAGCGATATGAGAGCCGCGAAATTGAACAGGCGGCGAAGCACGCCGCGATTCTACCCTCCCCACATGGAAAGTACGGTCGCGGCATCCGCCTGGGCCGATAGGGTGAAGCGCCAGCGCCCAACCATCTCATTCCTCGCCGCAATGCGATATCTGCTGCCGTTGCTCTTATTGCGCGAAGGGGACGTCTCGCAGAATTATCTACCGGATCCCGAATAAGTCATTGAATTCACTGAAGATATGAACATTCCTAATTTTTACCAAATTCTTCAAACAATCGATTGCATGGTCCGTATGTTTGGTTATAGTATGGAGTGGTAGTAGTATAATTTAGTATGTTGCGAAGGGAATGATCGTGATATTGGAGTTGAGGAACAGTGTGCGAGAGAGAACAGCACCGCGCGGCGTCGGAACAACCGGGGTGGCGGCTTCAGCCGCCAGCCTCAGCACCAAGTGCGGGGAAGCTCGGAGGAGCGTCAATCTGTCGGAGAGGAGGGAGAAAAAATCGAAAAAGTGGTGCATTTTGGTGCATTTTGATGCACGCAACATCCGACAAAATGTCCAAATGTCATGTTGAATTGCTCTCCCAACTTCACGCTCCATTCGACAAGCTCAGGGCAGGCCCGTTCGACAAGCTCAGGGCAGGCGGCATAACGCTCAGATAAGAATTTTGCGCGAAATATGGGACGCAATGTGATGGGCGGATTATGCCGATATATGTGGATGGGGATTGCCGCGGATGGGATTTGCCCATGTCGGAACTCAATCCAATTGCCGGTGCGATTCTGCAGAGCATCCATTCCCAGCGCGAGGCGGGAATCGAGAAGGAACGGCAGGTTCGCCGGTCGCAGGTGCTGGAGAAGGACGTTGCCGCCCAGGACGACCGGTTCGAGCACCAGGTGGAAAGCTCCGATGCCGTGCCCGACGTCGGCGAAGAAGAACGCCGTCGGCAGGAGCAGAAAAAGCGCGAGCAGCAGAAGCAGGGCGACGAAGAGGGCGAGCCGCCTCACATCGATCTCTCGGCTTAGCGATTGTCAACTATTTTTGCGAAATCGACGACCCGCCCCCATGCCGGGCGGCGGAAATCTTGCGCACCGTCACCAGCAGCGCCAGCACGAAAATCGCCACGACCAGCGCGATGCTCCAGTGCGTCACATTACTGGTGTCGATCAATGCGGGTTTGGGTTTTGGATTTTCCACCGCATAGCCCGCGACGGTGAACTTCTCTGCGGGCTGCGGGCCGAAAGTGACGGATGTGAAATCCCATTCGTTCTCCGAAGTTTTCACGTCGGGCCGGCGGGGGAGCTCGATCCATTCATAGATCGCGTGAATCCTGGGCGGATCGCTGCCTGCCTCATATTCAACGCGCCCCTGCGAAACGTATTTGCCCAGATCTTCTGTCCAGCCGCCCAGGGCCCAGGACCGCGGCTCAAAATAAAGATGCCGCTCAAGCTTGCTGCCCCGAAGGCGCTGCTCGATGACGACTTCAATGAGATCGCGCCCATCGATTTGGAATGGAGCGACCGAGACGATCTGACTTTGCGGATCGCTGAGGTAATGCAGCACCGGCCCGCCGGTCGCGGTGCACCAGGCGCTCACGAGTCCCGGCATGCTGATCGTCAGATTCTTTTCCAGCAGCTTGTTGGGACGCTGCGAAATGAGACGGTATTTCGAAGTATTTGGTTTCTTGAGCAGGTTGAACCAATCGCCCGCGTTTCCTCCAAAAACGCTGACGGTGCCCGGCAAAGTGCTGCTGCCGGCCTCGAGAACGGTGGTCGCGACTTCGAGAATCGAATCGCCCTGGCGGGAATCCTGAATCGAAACATTGCCGGACACTATGCCGGGCCGAGCGTAACGCAGATGCCGGCCAATCATCTGCACCCGGCTATAAGCCTCGCGGAGCTTGGCCTCGGCAGCGGGATATTGTGCGCGGAAATCGTCGATCGCATCGGCACGAACGAATGAATATTGTGTCCCATATATTGCGAATATCCCCAGCAATATCGCAAAGACTCTGCGATGAAGACCCGATGCGAAATGTGGGAGCACATTTTTCATGCTGCGCCTCAAGGCCGATCCGGCCGAGTCATCGCGCCAGCTTTCGCCTGGGCATCCTGGATCATCTGGTCCATCATGGTCCACGGAAACTCACTGGGCGGCACAATCGTCTTTCCCTTTGCCATTGCCACGCGGGCGGCGGGGAAATCATGGAGCTTCACGCAGGCTTCGACTTCGCGAACATACGGAGTAGGAATTTGCGGCAGGGCGGCAATCGCCTCTTCGGCAACCCGTCGCGCCCCCTTCCAGTCGCCGCGCAATTTATATTGCTCGTATCGGAAATCGTACAACACCCACGATTTTGGCTGGGCTTCGGACGCGCGGTCGAGAAACGTCAATGGGTCGTTCCATTGCCGGGCATAGGCGAAGGATCGAACTCCGCCTGCAACCACCAGCACGACAACGATCGGCACCAGCGCGCGGATCGGCAGCTGCGCCAGGCCCATTGCGACAAGGATCACGAAAAAGATGGACGGCACAAACGCAAGCCGTTCTCCAAAAATCGCGCCCGCGCTGATGATGAACACGTTGAGCACCAGCAGCAGGCTTGCCGCGAACCCGACGAGACAGAAGAGCATCCGCCAATTGCGCCGGCGCGCGCCAATCGCCAGCAATACGATCCAAGTCAGGATGCCGGCAATTCCCACATAGAGATGCGGATCGCTCGCGTGGATCTGCCATCCAATGGCCAACGTCCCATAATCAGGCGAGAGCTTTGCGGGAAAGACGAGCAATACCAGGTAGCGGCCGAAAAGCGCCACGGGCATCAGGACGCGATCCCACCCGGTGCTTCGGATAATCGGGTTGTACGTCCAGTACATTTTGTTGAGATTCCATGGGAACCCGATCATTTCCTCGCGGTAAATACCGTAAACCGCCATCACCCAGAAGACCCCCGCGGCCAGCCATTGAAGTCGACGTTTTTGCTGAAGTCCGATTTCTCGCGCGCGCTGTCGCCAGACCGGCCACAATGCCAGGAGAAAAACCGGAAACAGCAGCCCATGTTCCTTGGTCAACAGCGCCAGCAGATAACAGGCCAGGATTCCGACGATCCGCCTGCCGGTCAACGGCTGTTTGAGAAACAGGCACAGCCCACAAAGCATCGCCAGGGCACATTCGGTTTCAGCGCGTCCGACGACCAGCGCAACCGCCTCGACATGGGCCGGCAGCGCCGCGAAAAGCAGGCCCGCCACCCAGGCCGCACGCGATCCGACAAGACGCCTGGCGAATTCCGCCACGGCGGCCGCGGTCGCCGCGAACAGCAGGATGTTTGCCGCGTGAAATGGCATTGGATTTTTGCCGGTGGTCCAGTGATGGATGGCATAGCTCAACGACAGCAACGGCCGCCACGTGTGGTCCAGGGCATGCGGAACGTACTGCGAAGTCCAAAGCGACAGCGACGCGCGCGGGCTCAGGAGGCGAACGTCATCGCGGGCGAATGCCTCGTCATCCAGGACAAACGTGCCGCGGATCGTCACACCATAAATGACGACCGACACCAGCGCCGCCACCAGGGCCGGCAGCCATCGAGGCCCACGAGAATCCGTCGCCTCGCGCGAATCGCCTTGTGAAACGGGAAGCCCACTGATTGACATGAACGTCCTGAAAAAAGTCCGCCGGGAGGATGACCTTCACAGTATCTTGCCGACACCGGTTCGACAACATTGCCCCGTTTGCTGCCTGGATATGGAGCTTAACATAACATGGATTATCGGACGTAGCAGGGGAGTTGGAAATTGGATTCAAAACGGCATTTATTGCGATTTTCTCGGGGTTTTTGGGGGTCTTTTGGCTTGGCTCGTTCAAGCCAAAGTTGGTGACTGCATAACGAGATTGAAGTTATTTCCTGCGTTTGCCCTTGGGCAATTGATCTGGAGGCAGCTTGCTCGCATCAACTCCCGCGACGGCGATCTGCTCGAGCCGATCATCCAGAACTTTGGACGCGCGGATCGCATCGAAATGACCAAAGCGCTGTCGATAATCCGGCGGCTCCCAGGAGGGCACCGATGCCACCGCCATCTGCAGCACGTCGGCCAGGGCCGCGGGCTCAGGCGGATAGAGACACGACAGATGCAGCGGCTCGGGGATCAACTCCCGATAAACGCCGACATCCGGAAGCGCCGGCCAGCAGCCGGTCATCAGGGCGCGAACGGCCATGTAATCGGAAACGGCAGACGGTTTAATGCAGGTCAGAACTCCGGCCTCGAGCATGCCAGTCACTTGCCCGACGTCGTCACGTTCGCTGATCGTGCGCCGCGGCCAGCGATCAGAAAGCGTTTCGACCGGGCCGACGGTGATCAATCGAAATTGCTCGCCGCGTCCGGAAAGATCGGACAGGGCGGCATTCAACAGACTCAAGTCCCCTGCCCGCGTTTCCACAAAAATCGCCCGTGGATCGCGAGCCGGCAGATTGGGCTTACCCTTTACATGATCGATCAGGTTCAAATCCAGCGGCGGGGAAACCACATGCGCTTTGGCCGCGACCTGTCCCATCGGACTTCGACCCGAGATTTCCGGATGCAACTCGACCAGCTTCGTCGCCAGCGCCAGAAAACGCTTGAGATGAAACAGCGAATTGAACCAGATCTGTGTGGCGGCAACCGCCGAGTTGAGGTTCACCAGGTCATAAGGCCCGAGCCGCGCCTGCGGCGGGTCAGGGAGTTGGTTTTCATGGAAATAGACTACAGAAGGGTGCTTGGCCAGTGTGGGAACCAGTTGCAGCAGATGCGCCAGATTAATCGCCTCACTGACAAACAGCACATCGACGCGCCCCGCCCAGTGGCGCGACAACTGCTCGGCAAACCAGTTCGCCGCCGCCGCCAGGCGTCGCTCGATCCGGCGCGGTGGGAGCTTCAGCAGCGTCCAGCGATGCCGGCTGCAGCGAATCAGCGTCTCCAGCATCACGCGACGTCCCCCGCCGTAAAACGGCTCCAGGGCGAGAATGTCGAGCTGCGCAGGCAAAGTTGGTACCCCTTACATTCCCAGCTTTTCCAGCAGGTAGGTCTTCACCTTATCCAATGCCACGCGTTCCTGCTGCATCGAATCGCGCTCGCGAACGGTGACCGTCTGATCTTCTTTGGTCTGACCGTCGATGGTAACGCAATAGGGCGTCCCGATTTCATCCATGCGGGCATAGCGCCGACCGATGGCCTGCTTCGGGTCATATTCGCAGGTGATCTTCTGCCGCAGGTCGAGATAGAGTTTCTCCGCGACTTCCGGCATGCCCTCCTTATTGACCAGCGGGAAGATGCCGCACTTGATCGGAGCAAACTGCGGCTTAATCGAAAGCAACTCTTCGGTGCCCTGCCGATTCGGATCGCGCCGATATGCCTCGCACAGCACGACCAGCACCGCGCGCGTCAAGCCGCTGGCCGGCTCAATGACATTGGGCACATACCGGCTCTTTGCTTTGATTTCCTCCGGACTAACGCCCTGCTCCTTCAATTTCAGTTGCAGATCCTGATCGAAATAGTCGAGCTTCTGGCCGGAATGTTGCTGATGCTGCGTCAAATCAAATTCGCCGCGATGGGCGATGCCTTCCAACTCGCCAAAGTCCGGCGCGGTGAAGGGATACTGATATTCAATGTCCACCGTCATCTTCGAATAATGCGAAAGCTCATCCTGGGCATGGTCGCGGAAGCGCAGCTTCGCATCGGACACGCCCAGCGATTTCCACCAGTCCATGCGCTGCTGTTTCCAGAAGTCGTACCACATCCGCGCCTCATCGGGATGGCAGAACCATTCCATCTCCATCTGCTCGAATTCGCGCGAGCGGAAGATGAAGTTCCTCGGCGTCACCTCATTGCGGAAGCTCTTGCCGATCTGCGCCACGCCGAAGGGCACCTTCACGCGCGTAGTGTCGATGACGTTCTTGAAATTCAGGAAGATGCCTTGGGCCGTTTCAGGACGGAGATAGGCTCTGGAATCCTCAGTCTGCATGGCGCCGACACGCGTCTCAAACATCAAGTTGAACATGCGCGGCTCGGTCAGCGTGCCGGCCTGCGTCGCATCCGGACCCCACACCGCCGATTGCTCGGCTGGCGAAAGGGCCGTGTAGTTGGTGACGGTGTACCCCTCCGCCGCGCCAAATCGCTTTGCGAGCTTGGTCACGCGCTTTTCAAAAGCCGGCTTGGCGTCGCCTTCACTGGCGCCCGGCTCGGCAATCGAAAAAGTCTGTTTGGCCCCTACTTCGTTGGTCTTGGAAAACTGGCCGCGGAAAACCCACAGATGATCCGCGCGATACCGGTTCTTCGTCTCCCGGCAATCGACCATCGGATCGTTGAACCCGCCCACATGGCCCGACGCCACCCACGTCTTGGGATGCTGGATGATCGACGAATCCAGCCCGACGATATCAATCGGATGGCCATCAGGGCCGATGGGCGGCGTGATGACCATGTTGCGCCACCACCAGTCGCGAATGTTGTTCTTCAGCAGCGCTCCCAGGGGGCCGTAGTCCCAGAAGCCGTTGAGTCCGCCGTAGATTTCGCTGGCCGGGTAGATGAAGCCGCGGCGCTTGCAGAGCGACACAAGTTGTTCCATCACGTTGGTTTCAGCCATGGCTTTTCTCCTGGCGACTGCGGGGCAAAGTTAACGGCCTTTACTAAGTTCCATAAACAAGATCGGCATCAGGCACGGCATGCCGCCGCCCATGTTAACGGGCGGAATCGGAATGCTGGCGCCGGATGCCGATTTGAAAAGCGATCGATATAAGTCGGCGATGTCGAGCCGCGATCAGGCCTTCGCGGCGGTGGTACCTGCTCCCGCCTTGGCCGCGCGCGCCGCATTAAGTCGGCGGGCCAGCCGGCTGCGCTTGCGGGCGGCCGTGTTCTTGTGAATCGTGCCCTTGGCCGCGACCTTGTCCAGGCGGCGCGCCACCTGGCGCAGTTCGGTTTCAGCCTTGGCAAAGTCGCCGCCGGTCACAGCGGCTGTGAAGCCCTTGATCTGATCCTTGATCTGGACTTTGCGCGCACGATTGCGGGCGCGGTTCTTGATATTCTGGCGGATGCGTTTCTTGGCGGAAAGCGAATGGGCCACGGGTCAATCTCTCCTAAGCATAAGCCCGCCGCACCGCGGCCAGGCAAGGGGTAAGAAGTATAGTGAGCGATGGCGGGATGTCCAGACGCCCCACTGCCAAAAGGCGATCGGTCTACAATCAGATTTCCTGCCGGCAGCGAGCGCCATGGCCGCATTTAGCGTTCTTGAATGTAGAGATCGATAGAAAATGGTGCCTCCCTCGGCGTCCGATAACATTGACGATGTCCCGGAGCCATGGCATAGTAGCGCATCGATGCCTGATCATGGATGATCTGGCGGCGCGGGGATTCATTGAAGGCGTTTCAGACGGTCATGCTTTTGAAGCGTTCGATTGTCCCAATGAATAGATTTTCGGGAACTCTCCTCTCCTTTTGGCGTCCAAAGCAATGTCCAGCCTGAGCGGAACTCAACATGACGCCGGCTTGACTCCCAACGAATCGGGGCGCGGAGCGCGACCCGATGTGGCCCTGATTCAGCGCGCCCAGCGCGGCGATCGCGGTGCTTACGGACAGATCGTTCTCCTCTACCAGGATCGCCTGTACAACGCGATGCTGCGTCTGGTGGGGGATCGCGAAGAAGCGCGCGAACTGGCGCAGGAAACTTTTACGCGAGGCCTATCTGGCATCGCGGGTTTCCGTGGCGATTCATCGCCCTACACCTGGCTCTTCCGCATCGGCGTGAACCTGGCGATCAGCCAGTTGCGGAAGGTTCAGAAGCAGCGGACCTTCTTGCTGGACAGCGGCGGCGCAAAAGGACGCACTGGCGAAGACCAAGCATCCGCCCTGCTCGATCGCATGTCGCGCGAGCAATCGGAAACGCCGCCTCAACGACTCGAGCGGCGCGAGCGCGACCAGGCGGTGCTGGCGGCGCTGGGCCGACTCGACGCGGAATACCGCGCGGTGCTGGTGATGCGAGACATCGAAGGCTTCGATTATCAGCAGATGGCCGACGTGCTGGGCCTTCCGCTGGGAACGCTCAAGAGCCGGCTGTTCCGGGCGCGACTCGCGCTTCGGGATGAACTGAGGAATTATTTGAAATGACACTTGATGCGTAGTGCTGCCGGGGAAAGTCGGAGGGCCGGAATCCTTCGATGAGAACCGGAGCCTGCGTCGCGAAAAACCATGTCCGATATTCAGGAAAATACAGAGGCGAAGCTGGCGGCGTACATTGACGGAGACCTGGATGGCTCCGACCGCGCCGAAATCGAAAAGCTGCTGGAGCAGAATCCCAATTACCGGCGTGTGCTCGATCAATTGCGCCAGACGCGCCAGTTGCTTCGCGGGCTGCCGCGCGAATCGGCCCCGCCGGAATTATCCGAGATTTTTAATAGCCAGCTCGAACGCTCGGTTCTGCTCGATGGAATCACTGAGCAGCGCCCCAAGTCTGGCCCGTTGAATCGTTGGCCGCAATTCATGATGGCGGCGGCGGTGGTTCTTCTGACGGTTGGTTTGGGCGCGGTGGTTTATTTCGTGTTGCCGCGAAGCAGGCCGCCTATTCGCGTGGCTGAAAATTCTGTTGGGCCGAGTGGTGGACTGCATGGTACGCAGCCGACATCGGCCGAAGATGAAGAAGAGGATCGCCTTTATCGAGATTCAGGCAGCAATTCAGCGGGTGAAGCAGCGCCGCCGAGACCTGCGATTGTGCCCGGGCTCGACGTGACCGCGGCTGATCCCAGTTCGGAGGTCGGTGAGCTTGCACTGGATGCCTATCAGAATCCACAGGTGCAGTCGCTTCTTTACGAGACATCCGGCGCCAACACGGCGACCCCTTCCAATGCTGAGAATCCAAAAGACGCGCTTGTGATGGTCGTCCGCAGCAACGATCCGCAGGAGCTTCAAAAGCAGGTCGTCGCCTATCTGGATGCGAATAGCATTTCCTGGAGTGCCGCCCCGCAGCAGGTGCCGGTGACATTAAACCTGACGATGGCGCAAAGCGACAAAGATGCGGCCAATGCGGTTTCGCCCTGGCAGCGGATCCTTGGATCCAATTCATCAGGCGGCGCGATCCAGACTGCCCAGGAGCAAGCACAGATGAATCGGCGCGGTGTTCAACTGACGACTCAGCCGACCACGCAGGAGGCATCCGCTTTAGCGAGTCAGGCTGAAGTGAACGCGCCACAAATCCGGCAGAGCCTTGACCAACAGCTCGCGAAAAAGGCGAGGACGCTTTCAGTCAACAACGTTTATGTCGCGCGGCGTCTTTCGCGGGTTCAACTCGTCGAGCTGAGCGACACGCTCACTGGCAAGAGCCAGGCGGGCCAGAGCCAATATCAACAGGTTCAGCTCGAAAACGTCTCGCAGGCCTATCGATACCGCGTGCAGGACGGCATGGCGAAAGCCGCTTTACCGACCCAGGCGACAACCGAGCCGACTCTGAGGCAAGACGTAGCTCTTGGAAGAGTCAACTTTGCTGCTCAGCAGCAAGTCGCCGCAGTCGCGAGAGCGTCCACAGAACCTGCGCAGTCTCAGCCATCTGCTGTAACGCAGCCGATCCAGCAGGGAAATGCCGTTAGCTTTGTAGAAGGAGTTCGCTATTTCCGTGGCGAAGCCTCCGCGCTGGCGACTACTCGCCCAGCCACGGAAGCTTCGTTGATGGCTGCTACCCGCCCCGCACCGACCACGATGCCGGCGGACGCGCTGTATTTAGTCCTCGTCGTGCAGAACGAAGCGCCGCTCGCTCCGACCACGCAGGAAAGCCTCGAGCGTTCCGCGCAGCCGCCGGCCACGCAGCCTGCGCCTGCGAATCCTCAATAAAATCTGCGTTGAGCAAATCCTACTTCAGGTTTTCCGGATTGAGTGCCAGCAGATCGGGGTCGACAAAGCGCCCATCCTTGCGGATCAGGCGGTTGTCAAACCAGATTTCTCCCCCGCCGACTTCAGGGGTCTGCAGCATCACGATGTCCCAGTGAATGCTGCTCTTGTTGCCGTTGTTGGCATCTTCGTAGCAGTTGCCGGGCGTGAAGTGGATGCTGCCGGCAATCTTCTCGTCGAACAGGATGTCTTTCATCGGCTTGGTGCAGTACGGATTGAAGCCGATGGCAAATTCGCCGATGTAGCGGGAGCCTTCGTCGCTGTCGAGCACCTCGTGGAGCTTCTGCGTGGCGGTGCTGGTGGCCTCCACAATTTTGCCATTTTTGAACGTGAAGCAGACATCATTGTGTGTCACGCCGCGGTAAATGGTCGGAGAGTTGTAGCGGATCACGCCATTGACGCTGTCGCGTACTGGGGCAGTGAAGACTTCGCCGTCGGGAATATTAACCCGGCCATCGCAGGCAATTGCGGGCATGCCCTTAACGCTGAACGTCAGATCAGTATCGCGCGGCCCCTTCAGGCGCACCTTATCCGTCCGTTCCATCAGCCTTTTGAGCGGCTGCATCGCTTTGCTCATTTTTCCGTAGTCCAGCGTGCAGACATTGAAGAAGAATTCTTCAAAAGCCTCCGTGCTCATCTCAGCCATCTGCGCCATCGAGGGACTGGGCCATCGGAGCACAACCCATCGCGTTTTCGGCACGCGAATCTCCCGATGAACTTTATCGAATACCGTCTCTTCATAGATTCGCTGTTTGTCGGAAGGAACATCCGATAATTCGGAGACGTTCGCATTGCCACGCGCGCCGATGTAACACTGCATCTTCTCCATCTGCGCTTGTTCGACGGCGGCAATGGTTTCCCACTGCTCGCGCGTTCCAGACATCATCAAGGCGCGCATGACCTCGTTGCTCTTCAGCAAAACCAGCGGCCTTCCCCCCGCCTTGAAGACTCGCTGCACGACCGCCTTGGTAAATGAATGGGGAACGTCGATCGCTTCCAGCAGCAGGTTGTCGCCTGCCTTGACGGCGCAAGAATAATTGACAAGCACATCGGCAAGTTTTTCGATTCGGGGATCGGTCATCGGATTATCTCCTCCATCTTCTTGATGTGCAGAGCCTAGTGTGTCCACTTCACATTGCAAAGGCGTCATAAACGGAATCCAAGTGGCCGTTTAAACGGACGGCCTTCCGCCGATTGCCTTAACCGGAATGCCCTATTGGACGACCTAAGTGTTGGTGGAAAACATCGATACTCAAATAAGCTCACATTTATCGGCCGACAGCGATTCGACGGCAGCCGTGGAGTCCGACAAACGTCGGGATCGCCGCGTTTCGTGCGAAGTGGTCATCATGCCATGTGGAACGCTGGCTTCTGGTAAGTTCCGCAAGGCTCGACTTGTCGATTGTTCAGCTAACGGCATCGGCATCCTTTCCACTCGAAGTTTTCCGCCGGGCGAGCAGTTCCTGTTGAAGGTTCGAGTCAAAACAGTTGCGCTTCTGGTATATACCGTGCGCTATTCGCGCGAGCTCGAGGCGGGTATTTACCGGATCGGCGCTGAACTGGCCGGGTGCATCGGCCCGCAGAACACGGATCCTCAAACCATTCTCAATGCGCTCCTGAATGGCCAGGTTCAGGAACATACGTTCTCTGACTGAACCTGCGTTTTGCCATCCTGATTCGCACGCATTAAGATGCGGCCCTTCTCCGCATGACTACTGCAGATTCCAATTTGTCGCCCGGTTTGTCCGTCATCGTCCCGGTTTACAACAGCCAGGAGAGCCTGCCGCTGCTGGTCGAGCGGTTGGAGCCGGTGCTCGAAGCCACCGACCAGCCGTACGAGTTGATTCTCGTGAACGATGGCAGTCGCGATAAAAGCTGGGAAGTGATCGGGCAGCTTTGCGCCCGCAATCCCTGGGTGCGCGGCATCGACCTCATGCGCAATCATGGCCAGCATAACGCGCTGCTCTGCGCGATTCGCGCAGCCTCATATACGACTGCCGTCACCATCGACGACGACCTGCAGAATCCTCCCGAGGAGATTCCCAAGCTTCTGGAAGTCCTGGCAGCGGGGAATGACGTCGTGTACGGCACCCCCGAAAGCGAGCAGCATGGCCTGCTGCGCGACCTGGCTTCGCAGATCACCAAGATGGTCCTGCAGGGCGCGATGGGCGCTTCAACCGCCAGGCGAGTGAGCGCGTTTCGCGCCTTCCGCACGGAAATCCGTCGGGCGTTTCTGGATTACAAAAGTCCCTACGTATCGATTGATGTGCTGCTGACCTGGGGAACGACCAAGTTTTCGGCTATCACCGTTCGCCACGAGCCTCGGCAGATTGGCCGATCAAATTACACTGTCCGGAAGCTCATCACCCATGCCCTCAACATGATGACCGGCTTCAGCATTATGCCGCTGCAACTGGCGGGATTGCTTGGGTTCTCTTTCGCGGTATTCGGCATGGCGGTGCTGGCCTACGTGCTGGGGCGTTACATATTCTCAGGCGAACATGTCGCGGGGTTCGCATTCCTGGCGTCGATCATCGCCATCTTCTCTGGGGCGCAGATGTTCGCCCTGGGCATCATTGGCGAATATCTGGCGCGCATGCATGTCCGCTCGATGGAACGGCCAGCGTACACAGTTCGACATTCCGTCGGACTGCCTGAGCCACGGGTGATGAATTCTGAGCGCAGCGAAATTGGCGCAGGCTTGCCATGACTTCCGACCCGCCCTGCCAACTGCTTCAATGGGATACCGAATTTTTCGGGTTTCCTGTGGCAAAGGTCCTGGGCGATCAGCTTACCGACGCATTCAACACACAGATTGATGACTGGTGTCGGGAGAACCGAATCGCCTGTCTCTATTTCTCTTCGCGAGGCGATGATCCCGTGACGACGCAGGTCGCCGCGCGAAACGGATATGAGCTGACCGATTTGCGGATGACCTTCGAAAACCGCGACCGCGCCAACTGGCGTTCGGAAAACCAGCCCGGCATTCGTCCGGCCCGGCCCGAAGATCTTGCTGACCTGATGGCCATCGCATCGAACAGCCATCAGGACACGCGCTTCTATTTCGATCAGCGCTTCAGTCGCGACCGATGCAGCCGCCTCTATTCAATCTGGATCGAAAAGAGCTGCACCGGCTCAGCAGATGCCGTCTGGGTCGCGGAAAATAATGGCAAAGCCTGCGGATACGTCACCTGCAAAATCAACAAGGCCGATCAGGTGGGAAACATCGGCTTGATCGCGGTCGCCGATTCGGCGCGCGGGCGCGGGACCGGCAGCGCACTGATTCGCCAGGCGATGAACTGGTTTGCCGATCAAAATGCTTCGAACATCACGGTCGTTACGCAGGGGCGCAACGTGGCTGCACAGCGGCTCTATCAGCGACTGGGTTTCGTTACACGATCACTGGAGCTTACATACCATAAGTGGTTTTACAAACCGGCTTTCACGTCTTGAATTGCAGTTACCACCGCTCAGTCAAACGAGGCTTTGGTGATTTTTAAACCGTTCGGGGAAACATTGACGGTCATGTGAAAAGTTTTGCTGCCGTTGGCAAAATGTGCGGTTCCCGTGTATTCGATATCGGAACTGGATTTGCCCTCAGTGGCCTTTGTGGCGGTATCCGCCTTGGTAATGTCGACGCTCTGAAACGCCCCCATTCCTTGAAGAGCCGTGCTTTGAGCCTGAATTTCATCGCGGGTCATGCCACTGGTCATAGCTTGCGCTTCATCTATTTTGCCGGCACTGAGGTCTTCAACGTACTGCTGCGGCGTGGTCATGTATTGGCGAGCAATTCCGGCCACCTTCTTGCCGAAAAAGTATCCGCCTCCAACGATAACGCCGGATTCAACCAGCGTGAGGAGCCCAATGATGATGCCAGCGATGGCCATGCCCTTTCCGCGACCGTTGGTTTTGCTGGCCGAGCTGATGCCCAACACACCAAAGAGGATTCCGAGCAATCCTCCAAGGAAAAGAACGCAAAATCCGAGAATCGAACAAACCAGGCTCGCAACGGCAAAGCCATTGGTGCCGCCCGCCGGTTGATATTGCACCGGACCACCGGGCATTGAAGGCGGCATTCCGGGAGGCATGTTGGGCGGGTAGTTCGATTGGGTCATGAGCGCTCCTTCTCGTTGGATTTGAAAGATTACTCTACAGGGAGTCCGATTGAAATTCACGCCGGGGCGCTAGATAACCCGGCGTCTTCGCCTTTTTACGGGAGCCCAGGTGCAGAAGTTACCCGCACGGCAGGTCCATCTCGATTCTCACACCAGCGAACATATTGGCGGTGTTGGCGCGGACTTCGACAAAGCCGACTTTCAAAAAGCCCTCAAGCTCGGAAACGTCAGTTCCGTCACTGTCTTTGCCAAATGTCATCACGGCTGGTCTTACTATCCCACGCGCGTTGGCAAGCGACATCCGAATCTCAAGATCGAGTTGCTCGGGCAGCAGATCGATGCCTGCCATGAAATCGGAATCCGCGCGCCGATTTATTACACGGTAGGCTGGTCGGCGCATGATGCCGAGCAACATCCAGAGTGGACAGTCAAAACGCGCGACGGCGCGATCGCAACGCACAACCTCGATTTGGCAGCCCCTCCCAATGATCCCAAGCCGGCAACCTCCTGGATCTTCCTTTGCCCCGGCAGCGGCTATCGCGATTTGATCCTTCGGCAAACCGAAGAAATCTGCCGGAAATTTCCGGTGGATGGGTTCTTTTACGACATTTGCGATGTTTCACCCCCCTGCTGGTGCGACGCCTGCGTGAAAGGGATGAAAGCTGATGGACTCAATCCAGAGAGTGAGGGCGATGCGCGGACCCACGCGATCCAGGCTTGGGTCCGCCTCATGTCCGACTGCAACGCCATCATTCACGGCCATCATCGCAGCGCCACGATCTTCTACAACGGCACGACGAAGCTCCATTCACCGCACGAATTCGCGGCATTCAATACACATTTTGAACTGGAAGATCTTCCCACCACCTGGGGCGGTTACGACAAGCTCCCGCTACGCGGCAAGCTCTTTTCAGCCATGGGAAAGCCGACACTCGCCATGAGCGGCAAATTCCACACCCAATGGGGCGAATTCGGTGGATTCAAACATCCTGATGCCATGCGATTCGAAGCCGCCTGCATGGTCGCTTTCGGCGCTGGGTGCAGTTTCGGTGATCAGCTTCATCCCAGCGGAAAGATGGATCTGGAAACCTACCGCGGCATCGGAACAGCCTACAGATATGTAAAGCGCATCGAACCGTACGGAATCGGCGCAAAGCCCTTTTCCAATCTGGGCGTCTACGTCAGTGGCCGACATGCCCACGATGAGGGTGTTGCACGCATGCTGCTGGAACAGCAGATCGACTTCGAAGCCGTTCGGCATGAGACCGACCTCGACCATTTCGACACGATCATCCTGACCGGCGATGCATTTCTCGATGACATCGAAGCCGCTCGACTTCGTGAGTTTGTGAGCCACGGCGGATCACTGCTCATTCTCGGTTATAGCGCCCTCGATAGATCGATGAAGAAGCTGCTGTTCGACGTCGGCGGGAAATATCTCGGCCCGGCTCGGTTTGATTGCGATTACACGAAAACTGATTTGATTGAGGTGGCATCACCGGTACTGAATTACACTCCATCGCCGCGCATTGAAGTTACCGATGGACAATCTCTTGGAGCTATTTTCGAGCCATATTACAGCCGGACGTATGGGCGTTACTGCTCGCACATGAATACGCCCAATCAACTTTCGCCAGCCGGTCATTCGGCGGTAATTCAGAAAGGAAAAATTGTCTATTGCGCCTCGTCGCTCGGGCAGATGTATTGCGAACATGGCGCGCGGGTTCATCGAGAGCTGTTCATTGCCGCTCTTCGCAGGATTTATCGAAAACAGATTCTGGAAACGCGCTTGCCTAGCGCCGGGCGGGCGAATCTGCTACATCAGCCCGAAAAGCGGCGATACGTTGTACATCTGCTCTACAGCCCACCCTTGCAGCGCGGCAGATGTCTGGTGATCGAGGACTTCCCGGCGCTGTTTGATGTGCCGGTGACGCTTCGAGTTCCGCAGAGGATCCGCCGAGCGTCGATGCCGTTGTCCAAAAAAGGGCTGAAGATTATTCGAAAGAATAAGTCCGTTTCAGTCGTTGTTCCCGAAATGCACAACGGTCACGAAATCGTCTGCTTCGATTACTGATTTATTTACCGGCCCAATTCAAAACCGCTTTTGCGATCGGCCGATTGTGGCGAAGCCAAGGCGATGCGATGCGCGCCAAAGTCGGGCTGGAGGCGACAACGCCACCGGCTCGACACGCAAGCTGGCGCACCTGCCAGAGCGACATGAACCGGCGCTGAAGCTCCGCGGCAATGCGCGGATTCCAAACGCCTTTGGCGTGAATCATCATTTCCGCGGCGATCTCCGCGCTGCGCATCGCCAGTCCCATTCCTTCACCGCCGATCGGCTCGATCGCTGCAGCGGTATTGCCAAGCAAAATCGTCCGCGCCGGCCAGTCGCGCCGCACTGCAAATCGCGGGAGCGGAGATGCGAGCCAGTCGCCAATACGACGAGCCCCTGCAAATCGAAGCTGCATCGCCGGGTTGTCCGCCAGCAGTCGCTCGAAAACCTGTTGCAGATCGCCACCGGATTCTCTTGCCATCGCTGTCGGCACGCTGAAGGCGGCATTCCATCGATCATTTTCGATCGGCGCCAAACCGCCATACGCTCCTTGGCAGCCGAATAATTCAATCGCGTCGCATGGCCCGACGATTCCGCTCCAGTGACATTTGATGCCCAATTCGCTCGAAGAGGCCCGACTGCGAGATGAAAACGTAGATTTACCGTCCGCGATGATCAACCAGGGCGTCTCGATCAATCGGATTTGGTTGGTTTCCAGTTCGCGCAGCCTCAAGCGAAGAGGTTGAGAATCGGATCCTTCAATTCCTTCGTAGCGCCAGGGCTGGAGCAGCCGAGCTCCCGCCAACACGGCTTGGTCAAGCAGATATCGATCCAGCGAGCTGCGCGAAATGCCCCACATCGGCTTGGGCAACTCAATCTGAAATGAATTGCCATTCACTGGATGCAGGCAGACGCGATGCAAAATCGCCGGCTCAAAAGCGCCAAGATGATCGCACAGGCCAAGGCGTTCGAGCACCGAGATACCCAGTGCGCTCAGACACTCGCCGCAGACTTTGTTTCGGGGGAATCGATGCTGTTCGACGATCGTGATATTCCAGCCAGCGCGCGCCAGAATAAGACCGGCAATACTCCCCGCCGGTCCCGCACCGATGATCACTGCTTCAGGCATGGCTCAGCAGAAGTGCAAAATGGACGACCTTTCGACGATCAGGCGTTTGCCGTCGCCGGCTCGCCCGCGCGCTGGCGGAGCGTCGGGAGGTTGTCTCGAATCTCCTGTGCGATGCGGGAATTCGGAAAATCGGTAATGATCGCTTCGCCAATCTGGGCGGCATCGCGCCAGCGTTCTTCGTGGACTGCCGCGCCAAACATCGCCGACAGGTTGTTGAGCTTTTCCTTGAAGATCCCGCGCGCCGTTTCCTGCATGGCCTCGGCTTCAGCGGGAGTCAGATAAGGATCGAGCCGTTTGAGGATTTCGATGCTGCCGTCCACATCGTGGCGTGCAACCGCTTCATCCCATTGGCCGCGAAGCTGCTTCTTCACCGTCTGCCGACGAACGTCGATCTCCAGCGGCAGATTCTTCACCTGCTCATTATGGGGCAGCTCCTGAATCAGCTTCTCCGCTTCGCGGATCGCCTGATTCCACTGCTCGACGCGCGTGTGCTTGTCGATGACCGCCACGGCTTCGGCAATGACCTTCTTCTCCGCCTCCAGTTGTTTGGCGCTGATGTCGGCACGCAAGCGGTCGGCTTCCAGCTTGTAGCCAAATGCCCGTTCGATCTCATCGGTCAATGACATCGCCGCTTCCCAATCCTGCCGGCCGGTTTCTTCCTGCACGGCACGACGAAGTGCCTCGCGGTCCTTCTCGCGGAAGGCAACCATTTTCGCTCGGTCACTCAGCTGGGCTTGCTCGTTGATCAGGTTGAGCAGCAATGCAATCTGATCGAGGCGCTCGGTGACGGGGCGATAAATTTCTTCCCGGTCCATCGCGTTCTGCGACTGCACAATAAATGCAATGGGAAGCGAGACGCCGACGGCTACGAGACATGCACACCCCGCCGCCAGCATCGCCCATGTATAGGGAGGCTTGACGACCAGATAGATGCCGACGCCAAACACAGCCAGCGAGAAGACGATCGCGATCAAATACCAGACGAAGGAAGAAACCCCACGTTTATTCATAGGCAACCTCCGGCGTCAGTCTTTGCGCGCAGCGGCTTCAACCGCCAACTTCGACTCTACGGAGCAGCGCAATGCAAGTCAACGAACGGATTTATCTCAGACAGGAGTCCCGGCAATGAAAACACCCCCGCGCGGGTCTGGCGCAGGGGCGTTGAAATTCAAAATAAGGCCGACTGAGTCAACTAATCTAAATTCATTGACATCAAGAACTGAGCGTTGCTCGGCACCTTTTCGAGACGGCCCTTGAGCAGCTCGATGCCTTCGACGGGGTTCATGTCGGAGAGAACCCGGCGGAGGCGGTAAACCAGTTCCAGTTCCTTGGGATCAAGCAGCAGTTCTTCGCGGCGGGTGCCGGAGGAATTGACGTCGATGGCCGGGTACACGCGGCGATCGACCAGCCGGCGATCCAGGTGTAGCTCGGCATTGCCGGTGCCCTTGAATTCTTCAAAGATGACTTCGTCCATCTTTGAGCCGGTATCGATCAATGCGGTGGCCAGAATGGTCAGGCTGCCGCCCTCTTCAATGTTTCGGGCAGCACCGAAGAATCGCTTAGGCTTCTGAAGCGCGTTGGCGTCCACGCCGCCGGACAGGATCTTGCCGGAGTGCGGTACTTCGGTGTTATAGGCACGGGCCAGACGTGTGATCGAGTCGAGAAGGATGATGACATCCCGGCCGAACTCGACATAGCGCTTGGCTTTTTCGATGACCATCTCAGCCACTTGCACGTGACGCGACGCCGGCTCGTCAAAAGTCGAGCTGACGACTTCGGCCTTGGTGTTGCGCTCCATGTCGGTCACTTCTTCGGGACGCTCGTCGATCAACAGGATAATGAGCACCGAATCGGGATGGTTGGCGCTGATGGAGTTGGCGATCTTCTGGAGCAGCACCGTTTTTCCGGTTCGCGGCGGCGCCACGATCAACATGCGCTGTCCCATGCCGATCGGCGTGACCAGATCAACGATCCGCATGTTGATCTCTTTGGGGCCTGTCTCGAGGATGATCCGGCGATTGGGATGCAGCGGCGTCAGGTCTTCGAAGTTACCGGTGTCGGTGATGCGCTCAGGATCTTCACCATTGATAGCCTCAACCCGCAGCAGCGCAAAATACCGCTCCGATTCCTTCGGCGGACGAATCTGCCCCTGCACGACGTGGCCGTTTCGCAGGCCAAATCGCCGGATCTGCGACGGCGAGATGTAGATGTCATCCGGACCGGGAAGGTAATTGAATTCCGGACTGCGGAGGAAGCCGAATCCGTCGGGAAGAATTTCCAGAACGCCTTCGCCGTACATCAGGCCATTCTGGCGAATGCGCGAGCGCAGGATCTGGAAGATCACATCCTGCTTTTTCATTCCGATGAAATCGGGAATGCCTTCCTGCTTCGCGATTTCGTGCAATTGATGCACGTCCATCTGCTGAAGGTCTTTGATGTAGAGCTTGCCGCCCTTGACCTGCTCATACTTGGCGTTGGTCTCGGCATCCAGGCTGGCTACGTCATCGCCGGGGGCCGATTCACTGCGCTCGCGGGGCTCGTTGCGTTCGCGATTATCGCGTCGGTCGCGATTGTCACGGTTGTCTCGGTTATCGCGCTGCTGAGGTGGACGATTCTCGCGTTCCTCACGGCCTTCGCCTCGCGCATCGCGCGGCGCGGGCCGGGAGTCACGGGTTTCGGCGGCGGGCGCTGCCGATTCAGAAGCGCTTTCGCTTCGTTCGCTGGCGCGGGATGGAGCCGGGGGCGGCGGGGCTTCGACGGCGGTTGCCGCCGGTGCGGTTTGAGCCTGTTCCTGCACGTCTGGCTCGGCTTGCTGAGCGGTTGACGCGGCCGAGCGGCGCGTCCGGGGTGACTTGGCCATGTGGGCTTACGCCTCCAAAGAGTAAAAAGGTGTGTTAGTCATGTATTGCAACCATTTGCCGCGGGCTTCGTGATACCTGCGCCCAGTGGACGCGGTCTCTGTGAAATGCCGTTGCTTGGGATGCCATCTCGGCAATCGCCTGGTCGCCTGCAATCTCAAATCATTGGGGAAATATTCTGTACGTTCGGCCCTTTGCTCTTAAATTGCTCCGCTCCATGATGGCTTGCGCCCAAGCGGATGCTTCAAAAAGAGCCGGTTCGGTAAAACGCCCGAACCCAAGTTTCCTGCCTGATCCAGCCGAGGATCGCCGAGGCCCAAGGCTAAATAAGTCCTTTAAAACGAATCAGGAAGCGCCGCCTTGAGAATGACGGCCCCGAGCGTCCTGACTGGCTTCCGATCTCTGCGCTATCGCTGCAAGGATTCGGGGGAAAAGCTCCCGGACTTGATCGCGGACCTGAGCCGCGTCGGCAGTATTGTTCACGACATAATCGGATAATTCACGTTTCTTGTCCAGAGGCCATTGTGAATTTTCGCGTCGGTCGAGTTCATCGGGTCCCCACCCGCGCGATCGACCGACGCGCTCGGATCGCAATTGCGAGGATGCTTCTACAAACACCACCGCATCACATTGCTTAACCGAACCCGCCTCGAATAGTAGGGGCGCGTCCCAAATAAAGGCAAGTACCTTCGGATCGGAAGCAAATTGCGCCATTTCCGACTGGCGGTTCCTTTCGATCCACGGGTGAATGAGTGTCTCGAGACGGCGACGAGCGTCGTGGTCGCCAAAAACCTTACGCGCAATTCCTGCACGATCTGCGTTGCCATCGGGAAGAAATATCTGATCGCCCCACCATTCCCGCAGCGTCTGACGTATTTGTGGATCACTCAAGGCACTGCGGGCGCGGGCATCAGAATCAATCACATGGCATCCGAGTTCGCCGAATAATTGCGCGACAAAGCTCTTGCCGCTTCCGATGCCCCCGGTGATTCCGATGATGGGCTTGCCGGCTACCACACAACCCGTGCTTCGAGAATTTCGATCCAGTTGCCTGCCGGGTCCAGCAGCAAAAGCGAATCCTGTCCCGGCGATAATCCTTTTTGCCGAGTGAATTCAATCTCCGCCTCGACAAGCTTCAGCTCAGTCGCGATCAACGATGGCACTTCGATCTGAATCGGGCGATAATTGACCCGACAGGCAGGGACTTCCAACACATCAAACTCGATGCGGGCATTGTCGGCACGATAGATGATTTTGGAATTATCTTCTTCGCGCTCAAAGCCGAGCAGATCGACGAAGAATTCATCGAGAAGTTCTTCATTGCCGGCAGGTGTGGTCAGATGAACGTCGTCGATGACAACGAGCCGCACAGGCAGTGGCTCGGGCATGCGCGGACGACGATCGGCGACAGGCAGTCCGCCCGTGGCTTCATCGGCCAGCTCGATGGGTTCCAAATTATCGCCCATGAAAAAGGTCAGCGATCTGAATCGGTATTGTCGTCGTCTTTGTCCCCCGGCGGCCGCTCGGGCGCGGCAATTGTCTCTTTGCTGGAGGAGTTACCCAGTCTAGCCCCCGCCACGCCCTGAGTCGAGATTTGGCGATATCGCCTGGCGATGAGTTCGTCGCGCTTGCTGGAATCGGCTTCGAGCAGATCCGTTTGATTTTTCAGCTGGGCCTCCAATTGCGCAATTCGAATCTTCCGCTCATGGAGACCGTTATCGAAGAGATCAGCGACCTTTCCTTTCAAATCGGCAAGGAGCTTCTGCTTGTCGGCCGTATTCGCTTTTTTCATCTGCCGACAGATGCTGAAAATGTCGTCATCGAGACGAATCGCTTCAACGCGCACTTGATAAAGATCCGGCTGCCGCGTGCGAAGTTCTTCGAGCCGCCGCCAGCGGTTGATCAGGAATTGACCGAACTGCTTCTTTGCCGCTCCGTCGCGACTGGCTTTGAAGACTTTAAAACGCTCTGGAGCATATTGCTCCATGAACTGCGCCGTTTTCGCTTCTTCCTCGGCAGTCGGAGGAGCAGTAGCAGGCTTGGCGGCGTTATTATTGCGTGGCCGAGCCGCGGCGCTTTGATTTTCCTGAGCGCCGGCTGGCTGAAGCGGAATCCAAGCCACTGCGCCCAGCAATAGCGCGCCAGTCAGGCCAGCCGCCAGTTTCAACCGACCCACACGATTGGATTGCGAGCGATTCATTCTTCATTATCCAGAATTGGCGAGTTGATAAACGGATCGTCAAGTGATTCGCGTGTCGGGCTTGCTAATGTTGCCAGTTCGCTCTCAGCATGACTTAAGGAATCCAATGAGCGGCGCTGCGTCGGATTGTGATTCCGGAAACTTTCGGTCAGCTCGGCAAACATCACCTGTTCCTGATCGGAAGCCGTCCGGGCAGTCGTGGGTGAGCCGGCAGGCACCGAAACTTGCGCAACCGAAGTCTCGTGCTGTGCAGGCTGATGTGCCCACCAGCCGACGTAGACCAGCACGACCGCCGCAGCCGCGGCAATCGGATAGGCCCAGGCCGGCATGCGGAGCACACGGCGGGGCGCGAGCGACTCGTCCACTTCCTCTCTAACGCCATGTAGTCGCATGGCTCGGCTGATGCGCGCAACGGCCATCGCCTGGCCGGGGATCCGCTTCCGATCCAGAGCCTGCATCTGCGAATCAAAATCAGACTGAAGTTCCCGCAGTGACTCCAGCTCCCGCGCCAACGCCGAATCGGCCGCCAAACGTTTTTCCAGAGCCATGCTTTGCCGATGCGGCAGCTCGCCGGCAAGGTACATCAGCAGCTCAGAAGTTTGATCTAGTTGTTCCACCACGACGTTAGCCTCTCTCTTATCTTATCCACGATCTGTCTGATCGTCGCAATCAGGCAAACCCAGCGATTATTTCATCAATTCCTTGAGCCGAATCATTGCCTTATGAACTCGGCCCAGAGCCGTATTCAATGGGCATCCGAGCAACTCGGCAATCTCGACAAACTTCATGCCGCTGTAATACCTCAACATCAAAACCTGCTTCTGATTCTCCGGCAGTTGCTCGATGGCCTTGACCAATCGCAACTGCTGCTCGGTTCCCTCCAGGCGGAAACCAGCATGCGGCATTTCGTCATCCGCAATCCGTTGCAATCCTTCTTTGGCCGATCGTTCCCGGCCCCGTGACCGCCAATGGTCGTTGACCTTATTGGTGGCAATGCGAAACAGCCATGGCTTAAAGCCTCCGCCGGCCGATCGCGGATCAAACTTGGCAGCGTTATCCAACACGCTCAACCAGGTCTGTTGTAACAACTCATCGGCCATCTGATTCCCCGCCAGCCGCATCAAATACCGCATGAGCGGCTGAAAATACCGTTCGACAAGAAGTTCCCCTGCAGCCGTATCTCCCTGTTGGAGCCGCCGCATTAACGACTCGTCGCTTTCGATGGCCGGGGTGCCAGACTGGGTTTCACTCACGGGCATCGAATTGATTCCGGCCGTCCATGACATAACGCCCAAACTGTCGCTTTATTCTCGATTCTGCGAAGGCCTATCGTCAATTCCCTGGCAGGCCCTGGCAGGCTGATAAAAACGCCTCCGGAAGCGGATAATCTCTATAATCGGTTGTCCAATAAATGTTTGCGCTCATTCCGCAAAGGCATCATTTTCTTCGCCTAAAGCGAGGCAGACATAGGGATTGTCGCGCCGCTCTTCAGCCAGCGAGCTGGGCCTGCCGTGGCCGGGGAACAGTCGCGTGTCGCCGGGGAGTTGCATGATTCTACGGATTGAGGCGTTCAACTGGGCGTGGTTTGAATCGGGAAGATCCGTCCGCCCGACTGATCCGCCGATGATTAAATCGCCGCCGATGAGAATCTTCTGATCCGGAAAATGATACATCACATGCCCCGGCGAGTGGCCGGGTGTGTGAATCACTTCGCACTGAAGGCTGCCCAATTGAAGCATTTGACCGTCCGTCACCGTTTCGTCTGCTCTGCGCGGCGGGATGGTAAAGGGCAATTCGAAAAATGTGCTATTGGGCTTCTCCAGTTTTGGCTCATCCAAGCCATGGATCAAAACCCTTGCTTCGGGAAAACGCGAAGTCACTTCCGCATGATCGGCGATGTGATCGAAATGGCCGTGAGTAAGCCACAGGCCGATGATCTCCCAATTCCGCTTGCGTGCCTCATCCAGGAGCGGGCCGACTGTGTGGTCCGGCGCATCGAACAGGACCGCCTGCCCAGCTTTCTCGTCGGCGACGAGAAAGGCATTGGTGGCGGCAATCCCACCGGTCTTTTGGAGGATGATCATGAACAGCCTTTGCTAATTTAGAAATTGACGCCGATCTGGGCGCGAATTGCATCGAGCGCGCGCATGTTGCCCAGCGTATCGGCTTCGGTAACCGGGAGCGGAGCGCCTTTTAACACTGCGAGAGCGAATTCGTCGGCTTCCAATGCATAAAGTGAAACTTCGGCTGTCGTTTTGAAAGTTTCAAGTGGCGGCGTCGCCTTCGAATTACCGGCATCCTGTCTCGGTGGCGTGGAGCGGCCGAGGATCCACACCGCGTCCCGCGCCGGCGGTTTCCAGGGCACGGGAATCTCGATGTAGCCTTCCGTTCCACAAATGCTGGCGGCATTGTTCGCCTGGATATCCATGCCGCATCCGAAGATGGCTTGGATGCCGCCGGGGAAATCCATCACACCCGAGGCCGATACATCCACCTTCGTTTCGTGCAATTCCCCGATGGCATGAACGCGAATTGGCTCCGCGCCGGCAATCAGTCTCGAAAAATTCACGCAATAGCAGCCGATGTCCATCATCGCCCCGCCGGCAAGCTCGCGCGAAAAGCGAATGTTGCCGTCGATCACCCGCGTTCGGTAGCAGAAGCTGGTGCGGATGAGGCGAACCTTGCCAATCGCTCCACTTCGAACCGCATCAACGACCGCGCGCGTCTGCGGATGGCAGCGGTACATGAACGCTTCCATCAGCAGGCGACCTGCCCGCCGGGCTTCGTCAAACATGTTCCTCGCTTCGCCGGCATCACGCGCGATAGGCTTTTCGCACAACACGTGCTTCCCCGCGCGCAGCGCCGCGATTGTCCACTCGGCATGCATCGAATTGGGAAGCGACAGATAAATCGCGTCAACGTTCAGCGAGCGAATCAACTGCTCGTACGATCCCAGCGCTTCAGGAATCTTGTAAGTGGTAGCAAAGGCGTGAGCGGTTGCGACGTTCCGCGACCCCACTGCCGTCACGATTCCATGCCGCGCAGTCGGCATGCCCTCGGCGAACTGCCGGGCGATGTTGCCTGTCCCAAGAATCCCCCAGCGCAGTGGCCGGTCCATGTCCCTCCTGATCGGCTTGTTCCCAAAATGTTACACGATACTCTTGTTCGCGGCACTTTGAACGGGAACGCATGAACGGGCAAGAGAAAAACCTGACCGACTGGCAGAAATTACACGGGCAATCATTTTCCGGCGTGCGCGTTCTGATTACCGGCGGCGCGGGGTTCATCGGATCGCACCTGGTCGAAGTGCTCTCGAAGCTGGGATCTTCAGTCGTCGTTCTCGATGACCTCAGCGGCGGGGATCGCAACAACCTCGCCGGCTTTTCATCGGTTGAATTTGTCGAGGGGTCGATTCTGGATCACGATCTGCTTTCGCGCTGTACGCGCGGATGCAAATATGTCTTTCATCAAGCGGCCCTGGGCTCAGTGCCGCGCAGCGTGGAACAGCCTCGGCTCTATAACGAAGTAAACACGACCGGCACACTCAACGTGCTGGAGGCGGCGCGCGAGGCGGGCGTAAAGCGAGTGATGTTTGCTGCCAGCTCCAGCGGATATGGCGACAATCCTGTTCCCTGGATCGAAACCATGCCAAGTCTGCCGCGCAGTCCGTATGCGGCAACCAAGGTCGCCGGCGAATCGTTAATGCGCGCTTACAGTTCTAGCTTCGGACTTGATACGGCGCCGTTGCGGTATTTCAATATCTTCGGTCCCCGGCAGAACGCTAACAGTGCCTACGCGGCGGTGATTGCCGCGTTTGCCAAGGCCGTGATCGGCCAGACGCCGCCGGTTATTTTCGGCGACGGCGAGCAGTCGCGCGATTTCACGTTTGTGCACAACGCGGTGCATGCCAATCTCCTGGCGGCGCGACGCCCGCGTCCGATTGGCGGCGAGATTATCAATGTCGGCTGCGGCACGCAGATATCGGTTAACGAATTGGCGCAACAAGTCGCCGGCGATCTGGGCCAGCCGGAATTGACGCCGATTTATAAGCCTGCGCGTACCGGCGATTTGAAGCACTCGTTTGCCGACCTCGATCGCGCGAAAAAGCTGCTCGGGTACGAGCCGATTGTCGGCTTCCAGCATGGCCTGCGCGAGACGCTGGCCTGGTACAAAACTGTGCTGGAGTGATACGCCCTGCCCGATTCGTATGTGGAGGCGAACATGGAAACGAAAAGTCTTTATCTGGATGGCAGATTCGTCAGCAGTTCTGAAGCGGTCACCGTCATCAACCCCGCCACCGGCGAAGGTTTTGCCCGTGTCGCGACGATTGACGCTCCACAAGTTCGCCAGGCTCTGGCCGATGCGCATGCAGCTTTCCCTGCATGGCGCCAACTGACTGCCAAGGCCAGAGCCGACTATTTGCTGGCGGTGGCGGACCAGCTTTCCCGCCGCGCCGATGAAACCGCGAAGATCGTCACGATGGAAAATGGAAAGCCACTCGCCCAGAGCAAGGGCGAAGTAGCGCTAAGCATCGATCATTTGCGCTGGTTCGCGGAAGAAGGCCGGCGAGCGTATGGGCGAATCATTCCTCACCAGGCGCCGGGCAAGCGGAACCTGGTGATCAAGACACCGCTCGGCGTGGTCGGAGCGATTGCGCCATGGAACTTCCCGATTTTGCTGGGCGTGCGAAAGATTGCACCGGCCTTGGCGGCCGGTTGCACGACGGTGCTCAAACCCGCGAGTCAGACGCCGCTTTCGTCGATCATTCTTGCCGAATGCTTCGACGCGGCGAAAGTGCCAGCCGGTGTGTTCCAGGTCATCCTCGGATCAGCCGAGATGATTGCCAACCAGATGCTGACCGATCCGCTGTGCCGGAAGATCACTTTCACCGGTTCGACGGAAGTCGGCAAAAAACTGATCGCCGGGGCGGCGGCGCAGGTGAAGCCGCTGAGTCTCGAACTCGGTGGCCATGCGCCGCTCCTGGTCTTCGACGATGCCGATCTGGAGAAAGCCGTCGAAGGCACGATGATCGCCAAGTTCCGCAACACCGGCCAATCCTGCATCGCCGCCAATCGCATTTATGTGCAGAGCGGAATTTACGACCGGTTCGTGTCGGCCTTCGTGGCCCGCGTCAAGGCGATGAAAGTCGGGAATGGACTTGATGCCGGCGTCGAAATTGGGCCATTGGTCAATGAATCCGGTCTGAGAGGCGCGCTAGCGCAAATTGAAGATGCCGTGCGCCGTGGCGGAAAAGTTCTCTGCGGCGGTAAGCGCATTGATGGTAAGGGCTTTTTCCTGGAACCGACGGTGATTGCGAACTTGCATGTCGAATCAGCCTGCATGCATGAGGAGACTTTTGCCCCGATCGCCCCGCTGGTGCGCTTCGAAAATGAGGCCGATGCGATTGCCCAGGCTAACGCCTCCGTGTACGGTTTATCCGCCTATGCCTTTACGCGCGATCTCGATCGCACGTTCCGCCTGATGGAAAACCTGGAGGCTGGCACGATCGGCATCAACGATGGCGTGCCGACCACAAGCGTTGCCCCGTTTGGCGGCGTCAAACAGAGCGGCTGGGGGCGCGAACTGGGCATCGAAGGGCTCGAAGAATTTCTTGAAACCAAGCATGTATCGATAGCCATGGGCTCGTGATTCTTTTGCCAAAGTCTAATCGCGAAGTTTGAAAGGAGATTCACGTTGATTCAGTATCTCGTTCACGACAAGCAGGACACGGTTGGCGTGGCCGTCGTTGACGTCAAAGCCGGACAGACGCTCGAAGGGCGCGATCTGTCCACCAATGGCAAGCTGTCGGCCAAGTCGCTGATGGACATTCCGCTGGGACATAAGATCGCCCTGCGCGACTTCCAGGTCGGCGACACGATCATCAAATACGGCTGCGATATCGGCAAAGTGGTCAAACCCATCAAGGCTGGCGAGCACGTTCACATTCATAATCTGAAAACCAAGAGGTGGGCCTGAGCCATGGCAACCAAAGACCGCACTGTTCTTGCCTACCGGCGCGAAAATGGCCGGGTAGGCGTCCGCAATCACGTGATCATTCTTCCAGTCGATGACATCTCCAATAGCTGCGCCGAGATGGTAGCCGGCAGCATTAAGGGAACGCTGGCGCTCCCGCACGCCTACGGCCGATTGCAATTTGGCGAAGATCTCGAACTGTTTTTCCGGACGATGATCGGCACCGGTTCCAATCCAAACGTGGCGGCAGTGGTCGTCATCGGAATTGAACCAGGTTGGACGCAACGCATCGTTGATGGCATCGCCAAGACGGGAAAGCCGGTCGCTGGATTCTCTATCGAAGGCAAGGGCGACATTCGCACCGCTGCCGAGGCTTCATACAAAGCCAAGGAATTTGTCCAGTGGGCGTCGGAGCTACAGCGCACCGAGTGCAAGCTGAGCGAGCTCTATATTTCAGTGAAGTGCGGTGAATCGGATACCACCACCGGCCTTTCGAGTTGCCCCACCGTCGGCAACGTGATCGACAAGCATTGCGCATCGGGTGGAATGGCCAGCTTCGGCGAAACCTCCGAGCTGACCGGCGCCGAACACATCGTCAAGAGCAAGGCCGCCAACAAAGAGGTCGAGGCCAAGTTCACCGAGATGTTCGACGACTACACGAAAATGGTTTTTGATCAGAAGACCAGCGACCTTTCCGAATCGCAACCGACCAAAGGCAACATCGCCGGCGGGCTGACGACCATTGAGGAAAAGGCGCTGGGGAATGTTGAAAAACTCGGCAAGAAGACCAAGTTTATCGATGCTCTCAAACCGGCTGAGGCGCCGGCTCGTGGGCCAGGTCTTTATTTCATGGATACGTCATCGGCTGCCGCCGAAGCGGTCACGCTCTGGGCGGCATCCGGCGCGGTGATTCATCTGTTCCCAACCGGCCAGGGGAACGTCATTGGCAATCCGATTGAGCCGGTGATCAAGCTCAGTGGAAATCCCAAGACATGCGCCACGATGGCGGAGCATATCGATCTGGATGTCTCCGCGATCCTTCGCGGCGAGCAGACGCTCGATCAGGCGGGTGATGCCCTGCTCGACATGATTGTCCGCACTGCCAACGGTCGGCTCACCGCCGCTGAGGCGCTGGGGCATCGCGAATTTGTCATGACCAAGCTTTATCGAAGTGCATAAGATGGCCCGATACCAACCGGAATCTGTTCGGAAACTCGTCCAGTCGATCGCAAGTACGGCAGGCGTAATGCCCGCGGATGCGGCAATTCTCGCCGATTCGCTCGTGGCGGCGGACTTGAGCGGCACGTCCACGCATGGCGTTTCCCGACTTGGGATTTATGTCAAGCGAATTCAAAAGGGATTGATCGATCCGAAGGCGAAGCTGAATATCGAGCGCCGCCGGGCAGGAACCTTAGCAGTTGATGCGGGGAACGGGTTGGGTCAGGTGCAGGCCGTTAAAGTGCTCGACCTGCTTTTACCCATGGCCCGTGATTGCGGCGTCGCTTCGGCGACCGTTCGCAATTCGCAGCACTTCGGCACGCTCTCCTACTACTGCAACCGCGCCGCCGACCAAAACATGATTCTGCTGGCGACCACCAATTGCGAGCCGGCGATGTCGCCTGAAGGTGGCTGCGACGCCTTCTTCGGCACCAATCCGATCGGCATGTCTTTCCCGACCGGCAAAGGTTTCCATGTGAAGGTCGATCTGGCCACGTCCCTGGTGGCGCGCGGCAACATCATCGCCGCCCAGAAAAAAGGGCAGAGTATTCCCGCCGGCTGGGCGCTTGATCCAGAAGGCAATCCCACGACTGACGCTGCAAAAGCTCTGGCTGGCACGGTGCTGACGATGGCCGGGCATAAGGGCTATGCGCTGGCGATGATGGTCGAGGTTTTGTCAGGTGTGCTCTCCGGAGCGGCAGTCGGTTCATCGATTGGTTCGATGTACAAAAATCTCGATCGCAAGCAGGACGTCGGCCACTTTTTCTGCCTGTTTGATATCGATGCCTTCATGGACATCGGCGAATTCAAATCGCGCATCGATGCCGCAATCGATCAGATCAAAGCGAGCCGAAAGCGCGCGGGCGTCGAAGAAATCTTGGTGCCCGGCGAGCGCTCGACGCGAAACAGCCAGCGCAACAGCAAAGAAGGCATCTCCATCGACGCGGCCACACTCACTGAACTTAAGACGATGGCCGGTGAATTCAACATTCCTTTCGAGCTCCACGAAATTACTGCCTGAGGGGTTTTGAATATGCGACGAATCCTGGTTTGCGAGCAGATTGCCGGCGCGGAGATGGATGCGCTGCGCAAGGAATTTGACGTGGTCGTCGATCCACAGATCTGGAAAGACCCGGCGAAGCTCCGACAAACCGTCGCCGATTTTCATGCCATCATGGTTCGCAACCAGACGCAGGTCGATGCGGCACTGATATCGGCCGGTTCAAACGTGCAAGTCATCGCGCGGGCCGGCGCCGGATTGGACAACATCGATTGCGACAAGGCGACGGAAGCCGGCATTGTTGTCGTTTTTGCGCCGGAGCAGAATGCAATTTCCGTTGCCGAGCTGGCATTGGGGATGATGTTGTCTCTGGCGCGCATGCTTCCGGCTGCCGATCGAAGCGCCAAGGCGGGTAAATGGGACCGCCAGCGATTCATGGGTGGTATCGAGCTGTATGGCAAGACGCTGGGCCTGGTGGGTTTTGGCAGAATCGGATTTCTGACTGCGATGCGCGCCAAGGCGATGGGCATGAACATTATCGCTTTCGATCCCCAGGTCAGCCCCGATTCGATCACGGTGACTGAAACCCAGGCAAAGCTTCTGAGTCTCGACGAAGTCCTGCGACAATCTGATTTCGTTTCCTGTCATGTTCCGGAGACGCCACGGACGATCGGCCTATTCAATTATCAACGCTTCAGCCAGATGAAGCCGACGGCTTATTTCATCAACACATCGCGCGGCAAGGTGATGGACGAAGCCGGCCTGTTGCAGGCGCTCAATGAAAAGCGCATTGCCGGCGCGGCTCTCGATGTTCGCGCCCAGGAACCACCGGCTGGGCCGCTTTCGGAAGCCGATAATGTGCTGCTGACGCCGCATATTGGTGCATTTACGAATGAGGGCCAGGATCGCGTCATTACTTGCGTCTGCCGGGATGTGGCGGCTGTCTTACGCGGAGAGCCGGCGAAGAATTTCTTCAATTTCGCCAGGCCGAAGAGAAAAGTCGATTGACGCCGTGCTGCCGGGACCGGCGCATTTGAAATCCCAAATTTCAAATCTGAAATTTGAGATTTGAGATCTCCCTGTGAATCCGCCGGCACCTGTTGGCGATCCTGACGCCCGTATTTGGCGCACATTGCTGCATCCTTCCACGGAGCCTGCCGCTTGTTCACGATGACCGTTTGGGATTGGCTGATCGTCGGCGCATATGTCGTCTTCTGCGTCGCCGTCGGCGCGATCCTCAAGCGACGGGGCGAACGGCATGGCCTGCAGTCCTACGTCGTCTCCGACCGCGGCATGCCTTGGTGGCTGCTGGGCACGTCGATGGTCGCCACCACCTTCGCGGCAGAAACGCCTCTGCTGATTTCCAACTGGGTTTACGAATCAGGCATCAGCCGAAACTGGGAATGGTGGTGCTTCCTGCCGGGCGGAATGCTCACCACCTTTCTCTTCGCTCGCCTGTGGCGACGTACGGAAGTGCTCACCGACGCCGAGTATGTCACGCTCCGCTATTCGGGAACCGAAGCCAAAGTGCTTCGCGGCTTTCGCGCGCTGTACATGGGCATGGTCGTCAACACGATCATGATCGGCAGCCAATTCCTCGTCAGCGGTTTGATCGCCACCGCCATCCTCGGCATTGCGCCGGGTACGGCTCATTATGAAATGGTGCGCATCGCCGCCCCGCTGATCTGTGCCGCGGTCGCGACGACCTCCTCTTCGCTGGCGGGTTTGTCGGGAATATTGGTGACCGATTTCGTGCTGTTCATTCTCAAGTCGGCCGGGGCGATCATCATCTGCGTTTATTCTCTGCGCCAGCCAGCGGTCGGCGGCCTCTCTGGACTCGTGTCTCGAATTAGATCATTGCATCCTGGACATCTGGACATGTTTCCCTCTCACTTGGCGTCCAGCGGCGCAGAGATCGGCCTACTGACGATCGGTCTGTACCTGAGTGTGCGCTGGTGGATTCAGGTGTATGGATCGGAGCCGGGTGGCGGTTCCTACGTGGCGCAGCGAATGCTCTCGGCGAAGTCGGAGCGGGATTCACTGTACGCCACGCTCTGGTTCAACATTGCTTACTACGCAGTGCGCCCCTGGCCCTGGATTCTTTCCGGCCTCGCCTGCCTGCTCATCTACCCGCATGCGATCAACGGAGAGTCGGCCTACATCCATTCGATCGACCTAGTTCCCACCGGTTTGAAAGGCCTCGTGCTGGCAGCATTTTTTGCGGCGCTGATGGCCATCGATACGCGGATGAACCTCAGTGCCGCATACTTTGTCAATGATTTTTACAAGCCGTTTCTTGTACGGGGCAAAAGCGAACGCCATTACGTCAAAGTCGCGCGCTTCGCGACCGCCGGGCAGGTGTTGCTGGGTCTGATGTATGCGCTGGCAAATACGCGCGTAAAAAGCGCCTTCTTCCTTACCACCGCGCTGGGCTCGGGAACGGGACTTGTATATGCCCTCCGATGGTATTGGTGGCGCGTCAGCGCCTGGTCGGAAATTTCGGCGATGGCTTCGGGCGTATTGAATGCCTTGGTGTTCCGCTTCTGGATCTATCCGAGCGAAGCGAGCTTCAATAATCACGGACTCCAGGTATTGCTCTGGTCCGGCTTCATCGTGACGAGTGTGTGGATGGTGGTGACGATGATCGCGCCGCCCAGCAATCGCGAGCAGCTCAAGGCGTTTTATGCGCGGGTTCGGCCAGCCGGGCCATTGTGGGGACCGATTGCCCGCGAAGTGGCGCGGGAACGCGGCGCGATTGAGCCAGGGTACAGCATCACGCGAGGCGTCATCTCCTGGCTTTCCGCGAGCGGAATGGTCGTTTGCTTTCTGCTCGGAAGTGGAAAACTGCTGCTGCAATCGCCGATCTCGGGCAGCATTCTGATCCTCGCCGGAGCCGGCTTGCTGCTGATTCTCCTATTCTCAATTCAGGTCGGAGATGATGGGTGTGCGAAATCCGCACCTGCACGCGATCCGGCAATGGAGCTTTCCCGATGATCGAAATTGGCCTGACCGATCATCTGGAAGGTCCTGCAACCGCGCCGTCGCTTGAAATCTACAAGACGATCGCCCAACAAACGCGAGTGGCTGATGAGCTGGGATTTGAGTACGCGTGGTTCGCGGAGCATCACGCACACGCGCATCTCGGGCATCTTCCCAGCCCCTTGCTTCTGGCTCTCCATCTCGCGGGCCAGACGAAACGCATTCATTTGGGCACTGCCATCATTTGCCTGAACCTGCATCACCCGCTGGCGGTTGCCGAGCAGACGGCGGTTGCCGATTTGCTTTCTGATGGTCGCATGGCGATTGGCTTTGGCAGCGGCAGCACCCCGATGGAATTCGGGCTGTTTGGTCTTGCGGAAACGGAAGAGGTCCGACGCCACGCGCGTTTCGAGGCGGCGCTTCGCCTGATCACAGCGGCATGGCGCGGACAGGTCACGCGTGAGGATGGAGCGCCCGTCCAGGTCGAGCAGCATGCGGCGCTTCCGGTCGCAAGTCCAGACTTGGTAAGCCGATCATGGTTGGCCGTGAATAGTCTCGGCTCAGCGGAGATCGCCGGTCGGCTCGGCTTCAACATGCTCTTTTCCCATTTGCGCACGCCGGCGGATTATCTGGACTATGCGCGGGCTTACCGGGCGCAAGGCGGGTGCGGGAAAATCGCTGCCAATCGGCCTGTCTATGTTGGAGCGACCAATCGGCAGGCGGTGGAAGAGGCCGAGCCGGCGCTGCGAATCTTGTGGCGACGGTTTCACAGCGAGGGGAAAATCCCGCGAGAAGCGCGCGAGCCGGATGATCCGCGGGAGTTATGCCGGCATCCGATCAATTTCATTGTCGGTGATGCGGAAAGTGTTACAGCTCAATTGATGGACCTGTATCGAGCTGCGCCATACGACGTGGCGAATCTGGAAGTGCGCTGGGCGGGGCTGACAGATGACTTGATTGCAGCATCGATGAGGCGTCTGACAGAGGAAGTTCGACCTATTCTTAATAGAGCGCCTCCGGCGGCAGAGAAGTCGTCCGATTGATCGTGCGGGTGACCCGAAGGTCCCCTACCATAAGAACAATGCCGCTAGAGCAACGTGATTATTTCCGGTCGCGCGGGAGTTCCAGTCCTTTCGCGCGGATGCGATGGTGGTCGATCACCAACTGGCTCATCGCGATTAACGTCGCCGTTTACCTTGTGGACGTGGTTTCGCAGAGACATCTATTCGAATGGGGTTATTTCTCGGCCGAAACAGCGATTTATCATCTGCAACTCTGGCGGTTCATCACATTTCAATTCCTGCACGCCAGCGTCACCCACATTCTGTTCAACATGATTGCGCTCTACTTCTTCGGGCCGATGATCGAGCGCTATCTGGGGTCGCGGCGGTATTTGGGCTTCTATCTGTTATGTGGGATTTCCGGCGCGGTGATGTATCTGCTGCTGATGTATGCCCGCGTTCCGGGATTTGTGGCGTTGGTGCCGCTGATTGGTGCATCGGCGGGCATCCTTGGCATCCTGATCGCGGCGGCGCGGATTGCACCCAATGCCCAGGTGATGCTGCTGATCCCTCCGATCCCGATGCGCCTGCGCACGCTTGCGTGGATTTTCATTGGGATCGCTGTAGTGACGATCATCAGTCAAGGCAGCAATGCCGGGGGCGAGGGCGCGCACCTGGGCGGTGCAGCGACTGGGTTCCTGCTGATCCAACGGCCGCAGTTGCTGCGCATTTTCGATTTCAACTGGTGGCGTCGTCCGCCACGCGGGCCGAGAATGAGCAATTGGCGATAAGCCCGCATCGCATGGCACCAAGCTCTAACGAGATGGATCCGTCGTCGGCCACACTTGCGATACTCGCTGGCGGCCAAGGTTCCCGAATGGGCCGGCCGAAAGGGGAAATCCGCATTGAGGGCCGGCCGATTCTCGAATATTTGGTTGAACGATTTTCATGGCCTGGGCCAACACTCCTTGTAAGCGCGCCGGGGCGCGAGCATCCGCCGGCGTGGGAGAGATTTGACCGCGAAGTCGTTGATCCGGTTTCCGATCAGGGACCACTCCGTGGCATCCTGACCGCGCTGGAGAATTTGAAGACACCACTTCTTCTTGTCGCCACCCTCGATATGCCCGGCGTTCAGAGATCGCAACTTCTTTGGCTGCTCGATGAGATGAGAAAGTCTCCAAATCGGTTGGGCCTGATGCTTCGACGGTCGGAGGGGAAGACCATTGAACCCTTCCCATCAGTTTTTCGCACCGACGCGCGCGACACCATCAATCGGCGAATTCAGTCGGGAAGGCTGTCGGTGCAAAAGCTGGTTGAGGAGAAGAGCTTTGAAACGGTCGTCGCGCCGGCTTCATGGGATCCGCAAATCTGGGCAAATCTGAATGTGCCGGCTGATTTGACGAACTTCACCGACTCAATGTCCTGATCGCATATGTTCAACCATGATGCAGCGATCCTGCACGAAGTCCAGGCCCGCCGACTCGGCGAGCTGCCGGGCTTCCTCATTGGTGATTCCGCTTTGCAGCCAGACGCCGCCCGCTTTAAGGGCGACTGCCGACCGGACTACCTCAGCACAAAATCCCGGGCGACGGAACACATTTACGAGATCGATCTTGCCGGGGATGTCTTCGAGTGCGGCGTAGCAGGTCGAGCCGAGAACTTTTTCGTATCGGGGATTGACCGGGATGATGTCTTTGCCGACCGATTGAAGATAACGTGAGACGCCGTAACTCGGCCGGCTCGGATCATCGCTGAGGCCGACCACGGCAATCCGCCTCGCGTTCAGCATTCGCTGGATCGCATCATTTCGATTAGCACGATCGAAAGCCTCGCCTGCCATGGAACACCTCGGAAAAAGTCTCAAAAAACCGACGCAATTTCAGCGGCATAACTCCCGGCGATGTATTGCCGTCGCCAACGGTGTACAATCGCATCATAGTCGCGCCGTATAATGTGCGACGCTATTTTCCAAGGTGAATTGAAAGCGACGATGGCCAAGAAAGACTATTACGATGTGCTCGGCGTCGGCAAAAAAGCGACCGCCGACGAGATCAAAAAGGCGCACCGCAAGCTCGTGCGCAAATACCATCCGGACGTCACTCGAAACGATCCTGCCGCGGCCGAGAAGTTTAAGGAAGCGCAGGAAGCCTACGACGTGCTATCGGACGCGACGAAGCGCGCCAACTACGATCAGTTTGGACATGCAGGCGTCGGCGGCGGACCGCCACCGGGTGCCGATCCCTTCGCGGCCTATCGACGGGCTCAGCAGGGGCAGGGACGCTCAAGCTGGCGTTCATCGCCGGGCGTTACCGTCGAAGATTTCGACATCAACGATTTTGCCAATGGCGGCGACGTTTCGAGCATCTTTGAACAACTCTTTGGCGGGCGCCCCGGCGGAATGGGAGGCATGGGTGGCGGTCGGCCAGGACCCCAGCGACGGCGCGCGGAACCCGTCCGCGGACAGGATATTGAACACCCAGTCACGTTGACGTTCGAGCAGGCGGCGCGCGGTGTCACCGTTCCGCTTCAGATCAGCCGTGGCGGGCAGGTCGAAACCATCGACGTGAAAGTCCCCGCCGGCGTCAAAGACGGCAGCCGCGTGCGCATCAAGGGAAAAGGCGAGCAATCGGGCGGTGAGCCGGGCGACCTTTACATCGTCACGCGCGTTACGCCGCACGACTATTTCCGCCGGGATGGATTGGACATTTATCTGGATGTGCCGATCAGCGTCTATGAAGCGATGCTCGGAACGAAGGTCACGGTGCCGACGCTCGACGGATCGGTGACGGTCACCATTCCTGCCGGCGCCAATAGCGGCGCGAAGCTGCGCATCAAAGGGCATGGCATCGAACGCGCTGGAGAAAAGGGCGATCAGTTTGTGGTTATCAAGATAAACGTTCCCAAGTCACTTGATGCCGATGATCGCGCGACAATCGAGAAGCTCTCTCAAAAACATCCCATTGATGCCCGGGCTGATGTGCCCTGGAAATAGATCACTGATTGCAAGTCCGATTACTTATTCACTGATCTGGCTCAAAGCACTCGCTTCCTGAACATGCGCGGCCGTATCAATGCCCAGTGCATTGGCCAACGTCTTCAGGCGGCTGCTCACACGCCGAGCGTGACTTTGCGGGACGGCGGCTGTCTGCTGGACTTCCGTCGCCGGGGCGGGCGAAACGACTTTTGGATTCTGAGTTGCTGCAGGTGAATTGGCACCCTGCCCCATCGCACGCTGATTATCACGAGTCGAAATAAAACCCGCGAGAACCAGCAGCATCGATGTCATGATCAACGCCCGAGTCATGAATTGCTCCTTCCAAACCATCCTTGCATTCTTCCGCTCAGCTCGCTGCAGCAACCTCCTGCAACGGCCTGTCGGTTCAGGCAAGGTTGCTTAGAGCAAGTCCGATGCCGGGAGCAACATAGGTCACAAAGCGGGTAAAGCGGGGGAGCAGGTAAAGATGCGGCATCTTCGACCACGTGTCCTGACACGGCGAAATGTCGTTACCCGGAAAAAAATTCCCATTCGGGAAACCGTGACACATCTGCGCTCGTGAATATCTAGGCGCGAATTACCGAATGAAATCGCGGGCCATTTTCAGTGCAGTTACCACTTTGAATTTGCGGTGGCCAAAGCCCTACAATCGTCCCATCTTGCGCAGTTCACGCGGGCTGGGAATTTCGTCCTTCACCCGCCCTGCCGGGCCTCGTTTTTTAGGCGAAAAAGTTCATGAGTCTTAAGGCCATTCGCATCCGCGGAGCGCGGGAACATAACCTCAAGAACATCAGCGTGGAGATTCCGCGCGACCAACTTGTCGTCGTAACGGGCCTCTCAGGTTCGGGCAAATCGACGCTCGCTTTTGACACGGTTTATGCGGAAGGCCAGCGCAAATATATCGAATCGCTTTCTGCTTATGCCCGGCAGTTTCTCGATCAGCTTCAGAAGCCGGATATTGAGGAAATTGAAGGTCTGCCGCCAACGATTGCAATCGAGCAGCGATCGGCTTCGAGCAATCCGCGATCGACCGTCGCTACGACGACCGAAATCTACGATTACCTTCGCGTGCTCTTTGCTCGGGCAGGAACGCCCCACTGCTGGATCTGCGGCCGGCCCATCGCCAGCCAGACGCCAAGCCAGATTGTCGATGCCGTCATGCGATACTCGGCCGGCACCAAGGTGATGATCCTTTCCCCGCTGATCCGAGGACAGAAAGGCGAGCACAAAGACATCTTCACTGCGATTCATAAGCAAGGCTTCGTTCGCGCCCGCGTGGATGGCCAGATTCACGAGCTGCAAAAGCCGGAACAGGCACCGGCTCTGAAAAAGACGTTCAAGCACGACATCGAAGCGATTGTCGATCGCATCGTTCTGAAACCGGAAATCCGCTCGCGCCTGGCCGATTCAATCGAGACGGCCCTGAAGCTTTCGCAGGGACTCGTCATCGTTTCGACCGCGTCCGGCGACTCCTGGGTCGATCAGATTTACAGCGAGAAGTTTGCCTGCCCTGAGCATCCGGAGGTTTCGTTGCCGGAGCTGGAGCCGAGGCTGTTCAGCTTCAATTCGCCGCATGGCGCCTGCCCCGATTGCCATGGCCTGGGAACGACCTGCGAATTCGACGCCGACATGATCGTTGCTGATCCGAGCTTGTCGATTGAGAACGGAGCGGTGGAAGCCTGGCGGCGCAATGGCAAGCGGATGAACATCTATTACAGCCGAGTGCTTCGGCAATTCTGCCGGGATTATGGCATCAGCTATTCCGCGCCTTTTGAATCGATTCCGAAAAAGATTCAGCAGGTTTTGATGTTTGGCAGCGATGCCAAGGGCGACGCCGGCACCGGCACCTGGTTCGAGGGCGTCATTCCCAACCTGCAACGAAGATTCGAAAACACCGAAAGCGAATTCGTCAAAGCCCGCCTTCATCAATACATGTCGGAGCAGCCTTGCGCAACCTGCCATGGCACGCGATTGAAGAAGGAAGTGCTGGCGGTTCGCCTTCATGTGATGAATAACGCGAAGCCGCATGAAGCCGCGGAGGTACATACCGCTACAGCGTGCGGAACGAGTGGCGTTGCCGCTTGTGGTGTCACCGAAGGTATTGAGCCTGAAGCACCGACCAACGGAAAAACAAAAAAATCGGCCAAAGCGGCCAAAACCGATACTCCCGCGCCAGCAAAGCTGCCGGGTTTTTCGATCGACGACGTCACCCGCATGACCGTCATCGAAGCCCGGCAATTCTTCCAGAATCTGCGCCTGGGTGAAGAAGGCACGCGAATCGCCGAACCCATCGTGCGCGAAATCGGTGCGCGGCTCGGATTCATGGCAGATGTGGGCCTCGGCTATCTCACCCTCGATCGCAAGACCGCCACGCTCTCCGGTGGTGAAGCGCAGCGTATTCGATTGGCGACGCAGGTCGGCTCAGGCCTCGTCGGTGTCTGCTACGTTCTCGATGAGCCGACGATTGGCCTGCATCAGCGCGACAACACGCGCCTCATTCGCACACTCAAGCGCCTCCAATCCATCGGCAACACCGTGCTGATGGTCGAGCATGATGAAGATTGCATTCGATCGGCCGATTACCTGATCGACATTGGCCCCGGTGCCGGCGCACATGGCGGGCATGTTGTTTGCGCGGGGCCGGTGCCGGAGGTCTTTGAGAATCATCAGAGCGTGACGGTCAAATATCTGACCGGGGAACTGGCGATCACTCCGCCGGAAAATCGTCGGCCGGTCGATCCCGGTAAGAATGCTCTCGAGCTCAAAGGCTGCCGGGAAAATAACCTCAAGAACATCGACGTGCGCATTCCTCTCGGCGGCTTAATCTGCGTGACCGGCGTCAGTGGATCCGGGAAATCGACCCTCATCAATCAGACACTTCTCCCGGCCATCAAACGCAAACTGTATGGCTCAAAAGAAAAAGCCGGCGCGCACAAGTCGATCAACGGGATTCAGAAGATCGACAAGGTGATCGAGATCGATCAAAGCCCCATCGGGCGTACGCCGCGCTCCAATCCTGCGACCTACACCGGCGTCTTCGACGAAATCCGTAAGACCTTCGCCCTCACGCGCGAAGCCAAGATTCGCGGCTACGAAGCCGGCCGCTTCAGCTTCAACGTCAAAGGCGGTCGCTGCGAATCGTGCCAGGGGCAAGGCACCAAATGCATCGAGATGCATTTCCTGCCGGACGTTTACGTCAATTGCGAAGTCTGCCACGGCACGCGCTACAATGCCGAGACGCTCGAAATCCATTTCCGTGGCAAGAGTATCTCCGATGTGCTGAATATGACGGTTGAGGAGGCGATGACCTTCTTCGAGAACTTCCCTCAGATTCATCGGATGCTCAAGGCGCTCAATGACGTCGGACTTTCCTACGTAAAGATGGGCCAGCCCAGCACCCAGCTTTCCGGCGGCGAAGCGCAACGTGTGAAGCTTGCCAGCGAGCTCGGAAAGAATCCCACCGGCCACACGCTTTACGTGCTCGACGAGCCCACCACCGGCCTTCACTTTGCCGACATCCATAATCTGCTGAACGTGCTCAATCGCCTGGCCGACCTGGGCAACACGGTATTGGTCATCGAGCACAATCTCGACATCATCAAATGTGCCGACTGGATCATCGACATGGGCCCCGAAGGTGGCAGCGGCGGCGGCCAAGTCATCGCCGAAGGCACGCCAGAGCAGATCATCAAGACCCGCGCCAGCTTTACGGGTGAGTACCTCAAGCCGAAGCTCGCCAACGGCACGGCGGTCGAGCGATTGGAGCAGATGATCGCGTAACGATGACCTTCAGGGCATTATTAGAAATATGCCATCGCTGCAGGATCGGTTTCGCGGCTGTTTCCTCGGTGCGATGATGGGTGACATCGCCGGCGCCCCGGTCGAGGCAGAATCACCGCAATACATCGCAAACACCTACAAGTCCGTCGATGAAATTCTCGCGGTGCAGAGTGTGCCGGAATTCACCGGCCCGGCCTGGCAGGTCGGACGATTCACCGATGATACGCAGATGTTTCTCTGCGTCGCGCAGTGGCTACTCGACGACGCTTCTCACTCTCCGGAAACGCCCCTCGCTCAATTTGCGCACGCGTATGAGCCTTGGCGACGGTACGGCTCCGGAACAGAAGCGATCCTTCGCGTGTTCCCCAAACATAAAGACCAATGGCGCGAACTTGCCACCGCTATGTTTCCGCACGGCTCATTTGGGAATGGAAGTGCCATGCGAGTCGCACCCGTCGGTTTGGCCTTCCGCCACAACTTGAGAGCATTGCCTGCTGTTGCAATCGCATCATCGCGCCCAACGCACAGTCATTATATCGCGTATCAGGGCGCTACTCTCATCGCCCTTGCCGTCGCGACGGCTGCCAGTTCCGTTGATTTTTCTCCGGAAGCATTTCTCCGCCCCATGCGAGCCGAGCTCCAACGGTGCGCCGATCTTCTTCAGGACAAGACGCAATTTGCTAGAGCCCTCGATGCGATCGACGCGGGACTAAAACGGCAAGCATCCTGTCGAGAGATGGCAGCCATTCTTGGAACCGATGTCACCGCCGTTGAATCGGTGCCCATGGCCCTCTACTGCTTCTTGCGCCATCCCGAGGATTATGCCCAAGTCATTCACGAGGCGATCTTCGCCGGCGGAGACACCGACACAATCGCCTGCATAGCCGGTGCAATCTCCGGCGCATTTCTCGGTGCCTCAGCGATTCCCACCCGCTGGCTCGTCGCCGTCCGCGAAGAAACTCACACGGTCGGCACAGTCGAATCGCTGGCCGATCAGTTGTTTCATCGGTTTGCACAAGCTCATTGAGTGCAGCTTTGCATGGCCTTGTGCCGGTCGTGGTCGGCCTATTGATAGCCCCGCCCCTTGCCCCTATGCTCCGCAGGGAGTTTAGCTTTGATGCCGCCGACGCTTTGACGGCGCGGCGGAATTTCATTTAATTGGCGGACTTTTTGATCAGGATTGCGGAGTTGGAATGTCTCAATTGGCAACGTCGGTTCCGGAACCTCCAAAAGAGAAATATCCGTTGAAAGTGCTGCCGCCGCAGCGGTCGTTCGGGCAGACCAGCCGAACGGGCTTGTGGTGGGTGACGCCGCTGGTGGTGTTCCTGGGGCTCGGCGGGTTTGTGGTTTATTCGACCTGGGCGGCGCTGCAGGGAGTGAACTACCGCTTTGGGCCGTATCTGTCGCCCTTCTATTCGCCGGAATTGTTGGGAGCCCATGGCTGGTTTGGCGCAAAGCCGAGCGCCTGGCCGGGCTGGCTGCCCTTCTCGCCCGCGATCCTGATTCTCTGGGCGCCCGGCGGTTTCCGGATGACCTGCTATTACTATCGCGGCGCTTATTACAAAGCCTTCTGGGCCGATCCCCCTTCCTGTGCCGTCGGTGAGCCGCGAAAAACTTACTGGGGCGAGCGCTGGTTCCCGCTGATCATTCAGAACATTCACCGCTATTTCCTTTACCTCGCGCTGCTGTTCCTCATTCTGCTGGCGCTGGACGTCTGGCATGCACTCTGGTTCCTCGATGCCGCCACGGGCAAAGAAAAGTTCGGCATCGGCCTGGGCACGATCGTGCTGGCGGTGAATCTGGTTCTTCTCAGCGGCTACACCTTCGGCTGCCATTCGCTTCGACATCTCATCGGCGGCTGCCGCGATAAGCTTTCCGCGAACAAGGTTTCCCTCAAGGCCTACGAATGCGTCTCCTGCCTTAATCGCCGGCACATGGTGTGGGCCTGGTGCAGTTTGATTATGGTCGCCTTCGCTGATTTTTACGTTCGCATGTGCGCCTCGGGCCATTGGACCGATTGGAGAATCTTTTAATGTCGGATTATCCGGTTCAGGAATATGACGTGCTGGTGATTGGGGCGGGCGGCGCAGGATTGCGCGCCGCCATCGAAGCCTCGGCCGCGGGCGTGTCGGTGGGTTTGATCTGCAAATCGCTTTTAGGCAAGGCCCATACCGTGATGGCCGAGGGCGGCATCGCCGCGTCGTTGGCCAACGTCGATCAGCGCGACAACTGGCGCGTCCATTTTGCCGACACCATGCGCGGCGGGCAGTACATCAACAATTGGCGCATGGCCGAGCTTCATGCCAAGGAAGCGCCCGATCGCGTGCGCGAACTCGAAGCCTGGGGAGCCGTCTTCGATCGCACGCCGGATGGGAAAATCCTTCAGCGGAACTTTGGCGGCCATCGGTATCCGCGCCTCGCGCATGTGGGCGACCGTACCGGCCTTGAAATGATCCGCACGCTGCAGGATCACGGCATCCACCAGGGCATCGACGTCCACATGGAGTTCACCGTCGTCTCGCTGCTGAAAGATGGCGATCGCGTCATCGGCGCGATGGGCTACGACCGCGAGCGAGGTCGATTCAAAATCTTCCATACCAAGGCTCTGGTTCTCGCGACCGGTGGCATCGGCAAAGCTTACAAAATCACCAGCAACAGTTGGGAATGCACCGGCGACGGCCACTCACTCGCCTATCACGCCGGCGCTGAACTCGTGGATATGGAATTCATCCAATTCCACCCGACCGGCATGGTCTGGCCGCCAAGCGTCCGCGGAATTCTGGTGACCGAAGGCGTGCGCGGTGAAGGTGGCGTGCTGCGGAACAAAGACGGCCGGCGATTCATGTTCGACGACATCCCGCCGAACTATCGCAATCAGACTGCCGACAATGAAGAAGAAGGCTGGCGATATACGCAGGGCGATAAGGCCGCGCGGCGCCCGCCCGAGCTTCTCACGCGCGACCACGTCGCTCGCTGCATCATGCGCGAAGTGAAGGCCGGCCGCGGAAGCCCGCACGGCGGCGTGTTCCTCGATATTTCCTGGATCAAGGAAAAGCTCCCCAACTCGGCCGAGCACATTCGCCGAAAGCTGCCGAGCATGTATCACCAGTTTAAGCAACTGGCCGACATTGACATCACCGCTGAGCCGATGGAAATCGGCCCGACCACGCACTACATCATGGGCGGCGTGCGCGTCGACAGCGACACGCAGATGTCCAGCGTGCCAGGGCTGTTTGCAGCAGGTGAATGCGCGGCTGGAATTAACGGTGCAAATCGTCTTGGTGGCAATTCCCTTTCCGACCTTCTGGTCTTCGGCAAGCGCGCCGGTGAATACGCGGCGCAATATGCGAAGCAGAACGGCGCTGGAAAGATCGACGAGACGCAGGTGAAGCAGATTGCCGCCGAAGCACTGGCTCCCTTTGAGCGCGGCGCGGCGGCGGCCGATAATGGCCCCTTCCAGGTCCAGCAAGATCTACAGCAACTGATGCAGGACATGGTCGGCATCGTGCGTAATGAGCCGGAGATGGCTTCGGCCCTGGAGACGCTCCAGAAGCTCAAGGCCCGCGCCCAAACGGTCGGGGTCATCGGCAATCGTGAATACAACCCCGGCTGGCATACGGCCCTCGACCTGAAAAATCTGCTGACGGTTTCCGAAGCGGTCACCCGCTCGGCACTCGAGCGCAAAGAATCGCGCGGCGGCCATTTCCGCGATGATTTCCCGGAAAAACAGGAAGAATACGCAAAGTTCAACATCGTGACCTTCCGCGGCCCCGATGGACAGATGCGAATTCGTCGCGAGCCAGTCAAACCGTTGCCAGCGGAGCTACAGGCGGTCATTGAGGAGAATAAGTAATGGCGCAAGCCACGTTCAGGATTTGGCGCGGAGAAACCGAAAGCGGAAAGCTGGTCGATTACACGGCCGAGGTTTCCGAAGGCATGGTCGTGCTGGATGCCGTCCACCAGATCCAGGCCACGCAGGCTAACGACCTGGCCTGCCGATGGAACTGCAAGGCCGGCAAGTGCGGCTCCTGCTCGGCGGAAATCAACGGCAAGCCGCGCCTCATGTGCATGACGCGCCTCAACGAGCTGGATCTGAATCAGCCGGTGAAGATCGAGCCGATGCGCGCCTTCCCGCTCATCCGCGATCTGGTGACGGATGTTTCGTGGAATTTCGAAGTCAAAAAGAAAATCAAGAAGTTCAAGCCGCGCAAGCCCGATGCGCCGGACGGCACCTGGCGAATGCAGCAGAGGGATGTCGATCGCGTGCAGGAATTCCGCAAGTGCATCGAATGTTTCCTGTGCCAGGATGTCTGCCACGTCCTGCGCGATCATCACAAACACGACGAATTCATCGGCCCTCGATTCCTGGTTTATACCGCCGCACTCGAAATGCATCCGCTGGACACCGAAGACCGCATTCCCGAGCTTCGCAATTCGCAGGGCGTCGGCTACTGCAACATCACCAAGTGTTGCACGAAGGTGTGCCCGGAACACATCACTATTACTGATAACGCCATCATTCCGCTGAAGGAGCGTGTGGTGGATCGGTATTACGACCCGGTGAAAAAGCTGTTGCGCATTTTCAGCCCGAAAAATAAGAGTGAATGATCGGTTACTGGATCGGGGTAGGGAAGGCCGATTGGTTCGGCCTTCCCTCCCGCCAAACCGGACTGGCGGATTTCCCGCATCCGGCTTTCCAGTCAGTGGGCTGCCTGCACAGATCGGCACTCTCGCG
>Ga0134128_10000360_pt1 | contig 63995 bp, 57 predicted proteins | sample KB31754_FD_96462 | JGI IMG/M metagenome (GOLD analysis project Ga0134128, IMG submission 96462) | Terrestrial soil microbial communities with excess Nitrogen fertilizer from Kellogg Biological Station, Michigan, USA - KB3-175-4 | ecosystem: Environmental > Terrestrial > Soil > Unclassified ... | reverse complement strand
ACGTGGGCGATGGAGTCGAACGGCGAACGGTAGGCATAGCCCTGCAGCGGCCCGATCGGGCTTTCGGTCGTGAAGGTCGAGACCCGCTCGATCAGCTTTTCGCGCGCCTGCCGGTAGGCGATCATGTCGGCGATGGTGACGTGCTTGAGCTTGTGGGCAGCCGCAAAGCGCGCGACCTGCTCGCCCTTCATCACCGTGCCGTCGTCGTTCATCAGTTCGGAGATGACCCCGACCGGCGGCAGCCCCGTGAGCTTGCAGAGATCGACCGCGGCCTCGGTATGGCCGGAGCGCAAGAGCACGCCGCCATCGCGCGCGATCAGCGGGAAGATGTGGCCCGGCCGGGCGAAGTCGTTGGCGCCGGCGTTGGGATTGGCGAGCGCCCGGCAGCAGGAGGCACGTTCCTCGGCCGAGATGCCGGTGCCGCCGTCGGGTTTGTAATCGATCGAGACCGTGAACGCGGTGGTGTGGGCGGAATCGTTATGCGCGACCATCGGGTCGAGCCGGAGCCGGCGTGCATCGTCGGTCGTGATCGGCGAGCAAACGATGCCGGAGGTGTGTCGGATGATGAACGCCATCTTCTCGGCGGTGCAGAGCGAGGCCGCGCCGATCAGGTCACCCTCGCCTTCGCGATCGTCGTCATCGGTCACGACCACAAGCTCGCCCCGGGCGAAAGCCTGCAATACCTCGGGAATCGTATCGGCCATCCTAAAAATGTCTCTCGGTCTTGCGGCCTGCATTAGCCGGGTTCGAACGCCTCCGCCAGCCCCATGACGCAGAGCTGCACGGCACAGGTCACACGGCGGCGTTGACGACAAGGGCCGAAGACTTGTCTAAGATCGGAGCCAACAAAGAACAAGGGAGACGCCACTGATGACCGCCTTCGACTTCGCGCCGCTGCTGCCGCCCGGGCTGCCTCAGCCTGCCGTGCGCTGGACGGGGCTTGCCAAATACAGCTTTGTCGGCGGCAACAACGACCCCGAGCAGGTGCCGGTCGACGGCCTGATCGAGGCGGTGAATGCGGTCCTGAAGCGTGAGGGCAGGACGCTTGCGACCTATGGGCTCGCGAGCGGCCCGCAGGGCTACCGCCCCTTGCGCGAGTTTCTCTCTGCGAAATTGCAGCGCGATGCCGGCATCATGGCGGCCGCGGACGACATCATGATCGTCTCGGGCTCGCTGCAGGCGCTCGATCTCGTCAACCAGACGCTGCTTGCGCGCGGCGATACCGTGATCGTGGAGCAGGAGACGTACCAGGGCTCGCTGAACCGGCTGACCAGGCTCGGCGTCAACGCCATCGGCATCCCGCTCGACGGCGAGGGCATGCGCATCGACGTGCTCGCCTCGACCTTGGCCGATCTCAAGGCCAGGGGTATCAAGCCGAAATACATCTACACCATTCCGACGGTGCAGAATCCGACCGGCACGATCCTGCCGGAATCGCGGCGCGCCGAGATGTTGAAGCTGTCGCGGCAGTATGGCGTGCCGATCTTCGAGGATGATTGCTATGCCGACCTGATCTGGGACGGCAAGCGGCCGCCCGCGATCTTCGCCATGGCGAAGAATGGGGGCGTGATCCATATCGGCTCCTTCTCCAAATCGATAGCGCCGGCCCTTCGCGTCGGCTTCATCGTCGCGCCCTGGGAGATGATGTCGCGGATGCTGGCGCTGAAGACCGACGCCGGCTCCGGCGCGCTGGAGCAGATGGTGCTTGCCGAATATTGCGCCCCGCATTTCACGACGCATGTACCGAAGTTGACGCGGGGGCTTCGCCGCAAGCTCGACACGCTGATGGAGGCGCTGAACGAGCAGTTCGGCACCGCGGCGGAGTTCGTCGATCCCAAGGGCGGCATCTTCCTCTGGGTCAAGCTCCCCGACAACGTCGACACGTTGAAACTCTACCAGGCCGCGCTCATGGCCGGCGTCGCCATCAACCCGGGACCGGAATGGTCGACCAACAAGGGATATTCCGGCAGCCGGCTGCGGCTCTGCTTTGCCAGCCCTTCCGAGCAGCAGATCCGCGAGGGCGTCGCTGTGCTCGCCGATGTCTGCCGCAAGGAATTCGGCGTGCCGATCCGGATCGCCAATGTGGAGAAGCGGGCGTAGTCTCTACGGCATCGCGCGGCCGCTTTTCAGCAAGCGGCCACATTTCGCCGCCACAGTGAACTGCCAAAGAGCTGCCGGAATTGCGAAATGGAATTCGCGGTGATCGGATTTTTGCGTCGGCTCCTGCCGGCGACAATTGCATTGATGCTTGTTTCCCCTACCTCCGCCGAGACGATCGCGGATACCGCCAAACAATGGGGCCTGATCGGTCCGTGGTCGCTGGACTGCTCGCTGCCGCCGGATCACGCCAGGGGTGCGGTGCTCTCTTACGACATCGCCAACGGCAACCGCCTGATGTATCGGCGCGACTTCGGCGATGCTCAGGACGAAGCCGAGGTGCTGTCGGCCACCGTGTCGGGCGACGGCACCCTCAACTTGCGGGTCTACTTTCCATCGCTGAAGCAGACGCGCGAATACGGCATGAAGCATCTCGACGACGCCAGCATCCGCTCGGTCTATAACCGCAACGAGCAGAACCGGTACTCGATCAGGGACGGCAAGTTCGCCGCCAACGGCAAGCCGACACCCGCCCAGCACAAATGCGCCGAGCGGCCGGAGTGAGCCGCGTCGATCGTTTGCGTGTCGATCAATCCCATGCCGGTGCGAAGCCGGGGCTGACGAAGCGCTGGCTCTTCGGCAATGCCGAGATTTTCTTGCGGTCATCGTCGTCGAGCTTGACGCCGAGCGCATCCCAATTCGCCTTCTGGCTCTCGCGGCGCGAGGCCTTCGGGATCGCGGCAACGCCGTCCTGATCGAGCAGCCATTTCAGCGCGACTTGCGCCGCGCTGGCATTGTGCTTCCTGCCAATGGCGGCAAGCGTTTCGTTGGAGGCGGCGCGACCCTGTGCCAGCGGACAATAGGCCACCAGCGGAATCGACCTTGTGTCCATGTATCGCTTCACCTTCGATTGGTCGAGCATCGCGTGATATTCGATCTGATTGCAGGCGATCGGCGCCTTCAAGTCCTCGACCACGGCCTTGAGCAGCGCGATGTTGAAATTGGCAACCCCGACGGCGCGCGTGCGCCCGGCCTCGCGAAACTTCATCAGCGTCTCGAACATGGACGGCAGGTGCATACCTGGCTTCGGCCAGTGGACAAGATAGAGGTCGACGGCATCCAGGCGCAGCTTCTTCAGGCTGGCGTCGAAGGCGCGGCGCATCGAGTCAGGCGCGAGATTCTCGTTCCAGACCTTTGTCGTGACGTGCAGTTCGCCCCGCTTCACGCCCGAGGCGGCAATCGCCGCGCCGATCGCGTCTTCATTGGCATACATTTCCGCAGTGTCGATATGGCGGTAGCCGAGCGCAAGCGCGCTCTCGACTGCCGCGCGGCAGACATCGCCCTGCATGCGATAGGTGCCGAGCCCGAGCCGCGGCAGGCGGATGCCCTGGGTTTGCAAGGTCTCCATGGATCACTCCTTGACGTGCCGCACCGCCTCGCACGGACAAAGCCGCAAAAGCGCATTGTTGTGTGGGGTGGATCAACGGCGGGCGGGATCGAGGGGATAGTTTGCCCGGAACGAGGGCCTCAAATCAAGGTCGGTTTGGTGGCCGGTCAGACGCCACGACCGCCGAGTATGAGGGCGCCATCGACATCGAACCGACCGGAAGCCGATTACTTCCAGTCGCAGATGCCGCCGCCAGTCCGGCACGGCCATTTCTGCATGCGTGTATCCATCGCCCGCGCATCGAGCGGATTGGAATGGCGGTGGCCCAGCCTGACCCGCGCGGCTCCCTTCGAGGTTCCCTTCGACGCTCCCCTGGGCTGCACGCGCGCGGCATGCGTGACCCTGCGCGGACGCGTCACATGCACGTCTTTGGCGGCGACCTTCGTCGGTTCGGCCTTTAGCTCGTTGCGCGCCCAGGCCGGCTCGCTTGCATGGTCGGTCTTCGCCTCGCTCTTGTCCTCGACCGCAACCGGCGCAAATTCGGTCGGCGGGCCAAGCCGCTTCGGCGACAGCACGGCCGTGGAGAGATCGAGCCCCAGAAATTCGTCAGGGCGGTATTCGTCAGCCAATACAACGCTGCCCGCGGCAAACAAAGCAGCAGCGACAAGGGCGGGAACGACAGGTTTCAGGACCATCAGCTGTCTCTTGACCACAAAAATAACGATGCTCCCCTCTGCGCATATTTAGGCGCCCGACAGCTCAGTTCCAGCACAAAATCGCCTCAAGGTTACCGCGCGGCGTAGTCGCATCCTGCCGCACCTGCGAAAAAATCGGCCATCAGGCCGAGATTGCCCTGGAACATGCCGATACCGGTCTGCATCCGGCAGCCTCGTTGCCGGGCTGCCAGCAGCATCGACGTCATTTCCGGGACGGTGACCAAGTCGCCGACGAAGGCCGACGGCTTGAGACGCGTCACGTCGACCGGCAGCGGGTCGCCTTGCTTCATGCCGAGCGGGGTTGCATTGACGACGATGCCGGCATCGCGCGGATCAGCCGAACCGGCGACGACGCGACACGGAAACTTCGAATCAAGCCTGGCGATCAGCGCCTCGCGCCGCTTGGTGTCGACGTCATGGACGGCAAGCTGCGCCAGGCCGCGATCGAGCAGCGCCAGCGCGATCGCGCTCCCCGCCCCGCCGGCGCCGACCACCAGCGCGCCGTTACCTTTGATCTCGCAGCCCGCCTTGGCCAGCGGATCGGCAAAACCCTCGCCGTCGAGCATGTCGCCATGCCAGCTCCCGTCCGGATTGCGGCGCGCGACATTGACCACGCCCAAAAATCCCGAGCGTTCCGACAATGTGGCGCAGCGCGCGGCGAGCGCGAATTTATGCGGAATGGTCGCGATCAAACCGTCGACATTCCTGGCACGCGATAGCGCGGCAATTCCGGCATCGACATCGGCGGGCGCAAGCTGCAGCGGCACCACGATCGCATCCCGCCCGCGCCGGGCGAACTCGCCAGTCAGCCCGAACGGCGCCTTCACCTGCGCGATGGGGTCGCCGAGGATGAAAATGACGCGTGTCGCGCCGCTGTAGTGATCCAACACGGATGTATTCCGCCTATACTCCGCCCGCCAGCGCCCTCACGAGGCGATAGAGATATTCATCGCCGTCATAGAACGACTTCATGCGCACGCGCTCGTCCCTTCCATGAACGCGCGAGGAGTCGCCGGCTTCCATCGCCATGCCGGAATGGCCATAGGTGGGAATGCCGGCGTTGCGCAGGAAGGCGCCGTCGGTCGCGCCCGTGCTCATGGTCGGGATCACCACGGCGCCGGGCCAGTACTCATGCGACAGCTTTTCGATCGCGCCGACGATCTCCTCGTTCAGCTTCGAGGGCTCACTCGTGACTTCCCGCTCGATCTGCGTCACGGCGATCTGGTCGTCGGCCAGCACCTTGACGAGCGTTGCCTTCACCTCTGCCACCGGCTCGCCGGGGAGGATCCGGCAATTGACCTTGGCCGAAGCCAGTTGCGGCAACGCGTTGGCGGCGTGGCCGCCCTGGAGGGTGGTCGCGACGCAGGTGGTGCGGAGCTGTGCATTAAATGGCGGAATGGCCGACAGCCGCGCCAGGGCCGACGCGTCAGGTTTGTCCGAAAGCACCGAGCGGATGTCGGACGCGGTCTGCTGGCTCAAAAACGGCGCACTCCGAGCAAACCAGGCACGCGTTGTGTCGTTCAAGTGTAGCGGAAATTCGAATTTCGAGAGCTGCACCAGGCCCTGCGCCAGATGATAGATCGCATTGTCCTGGCGCGGCACCGAGGAGTGGCCGCCCGGGTTCCTGGCGTCGAGCTGGAACGTCACCGGCACCTTCTCGCTGGTCTGGATATTGACGCGGACGGCCTTGCCGTCTTTCAGGTAGACACCGCCGCCCTCGTTCAGCGCAAATTCGGCGTCGATCAGGTCGCGGTGGTTGGCGAGCAACCACTGAATGCCAAGCCCGTTATGATCGAATATCTCCTCGTCCGTCTCCATCGCAACGATGATGTCGCGGTCGGGCTTGTAGCCTTCCTGCTTGTAACGGATCAGGTTGGTGATGAAGGACGCGCCCATGTACTTGTCATCGCTCGAGCCGCGCCCGTAGAAATAGCCGTCCTGTTCAGTCAGCTTGAACGGATCGACCGACCAGTCCGCGCGAAGCGCCGGCACCACGTCGAGATGCGCCACCAGCAGGATCGGCTTGCGCTTGCCGGTGCCATGCAGCCGTGCCACCAGATTGCCCTTGTGCAGCGCCGGCGACAGCACGTGGACATCTTCATCGGCGAAGCCCGCCGCCCTGAGCCGCGACGCCATCGCTTCCGCCGCGCGCCTGGTGTCGCCGGTTGCGGTCGTCGTGTCGATTTCGACGAGTTCCTTGTAGATGTCGTGGGCCAGCTGCTGGTTCGGCGTCAGATCGTCGGCGACGGCTTGACCGGACGACGCGAGCAGCGCGCACAGCCCGGTTGAGACAAGGAAGGACGCGTTATTCGTGTTCGTCATGATGCCTCCCGAAAGATTCTGCTCACTGGCGCGCCTCGCTCACGTCCTGCGCAGTCACGGTGTCGCTGTAGCTGTTGCCGAAATGCGTTCGCAGATAGTTCACCACGGCCGCGACCTGGCCATCGTTCATCATGTCGCCGAACGGCGGCATCGCGCGCCGGCCGCGGAGGACGAATGTAATCGGATAGCCGGCCTGCTCGAGATTTGGATCGGAGACGAGCGAGGGATAAGAGCCGGCGCCGCTTGCGCCCTTGCCGTCCGCCATGTGGCAGCCGCGGCAGACATTGTCGTACAGCTCCTCGCCGCTCATCTCGACGAAGCGGTAGCCCGAAGAGAAGGTGCGCTGCCCCTCCTGCGCCGCGGCCGCATTCACAATCAGCGAAAGGGCAACAGCGCACCCCGCCGTCAAATAGCTGTACCCGGTAACGGCCATCACGTCTTCACCACACGCTGATGCAGCCTTGTGATCGCGTCCAGCGCGGACAGGATCGCGCCCTCCTGCCAGGCCGGCAATTCGGAAGCGTGCTCGCCGGCGAGCACGATCCGCCCGTCGATCTGGCAGAGATTGGCGTAGTGCTGCAGCCGCGCCTCGTCCGACCAGTCGCCGCTGCAGCCGAGCGCGAACGGCACGCGGTGCCAGGCCACCGCGAAGCCGTTCTCGAACTCGGCCTTGTATTGCGGATGCAGCGCCGCGCCGAACTCGACCGCGTGCGTGATCCGCTCTTTCGGCGACATCGCGGTAAACTCGTAGGCATTGGCGCCGTCGAACAGATAGGCCCCGAGCAGGACGCCGCGGCCGGTGCGGTTGAAGCCGGTGTTGGGATAGGCAATCTGGCGGATCGGCAGGTCCGTATAGCTGATGCCGCCATAGATGGCCTCGTCCTCCTCCCAGAAGCGGCGGCGGAACTGCAGGCCGATCTTGACCGCACCCACATAGGGAACGGCGTCGATCGCGGCCCGCATTGCAGGTCCCACGTCGATCGGAAGCTGGCTCAGGATCGAGAGCGGAATGGTGCAGACGCACCAGTCGGCCGTCGCAACGGTCGGGATCGACGGCTTTGCCGCATCGACATAGCTGACGGTGACGCCGCGATCGCTCTGCTCGATCTTGGTGACCCTTGCGTTGTTATGGATCACCTCGCCGAGCTCCCTCGCAAAGGCCTTGCCGATCGCATCCATGCCCCCGATCGGCTGAAACATCGTGGTCTGGAAATTATAGCTGGCGAAATTCCGCAAATAACCCCAGAGCCGCGACTTCAGGATGTCCGTCAGCGCAACCGGCTCGCTCGGCACGGGCGCGGCGGAAAGCCCGCCGCCGGGAGCAGCCGCATACCCGCGCGTTGCCGCGGAGAAAAGATTGGCGTCGTAACGATAGCTGCGATCGAGCGCGCCCCAGGAGCGCAGCGCCTGCAGGAGAATCTCCTGATCCTCCTTGCTCACGGCCTCGTCGAGCTTGCCCTGCTGGGTGACCTTGGCGAGCAGCTCCGATATCCCTCCCTCAAAGTCGGCCTTCACCGTGCGGATGCGCTGCGGCGCGCCGCCAAAGGCGCGCGTTGAGTGAAGATACGCGTTGTGATTGAGCTGGATGAAGGGCTCGAGCGCAATATTGAACCGCTTGCAGTAGTCGAGCAGCGCGCGGTGATGATAGGGAATGCGCCACGGACCCGGATTGAGGTAGAGCCCCGGCTGGAAGTCGCAATCCTGGGTGGCGCCGCCGAGTTCGGTGTAGGTATCGCCGCCGCGGATGGTCCAGTTGCGGCCACCGGGGCGCTTGTTGAATTCCAGGATCTGGACCTGATAGCCCGCCTTGCGCAGCTCCAGCGCCGCGGTCATGCCGGCAAGTCCTGCGCCGAGGATCAGGACGGAAGCGCCCCTCGGATCGCCTTCGAGCTTGATCGGCCCCTGGTAGCGCGATTCCGCGGCAAAGCCGAGGCTCGTCATCGCGTGGTACATCGCCGCGCTGCCCGCCACCGCTCCGATCAGCGAGAGCAGATCGCGCCGGCTTGCTCCTTGAGCTTCGTGATGCATCGATGCATTCCCGTCCCGCGGGCGCAATCGGAGCCGCGCTCCCCTTTCCTGTCAAGAAAGCGCGCGCCCCTCCACACGCGTTCTTGATCGCGGGGCTGGCGCGCGGCGATGCGCTTTGCGAACTCGCGCATCTCGCTTAGTCACGGCTTTCTCCACAGTCTCGCGCGCAATCAAGTTGGCCTCGTTGCGGCTCTTCGCAAGATACCGCTTCATGGCGAGCCCGCGTATCGGCACCCCGCCGAGCCGCCGAGCGACCCGGCTGAAATAGCGGAACTGACGCAGGTTCATTTTTCGATGGATAGCGAATTTCAACCAAACTGACGACAATTCAATATTGTCGCAATCAAATCTCGCTTGCTACCTTCGGGGCCGGATCGACCGGCATCACGAACCGCCCGGCGACGTGGTCTCGCCGAAGGCCACCGCCGACGCGGTCGCGCCCATTTTCCCTACGAGCCAGGAAGAAGGACAAAAATGCTCGAAATACCCGTTCTGATTTCCGGCGGCGGTCCGGTGGGGCTCGCGGCCTCGCTGCTGCTCTCGCAGCACGGCGTACGCTCGCTCCTGGTCGAGCGCCATGGCGGCACCGCGCTGACGCCGAAAGCGCGCGGCATCAACGCCCGCACCATGGAAGTCTTCCGGCAATGCGGCATCGAGGACGCGGTGCGCGCGGCGGGCCTCGCCGAAGGCGGCACCGGGCTGATCGTCTGGACCGAGACGCTGGCCGGCCGCGAGATCGAGCGGCGCGTGCCGGGACGAGCGATCGCCAAAAACATGGCGGTGACGCCGGGCAAGAACTGCCTCTGCGCGCAGGACGATCTCGAGCCGGTGATCCGCCGCTTTGCCGAGGCCGCAGGCCCGGGCGAGCTCCGCTTCAACACCGAGTTGACGTCATTCGCGCAGACGCGTGACAGCGTCGCCGGCATCCTCGTCGATCGCACCACCGGCGTGGAGACGCCCTTTACCGCGCGCTATCTGATCGCGGCCGAAGGGGCGCAAAGCCGGGTGCGGCGTGCGCTCGGGGCGAAGATGATCGGGGAGGAGAAAGTCTACGACAGCGTCAACATCCTCTTTCACGCCGACCTCAGGCAATGGGTCAAGGATCGGCCCGCGGCGCTCTATTTTGTTGAACTGGAAGACCTGCGCGCGACGTTCCTCACCATCAACGGCAGGGATCGCTGGGGCTTCTTGATTCACAGCTCCTCAAAATTCGGCTGGAAGCCGGAAGATTTTACGCCGGAATTTTGCGCAAGCCTGATCCGCAAGGGCATCGGGGTGTCGGATATTCCGGTCACTGTGCTGGGCGTGAGCCCGTGGGAGGCGTCCGCGATCGTCGCCGACTGTTACCGCTTCGACAATGTCTTCCTTGCCGGCGACGCTGCGCATGAAATGCCGCCGACCGGCGGCTTCGGCCTCAATACCGGTGTGCAGGACGTCCACAACCTCGCCTGGAAGCTCGCCGCCGTCCTGCGCGGCAAAGCCAACAAAGCACTGCTCGACAGCTATCATGACGAGCGCCAGCCGCTCGCGGAGATCACGACAAGGAATGCGCTCGCGAACGCGTTGTCGATGGGACGGACCGAGCGCCAAAGCGGTGTGTTGCCGCGGCGTGAATTCCTGGCCGAACAGGGCCTGATCTTCGGCGCGACGTATGCATCCGGTGCGGTCATCCCGGATGGCACACCGCCGCAGGCACTCGCGGACCCCGTCACCGAATATCTGCCGTCGGCGCGGCCAGGCGGCCGCGCGCCGCATGTCTGGCTCAGGCGAGGCAACGAGCAGATTTCAACCATCGACCTGATCGGTTCGCGTTTCCTGCTGCTTGCCGGCGCCGAGGGCGAGGCCTGGCGGCGCGCCGCGCAGGCCGCCGCACCCGTCTGGCCGCCGCTGGTTGCTCACGGCATCGGCGCCACAACCGAGATCAGCGACCCCGAGGGAAAGTGGCAACAGGCTTACGGCATCGATGCTGACGGCGCTGTGCTGATCCGCCCCGACGGCTATGTCGCCTGGCGCAGCCGCTCCGGCATCGCGCATCCGGAAATCATCTTGCGCGCGGCGTTCGATCGCCTGCTTGGCCGCATACCGGCGATGGCGTGATGAGATGGTGGCCTGCCCTCACCTCGAGGATGCACGGACTCGTGAACAATCGACCGATCACCGGCGCTGATCCGGTCGCTCGGCGGCTCCATCTTACCCGGCTTAATGTTGAATCCGCGAAGGACTCGTCCTGCTGGACTTTGGCCGGCTCCATCGGGCTTAATGACATCGATCATGCGAGCGTCCCCCGAAAACAAGACCAACAGGACGCTTGCTTTTTCGAGGACACGTTCAGGACAGAGGATATCATGCTTGGACTCATGCAAAACCGGCCGCTGTTGATTTCGGACCTGGTCGACTATGTCGCGACCTGGCATGCGGAGACCGAGATCGTCTCGCGCGATCCCAAAGGCGTCATGCACCGGTCCAGCTACGGACAGGTTGCCTCGCGCGCCAAGCGCGTCGCCAATGCGCTGGGCGCGCTCGGTGTCGGCCCCGGTGACCGCGTCGCGACCCTTGCCTGGAACTCATGGCGGCACCTTGAAATCTATTACGGCGTGACTTGCTCCGGCCGCGTCTTGCATACCGTCAATCCGCGCCTGTTCGGCGAGCAGCTCATCTACATCATCAATCATGCCGAGGACGGCTATATTTTCTTCGATCCCGATTTCACCTCGCTCGTCGAGCAGCTCGCGCCGCATTTGCCGCTGGTCCGCGGCTGGATCGCGCTGTGCGACGAGAAGGACATGCCGGCCGTCAAGGTCGATCGCCTCCTGTGCTATGAGACGCTTCTCGCGCAGGCGTCGGCGGACTACGCCTGGCCGCAATTCGACGAGAACACCGCCTGCACGCTCTGCTACACGTCCGGTACCACCGGCAACCCGAAAGGCGTGCTCTACAGCCACCGCTCGACCGTGTTGCACGCCTTCGCGGCCTGCGCAGCCGATGGCTTTGCGCTATCGGCCAGAGATTCGATCCTGGTGGTCGTGCCGCTGTTCCACGCGAACGCATGGAGCTTGCCGTTCTCGGCGGCCATGTGCGGCGCCAAGCTCGTCCTCCCCGGGCCGAAGCTCGATCCGGAAAGCATCTACATGTTGCTCGAGCAGGAAGGCTGCACCAAGGCCGGCGGCATTCCGACAATCTGGCTCAACTTCCTCGCCCATGTCGAAAATAATCGTGCGAAGCTCGATCTCTCGAAATTGAAGTTGAAGCTCGTCTTCTCTGGCGGCACCGCCGCGCCGCGCGCCACGATCGAGAAATTCCGCGACCTTCTGGGCGTATTCCTGCTGCATGCCTGGGGCATGACGGAAACCAGTCCCCTCGTCACGCTCGGCTCGACGCTCGCCAGGCACGACGGCGCGACGCCGGAGGAGATCGTCGACATGCAAGTCAAGCAGGGACGTCAAATCTTCGGTGTCGAGTTGCGTGTGGCCGGTGAGGATGGCGAGCCCCTTCCTTGCGACGGCCAGACGGTCGGTCAGCTCAAGGTGCGCGGCAATTGGGTGATCTCGGGTTACTTCAAGGGCGAAGGCGGCAAGGTCGTCGCCGACGACGGCTGGTTCGGCACCGGCGATGTCGCGACCATCAATCCCGACGGCTACGTGCAATTGACCGACCGCCTCAAGGACGTGATCAAGTCCGGCGGCGAGTGGATTTCCTCGATCGAGATCGAGAATCTCGCCGTCTCGCATCCTGACGTGTTCGAAGCCGCCGTCATCGCAATTCCGCATCCGACCTGGCAGGAGCGGCCGCTGCTGCTGGTGCAGCCCAAGCCCGGCACCAATCCAACCAGGGAATCGATCCTTCAATTCCTCTCGACGCGCATTGCCAAATGGTGGATGCCGGACGACGTGATCTTCGTCGACTCGCTGCCGCACACCGCAACCGGCAAGCTGCTCAAGACCGAGCTCCGCGCCAAATATGGCGGCCGTTTCGCCATCGCGGGATGATCGCTGAGCCGCAGCGATCGGTCGACTCCCTCTCCCCGCTCGCGGGGAGAGGGTTGGGGTGAGGGGCTGCTTCCGCGAAGATGGTGAGAGACGGACGCGCGGAGAGTCCCCCTCACCCGGATTGCTTCGCGATCCGACCTCTCCCCGCAGGCGGGGCGAGGTGAAGCCGGACCGCCCAAGCGGGCAGTTTCGCAAGGTCTTGCGAAATTCCAGATTAGGCCCAACCTAATTGGAGTTTCCCATGTCCGATCCCACAACCAATATCCTCTTTTCTCTATCCTCCGCCCTTGAAGGCGCCGTCGCAAAAGTGCGGCCCGCGATCGTTTCGGTGCATTCGCGGCGCTCGCGCGCCTCCGGCTTCGTCTGGAAGGCGGGTCTTGTCGTGACCGCCGACGAGGCACTTGCCGAGGAAGGCGACATCGCGGTCAAGCTTGCGGACGGAACGACCCGCACCGCCACTATCGCAGGCCGCGATCACACCACCGATGTCGCGCTTCTTCGCGTCGACAGCGCAGGTCTTGCGCCGGTCACACTCGCCTCGCATGTGCCCGCGCTCGGTGCGCTGGCTTCGGTCGTTGCCGCCGAGAACGGCAATCCGACCGCAGCGCTCGGCGCGGTTTCGCTGGTTGGCGAGCGCTGGCGCAGCCTGCGCGGCGGCGACATCGATGCCCGGATCGAGCTCGATGTTACGCTCCGGCACCGCCACGAGGGCGGCCTTGCGCTCAATGCGTCAGGTGAAGCTTTCGGTATGGCCGTGCTCGGCCCGCGGCGCGTGCTCGTGATTCCGTCGGCCACCATCGAACGCGTCGCGGCCAGGCTCGAGGCGCACGGCCGTGTTGCGCGCGGCTATCTCGGCCTCGGTCTGCAGCCGGTCAAGCTCGACGACGGCGTCGGCGCCATGGTGATGAGCGTCGATCCCAGCGGACCATCGGCCGCAGCCGGCATCAAGCAGGGCGACGTGATCGTCGCCTGGAATAATGAGCGGCTCACCGGCGTGCGGTCGCTATTGCGCTCGCTTGGCCCCGACAGCGTCGGCTCCACGGTGGACGTTGCGGCGCGACGCGGCGGTGAGCCGATGACCTTCAAGCTCACGATCGGCGAAAGGCCGGAGCGGTGAGCGAGGACGCTGCACCGATCATCTCGGTTGCGATCGAGATCGATGATCCCGTGCTGGCGGACCGGCTGGCGCTGTTGCTTGGCGGCGTGGCCGGTCTCAGCTTCGCCGCGCCGGGACAAGCCGCCGATGTCGCGATCGTGACAAGAACGGCGCCGGGCGGACGGGAACTGCCGGACATCGAGCTGACTCCGCGCGAACTCGATGTGCTCGCGCTCATGGCCGAGGGCGCATCCAACAAGGCCATCGCCAGGCAGCTCGGGATTTCCGTCCACACCGCCAAATTCCATGTCGGTTCTATCCTGGACAAGCTCGATGCCACCGGCCGTACCGATGCGGTCGCGCACGCGGCGCGCCGCGGCGTCATCCACCTGTAAGATTCGTCTGGAAATCCACGCAAAAAGCGACACTTCAAGTCATTTCAATACTGCATATTTCTGATTATTAACGCGACAAAGTTGAACCCGGCAGTCCAGAATACCGTCCTTGGGAATGTTGCGGTCGTTGCCAACGGGGTAAACTGCGGTAACCCGATCTTCCAATCCAAGCCTTTGGTGACATCAGCTCCATGGACCAACCGCTCAAACCACCGACCAAGGTGCCCTCGTACGATCGCTCGCCGACCAAGCCGCGGTCGGGCGGACGCGTGGTCGTGGCCTCGCTTATCGTGGTGTTACTCGTAGCCGGCATCGTCTGGTGGACCCGCCACCAGGGCGCGCCGCAGCCGAATCCGGGCGGCAGAAGGGGTGGTGGCGCGCCGATGTCGATCGTTCCGGAGACGGTCGGCAAGGGCGATATCGGCATCAACCTCAATGCGCTCGGGACCGTGACGTCGCTCGCCACCGTCACCGTCCGCACCCAGATTCCCGGCTACTTGATCAAGGTCGTCTTCAAGGAAGGCGACGAGGTCAAGAAGGGCGATCTGCTTGCGGAGATCGATCCGCGGCCCTATGAGGCGGCGCTCGCCCAGCAGCGCGGCCAGCTCGCGCGCGACGAAGCCTCGCTGAAGGGCGCGCAGGTCGATCTTGCGCGCTACCAGGGCCTCGCCGCGCAGAACGCTGTGCCGCACCAGCAGCTCGACACGCAGACCGCGCTGGTGGCGCAGGACCAAGGCACGGTCGAAGCCGACCACGCTCTGGTGAAGGCGGCCGAGGTCAATCTCGCTTTCACCAAGATCACCTCACCGATCGACGGCCGCGTCGGCCTGCGCCAAATCGACCAGGGGAACTATGTGACAGCGGGCGATGCCAACGGGCTCGTCGTGATCACCCAGATCCATCCGATCAGCGTGCTGTTCACCGTGCCGGAAGACAATCTGCAGGCGATCTCAAAGCGCCTGCAGGCCGGCGCCCAGCTTCCCGTCACCGCGCTCGACCGCTCCGGCACCAACAAGATCGCCGACGGCGTACTGACGACCTTCGACAGCCAGATCGACCCGACCACCGGCACCATCAAGCTGCGCGCCCGGTTCCCGAATGAGGACAAGACGCTTTACCCCAACCAGTTCGTCAACGTCCGCCTGTTGGTCGACACCCACAAGGACGTGGTGACGATGTCGACAGCGGGCATCCAGCGCGGCGTGCCCGGCACGTTCGTCTATCTCGTCAAGGCCGACAACACGGTGAGCGTGCGGCCGGTGAAGCTCGGCGTCACCGACGGCGATCACGTCGAGGTATTGTCGGGCCTTGCGCCGGGCGACCGCATCGTGATCGACGGCGCCGACAAGCTGCGCGAGGGCGCGAAGGTGATCGTGCGCGCCGAGGCCGGCGCCAACAATGCGCCGGCGGGCGTCAAGGGCGGCGCCAGCGCCGGCGGCAACAATGGCGGCGACAAGGCCGGTGGCGGCCAGAAGAAACGGCGCTCGGGCGGCGAGGCAAAACAAGGTGAGCCGAAGCAGGGCGAGCCGAAGCAATGAACCCGTCACGGCCGTTTATCCTAAGGCCGGTAGCAACCACGCTCCTGATGATCGCCATCATGCTGGCGGGCGGGCTTGCGTTCCGCTTCCTGCCCGTCGCGGCACTGCCGGAAGTAGACTACCCGACCATCCAGGTGCAGACCTTCTATCCCGGCGCGAGCCCGGATGTGATGACGTCCTCGGTGACGGCGCCGCTGGAAGTGCAGTTCGGCCAGATGCCGAATCTGAACCAGATGAGCTCGGTGAGCTCGGCCGGGGCGTCGGTCATCACACTGCAATTTTCCCTCAGCATCTCGCTCGATATCGCCGAACAGGAGGTGCAGGCGGCAATCAACGCCGCCGGCAATCTGTTGCCCTCCGACCTGCCGGCGCCGCCGATCTACGCCAAGGTCAACCCGGCCGATGCGCCAATCCTGACCCTTGGCCTCACCTCGAACACCATGGAGTTGACGCAGGTCGAGGACTTCGTCGACGCACGGCTGGCGCAGAAAATCTCGCAGCTTCCCGGCGTCGGCCTCGTCAGCCTCTCCGGCGGCCAGCGGCCTGCCGTCCGCATCCGGGCCGACACCCGCAAGCTCGCCGCCTACGGGCTCAACATCGACGATCTTCGCACCACGCTTTCCAATGCCAACGTCAATACGCCCAAGGGCAATTTCGACGGTGGCATGCGCGCCTACACCATCAACGCCAACGACCAGATCCGCAACGCTTCCGACTATTCTTCGCTGATCGTCGCCTACAAGAACGGCTCGCCGGTCCGCCTGTCCGACGTCGGTGACGTCGTCGACGGCGCGCAGAACGACAAGCTCGGGGCATGGATGAACCAGACGCCTGCGATCATCCTGAACATCCAGCGCCAGCCAGGCGCCAACGTCATCTCGGTCGTCGACGGCATCAAGGCAATTCTGCCGCAACTGCAGGCGACGCTACCGGCTGCCATCGATCTCGCCATCCTGACCGACCGCACGGTGACCATCCGTGCCTCCGTGCGCGACGTCGAATATGAGTTGTCGCTCGCAGTGATCCTGGTCGTGCTCGTGATTTTCGTATTCCTGCGCTCGGCGCGGGCCACGCTGATCCCGAGCTTGTCGGTGCCGCTATCGCTGGTCGGCACGCTGGGAGCGATGTACCTGTTCGGCTTCAGCCTGAACAACCTGTCGCTGATGGCGCTGACGATCGCGACCGGCTTCGTCGTCGACGACGCCATCGTCGTGATCGAGAACATCTCGCGCTACATCGAGGAAGGCGATTCACCGCTGCAAGCCGCACTGAAAGGCTCCGAGCAGATCGGCTTCACCATCATCTCACTCACCGTCTCGCTGATCGCAGTCCTGATCCCGCTCCTGTTCATGGGCGACGTGGTCGGCCGCCTGTTCCGCGAATTCGCGATCACGCTGGCGGTGACGATCCTGATCTCGGCCGTGGTGTCGCTGACGCTGGTGCCGATGGCCTGCGCCAAGCTCCTGAGAGCCGAGGGCGAGGCGCGCGAGAACACCTTCCAGCGCTTGAGCCGCGTCGGCTTCGAGAAGATCATCGAAATCTACGGCCAGATGCTGAATTGGGTGCTCGACCGGCAGACCTTCGTGCTGTTGATCGCGCTCGCGACCTTTGGGCTCACCGCCTATCTCTATGTCGCGGTCCCCAAGGGCTTCTTCCCACTGCAGGACTCCGGCGTGATTCAGGCGATCTCGGAAGCGCCGCAGTCGGTATCCTATGCCGCGATGGCGGAGCGCCAGCAGCAGCTTGCGAGCGTCATCCTGAAGGACCCTGAGGTCGAGAGCCTGTCCTCCTTCATCGGCGTCGACGGCACCAACACGACCCTCAACAGCGGCCGCATCCTGATCAATCTGAAGCCGCATGACGAGCGCAGGTCCGACATTTCCACCATCATGCGCAGGCTCAAGCAAGCCACCTCGCACCTGACCGGCATCACCCTCTACATGCAGCCCGTGCAGGATCTGACCATCGAGGGCACGGTCTCCAAGACGCAGTACCAGTTCATCCTGCAGGATGCCGATCCGGCGCAGCTTGCCGAATGGAGCCCGAAGCTCGTCGACAAGCTGCGCAGCCTGCCCCAGTTCGAAGATGTCGCCACCGATATTTCGGCGCAGGGTCTGTCAGTCTTCGTCGAGATCGACCGCGACCAGGCCGCGCGCTTCGGCATCACGCCGGCCACCATCGACAACGCGCTCTACGATTCCTATGGCCAGCGCATCGTCTCGACCATCTTCACCAATTCCAACCAGTATCGCGTAATCCTCCAGGCCGATCCCGCCCTGCAGAACTCCCTGCAGTCGCTGTCGGATATCTATCTTCCGTCGTCGGTCGGCTCGACGCCGGTGCCGCTTTCGGTGCTGGCCAAGTTCCGCGAGCAGACCGCGCCGCTGCAGGTTTCCCATCTCGGCCAGTTCCCCTCCGCCACTGTCTCGTTCAATCTCGCGCCCGGCGTTTCGCTCGGAGAAGGGGTCGCCGCGATCAAGCGGGCGCAGAGCGACATCGGCCAGCCGCTCGGCGTGATCACGAGCTTCCAGGGCGCCGCGCTCGCCTTTCAGTCCTCGCTGTCGAACCAGCTCTTCCTGATCATGGCTGCGATCGTCACGGTCTACATCGTGCTCGGCGTGCTCTATGAGAGCTTCATCCATCCCGTCACCATCCTCTCGACGCTGCCATCGGCCGGCATCGGCGCGCTGCTGGCGCTGATGGCAGCCCGACAGGACCTCACCATCGTCGCCATCATCGGCATCATCCTCTTGATCGGCATCGTGAAGAAGAACGCCATCATGATGATCGATTTCGCGCTCTATGCCGAGCGCAACGAGGGCAAGACGCCGCGCGAGGCGATCTACCAGGCCTGCCTGCTGCGCTTCCGCCCGATCATCATGACCACGATGGCTGCGGTCCTCGGCGCGCTGCCGCTCATGGTCGGCACCGGCGCCGGTTCGGAATTGCGCCATCCGCTCGGCATTTCCATCGTCGGCGGCCTGCTCGTCAGCCAGATGCTGACACTGTTCACCACGCCCGTGATCTATCTCTGGTTCGATCGCCTCGCCATTCGTTTCGCTGGACGGCCCGCGAGCGCGCACCAAGCCGGGCCGTGAAGCGATGCAGCCGTCAACACCCTTCATCCGCCGGCCGGTCGCAACCACGCTGCTGACCCTGGGCCTCGCGGCGGCGGGCGCGGTGGCGTTCTTCAAGCTTCCGGTGTCGCCGCTGCCGCAGGTCGATTTCCCCACCATCTCCGTGCGGGCGACGCTGCCGGGCGCGAGCCCGCAGGATGTTGCGACCACGGTGGCAAGCCCGCTCGAAAAACATCTCGGCCAGATTGCCGACGTCACCGAGATGACCTCTTCCTCTACGGTCGGCTCGACCCGCATCACGCTGCAATTCGGCCTCAACCGCGACATCAATGGCGCGGCGCGCGACGTGCAGGCCGCCATCAACGCCGCGCGCGCCGACCTGCCGACCAGTCTGCGCACCAACCCGACCTACAAAAAGGTCAATCCGGCCGACGCGCCGATCCTGATCCTCACGCTCACCTCCGACACCGCGACGCGCGGCGATCTCTATGACGCCGCCTCCACCGTACTTGCGCAAAAGCTCTCCCAGGTCGAGGGCATCGGCGAGGTCGTGGTCGGCGGCAGCTCGCTGCCCGCGGTGCGCGTCGACCTCTTGCCGCAGGCGCTGTTCAAGTACGGCATCGGGCTGGAAGATGTGCGCGCGGCGCTGTCCAGCGCCAATGCGCACAGCCCGAAAGGCGGCATCGACGTCGGCGACAACCGCTACCAGATCTATGCCAACGACCAGGCCACCAAGGCCGACGACTACAAATCCCTGATTGTCGCCTACCGGAACGGCGCCCCCGTGCACCTCTCCGACGTCGGCGAGGTGACTGACGGCGTGGAAAACCTGCGCAATGCGGGCCTTGCCAACGGCAAGCCGGCGGTGCTCATCATCCTGTACCGTCAGCCCGGCGCCAACATCATCTCGACCGTCGATGCGGTCAGGGCGCTGGTGCCGAGCCTGCGCGCCTCGATCTTGCCCGCCATCGACATCGGCGTCGGCGTCGACCGCTCCACCACCATCCGCACCTCGCTGCGCGACGTCGAGCGGACGCTGGTGCTCGCCGTCTCTCTCGTGATCCTCGTGGTGTTCGCCTTCCTGCGGAATCCTCGCGCGACCTTCATCCCGGTGGTGGCGGTCTCGGTGTCGCTGGTGGCGACCTTTGCCGTCATGTACCTGATCGGCTACAGCCTCGATAACCTCTCGCTGATGGCGCTGACGGTCGCGACTGGATTCGTCGTCGACGACGCCATCGTCGTGCTCGAGAACGTCACCCGCTACATCGAGGAGGGAATGTCGCCGCTGAACGCGGCGCTGAAGGGCGCCAACGAGGTCGGCTTCACCGTGCTCTCGATGAGCGTTTCGCTGATTGCCGTCTTCATCCCGATTCTCCTGATGGGCGGCATCATCGGCCGCCTGTTCCGCGAGTTCGCGATGGTGATCTCGATCTCGATCGTGATTTCACTGGTGATCTCGCTGACGACGACGCCGATGATGTGCGCCGTGCTGCTGCGCCGCGAGGCCGGCGAGCATGGCCGGCTGTATCGGGCGAGCGAGCGCTTGTTCGAGGCGATGCTCGATTTCTACCGGCGCACGCTGACCGTCGCGCTCGATCATCCGCGCTTCATCATGCTGGTGCTGGCGACCGTTGTGGGCCTCAATTTCTATCTCTACGGCGTGGTCCCGAAGGGCTTCTTCCCGCAGCAGGACACGGGACGGGTCATCGGCATCATCCAGGCCGACCAGAGCATCTCGTTTCAGTTGATGCAGCAGAAGCTCGCGCAATTCGTGAGCATCATCAAGAAGGATCCGGCGGTCGAGACCGTGGTCGGCTTCACCGGCGGCGGCCAGACCAATTCCGGCTTCATGTTCATGTCGCTGGTGCCGGTCAGCGAGCGGCACATCAGCGCCGACGGCGTGATCGCGCGGCTCAGGCGGGCGATGGCGGTGGTACCGGGCGCAACGCTGTTCCTGCAGGCGGTGCAGGACATCCGCGTCGGCGGCCGCGCCAGCAACGCGCAGTACCAATACACGCTCCAGGGCTCCTCGCTGGAGGAGCTGAACGAATGGTCGCCGAAGATCGCGGCCGCGCTGCAGCATGAGAAGAACTTGACCGACGTCAACAGCGACCAGCAGAACAAGGGACTCGAGTCCGAGGTCGTCATCGACCGCGACGCGGCAGCAAGGCTGGGCGTGACCGTGAGCCAGATCGACAACACACTCTATGACGCGTTCGGCCAGCGCCAGGTCTCGACCATCTATGTCGCGCGCAACCAGTATCACGTCATCATGGAGGTGGCGCCGCGCTTCTGGCAGAACCCGGAAACGCTGAAGGACGTCTACGTGTCGACCTCGGGCGGCTCTGTCGGCGGTTCGCAGGCGACCAATGCGGTGGCGGGCACGGTGGCGTCTGCGTCGACGTCGACGGCGGCGGCCGCCGCCAACGCCCAGGCCGCAAGAAATCTCGCGACCAATTCGATCGGCCGGACCGGCAAGACCGCGGCGTCCACCGGCTCCGCGGTCTCGACCCGGCAGGAGACCATGATCCCGCTGTCGGCGGTCGCCCATTTCGGCCAGAGCGCAACGCCGCTCGGGGTCAATCACCAGGGTCTGCTGGTGGCCACCACCATCTCGTTCAACCTGCCGCCCGGCGTATCCCTGAGCGATGCGGTTGCGACCATCGAGGCCACCATGAACCGGCTCGGAGTGCCGGCCACGATTCGCGGCAGCTTCCAGGGCACGGCCAAGGTGTTCCAGGACTCCCTCTCCAATCAACCCTTCCTGATTCTCGCGGCGCTCATCACCATCTACATCGTGCTGGGCGTGCTTTACGAGAGCTACATCCATCCCCTCACCATTCTGTCCACGCTTCCGTCGGCCGGCGTCGGCGCGCTACTCGCGCTGATGGCGTTCAAGACCGAGTTTTCGATCATGGCGCTGATCGGCGTCATCCTGCTGATCGGCATCGTCAAGAAGAACGCGATCATGATGATCGATTTCGCGCTGGATGCGGAACGCCGGCGCGGCCTTAATCCGCTCGATGCCATCCGCGAAGCCTGCCTGCTCCGCTTCCGCCCGATCATGATGACGACGATGGCCGCGATGCTGGGCGCGCTGCCGCTGGCGCTCGGCCTCGGCGAAGGCGCCGAATTGCGCCAGCCGCTCGGCATTGCCATCGTCGGCGGTCTGATCCTCAGCCAAGCCCTGACACTTTATTCCACACCTGTGATCTATTTGTATCTGGACAGGTTTCGCCTATGGAGCCAACGTCTTCGGGGCGGGGCGGCACCTCATACACCCGGACCTTCGTTGCAACCGGGTGAATAGATGTCAGGGGTAGTACCTAACGTGGCTGTCAGACGTGGGCGGAGCCGTGTTGGCATCAAGGAGCTCTTTGCGCTCGCCCTTGCCCCTGCGCTGTCGGGCTGCATCCTCGGCACCGAACGACCCGAGCTCAACCTGGAGGTGCCCGCGGCCTATCGCGCGGCGGCAAAAAGCGACGCCGATGCCCGCGTTCCCATGCTGGATTGGTGGCGCGGCTTCCGGTCCGGCGAGCTGACCTCGCTGATCGACGCGGCACAGCTCGACAACCTCGATATCGCGGTGGCGATCGCGCAGATCGTGGAGGCCGATGCGCAAGTGGGCGTGTCCGGTGCGCCGCTGCTGCCGACGTTGACGGGCAATGCCAGCGCCGAACGGCAGAAGACCTCTTCGGCCACCAGCAGCATTGGTGGCGGCGGATTCGGCGGCGCCACCTTCAACACTTTCTCCACGAGCCTGACTGCAAGCTACATGCTCGATTTCTGGGGCAAGAACCGCGCGACGCTTTATGCCGCGGAGGAGAATGCCACCTCCGCGCGCTATAATCGCGAGGTCGTGACGCTCACGGCCATCGTCAGCGTCGCCAATACCTATTTTGAGGTGCTGGCGGCCCAGGATCAGCTCCGAGTCACCCGCAGCAACCTGGCGGCCGCCGAGGGCATCCTCAACTTGATCAAGAAGCAATTCAACGGCGGCACGGCTTCGCAGCTTGACGTCTCGCAGCAGCAGGCGCTGGTGGCCACCGAGCGCGCGGCGATCCCGCCGCTCGAGGTCACGCGCGGCCAGAACATCGCCGCACTCGCGCTGCTGGTCGGGCGAGCAGCCGCCAATTTCACCGTCCATGGAGGCTCAACCAGCCACATCGCGGTGCCGCGCGTGACGCCGGGGCTGCCGTCCGAGCTGCTCTATCAGCGACCGGATATCAGGCAGGCCGAGGCGCAGCTCTCGGCCGCCAACTTCAGCGTCGAGGCCGCGCGCGCCGCGTTCTTCCCGCAGATCCAGTTGACGGGCACCACCGGCTTCGAGAGCGCGGCGCTGGCCTCGCTATTCACGCCAGGGGCGTGGTTCTACACGCTGACCGCGAGCCTGAGCCAGCCGATCTTCGACGGCTTCCTGCTCGAGAGCCAGTTGAAGCAGGCCAAGGGCGTGCAGCTTCAGGACCTCAACGCGTATCGCAAGGCTGTACTGTCGGCGTTCGCCGACGTCGAGAAGGCGCTGATCGCGCTGCAGAAGTTCACGCTGCAGGAACGGCTGCAGCAACAGGTGGTCGCCGCCTCGCGCGAGGCCTTCGACGTCGCCCAAAAGCAGCTCAACGGCGGCACCGTCAATCTGGTCACCGTGCTGCAGGCCGAGCAGACGCTGTTCACGGCCGAAAACAACCTGGTCACGGTTCGGCTGAACAAGCTTTTGGCGGCAACCAGCCTGTTCCAGGCGCTGGGCGGCGGCTGGACGCCGGGCGGCACGCTGGTGGCGGTGGAGTGAGGCGCATGACGAGCCGTCAGAACCGAAGGCGCAACACCGCCGTGGCACTCGTGGCGCTGGCTTGCCTCGCGGTGGCACCGGCGTTCGCCCAGCAGCTCACACCGCCCAACATTCCGCTGACGTTCGGCATGACGCCGGATCAGGCCTCGCAGGCGCTCGGCGTCCAGCTCTATTATGTGCGTGGCCGTCCCGGCGATGAGCTTCTGGTTGCGCTACCCAACGTGAAGGGCGCGGCGCTCGCGAGCCGCAGCGACGCGCTCTATCTGCAATTCCGGAAGGGACGGCTGTCGGGCTGGAAAGGCGATTGGGGGACGATCCGGCCATGATGCGGGGGATGGGCCAATGATCAGATGGCGAGAGGCGATGGCGGCGGCAGGCATGGCGATGTCGCTGACCGCGAGCGTGGCGCAAGCTCAGGACCTCGGCCTCCGCCCGCTGCGCTACGGCAACACGTCCGGTTGGTATTACGACAACCGCGACGACGACCGCGACTATCCGACCAACGGCTTCTTCCCGGGAAATTTCACTGCCGATCCTTCGACCGCCTGGCTCGGGATTGCGGGCCTGCAGGCCGGCAATTCCTACCGCTCGCCGCTGCCCTATCCCTCACAGGTCGTGATCGGGCCGGCGCCCACTCGGCCCGCCTGCCTGCGCGCCCGCTCCCATGATCCGGTAAGCGGCAGCTATCTCGGCCGCAACGGGCTGCGGCATCGCTGCTGACCGCAGCTCTCGTGTTGAGAGTATTTGTCAAGGTGAAGGGTGCTTTGGCTTCGCCTCAGACCCACAGTTCCAGAGTTGCAAGACATAGCGGGCCACCGGAAAGAGTCGGCTGTGATTGATGACTTCCGCTTCAAGCATCGGATGCCGACGAGAGCCGCTGCGGTCAGAGAGCTTTTGAAGTTTGGGTTGGCCGCAGTCGGTATCGATGCCAAAGTCCGCGATCGCATCCTCAAGGATACTTATCGCGAGCGGGTCGTCCGCGTTTGCAGGCAGACCTCGATACCTTCTTATCTCACACGCGATCTTCCCACACATTAATGGCTGACCATTACAAGGCCATCGCTTCTCACCACACTAAGCTCGCCACACTTCTCGCAGCGTTGGGTAAGAAACTTCTGCTCGCCGTCGTCGTCGTTAATCTCTTTGAGGTTCGAGAGCTTCCGCCCGCACCGGCATCGAATAGTTGATTGCTTTGTAATGATCGCCATAGCAGCACCCATTTCACTGCTTCCACGAGGGTCAATTATCCTATGTTAATCAGGTTTCAAGGTTCGACCAAGTATGTCTCTGGTAAAATCAGCCTCCGACACTGAGGATCAAGCCGGTGACGCGTCGGGTTCCCGTCCCATCCCGCTGGAACGGGGACTATTTGGATTGTTTCCTGGTCTCGGTCTTGGTGGGCTGGCTTGAAGCGGCTTCGCTTCCTTCGCCAGGTGGTTCACGCATCAGAGTCCGCCTGGTTCGGGAACTCTGTTGACACCGATGGCGGCCCAAGAAGGTGTCGAGCTCCGAGTCTGCCATCTTGGAACGGATCATCGCGGCGATTGCGTGTCACAGCCGCGAAGGTCTCATCGGGAAAGAGTTCGCCATCGCCCGCGCCGACCCGGCAAGGCATTGAGCCCGTTGGCGCACGCCAAAGATGATGAACCGCCAACCAGGCGGCCTCATTCTGCTGAAGGCGTTTGCTGGCCCGCATGGGCTTCCAGCCAATCAGCAATGGCCTTGTACTCGCGCTCCATTCTTTCGAGTTCTTCTCTGGTCTCTTTGTGTCCTGTAAGGGACGCCTGGAGATGGCACTCGCGCTCCAGTGCGCGATACTTTCGATGGGGCATTGCGGTCCCCTGTCACAAGGGAGACTGCTTGTAGCCCACGTTCCGGGACGAGGAACTTACCTGTGATAATGCGGGTGCGTTTTCCACCGTTGCAATGGCTCGCGGCAGACACTCTCACCGCGCGTTTCAGGTGCCACCCGCAAGGCGTTCGGCATATTCGATCGCCTCGATCATGCTGCGCTCATTGGCGATGCCCTTGCCCGCGATATCGAAAGCCGTGCCGTGATCGACGGAGGTGCGGATGATCGGCAACCCCAGCGTGACGTTGACACCGGACAGCTCCTGCCATTTGCCGGTTGCGGGATCGACCTCGAAGCCGAGCAGCTTGACCGGGATGTGGCCCTGATCGTGATACATCGCGACGACCGCGTCATATTGCCCGGCGCGCAACTTGACGAAGACGGTATCACCAGGAATTGGTCCGACCACATCGAGACCATCGGCGACCGCCTGCGCAATCGTCGGCGCTGACACTTCGATATCCTGACGTCCGAACAAGCCGCCTTCGCCCGCATGCGGGTTGAGCGCGGCAACCGCAATCTTCGACCGCGCGATCCCCATCGCCGTGAGAGCCTTGTGCGTGAGGTCGATCACGAGTCGCAGCCGCTCCGGCGTCAGCCGCGCTGGAACGTCCTGCAAAGCGACGTGCGTCGAGACATGACTGACGCGCATGTTGCCATGGGCGAGCAGCATCACCGAGCCGCGCGTGCCGGTCAACGCCGCCAGCATCTCGGTATGGCCGGGATAATGATAGCCGGCCTTGTTCAGCGCTTCCTTGTTAAGCGGCGCAGTGACGATGCCGGCGACCCGACCCGAGAGCGAAAGCTTCACGCCGTGCTCGACCGCCTTGTAGGCAAAGCGTCCGCCATCGGCGGAAAGCGCGCCGGGCGCGATCGCCGTGCTTTCCTCATCCGCCTGCAGGAAGGCAAGATTGGGCCAATCATCGTCATCGAGCCCAATCTCCGCGACGTCGAGATCGGCCGCGACCTGCGCCCTGGCCTGATCGAGTGCGCGGTGACTGCCGATGATCAGGAGCTTCAGGTCGGAGGCGGCAAGGCGATGGCGCAGCTTCGCACAGGCCTTCACGATGATCTCCGGGCCAATGCCGGCAGGATCGCCCATCGTAATGGCGAGATGTCGCTTGGCCATGGCGTTCCCCCTCTAGGTCAGACCGTTCCGCTTGAGCAGCTTCGACCACAGATCCGGCGGTCCAAAAGCACCGGACTTCGATATGACGTCAACCCCCGCCCAGCGCCCGTTCCGTATCACAGATTTGGGAAGACCGGGCTCGAGCCGGCCGAGGACCTGCAAGGCGCGCGCCCCGACCGCCAGCATCAGCGCTTTGAGGGTCTCGCCGCCGGCGATGACAACGGTCTTGGGCGGATCGATCGCGCGGCTGAGAAGCGCGATCTCTTGCGAAAAGCGGCTGGCCGCCTCGCCCCGCGAAAGCGGGCCAGCCGTCTGCAATTGGACGAAGACGGCGCCCTGATCCAGCGCGTGCCTGATGTGGTCAGTGTCCGATCCGACGTCGGCGCTTCGGATCATCACGCTCTCGCACGCCGCAAGCTGGGCCGCACTGGCCGGATGATCGGAGCCGAAGACGCCCAGCACCGGCATTTTCAGATTCGGAGTGAGCTCGGCGCCACCTCCTCGCGCCAGCGCCGAGGCAAGACCACCGCTGCCACACCACAACAGCCGGCCCTTGAATGTCCGGCCGATGTCGGCGATGCGATCGAGGTCGGCGTCGCTTTCGGCATCGAAGACACTGATGCCTTTTTCAAGCGGCGCGGCAGGATCGGCGAGCCGCGCCTCCAGTCCTCGATCGCGGAGTTGCTGGGGGATGTCGTCGCCGACCGCGGTCCAATGTCCGTCGAGCGCGCGGGACAATTGCTCGCCGTTTCGCGTAACCCTGCCCTGATGCGGGAAGGCCGGGGCGACAATACAGGCGTCCCACGCGCCCGCCTTGAGGCAAGCGTCCAGCTCGGCGACCCACGGTCCGCGCAAGAGGCTATCGATCTTCTTGAAGGCGATGCCGGCTCCATCGAGAAACGGGACGAGCTCGCGCAGAACCGCAAGCGCCTCCCCAGGCGCAAGCTCGCGCGTGCCGCTGTCGATCGCAAAGCTCTGGTCGGCCGTCGCCGGCGAGGCCGCGGACCAGACCACGTCGAGCGGCCCGAACGCGCCGACAAACTCGGCCGCGGTATCGAGCGCTCCGGTCAGGTCATCGGCGAGCAGCCTCAGTGAGGACATGCGGTCAGCGCGGCGGCTTATCGCAGCGCGCCGCGACCGGCGAGATTCTTCATCATCGCGCCGATGCCGAAGGCCCACGGCTCGCATTCGTCGCTGGTGCGCATGCGGTTGACGAGCCCGCCCAGCTTCGCGGTGCTGATCGTGACGACGTCATTGCGCTTGTGGGTAAAGCCCTGCCCCGGCGTGTCGCGGTCCTTGACCGGCGCAAACATGGTGCCGAGGAACAGTGCAAATCCGTCGGGATATTGATGTACCGCGCCGATCGTCTGCGACACCAGGTCTTCCGGGTCGCGGCTGATCCTGCCGATCGAGGAATGGCCATCGAGCACAAAGCCGTCCTCGCCCTCGACCGTCATGTTGATGTCCATTGTCCTGACGTCGTCGAGCGAGAAGCTTGCATCGAACAGCCGCACAAACGGACCGACCGCGCAGGAGGCATTGTTGTCCTTCGCCTTGGACAATAGCAGCGCCGAGCGCCCCTCGAAGTCGCGCAGGTTGACGTCGTTGCCGAGCGTGGCGCCGACGATCTTGCCCTTGCTCGACACGACCAGCACTACCTCCGGCTCTGGATTGTTCCAGGTCGATTTCGGATGCAGCCCGGCGTCCATGCCGGTGCCGACCGACGACAGCACCGGCGCCTTGGTGAAGACCTCGGCGTCCGGCCCGATCCCGACCTCGAGATACTGGCTCCAGGCCTGCTGCGACATCAGCACCTCCTTGAGGTGCATCGCCTCCTTCGAACCCGGCTTCAGCTTCGAGAGATCATCACCGACCAGCCGTTCCACTTCCTTGCGGATCGCGGCCGCCGAGGATGGATTGCCGCGCGCCCGCTCCTCGATGACGCGCTCCAGCATCGAGACCACGAAGGTCACGCCCGCCGCTTTGAGCACCTGAAGATCGAGCGGCGCGAGCAGCCAGGGTTTTGTCGCATCGCGCGTGTCGGGATGGGTATTGGCGACAATCTCATCGAGGCTGCCGATCCTTGCGCCGGGGACTTCGCGCAGCGCGGCGGCGGGGCTCGCCGTCTCGGCGAGCGCACTCACCGTTGGAAAGCCTTGCGTCACATCGAATACGCCATCGCCGCGCACCGCTGCCACCGCAGGCCCACCCGCTTCCGGCAGCCAGACCCGGCCGACCAACGCACCAGTGATGCCGTCCTCCGGCAGGATCGACGCGGCATTGAGCGGCTTCATCAACAGTCCTCCCCTTTAAATTCCGGCTTGTTGTGCCGGTCTCAAACCAGCCGGGCGAGCGCCGCCTGTGCATCGCTCTGAATGCGATGGAGATGCGCTTCATCGCGAAAACTTTCCGCGTAGACCTTGCAGACATCCTCGGTACCGGAGGGCCGCGCGGCAAACCACCCCATCTCGGTCTCGACCTTGATGCCGCCGAAGGGCTGGCCGTTGCCGGGTGCGGTGGTTCGCATTGCGCGCACGGGATCGCCGGCCAGCTCCTTCATGTTGAATTTTTCAGCCGTCACGGCCTTCAGCGCATTCTTCAACGGCGCGGTCGCCGGGGTGTCGATCCGCTCATAGAAGGGCATGCCGAGTTCGGCGGTCAGGTTGCCAAAATACTGGCTCGGATCCTGCCCGGTGCCGGCCAGGATTTCGGCGGCGACGAGCCCCAGGATGATTCCGTCCTTGTCGGTGGTCCACACCGAGCCGTCGCGCTTGATGAATGAGGCACCGGCGCTCTCCTCGCCGGCAAAGCCGAAGCCGCCGTGGCCGAGCCCCTCGACGAACCATTTGAAGCCGACCGGCGTCTCCACGAGCTTGCGGTTCAGCTTGCGGGCGACGCGGTCGATGATGGATGAGGAGACGACCGTCTTGCCGATCGCGGCATCGCCAGGCCAATTCGCGCGACGGGTGAACAGGTAGGCGATCGCGGTGGCGAGGAAATGGTTCGGGTTCATCAGCCCGCGCGACCGCGTCACGATGCCGTGACGGTCCGCATCGGTGTCGTTGGCAAAGGCGATGTCGAACCTGTCGCGCATCTGGATCAGGCTCGCCATCGCGTAAGGCGACGAGCAATCCATGCGGATCTTGCCGTCCCAATCCGCGGTCATGAAGCGGAAGGTCGGATCGACCGCATCGTTCACAATCGTCATGTTGATGCCGTAGCGCTCGGCGATCGGCTGCCAGAAATGCACTGCGGCGCCACCAAGCGGGTCGGCGCCGAGCCGTACGCCCGCCGATTTGATCAGGGCCATGTCGACGACGTTGCCGAGATCGGCGACATAAGGGCCGACATAATCGTATGCGTGAACCGACGGCGACTTGCGCGCCCGGTCATACGCCATCCGTGAAACGCCCTTCAGCCCCTCCTCGAGATAGCGGTTCGCCTGTTTCTCGACCCTTCCCGTGACGTCGGTGTCGGCCGGGCCGCCATGCGGCGGGTTATATTTATAGCCGCCGTCTTCGGGCGGATTGTGCGAGGGCGTGATCACGACGCCATCGGCAAGCCCGCTCGTCCGTCCCTTGTTGTAGGAAATGATCGCATGCGAGACCACCGGCGTCGGCGTATAGCCGCCGCGCGCATCGACCATGATATCGACGCCGTTGGCGGCAAACACCTCGATGGCGCTCACGAGCGCCGGCTCTGCCAGCGCATGAGTATCGATGCCGACGAACAGCGGTCCGGTCAACCCGGCTTCGCGGCGATGGTCGCAGATCGCCTGCGTGGTCGCGAGGATATGGTTCTCGTTGAACGAGTTCTTCAGCGATGAGCCGCGATGGCCGGACGTGCCGAACGCGACGCGCTGGGCAGGATCGGCCGGATCCGGCTTCGACGCGAAATAGGCGGTGACGAGCTTCGGGATATTCGCTAACGCGTTCGCGGCAACGGGCTTGCCGGCGGCGGGATTGGGCACACTCACATCAATTCCTTCAGCGTTTCCCCTATCGGTCGGTCTGCCGACCATAGCGCATCCTGCGCGCCCCGCGATACGGGCGGCGCTGCGTGCTTTCAGGGAACCGGGAGGACATCAAAGCAAAAGGCCCCCGGTGAGGGGGCCCTTTCTCTTAGACGGCGTCCTTCGCAGCCTTGACCGGCCTTGCCCGAACGATCTTGCGAGCGGGCTTGGCCTTGAACATCATCTCCTCGCCCGTGAACGGATTGGTACCCTTCCGCGCCTTCGTTGCCGGCTTCTTGACCACAACGAACTTGGCGAAGCCGGGGACTAGGAAGATCCCGTTCTTCTTGAGTTCCTTGTGACCGACATCGACGAGCGTATCCATGACGTTCTTGACGTCGCGCTTGGACAGTTCGGTCGCGGTGGAAATTCTCTCAACCAGTTGAGACTTGGAAAGCTGGGTGGCCATTCGATCTCCTTTGATTCGGACCAAGTTGACAATAGACGAACACGCGGGAAAAACAGGGCCTTCTGCACAGATTTGTTGCGAATTCCCGGGCATTTTCCGCTTTTTTGACGCCGCCGCGAGGGGGTTTGAGCGGGACCCCTCGCATTTTCCCCTAGGAAATAAGGGGTTTTTGCCCACATCGCAGCAGTGGTCTACAAGGACCGGCATGTCCGAAACCACCATTTTCCACACCCCGCTGCCATTCGACGCGCTCGCGGAAGCGGTTGGCCGCCACCGCTCCACCTATGGCCGTATCAGCGGGCTTCAGCTCGATCGCGCCGTCCCCGCCGAGGCCTGGTCGAGTCTGCCCTACCGTCCGGTCTTTGTCGGCGACACCGAGACGGGCGTGCTCCATGGCGGCGTCGTCACCGCCATGCTCGACGAGAGCTGCGGCGTGGCCGTACAGCTTGCACTCGACGGCACCCGCGCCATCGCAACTCTCGACCTGCGTATCGATTACCAGAAGCCGGCGACGCCGGGCCTTGCGATCCGGGCCCATTCGATGTGCTACCGCGTCACCCGCAGGATCGCTTTTGTCCGCGCCACGGCCTACCAGGAGTCCGAGGACGATCCGGTCGCGACCGCGACCGCCTGCTTCATGATCGGCGCCAACCGCACCAACATGCTCGCCAACGGGCGGCTGAACGAAGGAGCACTGCCGCCCCTGGAAACGCCGGAGGATCCGGCGGGCCCGTTCGCCAACAGCCCGTTCGCGCGCTTCCTCGGCATCCGCATCGCGGACGGCGGCACGCTGGTGATGCCATTCTCAGAGCGGATCATCGGCAACCCGATCCTGCCCGCGATCCATGGCGGCATGACCGGCGCCTTCCTGGAGACAGCAGCGATCATCGGAGTCACAAGCGAACTCGGTGGGGCGGCACGGCCGAAGCCGATCGGCCTCACCATCAACTATCTCCGCTCCGGACGCGCGCTCGACACTCGCGCCCGCGTCTCGATCGTCAAGCAAGGCCGGCGCGTGGTCGCCTTCGAGGCTCAGGCCTGGCAAGATGATCCGATCAAGCCGATCGCTTCAGCGTTCGGCCATTTCATGCTGCGGCGGGTGGCAGGATCGGAGGAGGAATAGGCCGGGCGCAGACAGCGCCGCGGCTTAAGCGGGCCACGTCCCCGGGGGACGAGGCACATGAACCCAAGAGCTGCAGCCCGCAAGCGAGCCGCAGCTCTCGGCTGGACGAACGGCCTGTGGGCCGGCTTAGTACTTCTTGCGCTGATCGTTCATGCGGTCGCCGGGCGCGTATTCCGACGCGCCGCGCGCACGACCGACCGTTCCCTTGTCCTTCATCCTGTCGCCGGGGCTGTATTCCGAAGCTCCCTTGGTAGCTCCCCTGGTCGTGGGCGAAGGCGCGGCCTGCATCTCGTGGCCAGGTGACTTGTTCGATGCACCATGCTTCTGGGCCGCATACGCGGTTGCGCCGATCAACATGGCGGCCAGGACAATCATCGTTCGCTTCATCGGCTCCTCCGTGGTTGGGAGCGGAGACAACGGAAAACACCGGGAAGCGTTCCAAGGAACTCGCCCGCGCCTTCCACTCCGAAGCAGGAATACCCCGCGCCGACCCCGCCGAGTGAGCCTGGTCCATCGACGGATGTGTGGTGGGCCGCCATCGGGTTTACGGCCGACGGCTCCTACTCGACCGCCTGGAAAATGCCCTCAAAGGCAGAAGCCGAGGCGCGTGTCGCCAAGCAATGCTCGGGCTTCGGCCGTAGCGGTTGCCAGGTCGTCAGCATTTCCGGACAGGAGTGCGTCGCGCTCGCGACCTTTATCGGCAGCTATCAGCGGCGATGCTGGAGCCTCTCTTTCACCGCCGGCGGTTATACCTGTCCGGACGCCCAGAACGCCGCGATAAGCCGCTGCAATTCGGACGAACGATCGCGCGGCAGATGCCAGCCTCGCACTGCGGCCTGTGCCGACGGACGATAGAGCTGCGGATCTATTTGTCGCACGTGCACATGCGCGACCGGCCTCGTCGGCAGGTGACGCAGATCACAGAAGTCGCGCGACCCGCGTCCTAAATCCCTCCAACACGGAGGGAACCATGAGCATTCTGATCGACCTCATCGGCCTGCTTGCTGTGCTGGCGAATGGACTTTTCGCGCTTCACGTTTGGGCCGGCGTCGCCGCCTCGGCGAGCGCCCGGTCATAGGCGCCGATCGAGGCCAGCGCCGTCACGCGCACCTCGGCTGCCGTCATGCCTGGACGATAAAGGCTACTGCCTAATCCGAAGCAACGCACGTTTGCCGCCACATACGCAGCAAGGTTCTTGTCCGAGACGCCGCCGACCGCGCCGACGATCGTCTCCTTCGGCAGGACCGCAAGCTGGGCGGCAATGCCGGACGGCCCGAGCACAGAGGCCGGAAAGAATTTCAGCGCCGAGGCGCCGCTGCGTAGCGCGAGAAATGCCTCGGTCGGCGAGAACACGCCGGGCATGCTCACCATCTGCCGCTCTCGCGCCGTTGCCAGCACATCGGTATCCACGTTCGGGCTGACCATCAGCCGTCCGCCGAGATCGGCTACGCGCGCGCAGTCTGCCGCGCTCAAGACCGTGCCGGCTCCAATCCAGCTGTCGCCTCCGAAGCGTTTGGCAAGGCGCTCGATCGAGGCAAAGGGGTCGGGTGAATTGAGCGGCACCTCGATCAATTCAAAGCCGACCTCGATCAGCGTTCCGACGATCGCCTCGGCCTCGGCGGGACCGATTCCGCGCAGGATCGCCACCAGTGAGCGTTTTACCTTCGGCCAAGCAATCGGGTGAGTAATCGGGTGAGCCGTCGATTGAGCAACGGGCTGCATCATGTCACCACTGCGCTCCCCAAATATGGATGGCGGCTTTGCCGAGACCTCGCCGCGACGCCTCCTCGGCATCGATCGCCGTCACATCAACTCCGTGCGCGCGCAGCGCGGCCTGGTAAAGCCGGCCAAGACTGCCCGCTCCGATCAGCCGCAGCGATTGCGGCGAGCCATGCCGGTCAAGCACATCGGCGATTTCGGTTCCGATCAAGAGGCCCGACAGCCGCGCCGCACCATCGGCGCGCCGCTCAAAACCCAGAAGCTGCGCGGCGCGCAATCGAAACAGCGATGCGGTCAATCCGGCAGGCTGAGCCCGCGCGGTCGCAAGGCCCTCGCGGAACGGCTGGTCGTCCGCCTGCGACGAACCGCCGGCCTCGACGGCATGCGCCAGGATGCTGTGCTGTGAGATTACCGCAAACAGCTCGCCGGTCATGTAGGTCGAGAACGCGACGACGTGACCCCGTTCGATCCTGACCCATTTGCTGTGGGTGCCGGGAATGCACACGAGCCCGGTATAGTCAGGTTCGGTCACGCCCAGAAGCTGTGTCTCTTCCCCGCGCATGACGTCGGGCCGATCTTCTCGTGGCTGGGCGAGACCCGGCAGGATGCGGATATCGCCGGGCGCGTCGATCCGAATGGCCCCCTCATGCAGTGCGTCAAGACGCGTCGGTGTCTTCAGATAGGGCGCCTCGCTCCAGCCCTGTCGCGCGCCCGCCATGCCGCAAATCAGGATCGGCATGCCATCAGGAGCGTCAAGGCGAGCGAGGTGATCGCGCAGCACCGGTGCAAAGCCGTGATCTACGCAATGCAGCATGCCTTCGCTGCCGCGACTCTCTGCCCTTACCTCGCCATCGGCCGACATCAGCCAGCCGCGAAAGCTGGAAGTCCCCCAGTCGACCGCAACAAAGGCTGCCGGCGAGTTTATAGGCGACATCAAACCGGCGTTCCTCCGCACCACACGCGAACAAAGCGCAGTCAATCGGACCCTGTACGCTTGATGTCAAGATACGGAGGGCATTTTGCGCGAGGCTCGCTGGACCCAATTTCAGGCGGCGCTGCGCGCCGCGACGACACCACTACTCATACGCTTCGACGAGGAAGTCAGCCGCTGCGCCAGCGCCTGGGCGTGCCGCTCGACCAGTCGCCAGGTTGCGACCGATACGAAATAGCTGGCGATCGCGGTGAACGCATAAGCCGATAGCAGCGAGGCAAGCCCGTCGCCAAGTGGCCAGAGCAGCCGCAGGCCGTGGATGACCGCGAAATGCGACAGGTACATGGAATAGGAGTTGCGGCCGAGCGCTTCCAGCGGCGCGAAGATGAGCGCCAAGCGAATGCAGCCATAGACCAAAGCACCGATCACGAGGTTGATGATGAGGTAGTTGAACTCATGCGAGGCTGTCGCGCGGTTGGCGACGAAAGCAAGCGCGACCCAGCCCGCAAGAATTGCGGCGTCCGACTTCGCGAAGCCGTCGCGCAGCCCGAAGAACAGCGCGCAGCCGGTGAGAAAGACCGGAAGCTGATTGAGGAAGCTCAGATGCAGCGCGTTCCAGACGAATGCCTCATGACCCGGCCCGTAATGAGCCACGAAGGCGGAATAGGCCCATGGCTTGAAGAAACAAACGTTGAAGATATTGATGGCGATGGCGAGCACAAGATAAAGATGCCGGCGCGCCCCGAAGCTTGCGATCACCAGCGGAAAGACGGCGTAGAACGTCATTTCAGCGGCGATCGACCAGTCGCCCGGCACGACGCTGTTGATAGAGTCCGGCCAGCAGCCGTGCAGGAACAGCGCGGTCAGGATCACCTGATGGGGAGCAATGCCATCGGGCGCGTCGTGGCTCGGCCCTGTTCCGTTGACGACGATGTAGAGCGGGATCGCGAGCCAGAACAGCGGCGCGATGCGAAGGAAGCGGCGGACGTAGAATTTGCGCGTCGGGTGCTGCTCCCCGTCCCGCCGCGTCCACATCAGGCACATCGTCAGCGCGCTGACGAAGTAGAACACGTTGACGCCGGCCCAGCCGGAAGAGAAGGCGAAATCGACGATATGCAGGGCGGACGGGAAGCTTTGCGAGACGTGGATCGCCATCACGCCTGCGATGGCGATCCCGCGCAGAAGGTCCAGTGTGCGCGAGCGGGTGAAGGGCGATGTCAAGCGCACGGCCGCTTCAAGCCGGCGGTCCGACGTGCGCACTGACATCTGCATGACGCTGCCTCGCGATTTCGCGTTGGCCCTGTTTCCCCGCGAAACCGTATATTTGAGAAGGAGCGGATTTCGAACTTAAAGGTCTTGTTTACCTTAACCGGGGCGCGAACCCGAAGGATATCAAGCGCCGGCAACAGCCGGGCCGCAGAGCCCGAGCGTCATCTTCGGGCCCGAGCCTGTCACCGACACAGCCGCCGATGATCTGGAAGTGGCGCAGGGACAGGGCGAAGGCGGAGAAGACGATGCCAAACTGGAATGCGTTGAGTTGCAGTTCCTTGCCGATGACGGGCGCCAGCGAGGAGATATTCACGCGATCCATGTAGAAAAGGAAATACATCAGGCACCACGCCGCGAGCACCTTGCCCTTTCAGGGTCATGTCATGGCTTCTGGCGATTTTTCCCTGTGCAACGACAGGTTTGGTTGGCCGGCCGAGCCTGCCAACCGTCGTCGCGTTGACGATACCTGGATTAGGTGACAGTCTCCGATGCAAGTGACTCATTCGTGATGTGCGAGGGAGAACCCATGGCGATCTCGACCAGAGAGCTGACCCCAGTCGTCGGGGCCGAGGTGTTGGACGTCGATCTGCGCAAGGTCTCGGCGCCAGCTCGGCAAGCCATCCACGCTTCTTTCGCAAAATACGGCGCGCTGCTGTTCCGCGATCAGAAGATCAGCGACGACGATCTGCTCGATTTCAGCCGCGGCCTCGGCGATCTCGACCCGCCGCCCAATCAGGAGCGCGGGCGCCTCTCGCCGCCCGGTTACCCCGACGTCTATGTCGTATCGAACGTGCTCGACACCGCCGGCGCGCCGATCGGCGCGCTCGGCTCTGGCGAGGCGGTCTGGCACACCGATATGAGCTATCTCGACGTTCCACCTTTCGCCTCGATGCTCTACGCGCTGGAGATTCCCGACACGGGCGGCAACACCTGGCTCTGCAGCATGGTGCAAGCGGCGCGCCACCTGCCGGATCATGTGCGAAAGGCGATCGCAGGCCGCCGCGTCAAGCATGACGGCACCTACAATTCAGGCGGCCTCCTGCGCCAGGGCGTGACGCCGACCGACGATCCGCACAAGGCGCCCGGCGCGTGGCATCCCTCGCTGTGCGTTCACCCCGAAACCGGCGAAGAGATGCTGTATCTGGGGCGGCGCCGGAATTCCTATGTCGAAGGCTATGACGCGGAGGCCTCCTCGAAGCTGCTGGACGAGCTCTGGGCCTACGCCACGCAGCCGAAATTCTGCTACGAGCATCGCTGGCAGGTCGGGGACCTCCTGCTGTGGGACAACCGCAGCACGATGCATCGCCGCGATCCCTTCGACAACACCATGCGGCGAGTGATGCATCGGACCCAGATCAAGGGCAAATCGGCGCCGGTTCCCGCGCTGCATGCGGCGGCGTAATCAGCCGGCATTCGAACGCCGATAAGGTTCGCCAGCATGAAACGATCGGCCGCGATGCTTGCCCGGTGCGCTCTTGTGATCGCTGCATCCGGATTGTGCTGGCACGCCGCCTCCGCCTCCGCGAAGGACCTGACGCCGTCGCAGGCGGCGCTCTACACCTCGGTGTCGATCTTCCCCCCGTCGGCGACGTCAATGACCGTGTGTTACGGCTTCGTCTGCCGGCGCCGCCACGAGTTGGACTTCAACGCAGCCGATCGCAAAGCGCTCGGGACGATCCTGGCAAGCGGACGAGGCTCGGCCGCCGCCGAGCGGAGCGCCGTCCAGAAGGCTGTGATCTGGTTCGACCGCCGCATCGGGCCGATCATCGGCACGGACAAGCGGGTCGCGAACGCCGACATCCGGACGCTCGACGCCGCGCATAATTTCGATTGCTGGGACACCACTCGCAACATGACGAGCCTCTTGCTGGTTCTGCAGGAGTGGGGCCTTTTCAAATATCATTCCGTGGGGGACCCTCACTACCGTGGCGATCCGCTGATCCTGCAATTGCCGCACAATACGGCCGTCCTGGTCGATCGCACGACCAAGACCGAATGGGTTGTCGACCTGTGGACGCGCGGCTATGGCAAGCCGCCGGATGTCAAGCCACTCTCGGAGTGGGTCAAGGAAGATTAGACGCTAGTCCCCGGCCAGCGTGCAACGCCGCGATCGCTTCGAGAAGCGCCCTCGCGTCACGGCACCGCGCTCGTGACCTCCTGGGCAGACCGCGCCCGGTGGTCGATCGTTGCGATCGCCGGTGAACCGCCCTCGAACCGATGCTGATAGACCAGCAGATTCTCCATCACACGCTGGACATAGTTGCGCGTCTCGGCAAACGGGATGCGCTCGGCCCAATCGACGGCATCGACGTTGGGATCGCGCGGATCGCCATAGGCCTTGATCCAGTCACGCACGCGGCCACGGCCGGCGTTGTAACCGGCGAACGTCATGATGTAGTTGCCCTTGTATTCGCTGAGCAGCGCGCCGATCTCGGCCGCTCCCATCTGCGTGTTGTAGACGGGATCGGAGACCATCCTGTCCCAATCATACTCGACATGGAATCGTTTTGCGGTATCGCGACCGGCCTCCGGCGTCACCTGCATCAGACCGACGGCGTTGGCGCTTGAGCGATCGCGCTGATTGAACGCACTCTCGGTGCGGGCGACCGAATAGATGATGCTGCGGTCGACGGCCGGACCGATCGGATTGTGCTCCGGGATGCCGATGGTCGGAAAGGCGTAGGCGGCGAGCGGAAGACCCCGTCCCAGCGCCGCCTTGCCGAGTTCCAGCATGGCGCGCGCATCATTGTTACGGCCGGTGACGTCGGCGACGGCTGCAAGCGTCGGAACATCGCTGCTCTCGTCGGCAAGATCCGCCGCAAACAGGACCGCGGCATCGCGTTCACCGATCTCGTAAAGCATCTGCTCCGCGCGCACGATCTCTTTCGCGACACCGCTCGGCGCATCGCCGTGCGGCGGCGTGCGCAACTCGACGTCGTCGAGGCCAAGCCTGGCGCGCGCCAACTGCCCATAATAGGCCGTCGAGTGGCCGGCCGCAGCCTCGTATTCGGCGCGCATCGCATCCTTGTCGCCGAGCGCTTCGTTGGCGCGGCCGCGCCAATAGGCTGCCCGCGCCAGCGTGATCGGGTTGCTGCATCCCTCGTCGATATGCGCGAAATGAGAAAGCGCGGTATTCGCATCATTGAGATAGCGGAGGGCAATCCAGCCCGGCATGAAATGCGAGTCAGCCCGGTAAGCCTCGCTTGCCGGTGGCGCGGCATTGCGCACCACCTCATAGGCGCTCTGAACGTCGCCCTGGTCGAGCAGTTTTCGCGACAGGCTGCGGCGAACGCGCCACCACTCGTCGGTATCCTGCAGCGCCATGGTCTGTTTCGGCGCGGCCAGGATCAAGCGGGCGGCCTCGGCGATCTTGTCCTTCTTCATCAGCCATTGCGCGCGGCACAGCACATAACCGAGGTCCCCGCGAGCGGCGGTCGCAACCGAATCGAGGTCATCGGAGGCGTGATCGTCGTTGCCCCTGACCGCGCTGCAGGCCTTGACGATCGACACAGCATCGTCGTCGAGGTGATGGGCGGCGCGCATCGCCGGCGCAAAATCCCTGGCGCCGATGCGCTTGTCCATGCGCGCCTGATAATCGGCCCGACCGAGGAGATCATGGAAGGCATCGATCGCGTCGGATTCGGTACGCTCCGACAGCTCTTCCGATCGAAACACCGTTCGGACCAGGCGCGTAGCGCCGTCGCGATCGCCCTCGCCAAGCAGCACGCGCGCCAGCGCGAGACGGCCTTTCGCGGTCACCGGGGAATCCGACGTGAAAGCGTGCACGGTGGCCGCGCCGATCTTGTCGTCCCACAACAGCGCTTCGGCGCGCCGGCGCAGGAGCGCTACGCCCGGCCAGTCCGAATTATCGGCGATGAACGCCGCATAGCGGCCGAATGGGGCTTGCGAATCCGGATGGCGCAGCAGGAACCATTCCACGAGCCTGCGGCCGGCCGGATCGGTGATGGTCTTCTCGGCGTCGATGGCATCGCTGGTCTTGCCTTGACGCGCCATGCCGATCGCGTCCTTCACGATAGCGAGGTCGCCGGTAAGCTCTGGCGCGGCTTTGTCGGCGGCCTTGTTATCGGCATCCGCCTTCTTGTGGCGTTTCTCCGCGGCATGCTCGGCCTGTTTGGATTTCCTACCCTTGTGATTCGCTTCCTTGTGCGGCGTGGACTTGGGCTCATGCGACTTGGGCTCTTGCGACTTGGACTCACGCGACGCAGCGCTGGCCGCCTCGGATTTCTTGCCTTGTGGCGCATGCTTGCCGGCGCCTGCGACCGCGTAACTCGATGTCCCGGCAAGCGCCGCAAGGACGATCAGACAGGGCAAAGGTCCGAACACCTGGCTCATCGCGAGGTCCCCCCTGAGCCGATTGGCACGAACCGCAAGACCAGGCGATCCGTCCGATTAGCGCTGAGCGCAAGGTATCACAGCGTCGATTCCCAACTGTCGCGCCGTTGCAACATGAAGCCCCAAAATCATGGCGCAAAAGCGGAACAAAGGTTCCATTTTAGAGGAATGCCGATCTCATAAAGCCACAGTGTTGGTGGTCTTCGATCAGCGCGATCCATCGTGCCGGTCCAACTCGCGCAAATAGGTGAGCCCGTGGACGGTCAGGCGGTTGGTGTCCCGCACCCCCCGCTCGGCAAGCCGCTTGATGTGGCGCGCAAGATCGCGCCGCGTCCGCACATCCAGATCGTGCCTGGCGACGCGACGATAGATCTTGATCGCGCGAGCGATCGGCTTGGCGATGGTCTCGACAGACGTCATCCACGCCAACGCTCGCATGCGGCCGTCGTTCCCTGCCCGCCTCGCGGCGCCCCGCGATGGCCTGGCCGTGCAGCTCGGCCAGCGACTTAGCCTTGAGGAACGTTAAGGGAATCAATCATGGCGAGGTCGCGCCAAGGGCGCTGGCTCAATCGCGGCGGGGGTCGCGGAAGGCAAAATCGAATTCTGAGCGGCTCTCAAGGCTGCGAGAGGCTTAGGAACCACCAGAGCCTGGGCGGCTTGGGGTGCATCGGGTCGATGGGGCCGACGCATGCGGGCGCGAGCGCTTTGATGCTGCGCCACGCCTCGCCCCCGCGGCTTTCGCCCGCCGCCGACCGGAGCAGTGATACGCGGCTGGCGCGGCCCGACGCGAGAAGCCCACGAGTTCGCCATGCAACAGGAAGCCGGCCTTCGCAATTTTACCATCAATTTCGGGCCCCAGCATCCCTCCGCCCACGGCGTGCTTCGCCTGGTGCTGGAACTCGACGGGGAGGTCGTGCGGCGCGTCGATCCTCACATCGGTCTGCTTCATCGCGGAACCGAAAAGCTGATCGAGCACAAGACCTACCAGCAAGCGATCGGCTATTTCGACCGGCTCGACTATGTCGCCCCGATGAACCAGGAGCACGCGTTTTGCCTCGCAGCGGAAAGACTGATCGGGATCGAAGTGCCGCGGCGCGGCCAATTGATCCGCGTGCTGTTCTGCGAAATCGGGCGCCTGCTCTCGCATCTCCTCAACGTCACGACCCAGGCCATGGACGTCGGCGCGCTGACCCCGCCGCTGTGGGGATTCGAAGAGCGCGAGAAGCTCATGGTTTTCTACGAGCGCGCCTCGGGCGCGCGCATGCACGCAAACTACTTCCGTGTCGGCGGCGTGCACCAGGACCTTCCGCCGAAGCTGATCGACGACATCGAGGCGTTTTGCGATCCGTTCCTGCGCGTGGTCGACGACCTCGATCGGCTGCTGACCGATTTGCGAATCTTCAAGCAGCGCAATGTCGAGATCGGAAAAGTGACGCTGAAGGAAGCCTGGGCATGGGGCTTTTCCGGTGTCATGGTGCGCAGTGCGGGTGCGGCCTGGGATCTGCGCAAGGCGCAGCCCTACGAGTGCTACCCGGAGATGGATTTCGACATTCCGATCGGCAAGAACGGCGACTGCTACGACCGCTACCTGATCCGCATGGAAGAGATGCGCCAGTCGGTGCGCATCATGAAGCAGTGCATCGCGAAACTGCGCGCGCCTGACGGGCAAGGTCCGGTCGTGGTGCAGGACAACAAGATTGCTCCGCCCCGCCGCGGCGAAATGAAGCGCTCGATGGAAGCCTTGATCCATCACTTCAAGCTCTACACCGAAGGCTTTCACGTCCCTGCCGGCGAGGTCTATGCGGCGGTGGAAGCGCCCAAGGGGGAATTCGGCGTGTACCTGGTCTCCAACGGCACGAACCAGCCCTATCGCTGCAAAATCCGCGCGCCCTCGTTCGCGCATCTGCAGGCGATGGATCTGCTCAGCCGCGGCCATTTGCTGGCCGACGTCGCGGCGATCATCGGCTCGCTGGATATCGTGTTCGGGGAGATCGATCGATAGCGTCGGAGAGCATGCGCAAAGCGATGGAGGCGGAAAAATGGCTTTTCGAAATTCGTCTTTCGGCTACGCTCGCGCGTCGACCGCCGGCGTTATCGCTTTTGCGATGCTCGTGGGCGCGGGCCTCGCGCATGCGCAAAGCCTCGACACCGATTTTGCCGGACCCCCCGCGGCTCGACCGCATCGGATAGCCGATACGGGGCACAATGGCGCGCCGAACAGCTTCGCCGATCTCGCGGCAAAGGTCCAACCGGCGGTGATCGGCGTCACCTCCACGTCGGCCGCAACGGGGATGGCGCTGCCCGAAAAGCCGCCCGGGCTCGGCATGCCCGATCAGAGTGCTCCCGACCAGGACACCCCGGGGCCGGATGGCTCCGATAAAAGCAGGGCGGCGCCCGTCGAGGCGATCGCGATCGGATCGGGTTTCTTCATATCGGCCGACGGCTATGCCGTGACCAATAGCCATGTCGTGGAGGACAGCAACAAGAAGACGGTCGAGGTCCGGACCAGCGACAACAAGACCTATCCGGCCCGCCTCGTCGGAAGCGATCCGGTGAGCGACCTTGCCTTGATCAAGGTCGACGGGCGCACCGACTTCGCTTACGTGAAGCTCGCCGAGCAGCCGCCGCGCGTTGGCGACTGGATCCTAGCCGTCGGCAGTCCGTTCGGATTGGGTGGCACGGTGACGGCGGGTATCGTTTCGGCGCGCGACCGCGAAATCCCGAGCGGCCCGACCGAAGGCTTCATCCAGATCGATGCACCGATCAACCGCGGCGATTCCGGCGGACCGAGCTTCAACACCAACGGCGACGTTGTCGGCGTGAACAGCATGATCTTTTCGCCCTCCGGCGGCTCTTCGGGCGTTGCCTTCGCGATTCCCGCGGACACCGTCAAGACGGTGATCCCGCAACTGAAAGAAAAAGGCGCCGTGACGCGCGGATCGATCGGCGCCAGAGTGCAATCCGTCACTCCCGAGATTGCCAGTGGCCTCGGCCTGAACAACATCCATGGCGCGATCGTCGCAAGCGTTCAGGAAAACGGCCCCGCGGCAAAAGCGGGAATCAAGGGTGGCGATGTGATCACGAAGGTTAGCGGCGAGCCCATCAAGAGTGCCAACGAGCTGGTCAAGAAGATTCATGCGATGGCGCCCGGCTCCTCGGTCCAGCTCGCGATGGTGCGGGAAGGAAAAGAGAACTCGTTGAGCGTGACACTGGAGAAACTTCCCGATCGGCCGAGGCCGTCGCCGGCCAATCCGAGATGATCGGGGCGGGTAGCGGGAACCTTCCGGCGCCAGATTCGTTCGATCAGCGGAAGCGATACTGCGAATCATGGGATCGCCCGTGATCCCGCTTGGCGAGCCAGCGAGGCTCGCGCCATCTCGTCGGATCAAAATCCTGCCATCGATGCGCTTATCGAGCAGATCATCTTGCGGATAGCCGGGACGACCTTCTATATCGCCGTCACAGGGCGTTCGATCATATGCTGTGGTGGAATCATTTTTTCGTACCGCAACGGAGCTCTTCAACGAACGCGCCGCGCGCTAGGACCGGTTTGGCCATCTCCGGCATTTGCCGAACCATGGCCGAGCCGCTTTCAATGGCGCTTTGGTGGTGGGAAGGGGAGCGGATCGCGGCGCAGCAAGCAATGTCGAACAAGAAAGCCGAGCCGAGAGGTCAGAGGGTCACATGAAAAAAGCGCATTTGCGCGCCGCGGCAATCGCGTGCGCGCTAACGACAACCGCAGTGGTTTGCGTCGGACTGGCTTCCAAAGTCACTGCAGGCCTGCCGAACATCGACGTCGGGCTCCTCGCCGGTGTGATGCAGCTCGTGCAGCAGGACTATGTGCATCCGATCGATTCAAGCGAGCTCACCAACGACGCCCTGAAGGGAATGCTGTCCCGTCTCGACCCGCACTCCGCCTACATGACCGAGCAGGAATTCCGCGAGTCCACCGAGGACATGCGCGGAAAATTCGGCGGCGTCGGCCTGAAGATCTCTGAACACAACGGCGTGCCGACGGTCATTTCTCCCATCGATGACACTCCGGCGGCCCACGCCGACATGCAGCCGGGAGACGCGATTGTCTCGATCGACGGCGAAAGCACGCAAGGCGCCGATTTGATGCAGGTCGTATCGAGGATACGCGGAGCGCCTGGAACGACCGTGAAATTGACGATCATGCGCGGCGACAAGCCGCCGATCGAAGTCCCCCTGACGCGGCAAATCATCGAGGTCCATAGCGTCAAGTCAAAGCTTGAGCCGGACGACATCGGTTACGTGAGAATCAGCCAGTTCGGCCGGGAGACGCCAATCGAGCTTCGGCAGGCGCTCTCGACGCTGCAGAAGGACGCCGGCGGCAAGCTGGCGGGCCTCGTTCTCGATCTGAGGAATGATCCGGGCGGCCTCCTCACATCCGCCGTCGACATCTCTAGCGATTTCGTGAACGGCGGCACCATCGTGTCCATCCACGGGCGCATCAGCAGTGACGATCGTACGTTCGCGGCACCCGCAACGGGCGCCTTGCTGCCGGATGTGCCCATGGTGGTTCTCATCAACGGTGCCTCGGCGTCGGCCTCCGAGATCGTCGCGGCCGCATTGCAGGACCGCCACCGCGCCACCGTGATGGGGACCCAGAGCTTCGGCAAGGGATCGGTTCAGACCGTCATACCGATCAAGGACCACGGCGCCCTGCGGCTGACGACGGCGCTCTACTACACGCCGTCCGGCCGATCCATTCAGGACCAGGGCGTCACACCCGATGTCGTCATTGAGGCGCCCAAGGACGAGCAGATCGCAAATTCCATGGTCTGGCGCGAAGCCCAGCTTCATGGCGCGTTCGCCAATCCGGGGCCGCTCGCAAAGTCCCAGGGACAAGCGAACGCCAAGCGCGCATCCGACCAGCCGGCATCCCCGCCCATCAAGGAGCTGTTGATCGGAACCGATCATGATGTCCAACTCGCCGCTGCGCTGAGCCGGCTCAAGGGAGCGAACAAGCCAAACTCTGCAGACGTCGACAAGAGTACCTTGTGACGGTGGCATGCCGCCCATGACCAGCAAGGCGTCCGCCACCAGGACATCGGCTGCGGAAGAACTGTCCGCACTGGTGCAAAGCAACTCGCGCGCCCTCGCAGGTTGGGCATGCCTGATCGTCGCCTCCCTGGTTGCCTTCTGGCTTACCCAAGGGACGCCATACCATCAGCTCGTAGTGGGAATCCTGATGTCGTCGTCGACGCTGTTCATCCTGATGGCAGTGTTCGAATGTCTTTGGCGGCTGTCCGTCGACCCCATCTCCACTGACGACAAGGCGGACGGAGGCGACTCGGGTGCGTGAAGTCGGCGCGCCGACATTCATGCCCTCATCATCGCGCCCTGGCTTTTTGTGCACGCATGATCTCCGCGCAAACCCTTCGCGTTTGTCGCAAGCGAAAGCCGCCTCACATGGCGCAAAAGACGGCGTGGTTCCGACGCGAGACAGTTCCTCATCGAAGTGGATCGGAGTATGCGAGCTGAGAATTTCCGAAAGACTACGGGAGCGCAGCCGCGCTGCTGCATCCAAGCCGAACCTTCGTGGAATTGCGCGTAAAGAAGAAGCGGCGCCCGGGCAAAGCCCAACACGCGCGACAGGTCGAGGCGGCGACTCGGATTGAATGCCAGAGGTCGAAGAGGACGGCAGTTTGACCGTCAGCCGAGGACTTCTGGTCCAACCCTGCTGCGTCAAGCCAAACTACGTCGAGAAATAGAGGGTGGACCTGCGTTCAAATTGCGTGCAAAACGCATCCCGGAGGGGGTCCACTGGTGGCGATAAGCCATTGAAATGGCTGGTCGGAGTGGCAGGATTCGAACCTGCGACCCCTGCGTCCCGAACGCAGTGCTCTACCGGGCTGAGCCACACTCCGACTGAGACCGCGGCTTATAGCCTTGGGTTTCGCGCACCGCAAGAAGCGGGTGCAAGGAGTTTTTGAGCCCGTGACCGTGGCCACAATTACCCGGATTTTGCCCGCCGGCGAGACCGCCGTGACGGAGGCCGCGCACGCGCTTGCCGCGGGCGGCCTCGTCGCGTTCCCGACCGAGACGGTCTATGGGCTGGGCGCCGATGCGACCAACGCTCGCGCGGTCGCGCTGATCTACCAGGCCAAAGGCCGGCCCGCCTTCAACCCACTTATCTCCCACGTCGCCGACCTCGACGCGGCGCAGAGAATCGGCCGTTTCGACGACACCGCTCTCAAGCTCGCTCATGCGTTCTGGCCGGGCCCGCTGACGCTGGTGCTGCCGAAAACGCGCGACTGTGCCGTGGCGGAGCTCGCGACTGCGGGGCTCGACACCATCGCGATCCGCATCCCCTCGCATCCGCTCGCGCGCGCGATCCTGTCCGCGTTCGGCAAGCCCGTGGTCGCGCCGTCAGCCAATCTCTCCGGCCATGTGTCGCCGACCACGGCCGCGCATGTGAGGAGCGACCTCGACGGCCGCATCGATCTCATCGTCGACGGCGGACCGGTCGACGTCGGCGTCGAATCCACCATTGTCGGCTGCTTCGAGGCGCCGATGCTGCTTCGTCCCGGCGGCCTGCCGCGGGAGGAGATCGAGCGCGTGCTCGGCGGCGCGCTCGCGCTGGCGCCGGCGGATGCCGAGAGCGAATCCAGCCAGCCGCTCGCGCCGGGCATGCTGAGCTCGCATTATGCGCCGCGCACGCGCGTGCGGCTCGATGCCACAAGCGTCGCGCCTGCCGAAGCGCTGCTCGCCTTCGGCCCCGAGATCGCAAGCGCACAAGACTCTGTCGCCGTCATGAATCTGTCGCCGCAGGGCGACCTCAATGAAGCCGCCGCCAATCTTTTCGGCTATCTTCGCGCGCTCGACGCCAGGCGCGCGCGGACCATCGCGGTGATGCCGATTCCGAGCCACGGGCTCGGCGAAGCTATCAACGACCGGCTGCGCCGCGCAGCCGTCGGGCGGGAATGACCGGGAAAGAGAAATGAACATCGCGCAATCCAAGGCATCGCAGCCCTCGCTCTCCGCCGAGCTGATCGCAAAGTTCCGCAAGATCGTCGGCGACAAATATGCGGTGACGGACGCCGCCGATATCGCCCCCTACACCACCGAGGAGCGCGATCTCTTCCACGGCCATTCGCCGCTGGTGCTGCGCCCTGGCTCGACCGCGGAAGTCTCCGATATCTGCAGGTTGGCGAGCGAGCACAAAATCGCGCTGGTGCCGCAGGGCGGCAACACCGGACTTGTCGGCGGTCAGACGCCGCACAATGGCGAGGTCGTGGTCTCGCTGAGACGGATGGACAGGATCCGCGACGTCGACACCGCCTCCAACACCATGACCTGCGAGGCCGGCGTGATTCTGCAGGTGGCGCAGCAACGCGCCGCCGAGGTCGATCGCCTGTTTCCGCTGTCGCTTGGTGCCGAAGGAAGCTGCACCATCGGCGGCAATCTCTCGACCAACGCCGGCGGCACCACCGCGCTCGCCTATGGCGTCGCGCGCGAGATGGCGATCGGGCTCGAGGTCGTGCTCGCCGACGGGCGCGTCTTGAACCTCCTCTCGAAGCTGAAAAAGGACAACACCGGCTACGACCTGCGCAACCTCTTCATCGGCGCGGAAGGCACGCTCGGGATCGTTACCGCGGCGACACTGAAACTGTTTCCGAAGCCGCGCGCGATCGAGACCGCCTATGTCGGGCTGAAGTCGCCGGCGGACGCCTTGAGGCTGCTATCGCTGTCGCAGAGCGAGGCCGCCGGGACGCTGACAAGCTTCGAGCTCTTGTCCGGGCTCGCCGTCGATTTTTCGGTTCGCCACGGCATCGACGTGCGCGATCCGCTTGCGCAGAAGCACCCCTGGTATGTACTGATGGAGCTGTCCTCGCCGCGCGACGACGCCCGTGCCACGCTGGAAGCGATTCTGGCCAAGGCGCTGGAGGACGGCATCGTCGATGACGCCGTGCTATCAGCGAATTTGAGCCAGCGCCAGGCGTTCTGGAAGCTGCGCGACGAGATGTCGGCGGCGCAGAAGCCGGAGGGCGGATCGATCAAGCACGACATCTCCGTTCCGGTCGTGGCAGTGCCTCAGTTCATGGCGGAGGCAGATAGCGCCGTCGTCAAGCTGATCCCGGGCTCGCGACCGGTGCCGTTCGGCCATCTCGGCGACGGCAACATCCATTACAATGTCAGCCAACCGATCGGCGGCAACACTGCCGACTTCATGAACCGCTGGCACGAGGTCAACAAGGTCGTGTTCGATATCGTGCTCAAGCTCGGCGGCTCGATCTCGGCCGAGCATGGCATCGGCGTGCTCAAGCGCGACGAGCTGCCCGATGTGAAGGACAGGACCGCCATCGAGCTGATGCGCGCCCTCAAGGCGATGCTCGATCCGCACGGCATCATGAATCCGGGCAAGGTGTTGTGAGTACGCCGGCAACCGGTCCCCGATTGACCGTCACGTCGATCGAAGACCGTGACATTCCCGAGGTCATCCGCCTCTGGAAGCGCACGGGCCTCGTCCGCGAGTGGAACGACCCGTCCGGCGATATCGCGCTGGCACGGCAGGAGCGCAACGCGACGATCCTGCTCGGCCGTCACGACGACGCGCTGGTCGCTTCCCTGCTGGTCGGCCATGACGGTCATCGCGGCTGGGTCTACTACGTCAGCGTCGATCCCGACCATCGTTTCAAGAGCTATGGCCGCGACATCATGAGCGCCGCGGAGGACTGGCTCCGCGCCCGCGGCATCAAGAAGCTTCAGCTCATGGTCCGCGGCGATAACCCCAAGGTCCATGCGTTCTATCAGTCGCTCGGCTATTACGACCAGCAACGCGTGACCTTCGCCAAATGGCTCGACGGCCGCGAGCCGACGCCGTAACTCGTTGGAAAGCAGCGCATGAGCATTTCCGACCGCATCCGCGTCAAAGACGTTCGCGTGCTGTCCGACAACTACGCGACGGTCAAGAACACGACCTTCGAGTGGCGGCGTGCGGACGGTCGATGGCAGACGCAGCAGCGCGAGACTTTCGACCGCGGCAATGCCGCCACCATCCTGCCCTACAATCTCGCCCGGCGAACTGTCGTTCTGGCGAAACAGTTCCGCTATCCGGCCTATGTGAACGGCTACGACGAGCTCATGATTGAGGCCGCGGCCGGCCTGCTGGACGATGAGTCGCCCGAAGTACGGATCCGCCTCGAGGCAGAAGAGGAGATCGGCTACCGCCTGCACGACGTGAAGAAGGTCTTCGAGGCCTTCATGAGCCCCGGTGCGGTGACCGAGAAGCTGCACTTCTTCATCGCGGAGTACGAGCCGGAGATGAAGATCGGCGACGGCGGCGGCCTCGCCCATGAAGGCGAGGACATCGAGGTGCTGGAGCTGTCGATCGACGAGGCGCTCGCCATGATCGCCGATGGCCGCATCATCGACGCCAAGACCATCATGCTGCTGCAGCACGCCGCGCTGAATATTTTCGGATGAAAGATCGCGGCACATTCGTAGTGTGGGCAAAGCCAACGGGTCGCGCGAACGCGCGCCCGATGACAGGCTCCGCGTGCCCACCACCTTCAGCGCTGTGAATTTGGCGGGCACGGCGCGTTCGCGCCTTTGGCCACCGGACAAATTTTCGCGGGGATGACGGCGGAGCTAAAACAGACTCCCCTGCCCGTCGTCGACCGGCGGCGGCGCCGCCTTGCGCGGTGCAACCTTCTTCGCGGGCTTTGGCGCCGCCTCCGCGGCGCGCTGCTCGTCGGTGATCGGCAACAAAAGCTGCGCGTCGTCATTGTCGGCGTGGTTGACCCGCGTCGATACCTCATGCCAGCTGAACTCGCCTTCACGCGGCCCCTTCAGCATCGCCATCACCGGCGCGGGATCATCTTCGCTGCAATCGAGCCAGCGCGCGAAATCGGCAGGCGCCAGCGTCACCGGCACGCGGTCATGCAGCGCTGCGAGATCCGCGCTTGCCGGAGCCGTGACGATCGCGACCGTCTCGAGTTCCTCACCATTCGGACCCATCCAGTTCTCGGCGAGCGCAGCGAGGCCGAACAGGCTGCCGTCGCGGCGATGGATGAAGTAGGGCCGCTTGCGGCCGCCCGCAGCCTGCCACTCGTAATAGCCATCGGCCGGAACGAGGCAGCGCCGGCGCCGGATCGCGTTCTTGAAGGCTGGCTTTTTGGTGATGCCTTCCGAGCGCGCATTGATCATGAGCGCGATCTTGCGGGGGTCCTTGACCCAGGACGGCACAAGCCCCCAGCGCATCAGCCGGAAACGCCGCACACCATTGTCGACGATCACAACAGCTATAGGTTGTGTCGGCGCGATGTTATGCCTGGGCGGGAAATTCGGCTGCTCGACATAGCCAAAGACCTGTCGAATCGCCGCCGGAGGCGAGGTAATGACGAAGCGTCCGCACATTCTGAGGCCTAAATGGTGATCCGTTCAGCACCTTTTAACCCCAAACCGGAAGACTGCCACCGATGAGCGCCACGGCCCAACAATCCGCGCGAAAGAATTGCACGACACCACAGTCAACGGGTCTTGATCCAGAGGCGCGCGCGGCTCAGCTCAAGGCCGCCAATATCAATCCGCAGACCGGGCTAGCCACCGACTACCTCAACCATTTCAACGAAGCCATCATGCTGCTCGAGATGATTCCGGACATGCCGGAATGTACGGAGGACTTCCTGCAATGGACTCCCCTCTCCTACGCCGAGCACTTCACCGCCTCCAATTTCAAGGCGCGTGATCTCGCGATCTCGGCCTACGTGTCGGCCGATCCCGACATCCGCGCCGAATTCGATCAGATGACGGACACGATGACCTTGATCCTGAAGGAGGTCTCTTCCGCCATGCGCGAAGCCGTCCAGGACACGACCAGGGCCAAGCTCGCCGAAGAGGCGATCGGGTGGCTGAAGCCTCTGGTGGCCGCGGCCGGCGGCGTCATCAATGGCGGTTACGGCGCCGACGTCGAGACCATCCTGGCGGCCTGATCGCCGGAGTCCACGATATGCCGCCCGATCCCGCTTTAAGGCCCCAGCTCGCAGTCAGCGCCGCGATCTTCCGCGACGGCGAGGTGCTGCTGGTGCGCCGCGCCCGCTCTCCGGGCAAAGGCTTTTATTCGCTGCCCGGTGGACGGGTCGAGTTCGGCGAAAGCCTGCATGAGGCGCTCAAGCGCGAGGTCCTTGAGGAAACCGGGCTGAAAATCGACGTTGTCGGGCTTGCCGGCTGGCGCGAGGTGCTGCCTGTCAATTCCGGCGGCGGGCACTATGTCATCATGTCATTCGCGGCGCGCTGGGCTTCTGAGGACCCCGTGCTGAACGACGAGCATGATGATTTCAAATGGCTCACGCCGGGTGATTTCGGCGATCTCAAGCTGACCGGGGGGCTTTTGGAAGTCGTGGAGGCCGCCCGTCAACTGCTCCAGGGTTAACCTTCGCGCCTTGCTTCCAGCGCATTTTAGAGGCTATCACCCGGGCATTCCCGGACCCCTTTCATGCCCAAGCGTCTCCTTGCCATCCTCCTTGTTTCGGCCTGCCTTTGCGGGCCGGCGCGCGCGCAGGATGCCCCTGCCCCGTTCGACGGCGACCTGCAGCGACTGGCCGAGATTCTCGGCGCGCTGCACTATCTCAGGGGCATTTGCGGCAGCAACGAAGGCGGCAAATGGCGCAACGAGATGCAGGCGCTGATTGACGCCGAAACGCCGTCCGGCGACCGCCGCGCCCGCATGATCGCGGGCTTCAACCGCGGCTATAACGGCTTCCAGCAGACCTACCGGACCTGCACGCCGGCCGCGATGGTCGCGATCCGCCGCTATATCGACGAAGGCACGAAAATCTCGCGCGACCTGACGGCACGCTATGCCAACTGAGGCTACGCTGTTCTTCGATCTCGACCTCGCCGTGCGGTCATGGACCTGTCCCGACAAATATCGCGAGTGCCGTTAACCCTTCTTAAAGAAGTGGTCTAGGCGTGAGGAGCGGGCGTGCTACACCAGTTTCGACGCGCACCGCAACGGCAAGCGCGAAAACGTCGTCTGTTGATTTTCATGCGTCCGTTCAATTTCGCCTTCGCCCGCGACCCCATGCTCGACAAGGAGCAGAAGCAGGCCGCGCTCAGTTATCTCAATGAGGCCTGGGCGGAAGCGCGCCATGACGGCGTCGACGGCGACTGCCTCGCGCAGGCGAGCCTGTTCGCGGCACTCGCCGAGTTGGTCGGCACCTACGGCGAGGATGCAGTGGCGAAATTCGTCGAGGGTATCCCCTCGCGCGTCCGCAACGGCGAATTCTCGATCTCGCTGGCGAAGCAATAAGCTCCAACGCTTCGCAGCCGGTGTCGGATTTCGGAACGGCGCCAGGCGCTTGTGTCACTAGTTGGCAGTGCCATTTCAGGGGAACCAGAGCCGTGCGGGCCTTGTTCCCGGCGCGCTGGCGACTTAACTTGTCGCGTGACATCCCCTTGTTACGGCTCAGCAAGAACTTCAAGAGAAACCTCGAAATGAAGGCAGCGTTTCTTCCCGACCGCGGCGTGGTCAAGGTTTCCGGCGAGGACGCGCGCAACTTTCTCAATGGCTTGATTACGACCGATGTGACCGAACTTGCGCCCGGACAGGGGCGGTTCGGCGCGCTGCTCACGCCGCAGGGCAAGGTCACCGTCGACTTTCTCGTGACGGAAGCGCCGGCAGGCCATGGCGGTAGCTTTCTGATCGACTGTCCGCGCGCACTGTCGCAGCCACTCGCCGACAAGCTCTTCTTCTACAAGCTGCGTGCCAAGGTCCAGGTGGAAAATCTCTCGGACAACCTCGGTGTGATCGCAGCCTGGGATGGCGAACTCGCCACGAAGCCCGATCTCGCTTTCGCAGACCCGCGCGACTCGGTGCTTGGCTGGCGCATTCTCGCGCCTTGGGAACTTGCGCAGAAAGTCGCCGACCTGATTGGCGCCGACCTCGTCGACAGCTCCGTCCATGAGGCGCATCGCATCGCCGCGGGCGTGCCGCGCGGCGGGCTCGATTTCATCTATGGCGATGCCTTCCCGCACGAGACCAATATGGACCGCCTGCATGGTGTCGACTTCGACAAGGGCTGTTACGTCGGCCAGGAAGTGGTTTCGCGGATGCAGCATCGTGGCACCGCGCGCACCCGCACGGTGCGCGTCACGCTGGACGGCGCGCCACCTGAAGCCGGGGTCCCCATTCTCGCCGGCGACAAGACGGTCGGCACCATGGGCTCGACATCGGGGCAATACGGCCTCGCGCTGATCCGCACGGACCGCGTGGCCGACGCGCTCGAAGCCGGTGCGAAGCTGACAGCCGGCGGGCTCGGCATCCGACTTGCCGATCCCGATTCGATCCGCGCCGAAGCCAGGCGGACCGTTGCATGAGCCGCTCCGCGCACCTGCATCCCGACGGCAAGATCCGCTGCCCCTGGCCGGGGGAAGATCCGTTCTATATCGCCTATCACGACACCGAATGGGGGGTGCCGGAATATGACGACCGCGCGCTCTATGAGAAGCTGATCCTCGACGGCTTCCAGGCCGGGCTCTCCTGGATCACCATCCTGCGCAAGCGCGACAATTTCCGCCGCGCCTTCGACGATTTCCAGCCGGAGAAGATCGCGCGCTACGGCGCGAAGAAGGTTCACGCGCTGATGAACGATGTCGGCATCGTGCGCAACCGTGCCAAGATCGAAGGCGCAATCGAAAGCGCGAAGTCGTATGTGAAGATCATGGAAGAAGGTCCGGGCTTCTCGAAGCTTTTGTGGGATTTCGTCGACGGCAAGCCGAAGGTGAACCGGTTCAAGACCACTGCGAGCGTGCCGGCCTCGACGCCGATCTCGATCAAGATTTCGAAGCAACTCTCTGCGCAGGGCTTCAAATTCGTCGGCCCCACCATCGTCTATGCCTTCATGCAAGCGACCGGCATGGTCAACGACCACCTCGTCACCTGCTTTTGCCACGGAGCCTGCGGCGCGAACCACCGCCCGCCGCGTCTCAAGGCCAAATGACGGCAACGAAACGAGCCGCCGCCGACACGCGCGTCTGGCAGCGGATGCTGTCGGGCCGGCGGCTCGATCTGATCGACCCCTCGCCGCTCGACATCGAGATTGTCGACATCGCCCATGGGCTCGCGCGCGTCGCACGCTGGAATGGCCAGACCAGCGGGGCTCACATCTTCTCGGTGGCCCAGCACACGCTGCTGGTGGAAGCCGTGATGCGCGCGCAGACGCCGCGGATCGACGAAAGGCTCCGCCTCGCAGCACTGCTGCATGACGCGCCGGAATATGTGATCGGCGACATGATCTCGCCGTTCAAGGCGGTGCTCGGCGGTGATTACAAAGTGGTCGAACAGCGCCTGCTTGCCGCGATCCACGTCCGCTTCGGGTTGCCGGCCGAGCTCAGCGCGAACGTCACGGCGCAGATCAAGAATGCCGACCGTGGCGCGGCCTATCTCGAAGCCACGCTGCTCGCGGGATTTTCGCAAAGCGAGGCCAGACGCCTGTTCGGCCGCGATCCCGGTCTTACCAACAGCGTCCGCGAGGACTACCTGACACCATGGAACGCGGCCAAGGCCGAGAAGCGATTCCTGTCGAGATTCAGATCGTTACAGGCTTGAACGGATGTCCTGAACCTGCTTTCACGGCGGCATTCCCAAGCCTATAGTCCCGCCTGAAAGGACCGACATGATTCACGTCTGCTCGCTCGCTGCACTGCCCGAAATTGTCCGGATGACCGGCGCCAGCCATGTGCTGACGGTGATGGGCAACGTCGATCAGGTGCTGAGACCGGCTTCCGTGCTGGCCGCCAACCATCTGAAGGTCTCGATGGACGACATCGTCGAGCCGATGGAAGGCTACACCACGCCATCGCAAACCCATGTCGAGCAGGTGCTCGACTTCGTGCGCGGCTGGGACCGCAAGGCACCGATGGTGATCCATTGCTTTGCCGGCGTCAGCCGTTCCACGGCGAGCGCCTTTGCCGCAGCATGCCTGCTCAACCCGCATCGCGACGAGATGGAGATCGCGAAAAAAATCCGCGCTGCCTCCCCGATCGCCTCGCCCAATCGGCTGATCGTAAGCCTCGCGGACAAGGCGCTTGGCCGCGATGGCCGCATGGTCCGTGCGCTCGAACAAATGGGCCCGGCTACCATGATGGTTGAAGGCAAGCCATTCCTCGTCGCGCTGGAATGATCCAATGATTGCCGCCAGATGAGCGACAAATCTCTGACGCCGATCGAGATTGGTCTTACGGCGGCAATCGTCGCGATCGAAGGCAATGAGCCATTGATCCTCACGGCCTCCGCTAGCTGCGGCGACAAGCTTACCGGTCTGCCGTTTGGCCCGTTCGATGCCGTGGCGCACCGGACCTTCGAGATCGGCCTGCGCGATTGGGTCGAAGCCCAGACAGGGCTGCAGCTTGGTTATGTCGAGCAGCTCTACACCTTCGGCGACCGCGGCCGGCACGCCCAGCCGGCCGACACCGACGTCCATGTCGCCTCCGTCGGCTATCTGGCGCTGACGCGCACGGTCGCCTCCAATGGCGCGCGCGTGCCGGGCGCAAATTTCGAGCGCTGGTATCGCTTCTTCCCCTGGGAAGACTGGCGGCCGGGCCCGCCCGAGATCATCCACCGCCACATCCTGCCCGCGCTGACCAAATGGGCCGCGCAGGGCGAGCCGCCGGAGATCACGCGCGCGCTGCCGCGCAAGGACCGGGTGCGGTTTTACTTCGGCACCGAGGGCGCGCAATGGGATGAGGAGCGCGTGCTCGACCGCTACGAGCTGCTCTACGAGGCGGGACTGGTCGAGGAAGCGCGCCGCGATGGCCGGCCGGCGGCCTTGCAACGCCCATCGCTGCCTCCGCTCGGCCTCTCCATGCGCTTCGATCACCGGCGGATTCTGGCAACGGCGATCGCGCGGCTGCGCGCCAAATTGAAATACCGCCCGGTGGTATTTGAGCTCTTGCCCGGCGAATTCACACTTACGGAATTACAGCGGACCGTTGAAGCGATCTCGGGCAGGCATCTGCACAAGCAGAATTTCCGCCGGCTCGTGGAAACGGGCGCGCTGGTTGAACCGACCGGCGTGATGTCGACACAAACCGGCGGGCGACCCGCCGCGCTGTTCCGCTTCCGCCGTGAAGTGCTGCAGGAGCGGCCCGCGCCCGGCTTGCGCGTTCGCGCTCGACACTAAAATGATTGACCTGGCGGGTCCAGAACCTCGGGCCTGGGGCTGGACTTGGGGCCTGGAGACTTCATGTTCGACTCGCCATTCGATTTCCTCACCCTGATTTTCGCAATCGCCGCCCTCGTCGTGGCACGCAACGCGTTCAGCCGCGTCGGCGAGCTGCGCGCCCGGCTCGACGCGATGCAGGACGCAGCGGCCGCGGCCGCACGAGCAACGCCGCCGCCCGTTCCTCCGGTCGCTGAGTCCGGGCAAGCCGCGCCCCTGGTCTTTGAAGCGGAGCCTCCCGAGATCCAGCCCGACGCACCTGCCGCAGAGGTAGCAGCGCCCGACGTCCTCGCGGCGGAAACCTCTGCGCCGCTACTCCCTCCACCGCCGTCGCCCGACCCCGGTTTCGAGGAGCGGCTCGGCACCCGCTGGGTGGTCTGGATCGGCGGCCTGGCGCTGGCGCTCGGCGGCTTCTTCCTGGTGCGCTATTCGATCGAGGCGGGGCTGATCGGTCCGCGCGTGCGCATTTTCTGCGGCGGCCTGTTTGCGCTGGCTCTGCTCGTAGCCGGCGAATGGACCCGGCGCAAGGAAAGCATTTCCGACATCGTGGCCCTTCCGATCGCCAACATTCCGGCGATCCTGACGGCAGCCGGCACCGCGGTCGCCTTCGCGACCGTCTACGCTGCATACGCGCTCTATGGCTTCCTCGCGCCCGCCAGCGCCTTCATCCTGCTCGCCCTGGTGGCGCTCGGCACGCTCGCGGCCGCCCTGCTGCATGGCCCCGCGCTCGCCGGCCTCGGGGTCGTCGGCGCCTTCGTGACACCGATACTGGTTTCCTCGCAGCAGCCGGACTATTGGGCGCTCTACATCTATCTCGTCATCATCACCGCGGCCTCGTTCGGACTTGCGCGCATCCGGCTGTGGCGCTGGCTTGCGGTCACGACCATCGTCTTTGCACTGCTCTGGCTCCTGCCCTGCATCGATTGCGGCCCGTCGATGGTCGCCTCGCAGGCGTTCCATGTCATCGCGGGTTACATCCTCGCCGCGGTGCTCGTGGTTTGCGGCTTCCTGTTCGGGCCCGACATCGAGAAAGGCGAGATCGAGCCGGTCTCGTCCGGCTCGCTAGCCGCCTACTTGCTCGGCGCCACGGCCATCGTACTCGCGAGCGGCCATTCCGACTCCGCGCTGATCGCTTTTGCGATTCTGGTGGCCGCCACCATTCTTATCGCCTGGCGCGCCCCGGCGGCAACCGGCGCGGTTGGCGCCGCCGCATTGTTCGTCTTCGTCGTGTTCGCCGAGTGGGCGGTGCGCGGCAATCCGGACATGCTGGTGGTGCCCGGCGGCGCGATACCCGGCATCGGCCCGAGCGCGACCGGCGAATCCGTCACGCTGCATCTGGTCGCGGCGGCGGTCTTCGCCGCAGGATTCGGCATCGCCGGATTCCTGGCGCAGGGCCGTTTCATGAACGCCATCATTCCCGTGGTGTGGTCGGCCGCCGCGACCTTCCTGCCGCTCGCACTGATGATCGCGCTTTACGCCCGCATCGCCCATCTCGATCGTTCGATCCCGTTCGCGATCCTGGCCGTGATCCTTGCGGCGTTATTCGGCGGCATGACCGAGACCCTCAGCCGGCGCGAGAGCCGGCCGGGACTGATGATCTCGACCGCGCTGGTTGCGACCGGCACGCTCGGCGCCCTGGCGCTGGCGCTGACCTTCGCGCTGGAAAAAGGCTGGCTCACGATCGCGCTCGCGCTGATGTCGATGGGCACCGCCTGGATCTCGATGCAGCGGCCAATCCCGTTCCTGCGCAGTCTGGCCGCGATCCTTGCCGGCATCGTGGTCTCAAGGATCGTCTACGAGCCGCGCATCGCCGGCGATGCCGTCGGCACCACGCCGATCTTCAACTGGCTCCTGTGGGGCTACGGCATCCCCGCCGCGTCGTTCTGGATCGGCGGTCACTTCCTGCGCCGCCGCGTCGATGACGCCCCGCTGCGCGCCGTCGAGGCCGCCGCCATCCTGTTCACGGTGCTGCTAGTGTTCCTGGAAATCCGCCATGCGATCTATGGCGGCGACATCTATCGCGCCGTACCCTCGCTGGCGGAGTTCGCGCTGGAGGTCTGCGCCGCGCTCGCGATGGCGATCGGGCTCGAGCGCCTGCGCCTTCGCAGCAATAGCATCGTGCATAATGCCGGCGCGGTGCTGCTGACCGTTGTGGCCGCGCTCATCGCCGTGTTCGGGCTGTTGCTGCTCGAAAACCCGGTGCTGACGACGGTCCAACTCGACGGCGGCTTCATCAATCTGCTCCTGCTCGCCTACGCGCTGCCGGCTGTGCTGATGCTGCTGTTGTCCTATGCGACTGCGGGCCGGCGCGGCGTAGCCTATGCAAACACGATTGCTGCCGGCGCGTTGATCTTTGCGCTCAGCTACTTGACGCTGGAGATCCGCCGGCTCTATCGCGGCCCGGTCATCAATCTCGGCACCATCAGCGGGGCCGAGCAATATACCTATTCGATCGCCTGGCTGACGTTCGGCGTGGTGTTGCTCGCCATCGGCATTCTCGTCAATTCGGAGCGCGCGCGGCTGGCATCCGCAGCCGTGATCGCGCTGACGATCGTGAAGGCGTTCCTGATCGACATGTCGACACTGACCGGAGTCTACCGCGCGCTGTCGTTCATCTGCCTCGGCCTCGTGCTGGTCGCGATCGGCTGGCTCTATCAGCGCATCCTGTTTCGGCGACGGCCGGCAATGCCGCCAGCCGTCCCGTCGCAACCGTCGTGATCAGGCGGCGCGCACGGATCCGAGCAGCCTGCCGACTCTCGGGCTTGAGGCGGCGCGGCCTCAATCCAGCGTCTCACCCACCAGGCGGATGCGGAAGACCGGTTTCCTGGTTTCGTCCAGGAGCTCCATGTGCCATTGCGCGTCCTGCTTGAGACAGCGTGCAATGCCCCCCAGCAAGTTGGCGCAGACCGACTTCATTTCGGTCCAGGCGGCATCGCGGTCGGCGAATTCGGAGGGATGATCGGAGACGCCGGAATAGCGTCCCTGGCTGATGCGGAAGAAGTAAAGCGGCATTCTTTGTGGCCCGTTCGTTGCGCCCACGCTTTTGCCGCAGGTTGGATCGCGGGTCGCTACCAACGCATGAAGAGATGCCACCGTAAGACTACGGCGACGCCGAGCGCTTCATAAGATTTTCAGGGATTTGGCAACCCGGCGTTCATTCGGTCGAGCGACGCAGTTCGGGCGCGCCCTCAGATTTGGCGGGCTCGGACTTGACGGGCTCGAGCTTGGAACTCTCGACGTGCGGGGTTTCCACGCGGGCGGTGACCTCGGCGTGCGTTCGGTCGATAGAGCCAGTATGTTCGATACGGTGCGAGCGCGGCCGCGCGATGGCGCGCGCCATCAACATCTGCGTTGCACCCTGATGATGGAAATCGCAATAGGCAAAGCCCATGCCGGAAACCGAGCCGCGGAAGCTCACCTCGGAAGTCTTGTCCAGATTGAAGCACGGCTCGAACGGAATCCCGCGCAGCGAAGCGCAAACCGACTGGCCGCGGATCTGCAGCGTGTTTCCGGGCAGGCGGATATGCCGGATCGGACCTGTGCCGGAGAATTGCACCGCGCCCGCCGCGCCCATGTCGTCGAGGATGCGGCCCGCGCCGCGGGTACCATCGAAGCAGATGAAAGTGAACACCTTGCCGGCGACGAACTTGCGCGCCTCGTCTGCGGTCATCATTCCCGCCATGGCCGGCACAATCATGGCTCCGGCCGCGACCGCCCCCAACACAATACGCGCAAGCATTTGCAAACTCCGACTTGACCCAAGCCGCGGGTGACCCTGTCCCCTTTACCCGCTGCTTACCATACTAACCGTGGCAACATTGGAGCAGCTTGGTTGGGAAAGTCTGAACACCATTAGACAATTTTTACCACGATTCGACCGCGGACCTCGCCGGCGAGGATCCTGGGAGCTGTCTCGATGACTTGGTGAAGCGAAATTTCATGAGTGATTTCAGCTAGTTTTGACCGATCCAGATCGCGGGCGAGGCGTTCCCAAGCAGCCTTTCGCGGCGCTATCGGGCACATCACGGAATCGATGCCGAGAAGGCACACCCCGCGCAAAATGAACGGCGCGACCGACGCTGGCAGGTCCATGCCGGCGGCCAGCCCGCAGGCGGCAATCGCTCCGCCGTACCTCGTCATCGACAACAGATTGGCGAGTGTGGTCGAGCCGACGCTGTCGATGCCGCCGGCCCAGCGCTCTTTCGCGAGCGGCTTAGGCGGGCCAGAGAGTTCGTTGCGGTCGATCACCTCGGCGGCGCCCAGGCTCTTCAGATAGGGCGCTTCGGACAGCCGCCCGGTCGAGGCGATGACGTGAAAGCCGAGTTTGCCGAGCACGGCGATGGCAACCGAGCCGACGCCGCCGGCGGCCCCTGTGACAACGATCGGGCCGCTCTTTGGCGACACCCCCTGCCTCTCGAGCGCCAGCACGGCAAGCATCGCCGTGAAGCCTGCGGTGCCGATCGCCATCGCTTCACGGGCAGACAGGCCATCGGGCAGCCGCACCAGCCAGTCGCCCTTGACGCGCGCCCTCTCGGCATAGGCGCCGAGGTGCGTCTCACCCAAGCCCCACCCGGTACAGACGACCTTGTCGCCGGCTTTCCATGCCGGATGCGAGGATTGCTCGACTGTGCCGGCGAAGTCGATACCGGCAATCATCGGGAAACGCCGCACCACCGGCGCCTTGCCGGCAATGGCAAGACCATCCTTGTAATTGAGCGTCGACCATTCGACGGCGACTGTGACGTCGCCCTCCATCAACTCGGCTTCGTCGAATTGCGCCAATGCGGCGGTGGTGCCCTTCTCCGCCTTGTCGATCCTGATGGCCTTGAACCTTCCCAAGGTAAGCTCCCTGAATTTTCACTTCAGGGGTTTTATCGCATCAGGCAGGCCGCGCAACGGCACGTTCGACCGGCGTATTCGCGGCGGTCGCCGGCAGCGTTGCGAGCGCGGGCGACAGCGGCACGATGAGGAGCATCAGCGCGGCAAATACGGTCAACGCCGATTGCCAGCCGAAATTGTCGATCAGCACCGCGCCGAAGGGCGCGAACAAGGATAGCCCAAACGATCCGGCCGCGGTGTCGGCGCCAAGCGGCGCCGCTCCAACGGTAACAGTTTCGAGAAAGTCGACAGCACAAGGTTGAAAGAACAGGCGGACAGTCCGAAGCCAACGAGCACACCCGCGTCGAAAGACCTCGTCCAAAAATCTCCTATCGCACCTGCAGCCATGCAAACTCCTCCGGGCAGACACGACGACTTGATAGCCGTCATGCCTAGCGGACCCTGCACAGGCGTGCTAAGTTCGATTTGCTCAGAGTGAGGATAATACCTTGAGCTGAGCGGAGCCGGCCCGAAGAGGCCGGATTTCTATCACTCTTAATATGCTCAGACTGAGCATATTATCCTACGGAGGCGCACCATGCCGATCACCGCAATCTACGGCCCCGACGATTTCGATAGACCCAGGCCTGCGCTCGCCCCTGTCCGCGGACATGCACGCCGCAGCAACGAGCGCACAACCGCCCTCCCGATGCCGTCGCTGGAATGGACGCCGGAAGTCGAGCGCGCCACCGCCCATCTCTACGAGCGGGTCAAGGGCGTGATCCCGCCGATCGAGTGGCCGCTGATGGCGCCCACGATCAAGGCGATCAACGAGCTGAAAGAGGCGCGCGACGCGGTCATCCTCGCGCACAATTATCAGACGCCGGAAATCTTCCACTGCGTCGCTGACATCAAGGGGGACTCGCTGCAGCTCGCGGTCGAAGCCACCAAAGTGAAGGCCTCCACCATCGTGCAGTGCGGCGTGCACTTCATGGCCGAGACTTCAAAGATCCTGAACTCGCAGAAACGAGTCCTGATCCCGGATTTGCGCGCGGGCTGCTCCCTTGCCTCTTCAATCACCGGCGCCGATGTGCGCCTGCTGCGCGAACGTTTTCCCGGCGTGCCCGTGGTCGCCTATGTCAACACATCGGCCGATGTGAAGGCGGAAGTCGACATCTGCTGCACTTCGTCGAACGCGGTTGCGGTGGTCGAGAGCCTGAATGCGCCGGAGGTGATCTTCCTGCCCGACCAGTATCTCGCCAAATACGTCGCCTCGAAAACCAGCGTGAAGGTCATCGCCTGGAAGGGTGCGTGTGAAGTTCATGAGCGCTTCACCGGCGACGAGCTCCGCGCCTATCGCGACGCCGATCCCTCGTTGCAGATCATCGCGCATCCGGAATGTCCGCCGGACGTGCTGGCGGAAGCCGACTTCACCGGCTCGACCGCGCACATGATCGACTGGGTGCGCCACAACCAGACCAAGCGCATCGTGATGATCACGGAATGTTCGATGGCCGACAATGTGCAGGCGGAGCTGCCCGACGTGGAAATGGTCAAGCCTTGTAATCTCTGCCCGCACATGAAGCGGATTACGCTGGCGAAGATCCTGAACAGCCTGCTTCATCTGCGTGAGGAAGTCACGATCAATCCCGAGATCGCCGCGAAAGCGCGGCGCTCGGTCGAGCGGATGATCAATCTGAAGAATTAGCATCGAGCCACATCAGTCGTCGTCCCGGACAAGCGAGCGAAGCGAGCGCGATCCGGGGCCCATAACCCCAGGCCAAGGTGATCGCGAAGGAAGATCACCAACAGCTTCGCAAGACACGACCGCCTGTGGTTATGGGTCCCCGCTCTCGCGGGGACGACGGAAATGGAGAGTGAAATGTCCAGCAACATCCACGATCTCACCCGCAAGACCGACGATGTCGTCATCGTCGGCGGCGGGCTTGCCGGATTGTTTTGCGCGCTGAAACTGGCGCCGCGTCCGGTCACCCTGATCTCCGTGGCTCCCCTTGGCGAAGGCGCGTCAAGCGCATGGGCGCAAGGAGGCATCGCCGCGGCCGTCGCCGAAGGCGACAGCGCGGAAGCGCATGCCGCCGACACGATCGCGGTCGGCGGCGGCATTGTCGACGAAAACGCCGCGCTTTCCATCGCGCGCGAGGCCGCTCCGCGCATCGAAGACCTGCTTCGCTACGGCGTGCCCTTCGACCGCGACCTCGAAGGCAGGCTCGCGGTCGGACGCGAAGCGGCCCATTCGGCGCGGCGCATCGTGCATGTGCGGGGCGACATGGCGGGCAAGGCGATCATCGCCGCATTGACCGAAGCCGTGCGCAGCACGCCCTCGATCCGCGTGATCGAAGGCTTTTGCGCCGAGGCGCTCCTGGCGGAGGACGGCGCGGTCACCGGATTGCAACTGCGCAAAAGCCACGATGCCACGTCACGGCCCGTGACCATCGCCTCTCGTGCCATCGTGCTCGCGACCGGCGGCATCGGCCATCTCTATGCCGTGACGACCAATCCGCGCGAGGCGAGCGGCCTTGGGCTTGCGATTGCCGCGCGCGCAGGCGCGGTCATCGCCGACCCCGAATTCGTCCAATTCCATCCGACCGCGATCATGGTCGGTCGCGATCCCGCACCGCTCGCAACCGAAGCGCTGCGCGGCGAAGGCGCGACGCTCATCAACGATCGCGGCGAGCGCTTCATGCCGGCCATTCACCCGCTCGCCGAGCTTGCCCCGCGCGACATCGTGGCGCGCGGCGTGT
>Ga0134128_10000359_pt1 | contig 64134 bp, 58 predicted proteins | sample KB31754_FD_96462 | JGI IMG/M metagenome (GOLD analysis project Ga0134128, IMG submission 96462) | Terrestrial soil microbial communities with excess Nitrogen fertilizer from Kellogg Biological Station, Michigan, USA - KB3-175-4 | ecosystem: Environmental > Terrestrial > Soil > Unclassified ... | reverse complement strand
GCGCGAGGTGCGTGAGCCGATCATCTGTGGCCTGGCCCGCTGCACGCGCGAGGACATCGAGCTGGCCGCACGCGCACTGGCCAGCGCCGCGCGCCGCCGCTTGCACGTGTTCCTCGCGACCAGCGCCATCCATCGCCAGTACAAGCTCAACATGGCGCAGGAGGAGATCCTGCGCACGGCCATCGATGGCGTGAAGCTCGCGCGGGGACTCTGCGACGACGTGGAGTTCTCTCCCGAGGACGCCTCGCGCACCGAGCTCGAGTTCCTGGCGCAGGTGGTCGAGGCGGCCATCGAGGCCGGCGCGACCACGGTGAACATTCCCGACACCGTGGGCTACACGGTGCCGGACGAGTTCGCGGAGCTCTTCCGCTACCTGCGCAAGAACGTGCGCGGCATCGATGGCATCCGCCTCTCCGTCCACTGCCACGACGACCTCGGGATGGCGGTGGCCAACAGCCTGACCGCGGTGGTGGCGGGCGCCCGGCAGGTGGAGTGCACCATCAACGGCATCGGGGAGCGCGCCGGCAACTGCTCGCTGGAGGAAGTCGTCATGGCGCTGAAGACGCGCGCGGCGTTCTTCAATGTCACGACCGGCATCCAGACCAACCGGCTCTATCCGACCTCGCGCCTGGTGTCGAGCATCACCGGCATGCCGGTGCCCCGCAACAAGGCCGTCGTCGGCGAGAACGCATTTGCCCATGAGGCCGGGATTCACCAACACGGGGTTCTGCGTCACCACTCGACATACGAGATCCTGCGTCCCGAGGATGTGGGGCTCTCCCGCAGTCACCTGGTGCTCGGCAAGCACAGCGGCCGTCATGCGTTCCGCGACCGTGTCAAAGCTCTCGGGTTCGAGCTCGACGAGGCCGAGCTCAACCGGGTGTTCGAGGAGTTCAAGGCGCTGGCCGACAAGAAGAAGGAGCTGTTCGACGGCGACATCGAGGCGCTGGTGCTGCGCGCGGAAGGCTCCGCGGCCGGCCCCTGGAGTCTCACCAGCCTCGACACCATGGCCGCGAGCAATGCGCCCGCCACGGCGATGGTTCAGTTGCGGCATTCCGATGGCCGCACGGTGGAGCGCAAGGCCTCCGGCGACGGCCCCGTGGACGCGGCCTTCAAGGCTATCGAGGCTGCAACGGGCATCGGCGTCATGCTGCGCAAGTTCGAGATCCGCGGCGTCACGGAGGGCGAGGATGCACAGGGCGAAGCCGTGGTATACGTGGAGCACAACCAACGCACCTACCGCGGCGCAAGCGTGAGCACCAACATCGTGGAGTCGAGCACGAAGGCGTTCCTCGAAGTCATCAATCGCATCGAGCTGGCGCAGGCCGGCTCGCGCTCGCGCGAGGAGCGCAGCGCCGCCGCCCGGGCGGCGCAGACGGCCGTATGAGTAGAGATACCCTCTTCGAGAAGGTCTGGCGCCGCCACGAAGTGGTGGCGGAAACGCCCGATGCACCGGCCGTCCTCTACATCGACCTGCACCTCATTCACGAGGTCACCTCGCCGCAAGCGTTCACGGTGCTGCGCGAGCGCGGACTGAAGGTACGGCGGCCCGACCTGACCTTCGCCACCATGGACCACTCCACTCCCACCCGCACGGAGCAGGTCTTCGGCGGCGCGCCCATCGCCATCGAGGCCGCGGCGCGCCAGGTTCGCGAGCTCGAGGTCAACTGCGACGCCTTCGGCGTCGAGCTTCTCGGCCTGCGGCACGCGCGCCGTGGGATCGTGCACATCATCGGCCCGGAGCTGGGGCTCACTCAGCCGGGCAAGACCGTGGTCTGCGGCGACAGCCACACCAGCACGCACGGAGCGCTCGGCGCGCTCGCATTCGGCATCGGCACGACGGAAGTCGGTCACGTGCTCGCCACACAGTGTCTGCTGCAAAGGAAGCCCCGGACGCTCGCTATCAACGTCAGCGGCGAGCTCGCCGCCGGCGTGACGGCGAAGGACCTCATACTCGCCATCATCGGCAGAATCGGCGTCGCCGGCGGGACCGGACACGTGATCGAATATCGCGGCGAAACCATTCGGGCCCTGGACATGGACGAGCGCATGACGGTCTGCAACATGTCGATCGAGGCGGGCGCGCGGGCGGGCATGATCGCGCCCGATGAGACGACCTACGCCTATCTTGCCAGTCGTCCGCGCGCGCCGCAGGGCGCGGCCTGGGAGCAGGCGCTCGAGGAGTGGCGGCAGCTGCCGACCGATGCCGGCGCGCGGTTCGACCGGGAAGTCGACATCAATGCTTCGCAGCTGGAGCCGATGGTCACTTATGGGACCAACCCTGGAATGGTGATGCCGATCTCGGGGACGATCCCGCAGCGTCCGGGCGATGCGATGTTCGCGAAATCGCTCGCCTACATGGGCTTCGAGCCAGGACGCCGGGTGGCCGAGCAGCCGGTCGATGTCGTTTTCGTCGGCAGCTGCACCAACGGACGGCTGTCGGATCTGCGCGATGCGGCCTCCGTCCTGCGCGGGCGCAAGGTGGCTGCCGGCGTGCAGATGCTGGTGGTGCCGGGCTCGCAGCAGGTCAAGCGTGAGGCGGAGGCGGAGGGCCTGCACCGGATTTTTCTCGAGGCGGGCGCGCAGTGGCGGGAATCGGGCTGCTCGATGTGCCTGGGGATGAACGGCGACCTGGTGCCGAGGGGGCACTACGCCGTCAGCACCAGCAATCGCAATTTCGAGGGCCGCCAGGGCGTGGGCGCGCGGACGCTGCTCGCGAGCCCGCTGACGGCTGCAGCCTCTGCCGTACGCGGACGGGTCACCGATCCGCGCGAGCTGATGTAGGAGGGACAGCAGTGGATCCGATCACGACTCTACGCTCGCGGACGGCGGTGCTTCCCGTGAGCGATATCGACACCGACCAGATCATTCCCGCGCGCTTCCTCACGACCACCACCCGCTCGGGGCTCGGGGCGCATCTCTTCGCGGACTGGCGCTATGGGAGCGACGGCGCACCGCAGGCGGACTTCGTGCTGAATCGGCCGGAGGCGAAGGGATGCTCGATCCTGGTCGCCGGTAACAACTTCGGCTGCGGATCGTCACGGGAGCATGCGCCCTGGGCGCTCACGGACTATGGCTTTCGCGCGGTGGTGAGCACGCAGATCGCGGACATCTTCCGCAGCAACTCGCTGAAGAACGGGCTGTTGCCGGTGATCGTGGATCAGGGCACGCACGGGTGGCTGATGGAGCACCCGGGAGCGGAGGTCACGATCGATCTCGAGAGCACGAGCCTCACGCTGCCCACTGGGCAAGCGGTCCGATTCCCGCTGGAACCGTTTGCGCGGTACTGCCTCATGAACGGGCTCGATGAGCTGGGCTTCTTGCTCGCGCGGGACGGTGAGGTTCGGGCCTATGAGCAGCAGCGGGCCTTTTAGATGAAGGCGACGATTGCTGTTCTGCCGGGGGATGGAATCGGGCCGGAGGTCATGGCGCAGGGGGTGCAGTGTCTGCGTGCCGTTGCGGACGCTTTCGGGCACGAATTTACGCTGACCGAGCTGGCGTTCGGCGGCGCGGCCATCGATCTCTGCGGGAATCCCCTGCCTGAGAGCACGCTGAAAGCGTGTCTCGAGGCGGACGCTGTTCTGCTGGGGGCAATCGGCGGGCCTAAGTGGTCGGCGCCGGAAGCGAAAGTGCGGCCGGAGCAGGGACTCCTCGCATTGCGCAAGGCGCTCGGCGTCTATGCCAACCTGCGGCCGGTGAAAGTGCACCCCGCTCTGCTCTCCTCTTCTACTCTGAAGCCGGAGATCCTGGAGGGCGTGGACCTCGTGTTCGTGCGCGAGCTCACTGGCGGGATCTACTTCGGGGAGAAGCGTCGCGATGCAGCGTCGGCGACTGACGTTTGCACCTATACGGTAGCGGAAGTCGAGCGCATCGTGCGGGCGGCCGCGCGGCTGGCTCGGCGGCGGCGGCGGCGGCTGGTGTCGATCGACAAGGCCAACGTACTGGAGACATCGCGGCTGTGGCGCGAGGTCACCACCCGAGTGATGCGCACGGAGTTTCAGGATGTGGCGCTGGAGCACATGCTGGTCGACTCGGCGGCGATGCACCTCATCCGGCGGCCGCGCGATCTCGACGTGCTCGTGACGGAGAACATGTTCGGCGACATCCTGACGGACGAGGCCTCGATGTTGGCGGGATCGCTGGGGCTGCTGCCGTCGGCCTCTCTCGGCGAAGGTACCCGCGGACTCTATGAGCCGATCCACGGCTCCGCGCCGGATATCGCCGGCCGGGGCATTGCAAATCCCTGCGGGACGATTTTGAGCGTCGCGCTCCTCCTCCGACACTCGCTCGGCCTCGAGGTTGAGGCAGCGGCAGTAGAGGAAGCCGTATCCGAAGCGATCGAGCACGGCGCGCGCACGCCGGACATCGCGTCCACGCGAGAACGAGCGCTCTCGACATCGGCGGTCGGCGATGCGGTATTGGAGCGGCTGAGGCAGCCGGCGTAGATCCGCCGGCCTGGGCCGGTGCTGCTCGGCGGCGAGCGGCTCAGCAGGCGGCGGCGAGCGCTTCCAGCCTCTGCGGGCGCGCGCGCGAGGCGCGCTCCAGTCCCGCGGCGAGGTCGGCCCGCAGATCCTCGAACGACTCGATCCCGACCGAGAGACGGATCAGGCCGTCGACCAGGCCGGCCTTGAGGCGCGCCGCCGGGTCCATGGCCGCATGGGTCATGGTCGCCGGATGCGCCACGAGGCTTTCGACACCGCCCAGGGACTCCGCCAGCGAAAAGCAGGTCAGGTCGGAGCAGAAGGCTCGCACCGCCTCGTGGCCGCCCTCGAGCTCCAGAGTGACGATGGCGCCGTAGCCGCGCTGCTGGCGGCGGGCGATCTCGTGTCCAGGATGGCTCGGCAGGCCCGGGAAGTAGACGCGCCTGACACCGGGCTGCCTCGCCAGCCACTCGGCGAGCCCGTTCGCGTTGCGCCCGTGATGCTCGAGGCGCGCGTGCAGCGTCCGCAGTCCTCGCAAGGTCAGATAGCTGTCGAAGGGCGCGCCCGTGACTCCGAGGCAATTGGCCCACCAGATGAGCTGCTCGTGCAGCTCCTTCGTCCGGGCCACCACGGCGCCCCCGACCACATCGCTGTGGCCGTTCAGATACTTCGTCGTGGAGTGCAGGACGAGATCGGCGCCCAGCGTGAGCGGCTGCTGCCAGGCGGGCGAAAGGAAGGTGTTGTCGACCACCACGAGTGCGCCGGCGGCGTGGCCGAGCGCCGCGAACCGCTCGATGTCCGTGATCCGCAGCAACGGATTGCTCGGGGTCTCGATCCAAAGAAGCGCCGCCGGCCTGGCGAGCGCCGCCTCGACGGCGGCGAGGTCGCCGAAGTCGACGAACTCCACCTCTCGCTCGCCCCGTTTGCGCCAGGCCTCGAACAGCCGGTACGTTCCGCCATAACAGTCGTGCGGCGCCACGATGCGCGCCCCGGCGGGCACGAGATAGCCCACCAGCGTGATCGCGGCCATGCCGGTGGCGGTCACGACACCGCCGATGCCCAACTCGAGCTCGGCGATCGCCTCGGCCAGCAGATCGCGGGTGGGGTTGCCCGAGCGCGTGTAGTCGTAACGGCGCTTCTCCCCGAAGCCGCGAAAAGCGAAGGTCGAGGTCAGATGGATCGGCGGCACCACGGCACCGGTGGCGTCGTCGCATTCGAGCCCCGCGCGCACCGTCTGGGTGACCTGGTCGGGAGCGTGGTGGCGTGTCAGCTTGCTCATGGGTCAGTTGGTCTCCAACGCCGCGGCGAAGAGGCCGCGAAGCTGCTGTGATTCCTTGAGGAAGGCATCGTGCCCGTAGAGGGAGGAGATCTCGTGGAAACGGCCGGCGCCGAGGCGCGCCACCATCGTGCGCACGTCCGCCACCGGCACGAGCTGGTCCTCGCGCACGGCGACCGCGACCGTCGGGACGAAGATGCGGCCCGCGTCCACGCAGTGCAGATCGATCGATTCCGACAGGCAGAGGAAGGACTCGGGCCGATGGCGCGCCGCGTAGTCGCTGCCGCGCGCCATGAGGTAACGCTCGATGGGAAACACGAACCGGTCCGCCTCGAGCGCGGGTGGGCCGGCGAAACGCGCGCCGAGTTCCTCGCCGCTGCGGTAGGTGGACATCGCGAGCGCCCGCGCCAGCTTGAGGCCGTCGGCCGCGCGGCCGCTGGCGAGCGCGATGCGCACGATCTCGCGTTGGACGCTGCGCCATGCGGTGGCGAGGGGATGCGGCCGGTCCGCCGCGCAGAGCACCACGAGCCTCCCTGTCCGCTCCGGATACCGCTCGCCAAAAGCGAGCGCCACCATTCCGCCATAGGAGCCGCCAACGATCGCGCGCAGCGCCTTGATGCCGAGATGATTGAGGAGGCGCAGCAGCAGCTCCGCCTGATCGTAGCTCGAGACGCTCGGGAAAGCCTCGGAGTTGCGCGGGCCCGTAGTCTCGCCGCCACCGCCCAGGTAATCGAGACTGAGGATCCGCAGCCGCTGCGTATCGAGCGGCCGTCCCGGCCCGGCGATCTCCGACCACCAGCCGCGCGCTTCCCGCTCGCGGCGGCGGGTCTCCGGGCTGCCGCGGCTCTCGCTCTCGCGATGATGCCCTTCGGCGCCGTTACGGATCTCACCGTCGGCGGCGCAAACGCGGCGGCTCGCGGAGATGCCGCCGAGCGCACAGACGACGGGAGCATTAGCGGGTCCGACGAGGCGCCAGCCGACGCGAACGCCGCTCAGGACGCCGCCGTGGTAGAGGGCGACCTCGCCTGGGATCTCGAGGACACCTTCGCGCACCGCCGGATCGGCGGCAGGCAGGACAGGCGCGTGGACTCCGCTCAAACCCGCGTCCACGACGGAAGCCGGACAGGGCGGGACCCGGACCGGCTCGGCTATGGCGTTCATCAGAAAGCTCCGCATTCCTCTGGCTCGGCCTCACCAAGCCCTCCTGCGGAGCGCCCGCCGGGAATCCGGCAGGTTGTCGCGTCCATCCCGGCCGCGCCAAAGGTGGCGCGTGGGCTACGCAGACCGCTCATCTGTCGACCCGGCCATCCGGATCGCAGGAGTTAGCACCTTTCCAGGATGGTTGGTCCTGGCGGTTGCCCCGGCGTCTAAGGGCCTAATCCCTCAGCCGGTCTCGATGAGTGCGGTCAGTCTATGTTGCGGATATGCCACCGTCAAGCGGGGCTGGCCACGCTCCCGGGATCGTGCTAATGTACTAGCACGCTATTACATTGGGATAGCATGAAAACCCACCGCAGCCTCACGCCCCGCCAGGAAGCGCTCGCCGAGCGCAACCTCTACGCCGCCATCGCCAGCCTGCGCAGCGCGGACGAGGTGCGGGCGTTCTTCCGCGACCTCTGTACTCCGGCGGAGCTGCAAGCCATGTCGGACCGCTGGGCCGTCGTCGATTACCTCGGGCGCGGCCTGCCCTACCGGGAAATCCACCGCCTGACCGGCGTCAGCGTGACGACCATCGGCCGGGTGGCGCGCTTCCTTGCCGCGGGTAATGGCGGCTACGCGCTCGCCTCCTCCAGGTTGGACAAGACCCGACCGCAGACGGAGGCTCCGCGTCATGGATGAGCTGCGCCTGAAGCTCGCCATCCAGAAATCGGGCCGGCTGACGGAGCCCTCGCTCGACCTGCTGCTGCGCTGCGGCCTGAAGATCTCCCGCGGCAAGGATCAGCTCATGGCCTACGGCGAGAACATGCCGCTCGACGTGCTCTTCGTGCGCGATGACGACATCCCGGATCTCGTGCAGGAGGATGTCTGCGATCTCGGGCTGGTCGGACTCAACGTGCTGGAGGAGAAGCGCCTGGAGCTCGCGGCACGCGGTCATCCGGCGCGCTTCCGGCAGGTGCGCACCCTCGATTTCGGCCGCTGCCGCCTCTGCCTCGCGGTGCCGGAAGGGACCTCGTTCGAGGGGCCCCGGACCCTGCAGGGCAAACGCATCGCGACGACATATCCCTACCTCCTCGAGAAGTATCTTCGCGATCGCGACGTGTCCGCCGAGATCGTCACGCTTTCCGGCGCGGTCGAGATCGCGCCCCGCCTCGGGCGCGCCGATCTCATTTGTGACCTCGTCTCCACCGGCTCGACACTGCAAGCCAACCACCTGCGCGAGGTGGAGACGGTGCTGGAGAGCCACGCCGTGCTCATCCGCACGCCACTCGACCTGCCACCGTTGAAGGACGAATGGGTGCAGCGGCTGCTGATGCGCATCGACGGCGTGCAGCAGGTCCGCGAGAGCAAGTACATCATGCTGCATGCGCCGCGCTCGGCGCTCGGGGAGATCCGCAAGCTCCTGCCGGGCAGCGAGTCGCCCACTATCATTCCGCTCGAGGGGTCCCCGGATCGGGTCGCCATCCACGCGGTCTGCCGCGAGAACGTGTTCTGGGAGACGCTGGAGAGCCTGAAGAAGGCCGGCGCCAGCGCGCTCCTGGTGCTTCCGGTCGAGAAGATGCTGGCCTGACCCATGCGCATCCTCGACTGGGAAACGCTCTCCGCCGGCGAGCGCCGTGCCGCGCTCGCGCGGCCCGTGCAGGCCGCGCGGGAAGACGTCAACGCCGTCGCGCGTGAAGTCATCGCCAACGTGCGCGCGGGCGGCGATGAGGCGCTTCGCGCCTACAGCCGGCGCTTCGATGGCGCGGAGCTGCGGACGCTGGCGGCGACGGCCGAGGAATTCTCGCAGGCCGAGCGCGCGCTCACCGCGGAGCAGCGATCGGCGCTGGAGCGCGCGATCGACAACGTCGAGCGCTTTCATCGCGCGCAGCGGCCCGAGGGACTGGCGATGGAGACGATGCCGGGTGTGCGCTGCGAGCGGGTCATCCGGCCGATCTCGGCCGTCGGCCTCTACGTCCCCGCGGGCTCAGCCCCTTTGCCCTCCGCCGTGATCATGTTGGCCGTGCCGGCGCGCATCGCCGGCTGTCCGCGGCGCGTGCTTTGCACCCCGCCGGGCCGCGACGGGCGCGCCCATCCGGCCGTGCTCGCCGCCGCCAGGCTCTGCGGCATCGAGGCGGTATTCAAAGTCGGGGGCGCCCAAGCCATTGCCGCGATGGCCTACGGCACCGAGACGCTCCCCAAGGTCGACAAGATCTTCGGGCCGGGCAACGTCTGGGTGACCGCTGCCAAACAAGCGGTGGCAGCGGACCCGACCGGAGCGGCCTGCGACATGCCCGCGGGGCCGTCGGAGGTGCTCGTCGTCGCCGACGAGGCGGCGCGAGCGGACTTCGTCGCTGCGGATTTACTGGCACAAGCGGAGCACGACATCCAGGCACAAGCCATTCTGGTGACGCCGAGCCGCACGCTTGCCGACGCAGTCGCCGCCGAGGTCGCAAGCCAGACATACAACCTCTCGCGCCGCGCGATCCTCGAGCAATCGCTCGCGAGCAGCCGCTGCATCGTCGTCAAGGATCTGGCGAGCGCCCTCGAGGTGGCCAACGAATACGCGGCGGAGCACCTGATCCTCGAGGTGCGTGAGCCGCGCCGCTGGCTCGAGAAGGTCGCGAGCGCGGGCTCGGTATTCCTCGGCGCCTGGTCGCCGGAGCCGATGGGCGATTACTGCTCGGGCACCAACCACGTGCTGCCCACCTATGGCTATGCGCGCGCCTACAGCGGCCTCTCGGTGCTCGATTTCGTCAAGCGGATCACCGTGCAGGAGCTCTCGCCCGCAGGGCTGCGCTCGCTGGGCCCGGTCGCCGTCTCGCTCGCGCGGCTCGAAGGTCTCGACGCGCACGCCGGCGCCGTGACGCGCCGCCTCGCCGCACTCGCGTGCGAGGATGGCGTCATGCCGCGCACGGGGAGCGGCACATGAGCTGGGTGCAGGAGCTCGCGCGGCCCGAGATCGTGGCGCTCGAGCCCTACCGGCATGCCGCCTGGGAGCCGAGCCTCGAGCGGCTGCACGCCAACGAGCTGCCCTGGCGGCCCGCGGACGATGACTCCGCTGCCGGACTCAACCGTTATCCGGAGCCACAACCGCGAGCGCTCGTCGAGCGCCTGGCGCAGCTCTACTCGGTGCCGCGCGACTGCGTCCTGGTAGGACGCGGGAGCGATGAGGCGATCGATCTTTTGACCAGGACCTTCTGCCGCGCCGGTCGCGACGCGGTCCTGGTGTGTCCGCCGACTTTCGGCATGTACTCCGTCTGCGCGCGCATCCAGGGAGCAGAGGTCGCCCAAGCGCCCCTCCTCGCGGCCGACGGGTTCGCTCTCGATGGCGACGCGGTCCTGGCGCGCTGCGTCCCCGGCGTCAAGCTCGTCTTCCTCTGCTCGCCCAACAACCCGACGGGGAACCTGCTCGACGAGTCGCAGATCCTGCGCCTCGCGCGGCGGCTGGCCGGGCGTGCGATGGTGGTCGTCGACGAGGCTTACCTCGAATTCGCCGCCCGGCCGAGCCTCGCCCGCCTGCTCGCGCAGCTGCCCAACCTCGCGATCCTGCGTACCCTGTCGAAGGCCTACGGCCTGGCGGGCGCCCGCTGCGGAGCGCTCATCGCCGATCCGGAAGTCATCGCCCTGCTGCGCAAGATCATCCCGCCATACGCCATCCCGCAGTTGACCTTGGAGGCGGCGCTCCGTCATTTGACTCCCGACGCGCTCGCCGCCTCGCGCGCGCACCTCGCGGTGCTCATGCAGGAGCGCCAGCGCCTGACGGACGCATTGCCACGTCTGCCGGGTGTTACGCGAGTCTGGCCCAGCGATGCTAACTTCTTGCTCGCGGAGTTCAATGACGCCGGCGCCGCGTTAGCGCGCAGCCGCGAAGCGCGCCTTCTGGTTCGGGACGCCCGCGGGTATCCGGGACTCGGACGCGCTCTGCGCATCACAGTCGGGACGCCTGAGCAGAACGGCCGATTGCTGGAGGCTTGGGGATGAGCACGCCGAGCAGCCGGCCCGCGGCCACACTCTTCATCGATCGGGATGGCACTCTCGTGGAGGAGCCGCCCGACGAGCAGGTCGACTCACTCGAGAAAGTTCGCTTCATGCCGGGGGTCTTCGCCGCCCTCGCGGATCTCACGCGTCACGGCTACCGCCTGGTGATGGTGACCAATCAGGACGGGCTCGGAACCGAGTCCTTCCCGCAGGCGGCGTTCGAGCGGCCACAGCGGTTCCTTCTCGAGGCGCTGCGGTCCCAGGGCATCGAGTTCGACGCGATCTTCGTCTGCCCGCACTTCCAGCGCGATGCCTGCGGCTGTCGCAAGCCCGGGACCGGCCTGGTGGACGAATACATCCGCACGAGCGGCGTGGACCTCACGCGCAGCGCGGTGATCGGCGATCGCGACACGGACCTGCAGCTCGCGGCGAACCTCGGCGTGCGCGGCGTCCGGGTGCGCCTCGATGGCGGACCCGATGAGTGTTGGGCGGCCGCCGTGGAGACCCTCACGGCCCGGCGCGCGCAGGTCGGCCGGTGCACGCGCGAGACCCGCATCGATGTTCGCGTGAATCTCGACAGCCCCGCGCCCATCCGCATCGCCACGGGCATCGGCTTCTTCGATCACATGCTGGAGCAGCTCGCGAAACACGGCGGTTTCGCCCTGGAGCTCGCCTGCCAGGGCGACCTCGAGATCGACGAGCACCACACCGTGGAGGACTGCGCGCTCGCGCTCGGGGAAGCCCTGCGCCGGGCGCTCGGCGCGAAAGTCGGCATCGCCCGCTACGGCTTTCTGCTGCCGATGGACGAGGCGCAGGCACAGGTCGCGATCGACCTTTCCGGACGCGCATACGCGCAGTTCTCCGGCCACTTCAACCGGGAAGCGGTCGGCGGGCTGCCGACGGAGCTGGTGCCGCACTTCTTCCGCTCGCTCGCGGAATCCCTCGGCGCGGCGGTGCACGTCAGCGTGACGGGCGAGAACACCCACCACATGATCGAAGGCTGCTTCAAGAGCGTCGGGCGCGCGCTGCGTCAGGCACTGCGGCGGGAGAGTGAGGACCTGCCGAGCACGAAAGGTGTGTTGTGACGGAGGCCGTCATCATCGACAGCGGCGGCGCCAACCTCGCCTCGCTGCAATTCGCACTCGAGCGCCTGGGCGCCCGGACGATCGTGTCCTGCGATGCGCGCGCGATCGCCGCCGCCCCGAGAGTCCTGCTGCCGGGGGTGGGATCGGCAGCCGATGCGATGCAGCGGCTGCGCCGCGCGGGCCTCGCGCAACTGCTGCCAACGCTGCGTCAGCCGGTGCTCGGCATATGTCTCGGGATGCAGCTTCTCTTCGAGCGCTCGGCGGAAGGAGTGACCGAATGTCTGGGAGTCCTTCCCGGGTCGGTGCGACGACTGCACGCGGCTCGCGGGCGGCCGGTGCCGCACATGGGATGGAATCAGCTCACTCTCTCCCGGGAGGACCCGTTGCTCGAGGGAATCGGCACGGGCGAGTACTTCTATTTCGTGCATAGCTACGCGGTACCGGCGTCCGAAGTGACGCTCGCCCGGGTAAATTATGGCGAGCTCATCTCGGCGGTGGTGCGGCAGGGTAACTTCTGGGGCGCGCAGTTTCACCCGGAAAGGTCCGCGTCCGCCGGGGCGCGTCTTCTTGGCAACTTTCTCGCATTGAGCTGACGTACGGAGAGCACCGGACCGATGTTGTTGATCCCCGCCATCGACTTGCGCGCCGGCCGGTGCGTGCGCCTGTATCAGGGAGACTTCGGGGCGGAGACCCGGTACGAGTACTCGCCCCACGGGCTGTTGGAAAAATACCGGGCGCTCGGAGCCTCCTGGGTGCACGTAGTGGATCTCGACGGGGCGCGCGACGGCGTCCTGGCCAACCGCGAGACCATCGTCGAGCTCGCCGCGCAGCGGGGCCCGAAACTGCAGGTGGGCGGCGGCATCCGCTCGCCGGAAATCATCGAGGATCTGCTCTCCCGGGGAGTCGAGCGGGTCGTCATCGGCAGTGCTGCCGTGGAGCGCCCGGACGATGTCATCGGCTGGACCAGCCGCTTCGGCGCCGACCGCATCTGCCTGGCGCTCGACGTGAGATACGATCAGCGCGGGGAGCCGCAAGTGCGCACACGGGGCTGGCAGGCGGGAGCCGCGATCTCTCTGTGGGAAGCCATCGCGCTCTACCCGGCCGCCGGAGTGCGGCACGTCCTTTGTACCGACATCGTGCGCGACGGCGCGCTGGCCGGACCCAACCTCGCTCTCTACCGCGATGCGGTCGGGCGCCACCCGCGCATCGCCTGGCAGGCATCGGGTGGCGTGCGGGATGCGGCCGATCTCGCCGCCCTCGCGCGCACCGGCGTCGCCGCAGCCGTGAGCGGCAAAGCGCTGCTCGAAGAGCGCATCAGACCCGAGGAGCTGCAACCATTCTTGCTCGACGCATCATTCCCTGCCTCGACGTCCGCGACGGCCAGGTCGTAAAGGGCGTCCGCTTCCGCGACCACCGGGTCGTGGGCGACGTCATGGAGCTCGCCTGCCGCTACCGCGATGAGGGCGCGGACGAGCTCGTCTTTTACGACATCACGGCGAGTCCCGAGCGCCGCTCGGTCGACCGCGGCTGGGTGCGGCGGGTAGCACGGGTGTTGGATATTCCGTTCTGCGTGGCGGGCGGCATCCGCTCCGTGGCCGACGCCGAGGAAGTCCTCAACGCGGGCGCGGAGAAGGTCTCCATCAACTCCCCCGCCCTCGCCGATCCCGAGCTCATCGGCGCGCTCAGCAACCGCTTCGGCTCCCAATGCGTCGTCGTCGGCATCGACAGCCAGCTCACGCGTGATGGCTACCGCGCGTATCAGCTCACCGGCGATCCGGACCGCACCTGCGAGTCCGGCCGCGACGTCCTCGCCTGGGTACGCGAGGTTCAGGAGCGCGGCGCGGGCGAGATCGTCCTCAATTGCATGGGAAGCGACGGCGTGCGGCGCGGCTATGACATCGAGCAGCTGCGGGCCGTGCGGCAGATCTGCAACGTGCCGCTGGTCGCCTCCGGCGGCGCGGGGGCGATGGAGCATTTTACCGACGTCTTTCGGCAAGCTGGCGTCGACGCTGCGCTCGCGGCCAGCGTATTCCATACGTGCGCCATTACCATTCCCGAGCTCAAGAAAGCCTTGCGCGCCGCCGGCATCGAGATTCGACCATGACTCAGACGACCGGTCCCGGCACACCCCTCGATCCCGCGGACGTGGCGAGTCTCGACTTCGACAAGACCGGCGGCCTTCTCCCGGCGATCGTCCAGCACGCGCAGAACGGCGCCGTGCTGATGTTGGGTTACATGAGCCGTGAGGCGCTTCGCGAGACGTTGGCACGGCGCCGGGTCGTCTTCTTCAGCCGCAGCCGCCAGCGCCTCTGGGAAAAAGGTGAGACCTCGGGCCATACGCTGCGGGTCACCGCCATACGCGCGGACTGCGACCGCGACACCCTGCTGGTGACCGCACTCCCCGCCGGCCCGGTCTGCCATCTCGGCACCGCCACCTGCTTCGGCGATGAGCCGCCGGCAGCCGCCGCCTCAGCGGGCACGGTTGCGGAGCGTCTCGCCTTCCTCGGCACCCTCGAGGAAGTGATCGCCCGACGCGTGGCCGATCGTCCCGAAGGCAGCTACACCGCGCGTTTGCATGCCCAGGGGCCCAAGCGGATCGCGCAGAAAGTCGGTGAGGAAGGGTTGGAAGTTGCCCTGGCCGCCGTGACGGAGGCGGACGACAAAGTGATTGCGGAGTCCGCCGACCTCCTCTATCACCTGCTGCTGCTCCTCGAGAGCCGCGGCCTGAGGCTCGAGCAGGTCGTCGCGGAGCTCGAGTCCCGGCACGCGAAGTCCCGACAAACGCAGTCCCCGCCGCCGGCGCGCCCCCCCGCTCGCGGCGACGACTGAGGCCGCCGTCGCCCAACCGGATGGCGGCAGGCTGGGGCGTTTCTGTCCGCGATCTTGGCCGTCGACTCCGCACGGGAACGCTCCTGGCTGAATGCAGCGCGAGCCGGGCGCCAGGTGCCCGCCAGGAGATGCGAACATGCGACTCTCGATGCATTCTCTCGGGCTGTGTCTCTGCGTCATGGCGGCCGCCGCCGTCGGCGTGGCCCACGCCCAGGATCAGGACAACAATTCCTCGAGCCGCTGGGGCGCGCACCGCGGCGCCACGACCGCGGACACCGGGCTCTACGTCGGCGCCGGCTATGTCAGGGCCAAGATCAACAACGTGTTCGGCACGACCGGGTATGGCTTCACGATCGACGACAACGCCTGGAAGGCGATCCTCGGATTCCGGCCCATCCCGCCGTTCGCGATCGAAGCCAACTACGTGGATCTCGGTCACCAGAGCCGGGGCCTGCTCGGCGGCGGCTCTGCCGGTCATGCGGATGCCCGCGCATTCGACATCTTCGGCGTCGGACTGCTGCCCCTCGGCCCCGTGGATCTCTACGGCAAGGCCGGCGGCGCGCGCTGGACACTGAGCGGCGACCTCCCGGGACCTAACAGTACCCTGTTCGCCCTGAACCGCAGCGGCACCAGCTTCGTGTGGGGCGCCGGCGTGCAGGCGCATTGGGGACCGGTCGGTGCACGGCTGGAATACGAGCACTTTCAGATGCCGTATACCGACGGCGCGAGGCTTTTCACCGCGGCGGTCACTTTCACTTTCTGAAAGCGCGGCAGTCAGGCACGAATCTTGGTCCCTAGCATGGCGCCTCGACCCGAGGCGCCATGGGTGGATTCCGCCTGCGATCCATGCGCAGTCTAGCCCTGCTTGCCGCCCTCATCGCACTCTGCTCCTGCGCCCAGCTGCCGACGATTCACGAGAGTCAGCTGCAGCAGGAGGCCGCCGGAACGCAGCAGATCCGGGTCTACGGCTCACGCGGCCCGCTCTCCCGGCGGCAGGCGCGGCGGGTGCTCGCCCGCGTCAAGGCCCAGGCGCCGAATGCCGACGCCTTCGACCGCCAGCTCGCCATCGAGCAGATCATCGCCAAGAGCCCGCTCTATACCGGCAACAGCGTGCGCGTGCTGCAGGACGGCAAGGAGACGTTCCCGGCGATGTTCGCCGCCATGGAGGGAGCGCGGCGGTTCCTCTATCTCGAGTACTACACTCTGCAGAACGTCCAAAGCGGCGGACGTAAGCTCAGCGATCTGCTCGCGGCGAAGAGCCGCGCCGGGGTCCACGTGTACGTCATCTACGATGCGGTGGGCTCGCTCGGCACGCCCGCGGCCTTCTTCGCGGGTCTGCGCGCGGCCGGCGTGCAGTTCCTGCAGTACAACCCCATCAGCCCCCTCGAGGGTCCCACGGCGCTCAACGAGCGCGACCACCGGAAGATCCTCATTGCGGACGATGAGGTGGCGATCGTCGGGGGCGTGAATCTGGCCACGACCTACGAGAGCGTCCCGCCGCTCGCCCACGCGCTCGGCGGCAATCGGCCGGGGCCGCCCGAGGCCGCCCATCCCGTCTGGCACGATGTCGACCTGGAGATCCGCGGTCCGGTGGTGCCCCAGCTCGCGCGGCTCTTTCGCCAGCACTGGCACGATCAGAAGGGGCCAGCCCTGCCGTCGGAGCAGCCCCTCAGGATGACGCCGCAAGGCCGGGAGATCGTGCGCGTGATCGGCAGCAGTCCCACCCGGCTCGCGACGCGCTACTACGTGTCGGTCCTGACCGCCATCCGCTCAGCCCAGAGCAGCATCTGGCTGACCGCCGCCTATTTCGTGCCGACGCGCCAGGAGCTGCGTGCGCTGAGGAGAGCAGCCCGCCGTGGTGTGGACGTAAGGCTACTGCTGCCGTCGCACACCGACGTCGGCGCCACGCTTGCAGTGCAGCGCTCCTATTACCCCGAGCTGCTGGCCGCGGGAATCAAAGTATACGAGCGCAGTGACGGCATCGTGCATTCCAAGACCATGGTCGTCGACGATGTCTGGTCGCTGGTCGGCTCCTCCAACTTCGACCAGCGGAGCATTCTCTTCAACGACGAAGTCGATGTCGTGGTGCTCGGCAGGTCAACGGCGAATCAGCTTCGCGGGATCATCCTCGACGACATCCAGCACGGCAAGCAGATCGACTGGCAGACGGTGCGCCGGCAGGGCGCGATGCAGCGGCTGCGGGGCTGGTTCTGGCGGTTTTGGCAGCGGCTGCTTTAAATGGCGCGGGATCCGGGCTCCTGCCCGGCCCCGCGCTGCTTTGGGCAAAAAGCGTGGTTTTTGCCCAAAGCTCCGCGCCTTACCTCTTCGGCAAGTCCTCAGTTGGGGTTGAGGGTGACCGCCTTCTCCTCGGCCACGTAAGCCTCGTCATTGCGTCCCTGCGCGCGCAAGGACGCGGCGATCAGCTGCCATGCGCGCGCCTGCGCGCGGGTGTCGCCGCTCGCCAGATACAACGCCTTGCGCCCCATGCCGTATGCCTGGGTCGGATGGCCGGCGAGGATGTTCTCGCGCCCCAGCTCGATCCAGACCAGGGGATTGTGCGGCTCGATGCTCAGCGCCCGCTCCAGAGTCTCGGTCGCGAGGCCGAAATTGCGGCTCTGCTCCTGGGTGTGCGCCTCGCCCACCAGTGCCGTCGCCGCGGCCCCGAGCACGAACTCCTTCGGTGCCGGTGATGGGGGTTGCTGCGGCTCGGCCGGCGCGGCCTGCAACGGCGACGGCTGCGCGGCGCGGGTTTGAGACGCCGCTTCGGCCGAGGGCGCGACACGATCGTAGCCGCCCGTACTCTCGCCCGCGTCGGCCGGCGGCGGCGGACCCGGCAGGGCGCAGCCCGCCAGCAATCCACCGAGCGCGAGTACGCCCAACATCATCCTGCCGCGCCGCCGCGCCCCGTGAATCGTTCTCCACCCATCGCTCATGACTTCCAACACCTCAATGGGTCAGCCGGTGCAGCCACTGACCCGCCCTTTCAATTACCGTCCTCGCCGTGGTGCCGACCGTCGTCGTGCCTGCGCATCCGGCCATCGGTGGCACCTGTATACCCGTTGGCAAGGCGACCTGCACCGGCTCCGCCCCCGGGCAGCCGGGTTGCGCCCCCATGCCCGTCAGGTAATCGATCCACGTCTCCGTCACCCCCTCGGGCTCCGGCATCTCGAGCGACGGCGTGCCGAGCGAGGCCATCAGATGCGCCCAGACCGGGAGCGCCCCCTCGGAGCCGGTCAATCCGGTCGGCTGGTAGTGATCGTACCCGACCCAGACCACCGCTAGATCACCACCCGAGAATCCCGCGAACCAGCTGTCGCGATCCTGCGAGGACGTCCCGGTCTTCCCCGCGGTCACGAGCCCCGGCGGCAGGATGCGCAGCGCGGGCGTTGCGGTGCCGTGAGTGACGACCTGCTCCAACATGCTGTCGATCTGGTAAACGTCCGCAGCCGGCGCCACCTGCGTCACCTGCAGCGGGAATGCCTGGAGCGGCTTCCCGTCCGCGCTGACTACTGCCTGCACCGCCCTCAGCGGCGTGCGGAATCCGCCGTTCGCGAGCCCATTGTAGAGCTGCGCGACCTCGAGTGGAGGGATGTCGATCGCCCCCAGCAGCATCGCGGGCACCTCATCCGGCGCCTTCGCGAGCCCGAAGCGCTGCAGGGTGCCCGCGACCTTGTCCAGCCCGAGATCCATGCCGACGCCCACCGTGGCCAGGTTCAGCGATTCGCCGAGCGCCCGCACGACCGGCACCGGGCCGTAAGTACGGCGCGTGTAGTTCTTCGGGCGCCAGTAGCGGCCGTTGGCGAGCTTGATGCTCATCAACTGGTCCTGGACGACCGTGGCCGCGTTGTAGCGTCCTGACTCGAGCGCCGTCAGATAGATGAAGGGCTTCACCAGCGAGCCGATGGAGCGTTGCGCATCCAGCGCCCGATTGAAGCCGTCGAAATCGACGTCGCGCCCGCCCACGATTGCCAGCACATCGCCGCTCTGCGGCGAGGTGACGACGACCGCCCCTTCCAGCTTCGCGCCGCCGCGGTGATGACGCTGGTCGAGAATGCGCAGCTGCGCATCGAGCGCCCTCCCGGCCAACTCCTGCGCCCGCGGCTGCAGGCTGGTGTAGATCCTCAGGCCCGACTCGGTCAGCTCCTTCTCCGGGTAATCGCGCTGCAGCGTGCGGCGCACGAGGTCGAGATACGCGGGGTAGTAGGCGCCCGAGGCGCCGGCCGCGACGCCGAGCGGCTGGTGCGCCGCCGTCAGCGCCTGTGCGGGTTTGATGACCCCCTGCCGCGCCAGGATCTGCAGCACCAGGTTGCGCCGCGCCAGCGTCCGTTGCGGATATCGGCGCGGATCGTAGTAGGTGGGACCGCGCACAATGGCGACCAGCGTCGCGATCTGCGGCAGGTCGAGCTCCGACAGCGGCTTGCCGAAATAAAACTCGCTCGCCAGTCCGAAGCCGTGGATCGAGCGGTTGCCATCCTGGCCGAGGAAGATCTCATTGATGTAGGCGTTCATGAGATCCGCCTTGCTGAAGTGGGCGGTGAGCGCGACCGCCATGACGGCCTCCCGCATCTTGCGCCCGAGCGTCTGCCGGTTGCTGAGGAAGTAGCTGCGCACGAGCTGCTGGGTCAGCGTGCTGGCGCCCTCCGAGTAGCGGTGCGAGCGCAGATCCACCCAGGCCGCGCGCAGGATGCCGAGCGGATCGACGCCCGAGTTGGTATCGAAGTTGCGGTCCTCGACCGCCTTCAGCGCCGCCGGCAGGAGCGGTGGCACCTGCTGCGGTGTCACCACGATGCGGTCGACGCCATCGCTCGGAAAAATGCTGCCGATGAGGAGCGGATCGAGCCGCATCACCGGCACCTCCCGGCCGCCGCCATCGCGCAGGTCCTGGATGCCGGCGGGACCGAACAGAACCGACAGCGCCGTCGCCGGCCGGCGGCTGTCGGCGAACTGGGCGGGGCGCAAATCGACGTCGAGGCGCTCGCCGCTCTCGCGATAGGTGCCGGTGACCGGCGCCCCGGAGCTCGCCTCGGGGTGATAGGAAAGGCGCTGCAACTCGTGCTCGAGCTGCGGCTCGGTGAGATCGAGCCCCGCGTAAAGATCGAGGGGCGCCGCATAAACATGCGCGGGCAGCGTCCAGCGCAGCCCCTCGAACCGGTGCGTCACCAGCAGGTCGAGGTAGTAGATGTAGCCGGCGCAGCCCAGCACGCCCGCGAGCAGCGCCCCTGCGAGCACGCGGCGCAGGCGCGAACGCCCGGCCGAGGACTTTTTGCGCCCTCCGGACCGGCCGGAGCCGGCGCCCGAGGACCGCCGTGCCGCGCGCTTCAGAGAACGAGCTCCTCCGCCGGGTCGCGCAGATTGTAGTGCGAGCTCATGCAATGCCCGTAGGCCCCGGCATTGGCGATGAGGATGACGTCGCCCTCCCGGGTGGGCGGCAGCAGTCGGTCGTGGCCGAGGACGTCGGCGCTCTCGCAGATTGGGCCCACGACGTTCACGAGCTCGGTGGCCGCCTCGTCCAGGCGTGTGAGATTGGCGATCTCATGGTATGCACCATAGAGTGCCGGCCGGATGAGGGAGTTCATCCCGGTAGCGACGCCGACGTAGCGGACGCCGCCCTTGCTCTTGAGCTGCGTGACCCGGGCGAGCAGCACGCCCGCGGGGGCGGCCAGATACCGACCCGGCTCCAGCCAGACTTCGAGCCGGGGATGCTCGGCGCGCACGGCGGCGAGCAGCGTGTCGAGCTTCGCGAGGTCCAGACCCGGCTGGTCGCTGCGCTCCGGCACCCCGAGGCCGCCGCCGATATCGACCACCCGCACCGCCTCGAAGCGCTGCGCGAGGCCGGCGAGCTGCCGGGCCGTACGTTGCCAGGTCGTGATATCGAAGATGCCGCTGCCGACATGAGCCTGCAGGCCCACGACGCGCGCACCGGCGCTCTCCGCCTCACGGACCAGCCGCTCGAGATCGGCGACTGGGATGCCAAACTTCGCGTGCGCACCTGCCGTGCGCACGTGATGATGGTGTCCGGCGCCCACGCCGGTATCGACGCGCACGAAGATCTCGCGATCGCTGAAGAGGCTCCGCCACTCCGACAGGGCGTACAGGTTGTCGACCGTGACCTGCACGCCGCGCTCGAGGGCCCAGGCATATTCCTCACGCGAGGCGAAGTTGGGCGTGTAGAGCACGCGGCGCGGATCGAGCCGCGGAAAGAGCCCGAGCACCCGCTCGATCTCGTTGCGCGCCACGCATTCGAACTCGACGCCCTCCTCCCGCACGGCCTGCAGGACCGCAGGGTGGGGATTCGCCTTCATGGCGTAGTGGACGCGCGAGATCGAGCCCATCCCGCGAAGCGCGCGCGCAGCCGCGCGTACCGCCTCGAGGTCGTAGACGTAAGCGGCATCGCGCGCCTCGAGCGCTTCGAGGAGTTGCGTGCGCTTCTCCCGCCACCACGGCACCGGGCGCGCCGCCCCGTCCTGAGGCTTGGCGAACAGCTCCTGCCAAGTGGGCCCGAGCACCCGGTCGCCCGGCACCGGTCGGATCAGCAGCTCGTGCAGCTGGTCGACCAGCCGGTCACCCTGCCGCTCATCGACGACGAAGGTGAAGTTCAGATCGTTCGCCGCCTGGCTGACCAGATAGATCTTCTGCTCCTCGAAGAACTCGAACGCGCCGCCCAACTGATGCAGGATGGCGCGGATGTTGCGTCCGACGAGGCTCACCGAGGCGCAGGGACCGATCACCTGCACGCGGCAGAGGCGGGAGAGATCGCTCACCAGACCCTCGATGAGGCTCTGATCGAGCGTGTTGGCAGCGGGGTCGAGGGAAACGGTGACGTTGGTCTCCGACGTCGAGACCAGATCCACCGACATGCCGTGGCTCTTGAATATCTGGAAGGCATCGGCGAGGAACCCCACCTGGTGCCACATGCCGGGGCTCTCGAGCGACACCAGGGTGATGCCCTTCTTCGTGCAAACGGCCTTCACCTGCGCGTTGCCATCGCTCCCTTCGGCGCTGAGGACGGTGCCCTCGAGGTCCGGCGCCTGAGTGGCGTAGATGTGCAGCGGAATGCGGTACAGCCGCGCAGGCAGGATGCAGCGCGGATGGAGCACCTTGGCGCCGCTGGTGGCGATCTCCTGCGCCTCATCATAATGAAGAGAGCGCAGCAGACGCGCCGTCGGCGTCGAGCGCGGGTTGGCGCTGAACATGCCAGGCACGTCCGTCCAGATCTCCAGCCGCCGGGCGCGCAGCTTGGCGGCGAGGTAGGCGCCGGAAGTATCGGAGCCGCCCCGGCCGAGCAGCACCGTGTTGCCTTCGGCATTGCGTGCGATGAAGCCCTGAGTCACCACGACCGGCGCCAGGCTCGCGAGGCGCTCCTCGAGCGCCGCATCGGGCGCGAAACTGCACGTGGCGGAAAGAATGCCGGCCTTGGCCGAGGCGCCCCGCTCCTCGGCGAGCAGCATGGTGCGCGCGTCTGCCCAGTCGACCGCCAGTCCCTGGCTGCGCAGAAACCGCGCGCCGAGCTCGGTGGCCAGGAGCTCGCCGCTCGACATGACGCGGGCGCGGGTGCGATCGCTCACCTCACCGATGAGCGCGATGCCCGCGGCGATCTGACGCAACTCCGCGAGCTGGCGCTCGCAGGCGGGCCCGAGGGGGATACCGAGCTCCTCGGCGAGCCGCCGGTGCCGCTCCTCGATGCTCTTCAGCTCCTCCTCCTGCGCCTCGCCCCGCGCCGCCGAGAGCAGTTTCTCCAGGCGATCGGTGATCCCGGTCACGGCGGAATGGACGATGAGCACCCGCGCGCCCTCCGCGCGCCGCGCGGCGGCGACCTTGGCGATGTTGCGCCAGTTGGTGAGCGAGGAGACGCTGGTCCCGCCGAATTTGAGGACGATCCAGTCGGACGCGGTGCGAGTCACGAGAATGATTCCGCAGGCAAGCGGCGGCGAGGGCGGCCACCGTGTAAGGCCCTCATGAGGCCCGGGTCGACCAGGGTCGAGCAGTCCCCCAGGCGGGGCCGTGGCGCAGGCGCGCCCGGCTTGCCCTGCTCAGGTCTTGAAGCGTCGTTTACAGCTCTTCGTCGAAGTCGCGGAGGTCCTTCTCGAGCTTCTTGTCCGCTAGAACCTCTTCCAGCCGGCTCCACGCGGCTTTGCCGCGCTTCACCTGATTGCGGACGCGCTTGTCCACCCGGTCGAGCAGCCGGTCGTAATCCGTGCTGTCCTCGGTGGCCCCGCTCAAGAATTCCTCGTCGAGATCGAAGCTCTCGTTATCTCGTTCCGACATCTAGCGGTGAAAATCCTGAGTTAAATCAGAGGGTAAGTGCATGTTGGGCACATAGCAAGGCAGCGAACTATAACGGATTCCGGCGCCAGAGCAATATCCAGAAAGAATGAGCCCAGGGCTATTCGGTTCGGTCACGGACGGTTACTGGAGCTCCGCGGCTCAAACCCAAGCCCTCGGCGGCACTTTGCTCGGCCCGGGCGATCTCGAGTACCCCGAAGGAATTGATGAGTGCGAGGTATTCCCCGGGCCGGGTATCCCCGTAGGTGCGCAGCAGCGGGAAGGCGTGATTGCCGGCGTGTACCAGGGGCAGCCGGAAACGCTCGATCAGGGCCGCATCGATGTTGCTGATGAGGTTGCCGAAATGATCGATGGTGATGATGACCCCGGAAACACAGTTGCGCTCGGCCGTGGGCTCATCCACCCAGGAAGGCACGAGCGAGCCTGCGGCCGCGGCCTCGCCCAGGTCCGCCGGCGTGCATCGCCCGGCGGCGAGCTCGGCGCCCACCGGCGCGAAAATGTCCCGCCCATGAAAGGTGGCGCTGGCGTGCTGGATGCCGAGCCGCGCCAGGCCTTGCGAGCGCAGCCGCACGATGGCGGCCGCCGGATGGCGCGTGACCACCGGGGCGAGGAGCCCGTTGTCGGGCGCGACGAACACATGGTCTGCCGCGCTCACCACGACGATGTCCCGGGAAGTCCCCACCCCAGGGTCCACGACCGCGACGTGCACCGTGCCGGCGGGGAAATACTCGAACGCCCGGGCCAGCCAGAACCCGGCCTCGGCGGGCCAGTGGACCACGATCTCGTGCGTGAGGTCGATGATCTGCGCGCCGGGAAAGCGAGCGAGAATCCGGCCCTTCATGACGCCGACGAAGGGCCCCTGGTGACCGAAGTCCGTGGTGATGGTGATGACACCGGAGGAACGCGCCACGCTCAACCCTTCCTCGGCGGGGCCGAGCCCCGCGTGCGGTGCGCGCCTTCGGCGCACGTGCGGCAGCGGTCAGTGTATGGCACGGCCTGCAGCCGCTCCTCCTCGATAGGCTCGCCGCAAACCGAGCAGATCGTGTATCGGCCCTCCTCCAGCCGCCGCAGTGCCCCCTGCACCAGGCGCAACTCGTGCTGCGCCGACTCGGAAATGGCGCCGAGCACGTCATCGGACTCGCGCTGGGTGACCTGCTCGGCGAAATCCGCGCTCAGGGGATCGGACTCGTGCCGCAAGTCCGCGCTGGCTCTGCTCGCCCGCGTCTGCAGCTCCTCCCGGCGCTTGAGCAGGCGTGCGCGTACCGCTGGTATGTCCACTGGAGCCTCCCGGCAGGTGCAGGAGCAATGCTACTGCGTAATATAACCCCTCATGATCGTGTTGACCGTCAACACCGGCAGCACCTCGGTCAAGCTGGCCGCTTTTGAGGCTGGCGAGTCCCGCGGGCAAGCCGGACCGCCGCCGCAGCGGCTCGGCGCCGAGCACCTCACGGGCGGGGCGCTCGACCCGGCGGCGGCTCTGCGCCGCTTTCTCGGGCGACTCGGCCGGGCACCCGCGGCGGTCGCCCATCGGGTGGTGCATGGCGGCACGCGCTTCACGGCTCCGGCGGTCATCGACGACCGCGCGCGCGCAGCGCTGGCGGAGCTTTCCGACCTGGCCCCCCTGCACAACCCCTTGGCACTCCGCTGGATCGATGCCGCCCGCGAGGTCTGCGGCGGAGCCGTGGTGCACGTCGCTGCATTCGACACCGCCTTCTTCGCCGCCCTGCCCCGCGTCGCCGCGGAGTACGCGCTGCCGCCGGATCTCGGGATCGAGCTCGGCGTTCGCCGCTATGGCTTTCACGGCCTGGCGCACGAGGCGATGTGGCGCCGCTGGTGCGAGCTCGAGCCACGGCTGCCCGCCGGCGGCCGGCTCATCACCGTGCAGCTCGGCGGCGGCTGCTCCATGGCCGCACTCGATCAGGGCCGCCCCTGCGATACCTCCATGGGATTCTCGCCGCTCGAGGGGCTGGTCATGGCCACCCGCTCGGGGGATGTCGATCCTGCCATCGTCCCCTATCTCGAGCGGCGACTCGGCGCGAGCGGCGAGCGCGTGATTGCGATGCTGAACGAGAGGTCCGGTCTCGCCGGGGTTGCCGGGACGCCCGCCGATCCGCAAGCGCTGCTGGCCGCCGGCTCGGAGCCGGCCCGGCTCGCGGTCGAGCTCTACTGCTACCGGGCGCGCAAGTACCTCGGAGCCTATCTTGCTGTCCTCGGCGGCTGTGACGGCATCGCCTTCGGCGGCGGCGTGGGCGAGCACGTGGCGGAGGTGAGGGCACGAATCCTCACCGGCCTTCAGTGGGCGGGCATTGCCCTCGATCCTGCCGCCAACCAGGCGGCGAGAGGCAGCGAGTCCCTCATCAGCGCGGCGGGCAGCCGCGTGAGCGTGCGAGTGATTCCTGTCGAGGAGGAGCTGCTCATGGTGCGTGCGGCGCTGGCGCTGGCTAAACTGCCTTGAACCCTACACCGAGGACGCACCCATGGGCCCACAATTCGACGCTGGTAAGCTCGCGGAAGACATCAAGACACTGGTGAGGGATGCGGAAGCGCTCCTGCGCGCGAGCGCCGAGAACGCCGAGGAGCTGACCGAGGAGGCGCGCGAGCGCGCCGAGCGGTCGCTGCACACGCTGCGCAGTCAGCTGAATGACATCGAGGGCGATCTCAAGGGGCGTGCCGAGGTCGTCGACAGCTACGTGCGCGACAATCCGTGGATGGCGGTCGCGATCGCCGGCGGCGTCGCATTGCTCGTCGGCCTCCTGATGGGCCGCCGCTGATGAGCGACCATCTTGCGCCGGCCGCCGAGGAGGCGGATGCCGAGGCCGGCGCGCCGCGGGGACCGGGCCTCATCCGCCGCCTGCTCGGAACGATTCTCGAATCCTTCAAGACGAGGCTCGATCTGGCCGCGGTCGAGGCGGAAATCTATCTCGTCTATGTAGCGCAGCTGCTGTTGTGGGGATTTGCCGCCGTGGCTTGCGCACTGCTCGCGGTCGTCTTCGCACTGACGGCGGTGATCATCGCCGTCTGGCAGACGCACCGCATGGCGGGCCTGGTCGGCAGCATGGTCGTGCTGCTGATCCTGGCCGTCATCTGCGGCATGATCGGCGCACGGATCTTCCGCGGCCGCCCGCCACTCCTGGCGGGGACCCTCGCGCAGTTCGAGCACGACCAGCGCCGCGTGAGCGGCGCTACGGGAGAGGAATCATGAGGCGGCTGCACGAGCTCGAGGCGCGGCGGCTCAATCTCATCGCGCGCTGCGAGCAGCAGCGGCTCGAGATCGCCTATCGGCTAGCGCAGCTCAGCCCTGCCGCGCAGCTCGCCCACCTCACGCGCCGCGCGCCGACCTCGGCGGCCAGTCATCCCCTGGCCTGGCTGGCATCGCTCGCGACGTTGATCTTCATGATGCGCGAGCGGCGCATCGTCGGCTTGATCGGCAAGGTGAGCGCCGGCATGGCGCTCCTCTCGCGGGCAACGACGGTCGTCAGGTTGCTCCGGCAGATCCGCTCGTTGAGTGGCGGGGCGCGGTGAGGGTCGTCTCCTGACTCGGCGTTGACTGCGGGCCGGCGGGCGTATCGGGCGGGCCGCCGGGCGGGTTATAAAACGCCTCTACCCCGACGAGCTCCGGGATGCCATTCGATTGGGTCGCGACCTGGCGCACCTTGTCCCAGTCGATGGCGACCTGGTGGCTGCCGATCGCCGCATCGATGATCTGCGAGATCTGCGCGTAATCCGGCGGCACCGGCTTGTGATCGCTGTCGGTCGGCGGGTGCACTTCCAGATAGAGCTGGCCGTCCTCGAGGCTCGCCAGCACCGGCTCGTTGACGATGTTGACCGGGGTACCGACGCGCACGACCGGGAACAGGGCCGCGATGTCCTCCGGGTACAGCCGCACGCAACCGTGAGTGACGGCCATGCCGATCGCCATCGGGTTGTTGGTCCCGTGAATGTAGATCTCCCCATGGCTCAGCGTCGTCTCGAGCGCCCACTCTCCCATCGGGTTGTCGGGCCCGGCCGGGTAGATCCGCGGGATCGGGTCGCCCGCCTCCGCATGCGCCTTCAGAATGGCGGGGGTCGGAATCCAGACCGGGTGCGGCACCTTGCGGATGATGCGGGTGGTCCCGACCGGTGTTGCCCATCCACCCTCACCCGGGCTGACCGGGTAGGTGATGACCACCGGCTGCTCGTGCCGGCGACGGGGCGGGAAGTAGAAGAGACGGTGCTGCGGGAGATTGACGACGATGCCGCGGTGGGCGACCGGCGGCACGATGAAACGGCCCGGGATGGTGATCTGCGTGCCCTGGCCCGGCAGCCACAGGTCGACCTTGGGGTTGGCCTCCTGGATCTCCCAGTACCCCACGCTGTACTTGCGGGCGATGTCGAGCAGCGTGTCGGCGGCCTGCGACTGAATCTGCTGATCCTGCCCGATGAGCGAGCCGCCATCGGGCGGCAGGGGGAACACCGCCGCCTGGCTGCGTGCGCCCAGCAGGGAGCCCACCACACCGGCCGCCAGCAAGAGGCCGGTGACCATCCAGCTCGAGCGGCAGCTTCGCCGAATCCGCGTTCGCATCACTCCCATTCCCACGAAACGTTTGGCCCGATGGGCCCTGGCGGCCATTGTAACATGCAGGGCGCGTGCCTCCGTCACAGAAAATAACTCGCAATTTCTACGCCAGGGACACGCTCACCGTCGCCCGGGAGCTGATCGGCATGCATCTGGTGCATGCCGAGGGCAGCAGGGTGCGCGCCGGACGGATCGTCGAGACCGAGGCCTACCAGGGGCCGGAGGACCTGGCGGCGCATTCCTCCCGCGGCCGTACGCGGCGGACGGAGGTTATGTTCGGACCGCCCGGACATGCCTACGTCTATTTCATCTACGGGTTCTGGCACTGCCTCAACGTCGTGACGGCGGCGGAGGGAGTGCCGCACGCGGTGCTGCTGCGCGCGCTCGAGCCCGTGGCCGGGATCGAGGACCGGACCTGGGGGCCGGGCCTGCTCTGCCGGGCGATGCACATCGACCGGCGGCTGAACGGGACGGATCTCTGCGGCGATGTGCTCTGGCTCGAGAAGCCGCGCGCGCGCCGCCGGCAGCCGCCGCGGATCGGCCACAGCGCGCGCATCGGGGTCGATTACGCCGGCGAGTGGGCGCGCCGTCCGTGGCGCTTCTTCGACGAGGACTCGCGTTACGTCAGTCATTTGAAGCGCCGGATCCGGGCTCCTGCGCGAACGAAGCGCCTGCGTTGAGCAAAAAGCGTGGTTTTTGCTCAACGCTCCGCCACCTGCGGCGGCGGGACACATCCGTGTGCCTGTCAGCTCGTCTGCGAGCCGTCACCTAGGACCACTTGCCCGTGCTGCAGCGGGATGCGCTGGCCGGGGTCGTGATCCATGCGCACCGTGCCCTCCTTGTCGCCGATCCGGTAGCGGACCTCGTAGCCTTCCCGCTCGATGGAGTGCCCGTAGACGGTGGCGCACTTCTGCTCGGTCGTCGTGTAGGTGTTGCCGCGCTGGACCTTGTTCTCGATCCGGTTGCCGGCATAGCCGCCCGCGGCCGCGCCGGCCGCGGTGGCGATGTCGCGTCCCGTGCCGCCGCCGACATAGTGCCCGAGCAGTCCACCGACCACGGCGCCCGCGACGGTGCCGAAGATCTGATGCTTGTCCCGCGCCGGACGCTGGTGCACCACCGTATCATCGTGGCAATCCCGCTTCGGCGTGCGGACGGTCCGCGTGAGCGGAGTGACCTGCACCACGTCCGCATACTGCGGGCCCCCGCTCATGACCTTGAGACCTGCCACGGCGCCCGCGCCCGCCGCTGCCGCCGCGCCGACCGTCAGCCCAATCACCAGAGACTTGTTCATCGTCGTCGTTGCTCCTGACTGCGAACGGCGGCGATTGTAATGAAGCGTGGCTGAACGAAAACTAACTCGCGTTGTCGCCCGCTCGCGACAGCGAGAGCAGCTCACTGCCTTCCGGCACGCGGTCCCCGCGGGCGAAATGAATCGCGCGCACCACGCCGTCGCAGGGCGCGGTGATGCTGTGCTCCATCTTCATAGCCTCGATCACCATCAGCACCTCGCCGGCCGTGACGGACTGGCCCTCCTTCACGGGTATCGCCGAGACGACGCCGGGCAGCGGGGTGGTGAGGCCACCGGTCGCGGCGCTCGCGGCGAACTGCAGGGTGCGCGGGTCCTCGATGGCGAATTCGTGATGCGCGTTACCGATCCAGACATGAAGCTGCGGGCCGCGCCGGTACCAGCGGGCGCCGTGCCGCTCCTGATCGAGTACCGCCGCGACCGCGCCCTCCCGGACCACCACGGCGGCCAACTCCAGGCGCGTCCCGCCGTCATCGCGACCCGCGCCATCGGCCTGCGCGACGACCAACGCCTCCCGCGGCTGTCCGTTCTCCAGCGTCAGGCGCACCCGATGCGCGTGCCCGCCCGCCGACAATGTCAGCTCGATGCGGGCCGGCAGGTTGGATTGGAAGCCGTCACTCACGTCCCAGGGGTTCGTCCGCTCACCGGCTCGGCCCGCGTCCGGGCCAGCGTCAGCGCCGCGAGCCGCTAGAGCGGCCAACGTCAGAACGGTCGGCGTGGCGGTTACCGGCGCCGAAAATTCCGCGGCGCTCCTGTCGAGAAGCGTCACGCTGTGACGTACTTCGAGGAAGACTCGCGAACGCAGGATCCGCCCGAGCCAGCGCTCGTTGGTATGGATGCCGGCGAGATCCGTGTGATCGAGCACGTCCGCCAATTGCAGCGCCGCCCACTGCCGCGATGGCGCCCACGCAATCACCTTGGCGAGCAGGGAGTCGTAGGTCGGCGGCACGGGATCGCCGGCATCGAACCCGGCATCGACCCGCAGCGACTCGCCTCGCGGCCACTCGGCAACCTGCAGCGTGCCGGCGCTCGGCAGGAAGCCGCGCCAGGGATCCTCCGCGCAGACGCGCGCCTCGATGGCGTGTCCCTCCAGGCGGATCTGCGGCTGCGCGAGCGGCAGCGGCTCGCCGGCAGCGACGCGCAACTGCCACTCGACGAGATCCAACCCCGTGACCGCCTCGGTCACCGTATGCTCCACCTGCAGCCGTGTGTTCATCTCGAGGAAATAGAACTCACGTCCGTCGAAGAGGAACTCCACGGTGCCGGCACTCCGGTAACCGATGTTGCGCGCCACGAGCACGCCCGCCGCATGCAGCGATTCGCGCACGAGAGGCGGCAGGTCGGGGGCCGGCGCTTCCTCGATCAGCTTCTGATGACGGCGCTGGATCGAGCAGTCGCGGTCGCCGAGGTGCACGCAGTTGCCGTGCGCGTCGGCGAACACCTGCACCTCGATGTGACGAGGCTCGGGCAGGTACCGCTCGATCAGCAGCGTCCCGTCGCCGAATGCGCTCTGCGCCAGGCGGCGTGCCGCCGTCAGCGCCTCGCGCAGCTCTCCCTTGGCATGCACGACCCGCATGCCCTTGCCCCCGCCGCCGGCGGCGGGCTTGACGATCAGCGGCAATCCCGCCTCGAGCGCGCGCTGCTCCAGAAAATCGAGATCCTGCCGCTCGCCGTCATAGCCCGGCAACACCGGCACGCCTGCCGCGCGGACACTCGCCTTCGCCAGGCTCTTCGAGCCCATGGCGGCGATGGCCGCGGGGGGCGGTCCCACGAAGACGAGCCCGGCATCGAGGCAGGCCTGAGCGAACGCGGCGTTCTCCGAGAGAAATCCGTATCCCGGATGGATCGCCTGCGCCTGCGCGGCTTTCGCGGCGCGCAGAATCGCCTGAATGTCGAGATAGCTCTCGGCCGCGGGCGGCGGACCGACGCGCACGGCCTCGTCCGCCTCACGCACGTGGCGCGCAGTGGCGTCCGCGTCGGAATACACGGCCACCGTGCGGATGCCCATCCTGCGCGCGGTGCGAAAGATGCGGCAGGCGATCTCGCCGCGGTTGGCCACCAGGAGACTGCGGATCGTCTGCGTCATGAGGGTCGCTCGGCAGAGGGTCACATGCGGAAGAGGCCGAAGCGCGTATCCGCCTCCGGGGCGTTGCGCGCGGCGGCGAGACTGAGCCCCAGGATGCGGCGCGTCTCGAGCGGGTCGATGATGCCGTCGTCCCACAGCCTGGCGGAGGCGTAGTAGGGATGGCCCTGCCGCTCGTACTGCTCGCGGATCGGCTGCTTGAAGGACTCTTCCTCCTCGGCGGCCCACTGGCCCCCCGAAGACTCGAGCTGACTGCGCTTGACGGTCGCGAGCACGCTCGCGGCCTGCTCGCCACCCATCACGGAGATGCGCGAGTTGGGCCACTGAAAGAGCAGGCGCGGCGAGTACGCTCGCCCGCACATGGCATAGTTGCCGGCGCCGTAGCTGCCGCCGATGATGACGGTGAGCTTGGGAACCTGCGCGCAGGCGACCGCGGTGACGAGCTTCGCGCCGTCCTTGGCGATGCCTCCCGCCTCGGCACGGCGGCCGACCATGAAGCCGGTGATGTTCTGCAGGAAGAGAAGTGGGATGCGCTCGCGCGCGCAGAGCTCGATGAAATGCGCCCCTTTGAGCGCGCTCTCGGAAAAGAGAATGCCGTTGTTGGCCAGGATCCCGACCGGATAGCCGGCGAGATGCGCGAAGCCGCAGACCAGGGTCGTGGCGTAGAGCTGCTTGAATTCTTCCAGCTCCGAGCCGTCCACCAGCCGCGCGATGACCTCGCGCGCGTCGTAGGGCCGGCGCAGGCTCGCGGGCACGGCACCGTAGAGCTCTCGCGGGTCGTAGTGAGGATCGCGCGGCGCTTGCGGCGGGGCGGTGTCCGGCGGCGGTCGCAGTCGCGCCACGATGCGGCGCGCCAGACCCAGCGCATGGGTGTCGTTCTGCGCGTAGTGGTCGCATACGCCTGACTCGCGGCAGTGCACCTCGGCGCCGCCCAGCGACTCGGCGTCGATGTCCTCGCCGGTCGCGGCTTTGACCAGCGGCGGCCCGCCGAGGAAGACCCTGCCCTGCCCGCGCACGATGACGTTCTCATCGGCCATCGCGGGCACGTACGCACCACCAGCGGTGCACGAGCCGTGAACGACTGCGATCTGGGCCACGCCCGCGGCCGAAAGCGTCGCCTGGTTGTAGAAGATCCGCCCGAAGTGCTCCCGGTCGGGAAACACCTCGTCCTGCGCCGGCAGGAATGCGCCGCCGCTCTCCACCAGATAAAGACAGGGCAGGCGGTTCTCGCGCGCGACTTCCTGCGCCCGCAGGTGCTTCTTGACGGTGATCGGGTAATAGGTACCGCCCTTGACCGTCGGGTCGTTGGCGACGATCACACACTCCCGGGCGCTGACCCGGCCGATGCCGGTGACGATGCCGCCGCAGGCGATGCCGCCACCGTACATGCCGTGCGCGGCGAGCTGCGAGAGCTCGAGAAAAGGGCTGCCCGTATCGAGCAGGACCTGGATGCGCTCCCGCGCGGTCAGCTTGCCCGCGGCCCGATGCCGTTTGACCGCTGCGGCCGGGCCGCCCTCGGCGGCGCGGGCGACTTCGGCCTTGAGCTGAGCGGCCAGTTCGCGCATGGCCGCCTCGTTGTCGCGGAACTCCTGCGAGCGGGGATCGAGCCGGGAGGCGATGCGGGGCATGGGCTTGTCACGATGGCCTGATTGTCGGACAATCATACGATTCTACCCCGACGGATGACAAGGTCATGTCCGCGAACTCACCCGTAGACAGCGATTTCGGCCTCGGCGAGGGGATCGAGGAAGTCCGCCAGCAGGTCCGCCGCTTCGCGGCGGAGAAGATCGCCCCGCGTGCCGCCCGCATCGATCACAGCAACGAGTTTCCCCGCGATCTCTGGCCGGCGCTCGGTGAGCTCGGCTTGCTCGGCATCACCGTGCCGGAGCGCTGGGGCGGCGCGGGTCTCGGCTACCTCGCCCACACCGTCGCCATGGAGGAGATCTCGCGCGCCTCGGGCGCGGTCGGGCTCTCGTACGGCGCCCACTCGAACCTCTGCGTCAATCAGCTGCGCCTGAACGGCACCGATGCGCAGCGGGACCGTTACCTGCCGAGGCTCGTCAGCGGCGAGCACGTCGGGGCGCTGGCCATGTCGGAGCCGCAGGCAGGATCGGACGTGGTCTCGATGCAGCTGCGCGCCGAACGGCGCGGCGACAGTTATGTGCTCAACGGCCGCAAGATGTGGATCACCAACGGGCCCGATGCCGATGTCTTCGTCATCTATGCGAAGACGGATCCCGCGGCCGGCGCCCGCGGGATCACCGCATTCATCGTGGAGCGCGGCTGGCGCGGCTTCAGCACCGCGCAGAAGCTCGACAAGCTCGGCATGCGCGGCTCGAGCACCTGCGAGCTCGTGCTCGACGATTGCGCAGTGCCGGCGGCCAACATCCTCGGGCAGGAGAACGGCGGCGCGCGCGTGTTGATGAGCGGCCTCGATTACGAGCGGGTGGTGCTCGCCGGCGGGCCGCTCGGCCTCATGGCCGCGGCGCTCGATCTCGTGCTGCCCTACGTGCACGAGCGCAAGCAGTTCGGCCAGCCGATCGGCACCTTCGAGCTGATGCAGGCGAAGGTCGCCGACATGTACACCGCGCTCAGCGCCTCGCGCGCCTATGTGTATGCGGTGGCCGCCGCCTGCGATGCCGGCCGCGTGCGGCGGCAGGATGCGGCGGCCTGCATCCTCTTCGCGGCGGAGAACGCAACCCGCGTGGCGTTGGAGGCCATCCAGGCGCTGGGCGGCAACGGCTACATCAACGACTTCCCGGCGGGACGCCTGCTGCGCGACGCCAAGCTCTACGAGATCGGCGCCGGCACGCAGGAGATCCGCCGCATGCTGATCGGGCGGGAGCTCTACGAAAGCGCGGCATGAGCGTCGAGTTCGACCAGATCCTGCTCGTGCCGGGCTACCGCAAGGTGGCCGCCGTCATTGCCGAGCGCATCCTGAGCCGCGAGCTGCGCGAAGGCGAGCGCCTGCCGGCGGAAACGGAGCTGGCGCGTCAGTTCGGCGTCAATCGCTCGACGGTGCGCGAGGCCCTGCGCGAGCTCGAAAGCGGCGGCCTGCTGGAGCGGCGGCCCGGCTCCAAGCTCATGACGGTCAGCAGGCCGCAGCGGCGCGCTGTCGCGAAGGACGTCAGCCGGGCGCTCGCCCTGCACGATGTCACGTTCTTCGAGGTATGGGAGGCGCTCACGCAGCTCGAGCCGCCGATGGCGGAAATCGCGGCGCACAAACGCACGCCGGCGGACCTCGACGCCCTCGCAGCGGCCTGCCGGCGCTTCGCGCAGGAGAACGCGGAAACCGACAAGGCGGTGCATCACGCCGCCGAGTTCTTCCGCTGCGTCGGGCGCGGCACGCACAACCAGGTCCTCGGCATGGCGCAGGAGCCGCTGCTCGATCTGCTGGAGCCGTCGCTGCGCGTCATGATCGACAAAGTGCCGCAGGCGCGCTCGCGCATCGCCGCCGCGCAGCGGCGCATCCTGGATGCGATCGGCAAGCGCGATGCCGAGGCGGCCCGCGACTGGATGGCGCGGCACGTCCGTGACTTCAGGAAGGGCTACGACTTCGCCGGCATCGCGTTGGATTGTCGCGTGGCCTGACGGGGATCTACGCTTCTTCCCACGGCTTGCCCGTTACCGGATGCGGATAGTGGAACGGGACCACGCGGGTCTCGGGCCAGGTCCTGGGAGCTTCGGGCAGCAGCTCATCGGGGCCGTTGGGATCGTCGGGATAGGTGCGCATCATGGGGCTCAACCGAGCGCCGCTGTTGGCCCAGCCCTCGTGGTAGTCGGCCTGCCACAGCATGTCGTAGTGCAGGCGCTGGATCTTCCAGATTCCGGCCTCCTTGACGTAGGTGTTCTCGTAGATGCCGGCCTCCCAGAACTGGCGCGGGAAGTTTGGAATCGGCTCGCGCATGCTCTCGTGGCAGCCGGCCTGAAGGAGGACGCGGAACCTGCCCTGGGCCCAGGTACCGTCCTCGGCGACATCGACGATGTCCTGCAGCATCAGGTGATCGAACATGAGCCCCCGCGGCGGCCCGTTCACCCCGCCGGTGAAGTACTGGCGCAGCCAGTGGCAATAGAGGCGCCGGATGCCGGCCCGGCCACGGTAGATGCCGTTGAGGAAGCGGACCTCGCCGCTGTCGGCGAAGAGCGCCGCCGCCTCCTCGTAGAGGCATTTGTCGATGTAATAGCCGTACTTGTATTGCAGACACTTGACGGCATGGGTGTCCTCCAGCCGCGCCAGCTGTCGCGTCAGCGCGCTCACACGGCTCTCGAGTGCGGCGAGCGCATCCGGATCGGTCATGGCGGCCCCCTCAGGCTCTCTGATAACGCAAGATTATGATGGCATAGCCCTTTGGCGCCACGGGGGCTGCGTGGCCCGGTAAGATATGCGTGCCGGAATGCCCGGCCGGAACAGCCGAAAAGGCAGGTGACCTCTTGGCGGCGATAGGCAGCGAGCGCGTTCTCTCGGTACAGCACTGGACCGACACGCAGTTCACGTTCACGACCACCCGGAACTCGGGGCTGCGCTTCGAGAACGGGCAATTCGTCATGGTGGGCCTGCAGATCGACGACCGGCCGCTGCTGCGCGCCTACAGCATCGCGAGCGCCAATCACGAGGAGCACCTGGAGTTCCTCAGCATCAAGGTGCCGGACGGCCCCCTCACCTCCCGCCTGCAGCACATCCGCCAGGGCGACGAGGTCCTGGTCAGCCGCAAGCCAACAGGCACCCTGGTCCTGCACGACCTCAAGCCTGGCGAGCGGCTCTATATGCTCTCGACCGGCACCGGGGCGGCGCCCTTCCTCGGCCTGATGAAGGACCCGGAAGTCTACGAGCGGTTCGAGCAGATCGTGTTCGTCCACGGTGTCCGCTGGGCGCGGGAAACGGCCGTGGTCAAGCATCGGATCGAGAATCTGTGCGCGCACGAGCTCCTCGGCGAGTGGGTGCGGGAAAAGCTCCTTTACTATCCGACGGTCACCCGGGAACCGCATGCCAACCGCGGGCGCCTGACCACCCTGATCGAGTCCGGACGCCTCTCTTATGACCTGGGACTGCCGCCGCTCGATCCGGCAAACGACCGCGTGATGGTCTGTGGCAGCCCGGCGATGCTGACGGATACGTGCACGTTGCTCGATGCGCGCGGATTCGAGATCTCCCCCGGCATCGGCGAGCCCGGCGACTACGTCATCGAGCGCGCATTCGTCAGCAGGTAGTCGCGGCGGCGGAACTGCCCGCTGAGCCGCCGCCGACACGCGCGGCCACGAACCACAGGATTGCGCAGATCGCCACGGCGACCGGGACGATCAGAACGGCCATTCCCAGGGAAGAGAGGTCCGAGAGCTTGCCGATCATCCAGGGCGACAACGCATCGCCCAACAGGTGAATGGTGAAGATGCTGAGCGCCACCGCCGAGGCGCGCTCCATCGGACTCACCAGGTTGACGATGGCGGTGTTGATCGGCCCGGTGGACATGAAGAGCAACAGCTCCGCCACGATGAGCGCGGGATAGAAGACCGACGGCGCGCCGGCGGCGAGCGCCACATAGCAAGCCGGCACCGCGAGTAACGTGGCCCAGCCCGACATCCACAGGTAGGCCTGGCGCGAGAACTGCAGCCAATAATCGCCGAGCCACCCGCCCACGAAGGTGCCGACGAATCCGGTGACGACGACGATCGCCCCGAAACCCGTCGAGGCCTCGCCGGCGGAGATGCCGCGCACCCTCTCGAGAAACGTCGGCATCCAGTACGCCAGGCCCCCGAGGGCGAAGGTGTAGGCGGCATAACCGAGAACGGTGAGCACATAGGGGCGCTGGCGCAGCAGGCTCGAGTACACCGACCAGGAGCCTGGCGGTGCCGCGCTGGCCGGTGCCGGCGCCTCGATATCCTGCTCGTCCTTCGCGCCGCGCGGCGGGTCGGGAATGCGCAGGATCCAGAGCGCGAGCAACACTCCCGGCACCCCGGCAACATAGAAGGCCATCTGCCAACCAAACCGCTGGCGGACGAGGCCGCCCACGATGAAGCCGAGCGCCGCACCCACCGGAATCGCCATGTTGAAGATGGCGAAGGCGCGCCCGCGGGTGCGCTTCTCGAAAAAATCCGCCAGGAGCGAGGGCGCGATCGTCCCGTAAGCCGCCTCGCCGACCCCCACCAGGGCGCGCGCACCGAGCAGCTGCAGGTAATTGCGCGCGAGCCCCGAGAGCCCGGTCGCGAGGCTCCAGAGGAAAACGCCGACTGCAATCGGCTTGGGACGCGAGCCGCGGTCGCCGAGCCGTCCGAAAATCGGCGCGGCCAGCAGGTAGACGATGATGAAGCCGCTCATCAGGCTGCCGAGCTCGGAATCGGTGAGTCCCAGCGGCGCCCGTTTCAGATCCGGCAGCACCGCCGAGACCACGTAACGGTCGAGGTAGTTGAGGAGGTTGATGCCGGCCAGGATGGCGAGCGCCAGCATGCCCGTGCGCCGGCCGCGCTCGCCGAGCCGACGGGAGCGGCTGATACGCAACATGGGCCGGGACTGTAGTGTCTTTTCGGCCAGCTGCAAAGTGCTGCGCGCGTGAAAAGCGCGGCGGCAGGTCTCGCCGCTACCATTGCCGGGCGCAGCCCGGTACATTGCCCGCAATGGAGATCTTCAAGGAATTCCGCATCGAGGCGGCTCACCGGCTGCCCAACGTCCCGTCCGGCCACAAGTGCGCGCGGCTGCACGGACACTCCTTCCGCGTGGCCGTCCATGTCGCGGGCGCCGTGGATCCGCGGCTCGGCTGGGTGTGCGATTTCGCCGAGCTCTCGGCCGCCTTCGCTCCGCTGCACGAGGCCCTCGATCACCGCTATCTCAACGAGATCGCGGGACTCGAGAACCCGACCAGCGAGCAGCTCGCGGCGTGGCTGTGGAAGCGGCTGGCCCCTCGCCTGCCGGGTTTGAGCCGGATCGTCATCCACGAGACCTGCACCAGCGGCTGCGAGTACCGGGGACCCGGGGGCGGGGCGCCCGCCGGCTGAGCTCGTGCTAGGCTTGGCCCGGTGAGAACGCCCGCACCGCTCGCCTTGCTGCTCCTCCTGTGCCTCGGGTTGCCCGCGGCCCGCGCGACGGTGGCCGGGGAATGTGATGGGGTGTCCTTCCCGCAGCAGATCCAGGCCGGGGGCACGACCCTGACACTCAACGGGCTCGGCCTGCGAAAAGCCACGATCTTCGGCATCAAGGTTTACGTGGGTGCGCTCTACGTTTCGCATCCAACAGCCGACGCGAATGTCATCCTGGCATCGCGCCAGCCGGTCGCGATGGAGCTGCGGTTCGTCTTTCACGTGACCGCGGGTCAATTACGCAGCGCCTGGACGGAAGGATTCGAGAAGAGCGCCCCGGGGGAGCTGCCGCGGCTCCAGAGCCGCATCGACCAGCTCAACGGTTGGATGAGCGCGGTCGGCTCGGGCCAGCGGATGAGCTTCCTTCGCCTGCCGGGAGTCGGTATCCGCTACTCCTTGGACGGCGCCGTCCAGGGCACGATCCCCGGCGACGATTTCGCCCGAGCCTTCCTCGCCATCTGGCTCGGCTCCTCACCCCCCAGCGAGGCGATGCGCGCCGGGCTCCTCGGGGGCCCCTGCACCTGAGCGCCCGGTGGACGCGCGCGGCCGTCAGTGCCGCTGCTCGAGCCGCCCGCCCCTGATCGACGTCCCTGTTGGGATCGGCGACAGCACCGCGCCGTCGGTGTCGGGCGCGGGCGGCGCATCCTCCATCTGCATCTTGTGAATCTGCTTCGCGCCGAGCCTCTCCTCCGTCCGCGGCGCTACGTTCTTCAGGAAGATCTTCGCAATGCCGTCGGAGCCGACGATCTTCTGATCCTTCGGATTGCGTGCGAGTCCAACCAACGCTTCGATCACATCCTGCGGATCGTGCAGCGGCGCCGGCGCCTGCACCTCCCGGCCCGTGTAGTTGGCGACGTGATCGAAGAACGGCGTGTCGTGCGCAGTCGGCATGACGAGGCAAACGTGCACGTTCTCGATGCCTGCCTGCTCGAGCTCCTGCCGTAGCGATTCGCACAGTCCCACGACACCGTGCTTGGCGGCGGTGTAGGAGGCGTAATAAGGAGCCGTGTGCCGGCCCAGCTCCGAGGCCATGTTGATGAGCACTCCGTCGCCCTGCTTCAGGAACTGCCGGTAGGCGAAGTAGCTGCCGTAGAGCGTCCCCAGGAGGTCCGTCTCGATGACCTTCACGTGGTCATCGAGCGGGACGGCCTCGAAACGCCCGAGCGCCCCCACCCCGGCGTTGTTGATCCAGATATCGAGCCGTCCGAAGCGACCGAGCGCACTCAGGCAGAGTTGCTCGACCTGCTTGCTGTCGCCGACGTCGGTCGGTACGACGAGCGTCTGCACGCCGAACTCCTCGCACTGGCGCCCCAGCTCCGCCAGCAGCTCCGCGCGACGGGCCGCGAGCACCAGATGGGCCTGCGCCCGCGCCAGCTCCAGGGCCGTGCCCTTGCCGAAGCCGCTCGAGGCGCCCGTGATCACCACCACCTTGCCCTTGAGGTCATGCTTCGCCACGACGTCCTCCTTCGGTTGCTGACGGTATGCCTCAGCAACTGGCGACGGACGCGGCGGTTCCAGGGCGCGCGGGATCGGATCAGAGATGCGCGCCCGCCAACTCCACGATTCTCAAGATCACGAGCCCGCCGGCGATCAGCAGGTAACCGCGCAGAGCGAGCATCGACATCCGGGTGAGCGGCGTCATCCGAGCGGGCCCGATGGCGCCCAGCGCCGGCATCCGCCAGGAGTCCCGCAGCTGCGGGTCGATGCGCCAGGCTGGCGAGCGCAGCGTCTTCGCGAAGAGCGGCAGCGCCGCCATCAGCCCGGCTGCCGAGCCGCCGCCGAGGATCGCGAGCATGGCGCCCGCGCTCATCGCCGGAAAGAGCACCGCGGCGGTCAGGATGACCGAGAGCAGCAGCAGCACACCGATCACCATCCCGGTGAAGAGATTGAGCCAGGGGCCGTTGACCCAGGGTCCGAGCACCTCCTCGTCGTTGCAGAGGAGCAGCAGAAAGACCGTCGCGCTCGGCAGCAACACGCCGGCCAGCGTCTGCACCGCGTTGGTGAGCAGGCCGAGGGGCGTCCCGGGCGCCAGCACGAGTGCCGCCGCCAGCACGATCAGTCCGCCATACACCGCGAAGAAGGTCTTGGCTTCTTTCGGGCGATCGTGCAGCGAGTGACGGAGCGACAGCACGTCACCGATGGCGTAGGCGGTGGACAACGAGACGGCCATGGCGCCGATCACGCTGGCATCGATCAACGCGATGGCGAAGCACACGCCCGCAGCGTGCCCGACATATTTGCCAAGACCCGCCGCTACGGCGCCCGCGTCCTGGAAGGCGCCAAATTCCGGGCGACCGGTGAAGGTCGCCGCGGCGAAGCCGATCATGGCGACCGCACCCAGGACCACGAGCGCGATTCCCAGGCACAGGTCCACCCGCTCGTAGCGCATGAAGCGCGGAGTGATGCGCTTGTCGATGACGTAGCTCTGCTGGAAGAAGAGCTGCCAGGGCGCCACCGTCGTGCCCACGATGGCGATGATGAGCAGCATGATCTCGCTCAGCTTGCCGTGTGGCAGGCGGGGCACCACGAAATCGTGCGCCAGCTGTCCGGCGGGTGGGTGCACCCAGAGGAGCACCGGCACGAGCAGCAGGCTGCCGGCGACGAGCAGCATCGAGAAGCGCTCGAATCGCCGGAAATCACCGGTACCGGCCGCGGCCACCACGACCGCCGCCGCGGCGAGGACGCCGAGCGGGCGCGACAGGCCGAGGTATGAGAGCGCCAGGCTGATGCCGATGAACTCGGTGACGATCGTGAGAGCGTTGAGCAAAAAGAGGTCGATGACGCTGAAGGCGCCCCAGAACCTGCCGTAACGCTTCAGGATCAACCGCGCATGGCCAACGCGCGTGACCGCGCCGAGGCGCAGCACCATTTCCTGGTTCACATAGAGAACGGGCACCAGCAGGAGCAGCGTCCATAGCAGCGTCGTGCCGTAGTTCTGTCCCGCCTGCGCATAGGTTCCGAATGCGCCGGCATCGTTGTCGCCCACCATCACGATGAGACCGGGCCCGAGGATGGCGAGCAACGTCCGCAGCCGCGCAGTCCAACCTCGGCGCGGTCCAACGTCGTGTCGGCAGATGGTGCCGAAGGCGCCGTGGATGTCGCCGGCATGGCCGTCATCCAGCGCGGCATCGGCAGCCGCAGTGAGGGCATCAGAGTAAGTAATGGCGGCAATCCTCTGTAAACGTGCTTCGGGAGGAGCGCAGCCGCGAGCCGGAGCCCGGCGTGCGGCGCGCGCCGTATCGAGAGCCCTTTCATGGAGGATGCGGGAAGGCGACCTGAGTGGGTCGCGCGACATGCACCGTCCCGCGTCAGATGGCGAGACGGTTGGGAAGCGGGGTGTTCAGGACCGCGACCGAAGTGACGTCTCGCCGTCAGACGGCGATGAAACGGCTACTAGGGCTTGGGTCCATACGATTCCCGGGTGACTGAGCTGGGCGCGGATTCTTTTGGCTGACGACGCGAAAGTCAAGAGCCGAGGACATATTTCCTGTTAGCTCAGATCCGGAAGCCCGGGCGGCTTCGGTGGTCCGACGCTCGCGGGTGTTGGCTTCGGCGGGCCCTCGCTCGCGGGCGAGCTCGCAGCCGGGCCGGCGGGCGCAGTTGCCGGCGGGCTCGATGGCGGGCTGGCGGCGGCATGGCGAGCGCTGGCGCGCTCGGTCTCCTGCGGCGTCGGTGGCAGCTCGCGCATGTCGACCGATGCGAGGTTGATGATCGCCGGGTCATCGCGCAGCTTCACGAAGAGCCGCCCGTGCCTCGGATGCGGCACCGGCAGCGCGTATCCCGGGAAGCCGTCCGGGACCTGCACGGAATGCTCGAACCCCGGATCGCTGGAGATCGAGTCGACCAGAAAGAGGTCGCTCCCCGAGAGCTTGCAGGCGAGCTCCGGCGTCGCTGGACACACGAGCCGGCGCAGCTTCGGCAGGCGCACGAGCGTCGCGAGGCGCTGCCAGTCTCCCGTGACACCATCGTCCACCACCCGAAACTGCAGCGGACCGAAGGCCGAGGGTCCGAATGCCTGAGCGGGATCGAGGGTCGCGATCGCGACCTTGCGGTTCTCCAGCGTGATGCCGCCGTTGGCGAGGCTGAGCGTGGTCGAGTACGCGCCATCCGCCGTCGCGATCTCCAGCATCTCGTGGAGGCCGAAGGCGGCCGGCGATTGCGCCCGAATGGAGAAGATGAGCACCGCGCGCTGCGGCAGCTCGTCGTCGTTCTGCAGTTGAATGTGGCTGCCGGAGTCGGAGCCCGGGGGCTGCACGCTCTTGGCCAAGAGGAGCACGCGCGGACGGGGCGCGCCGATGGTCGCTTCGAGCTCGAGCACTCTGCCATCCTTCAATCTGACTTTCGCCAGCCCCGCATCGCGCGGCTTCAGCACGGCGGCAGCGGCGCGGTCCTGCGCGGTCATGGTGAGCTGGTCCACTCCCTGGCTGCTCGTGAGCGCCCCCGGAACGAAGGCGACGCCGTCAACGGCGAGCCCGGACACCTCATCCAGGCGGCTGCCCGAGAGCACGCCCTGGCTGTCGCCGGCGTGCAGCATGAAGCTGTCGAGATGGGCGGCCTCCGCGAAGGCCTGCAGCCGCACCGGCTGCGGCGCGCTCGCGCCGTACTGCTGAACGAGCAGCGTGAGCTGCCCGGGCTGGGCGGTCTCGAGCGGCAGCGTCACCTCCACCTCGTTGGGCCGCACCGGCTTCCATTCGGCGTCGAGCTCCTTGCCGGCCGGGTCGCGCACCATGATGCGATCGATGCAGCTCACGCTGCTCGCCTGCAGGTGAATGGTGTTGGCGCGGCCGACGATCGCGGCTTTCTCATCGTCCGGAAGCTGCCAGGACTCCTCGCGCACGTTGACCAGCCGGAAGCCGGGACCGGCGAAAGGCTCGAATCCCCAGTAGCCCTCGAGCGAGGCGCGCACGGCGTTGCCGAGGCTCGCGGACCCCACGCCGGAGGTATCGACCACGAGTCCCCCCTGCTCTGCATCGGGCCGTGCGGGCAGCTCGATCGTCTTGCCGTCGCTTCCCGTCACGCTGAGATGCAGGTCGTGCGCGTAGCCCGTGGAGAATACGAGCGGCGCGCCCTCCACCGGCAGGACGAGGGAGCTCTTGCGCGCGCAGTAGATCGCCTTCGGATCGACCGCGTGCAGCGGCGGCGGCTGCGGCGCCTCGATGGCCGGCAGCGCAGTCACGAGCACCGACTTCGGATCGTGAAACGACGGCGGCGTGTTGAGCGTGAGCGCCAGCACCTCGCCCCGCTGCGTCGCCAGCGCGGGGATGTACTGGTAGCTCGCGCTCGTGAACGAGCTGAAGATGCGCGCGATATCGAGCACGGAGGCGATATACGGGCTGTAGTAGCCGTACCGCAACTGCGGCGTGTAGCTGGCCTCCATCGCCAGATCGCTCTCCGGTCCCGAGGTCAGCGCCTCGACGATGGAGGTGCTGTGGCCGTCGTTGAGGATCAGCGACTCCTGACCCTGCATGAGGCAGGGCGCCTGCAGCTCCGCAACGCGGTCGAGGCAGCTCGCCTTCACCTTGATGGCGAGGCTGCGGCCGAGGAGCGGCGCCGCTTCCTGCAATCTCCCGGGCGCGGTCACGTCCAGGGCGTGCACGGCGCGCAGGTAGGTATCGAGCCGCGAGCTGTCGAGGGTGGCCTGATTGAGGTCCTGGGAGGTGCGCACGAAGGCGCCGGGCCGCCCCTGCACGGCGTTGATCAGGGTCCGCAGATCACCGCTCGACTGCGGCGCGAGGAAGACGATCACCTGCTCGGCGCCCGCGGGGACGGTGAGCTTCAGGCCATCGCGCGCGCACTCGCGCTTCCAGGTGTCGCAGGCGTAGAACCAGTCGCGCGGCGGCGGATTGGTGGCGCCGCGCAGAAAGCCGATGACGAGCAGGTAGCGCTGCGACTGCGTCGCCGGCAGGTCGGCGCGGATCCAGAGCCGATCGCCCGTCGCGAGATTCGGCACCTGCGCGATCGGTAGAGTCTGCTGGCCGCGGCCGACGGTCACCTGCAGGTCCGGTCCGGCAAGATCGAACGGCGCCACGCCCGCGAGCGCGCGCAGCGGCACCCATGAGCTCAGCAGGACGGCAAGGGCCGCGAGTCGAAGCAGTCGCATGCGCCTATCTTACTCAAGCCTGCAGCCGGGCGAGAAAGCGGTCTATCGCAGTCAGCGCCTCCGGCTCGTCGAGGAGCGGCACATGTCCCCGATTGCCGACAGTCACGCGCTCGAGATCGGGCTTCTCGCGCTGCATGCGCTCGAGCGTGCCCACACTCAAGATGTCCGAACGCGCGCCGTGGATCACCAACATCGGAATGCCCCCCAGCCGGGCGAACACCGGCCAGAAGCCGCCCGGCACGGGAGGCGCGGCGCGCAGTGCATCGCCGACGCGCGGATCGCAGTCGAGCACGGGCCTGCCGGAGGCGTCCGCGCGGTAGCTTCGACGCACCAGCCTGGACCACGTCTCGTCGGCGAGGTCCGGCCAGGCATGGCCGTTCACTGCGCGATATTGGCTGATCGCCTCGTCCCAAGTGCCGACGGGCGGCAGCAGGCCCGTATAGCTCTTGATGCGCTCGGCACCTCTCGGGTCGATCTCGGGTCCGATGTCGTTCAGCACGAGAGCGGCCACATGCTGCGGGTTCGTGGCGCCGAGCATCATTCCGAGGAGACCGCCGAGCGATGTGCCGACGATCGCCACGCGCCCGAGATCGAGCACCTGGATCAGCCGCTGCAAATCCCCGAGATACGTGCCCGGATGATAGTTCTGCCACTGCGGATCGCGCGCCGAGAAGCCCCGGCCTCTGAGGTCCGGACAGACCACGCGGTAACGCGCCGCCAGATGCGGCGCCAAAGCCTCGAAATCGCGGCTGTTGCGGGTCAGGCCCGGCAGACACAACACCGTGGGCGCGCGCCGGGCGGCATCGTTGGAAGCGGGTCCATCATGGATCCTGCAGTAGAGCTCGAGACCGTCGGTCGAAGTCCAGCGCTGCTCTCGGTACATGGGTCAAACTGCCTCGCAAGTGGCGCCGGCGACCGATTCCGCCTTGGCGCGATCGAAGATCTTCGCGTCCACCTTGAGGTAGGCGAGCCCCTCCTCCGGGACCACCACCGCCTCTACGACACCCGGCACCTGGCGAAGTTGCGCCGACAGCCGGTCCACATCCGCCGCGGAGCCGTTGCCGACGCGCACGAGGCGCGTGGTGAGATGACTCGGCCGGCGCATGGTGGCGGCGGCCAGCAGCCACAGTCCCGCGAGCGCGCCGGCGAAGACGAATACCCCGACCGCCCCTGCCGTTTGATTCACCCAGCCGCCGGCCATCCCGCCGACGAAGATACCGAGGAACTGCGAGCTGGAGTAGATGCCGGTCGCCGTTCCGGTGGAGCCGGACGGCGCGGTCTTCGTGACCAGGGACGGCAGGCTCGCCTCCATGATGTTGAAGCCGGCGAAAAAGAGGGTGATGGCCGCGATCAGCACGTAGACGTTGTGGCCGCCCACGGCGAGCATGAGCTGACTCGCCGCGAGCGCCGCGATCGCGCCGACCAGCACGGTCTTCATCCGCCGGCGCCGCTCGCCGAGGAGGATGGCCGGCGCCATGATGGCGACCGAGGCCAACAGCACGGGCAGATAGACGAGCCACTGGTCGCGGCTGCTCACCCCGAGGGTGCCGCGCAGGAGGCCGGGCACGACGAGGAAACTGGCCGTGAGCATCGCATGCAGCGTGAAGATGCCGAAGTCGAGCCGCAGCAGCTCGGGGTCGCGCAGCATCGAGCCGAGGAGCGCCGGCACGGTCTCCGCCTCGCGGTGGATGCGCAACCGGCGGGGCGCCGGGACCACGAACAACGTGATGGCGATGCCGACCACCGCCAGGGCGGCCATCAGCCAGAAGATGCCGGCGACGCCGACCCAGCCGGCGACCGCGGGTCCGGCCACGATGGCGACGAGGAAGGAAAAGCCGATCGTCACACCCACCAGCGCCATCGCCTTCGTGCGGCTCTCCTCCGCCGTGAGATCGGCCACCAGCGCGAGGATCACCGAGCCTACCGCGCCCGCGCCCTGCAACACCCGTCCCCAGATGACTCCGTCGATCGAGCTCGAGCTCGCCGCGACGGCGCTGCCGAGCCCGAATATCACGAGCCCGAGGACGATCATGACCTTGCGCCCGATGCGGTCCGAGAGCAGCCCGAAGGGCATCTGCAGCAGACCCTGACTCAAGCCGTAGATGCCGAGCGCGAGCCCGATCTTAAAAGGAGTCGCGCCCGCGAGCTGGCGCCCGAAGGCCGCGAACACCGGGTAGATCATGAAAAGACCCAGCATGCGCACCGAGAACACCCCCGCCAGCGATCCGGCGGCACGAAGCTCTTGCCTTTGCATCCTCGGGTTCAGCGCACGCGTTGGAGTCTCATGACGGCCATCGAGCTTACTGGCTGGGCGCCGGCGGCGCCAGCCGCGTTGCCGGTCGCCGCGGCCGCGCTTAGACTGCCTCCCGGACCCCGCGGAGTCAGCTCCCGATGCAAGGCTCACTCTTCCGTTTCTACGTACACGAAGGCCAGCGGCACCATGGCCGCCTCGCCTGGGAATGGCTGCTCGAGGAAGGCAACAGGATCGGCATCCGCGGCGGCTCCGCCTTCAAGGCCATGGCCGGATTCGGCCGACATCACGTCCTGCACGAGGCGCGCTTCTTCGAGCTGGCCGGTAGCCTCACCGTCGAGGTGGAGTTCATCGTGACCGCGGAGGAAGCGCAGCAGCTCCTCGAGTTGCTGCACCGCGAGAAGCTCCGCCTCTTCTACGCCTACACGCCCGCTTCCTTCGGAGTGATCAATCCGGACGTCGCCGATCCGCCTTCCCTGACCGATGCAAGGTAAGACGGTCGTCATCACTGGTGCGACCTCCGGGATCGGCGCCGTCGCGGCCGGACATCTCGCCCGGCAGGGCGCCCGCATCGTGATGGTCGCGCGTGACAGAGGGCGTGCCGAGGAGATGTTGCGCAGCCTCCGCGCGGCGAATCCCGCGCAAGCCCATACCACCTTCTACGCGGACCTCTCGCGCCTGCGCGAGATGAAGCGCGTGGGCGCGGAGATCGCCGCCGCGGAGCCGAGGATCGACGTCCTGATGAACAACGCCGGCCTCATCTCCGCGCGCAATCGCAGGACCGAGGACGGGCTCGAGCTGATGTTCGCCACGAATCATCTGTCGTATTTCGTGCTCACCCACCTCCTCCTCGAGCGGCTGCGCGCGGCGGGCGGGGCGCGCATCGTGTCGACGGCCTCGCAAGCCCATCGGCGCGGGCGGCTCGACTTCGAGCGCCTGCAGGAGCAGAAGGGCGCGAGAGGTTACGGCACGAGCAAGCTCTGCAACATCCTCTTCACGCGCGAGCTCGCGCGCCGGCTCGCAGGCTCGGGCATGACGGCCAACTGCCTGCACCCGGGCTTCGTCGCCACCCGCTTCGGCGATGAGGCCGGCGGGGTGCTGCGGACCGGCATCGCGATCGCGAAGCGGCTCTTCGCCCTCTCGCCCGAGGAGGGCGCGAAGACGATGGTTTACCTCGCCGGCTCGCCCGAGGTGGCCGGCCGCAGCGGCGGGTACTACGAGCGCTGCGCCCCGGCCGAGCCGTCGCGCGCGGCGCGCAGCGATGCGGATGCCAGGCGGCTGTGGGAGTTGTCGGCGCAGATTGCAGGAGTCGGCGGTTAGGTAGTATCTTGGCCGCAGGCAGCGACGCCTCGGGAGGCGCGAGTGAACAGAACGACGAAAATCCTGCTCGCCATTGGAATCATCGTGTTGTCGTATCCGGGCCTCGCCTGGCTGACGGGCATCGCGGTCCAGGGCCGGCTGCAACGGAGTCAGCAGCAGGTACTCGAGCGCGTGCCTTACGTCGCGCTCCTGAAGCGCGAGTACGATCGGGGGATATACCGCTCCACCGAGATCGCGACGTACGGCTTGCGGATTCCGGCCGCCGGCGCCGCGATTCCCGCGGGAGCGACCCTCACGATCACGAGTCACATTCAGCACGGGCCCTTGCCCGGCCTGAGCGCGATCGGGCTCGCCACCGTCGACTCGACGGTCAGCGGTCCGCCTGCGATGCAAAAGGCATTGGCGGCCGTGCTCGGCACGACGCCGCTCATGCGGGTTCATACGACCGTGGGGCTCTTCGGCGGCGCCACCGCCAACATCACGAGCCCGGCCTTCAGCACGCAACTGCCCGACGGCTCGACGCTCACCTGGGGAGGCGTGACGGGGACCGTCACGAGCGGCGGAATCCGGGCTCGGGATTCGGTGCAGTTGAGTGTTCCGCGGTTGGCCCTCAAGGGCTCGCACGGCGCCTTCGAGATCGCCGGCATCGAGTATTCCGGCTCCTTCCGCAAGGCCTTCGACGAGCTCTATCTCGGATCCGGTACGTTCACCATCGAGCGGCTGGACGGCACCACTGCGCCGCGCAGCGCCTTCTCCCTGCAGCGCATCTCCCTCGCCACCGCCTCGAAGGCGGATGGGCAGTTTCTCGACATGCGCGTGGACCTGGCGATGGATGCCGCACAGGCCGCCGCCGTGCAGCTCACCAACGTCGTCTATTCCGTGAGCGTGGAGCACCTGCATGGGCCGACGCTCGCCTCGATGACGCAGGCGATCCGAAAGGCGGAGGGCGAGGCGGGACCCGACCCGGTGAAGCTGCAAGCCGCCGCGCAGGGCGCCTTTCGCCAGTATGGCGTCGAGCTCCTGCTGCACGATCCGGTCATCGACATCCGCAGGATCAGCTTCACCATGCCCGAAGGGACCTTCCTCGTCTCGGCGAAGGTGAGCGCTCCGGGACTCTCGCCGGCGGACCTGCAGGGGCTGCCGGCGGCGAGCGCGGCACTGAAGACTCATGCCGAGCTCACCGCGGACGTGAGCGTCGACAACGGATTGGTGCAGAAATTCCTGGCGCTGAAGCGCGCCACTCCCAACGTCGGCCAACAGCTCACCACTTTCGAGCAGCAGGGTTACCTGACGGCGGGAACGAGCGCGGTCACGACCCATGTGGCATACGCCGCGGGCAAGCTCACCCTGAACGGCCATCCCTTCCCGCCGGCGCCGCCGGCACCGCCACCGCCCTGACGCGCGCTCGGATCAGATCCCGGCCGCCTGCGCGCGCTGCGTCATGCGCGCCGCCGAGCGGCTGAGATTCTGGCGCACGAACTCGATGTGCTCGCGCAGCTGATAGAGCTGCTCGGCGTGCGAGCCGGGGATCTTGCGCAGGATGACCGAGCGCTCGATCTCCTCCAGCCGCTCGAGCAACGCCGCATGCCGCTCCGGGGTGAGCTGTGCGAGGGACTCCCGCTCCAACGCCATGAGCTCCCCGTAGCGGCGGTGGATGCGGGCATCCACGCGCCATCGATAGAGGTTCGGCAGGTACCGCAGCCCGGGGATCAGGATGATGATGATGGGCACCAGCACCACCGCGATCCGGGACACCAGGCTCGCGAGCCAGAAAGGCAGATACGTGTAGGCGAGACTCCGATTGCCGGATTTGTAGAAGCGCGCGGCTTCCGTGTCCAACGGGAAGGTGTAGGTCGAAGTGTTGGGGAACTCGTGCGCGTACTGCAGCAAAGAGGCGCGCCCATGCACTTGCTGGGCCGCCTCGATGAGCAGGTCACAGAGGGCCGGGTGCAGATCCGAGTGTGCGATCAATTCCACCGCCGGCGCGAGCAGGTACATCGGCTTGGCCGGCAGGTTGGCGCCGAGATCGAACGCCCCCGGCGGAATCTGCAGCTTGTAGAGATAGGGGAACCGCCGCGTGTAGGCATCCGCCTGGGGGAAATCGAACATCATGATGCCGCGGGCATGGAGCAGCGCGCGCAAGGTTGCGATCGGCGCGGAATCGCCCGTCAGGAAGATGGCATCCACCTTGCCGGCGAGGAGCGCATTGCGGGCCGCTTCGCCGTCGAGAGGGAGGAGCTTCGTCTGGCCGTGCAGGTCGATGCCGTTGCCATCGAGCAGCTTCAGCGCCAGCAATCGGGTGCCGCTCCCCTGCTTGCCGACGGCGATACGCTCTCCCTTCAACTGCGAGAGCCGTGAGATCGGCTTGCGCGCGCGGTAGAAGATCGCGAGCGGCTGATAGAACATACTGCCGAGCGACACCAGATCGGCGGTGTTGCTTCCCTGGCGCGCCGCCTCAGCCTCCGTGAGACCGGATTGCACGAGCGCGATGTCGAAGCGGAAGTGAGGGTCGCCCAGGCGGTCGAGGTTCTGCAGCGAGCCCGCCGACGGGACGATCTTCAGACGGATCCCGTTCTCGGCGAGGATCGCCCGGTAGCGCTCGGCATAGGTCTCGAAGGAGCTGCCCTTCGGGCCGCCGCTCATGGTGAGCGATCTCGGTGGGGCCGGGCGGACGAAGTGCAGCGCCAACCAGATGGCGAGGCCGCTCGCGGCCAGAATGGGGCCGAGGGTGTGGAGCAGGTCCCACCACGAGATGGTGGTGATCTTCAGCGGCAGTCGCAGCTTCGGGCCGCGACGCCGATGGGCCGGGCCCGCCTCGGGGTTCGATTCCATGTCAATATCATAGCCGGGGCAGCTTCACGGCGAGGGAGTAAAGCCGCGCGCGAGGGTCTGGCGCAAATGATCGATGACGCACTGCACGGCGCGCGGCGTGCGCGCCGACCAAGGCCGGATCGCCTGCAGCCGCTCGCCGAAAAACCCCACCGGCCGCCACTCCCGCAGCACCGGTACGAGCTCGCGCGGTGCCGCGCCGCTCCAGGCCGTGAAGTCCGGCAGCATGCCGACCCCCAGGCCGGCGGCCGCCGCCTCGCGCAGCACCTCGCTGTTGTTGGCCCGCAGCGGCCCCCTCACCGGCACGCTCACCCGCTCGGGTGACCTGCCGCGCCGCTCCCGCCGCTCGAAGGACCAGCTCGGCGAGCCGCCGTCGCGCAGATAGAGCAGGCACTCATGGGCCGCCAGCTCACCGGGATGCTCCGGCACCCCGCGCCGCGCGAGGTACTTCGGGCTGGCGAGCAGCACCGACTGCGTCTCGCAGAGGACGGTGGCCACGTGCGATTCCGGCACCCGGCTCGCGTGACGCACCGCGAGATCGAACCCCTCCTGAGTCAGGTTGACGAAGCGGTCGCTGAGATCGAGCTCGAGGCGCAGCTCCGGATAGTGCTCGAGGAGCGACGGAAGCGCCGGCGCGATGTGCTGGCGCCCCAGGGCCACGGGCGCGGTCATGCGTACGAGTCCGCGCGGCGCGCCGGCGAGATCCTTCACGCCGGCGATGCCCCGCTCGATGTGGGCGAACGAGGCGCGGGTCTCCTCGACGAGCTGTTGTCCGGCGGGCGTCAGCGCGATCGATCGGGTCGTGCGCCGGACCAGCAGCGCCCCGATGACGCGCTCCAGGTCCTTCAATCGCATGCTGACCGAGGACTTCGCGACGCCGAGGCGGCGCGCGGTCTGCGTGAGGCTGCGCGTCTCGGCGATCACGGTCAGCATGTGCAAGTCGGGCAGCGCGGCCTCGAGATCACGGTTGCTCATCGGACTCTCGATTGTTCAATTTATTGAACATTGTAATCGCCCGCCGGTAGTTCTCAATCGCCGGCGCCGGTCCTAGACTGGCTGCCCGTTTTCCGTCCGGGACCTCCGCCATGGCAACCGCACCTCGCGCCTCCGCCGCCTCTGCCGGCGATAGCCTCCTCGGCCACTTCATCGGCGGTCAATCCGTACCGGGCGATGCCGGCCGCGCCCAGGACATCTTCAATCCAGCGACCGGTCAGGTCGCACGCCGGCTTGCCCTCGCCGATGCCGCCGTCGTGCAGCGCGCCGTCGCGAGCGCGGCCGCTGCCTTCCCGGCCTGGGCGCAGACGCCGCCGCTGCGCCGTGCCCGCGTGCTGTTCAGGTTTCTCGAGCTCCTGAACCGCCGTCGCGACGAGATCGCCGCCCTCATCACCGCGGAGCACGGCAAGGTGTTTTCCGATGCGCAGGGCGAGGTGGCGCGCGCGATCGACGTCGTGGAATTCGCCTGCGGCATTCCTCAGCTCCTCAAGGGAGACTTCACCGACCAGGTTTCGAGCGGGATGGACAACTGGACGCTGCGCCAGCCGCTCGGAGTCGTCGCCGGCGTCACGCCCTTCAACTTTCCCTGCATGGTGCCCTGTTGGATGTTTCCGCTCGCGATCGCGGCTGGAAACACTTTCGTGCTCAAGCCGAGCGAGCGCGACCCGTCCGCCTCGATGGTCATCGCGCAGCTCCTGCAGGAGGCTGGCCTCCCGGATGGTGTTTTCAACGTCGTTCAGGGCGACAAGGCCGCGGTGGATGCGCTGCTGGAGCACCCCGAAGTGCGCGCGTTGAGCTTCGTCGGCTCGACCCCGATCGCGCGGCAGCTCTACGCGCGCGGCGCGCAGCTCGGCAAGCGGGTACAGGCACTCGGCGGCGCGAAGAATCACCTGGTCGTCATGCCGGACGCCGACCTTCACCAGGCGGTCGAGGGTCTGGTCGGCGCGGCGTACGGTTCGGCGGGCGAGCGCTGCATGGCCATCAGCGTCGCCGTCCTGGTCGGCGATGTCGCGGAGCGGATCGTTCCCACTCTCGCGCACCGGGCCAAGGCCCTGCGAATCGGCAATGGCATGGATGCGGGCGTCGAGATGGGCCCGGTCGTCACCCGCCAGGCCCTGGAGCGCATCTCGAGCTATATCGATGTCGGCGTGCGCGAGGGCGCCACGCTGGTGGCCGATGGGCGCTCGGTCAAAGTGGCCGGACACGAGAACGGCTTTTTCCTGGGCGGCACCCTGTTCGACCACGTGCGGCCCGACATGACTATCTACAAGGAAGAGATCTTCGGGCCGGTGTTGAGCTGCGTGCGAGTCAAGGACTTCGCGGAAGCCGTCCGGTTGGTCAACGGTCACGAGCTCGCCAATGGCGTCGCCTGCTATACGCGCGACGGCGGCATCGCGCGCGAGTTCTCGCGCCGCATCGAGGCCGGCATGGTCGGCATCAATGTTCCCATCCCGGTGCCGATGGCCTGGCACGGCTTCGGCGGCTGGAAGAGCAGCCTCTTCGGCGACATGCACGCCTACGGTGAGGAAGGCGTGCGGTTCTATACGCGTCAGAAGTCCATCATGGAGCGTTGGCCCGCGGGAGCGCGGGAGGGCGCGGACTTCGCCATGCCGACGGCGCGCTGAGGCTCGCGGGTCAGGATGCGGGTTTGCGCTTGATGAGGGCGGAGCGCACGCACTGACAGACCACCTCGTCCCTCTGATTGATCGCCCGGTGCTGGAATGTGACGATCCCTGCGTTGGGGCGCGAGCGGCTCGCCCTCAGGCTCACCACCTCGGTTTCCGCCCGGAGGGTGTCGCCGATGAACACCGGCTTCGGCATGACCACCTGGTCGTAGCCGAGATTGGCCACCAGAGTCCCGACCGTCGTGTCACTCACGGTGAGACCGATCATGAGCGCGAAAGTGAACGTGCCGTTGACCAGGATCCGACCGAACTCGCTCGCCTTCGCCGCCTCGACATCGAGGTGCAGCGGCTGGGCGTTGTGCGTCAGGGTCGAGAAGAGGAGATTGTCGGTCTCCGTCACCGTCCGCCGGATCTCATGGGCGACCCGGTCGCCTACCTGCCATTCGTCAAACCAGCGGCCTGCCATTCAATCCCCCTTTTTCGATGCGCGCGCGGCGAGTCTGAGCAGGGATTGCGCGCGCGCCAGGTGTGGGCGGTCGAGCATCGCACCCTTGTGACCGAGGGTGCCGGCGCCCGGGTGGGCGGCGAAGAGATCGACGATCTCCTGCGCGGCGCGCCGCTCCTCGGCGCTCGGCGTGAAGGCTTCATTGATCACCTCCACCTGCGCCGGGTGAATGGCGAGCATGCCGCGAAAGCCGGCGCGCCGCGCCTGCCGCGCACGCCCGCGAAGGCCCGCCTCGTCGCGAAAGTCACCGTGAATCGTCTCGATCGGCGCCACACCGGCCGCGGCCGCGCCGAGGAGACAAAAGCTGCGCGCCAACTCATACGTGAAGCCGTAGGTGCCGTCCGCGTTACGGTTGTCGGCCGCGCCGACCGAATCGGCCAGATCTTCAGCACCCCATGTCATCGCGACGAGCCGCGGCGCGCCGCCGTAGGTCCCGGTGGTGAACATCGCTTGCGCCGTTTCCGTCACGAGCGCGATCACTCGCGTCACCCCTGGCTCCATTCCCGCGGCGGCTTCCAGGTCGAACAGGTGGTGATGGAGACGCTCGACGTCGGTCCGCGCACGGGATTTGGGCAACATGATGCCGCCGGGACGGCCCGGCATCACCGCGGCGAGATCCGCCAGCGCGTGCGGTCCCTGCAACGGGTTGATGCGCACCCAGAGGCGCGCGCGCTCGGGCGGCTGCGCGGCGGTCAGAAACGACGAGATCCGCTGCCGGGCCTCGGGCTTTTCCGCCTCGGCCACCGCATCCTCGAGGTCGAAGAGCACGATGTCCGCGGGACCGGCGGCGGCCTTCTCCATCTTGCGGTCGCTGTCCCCCGGGGCGAAGAGCCACGAGCGGGCCTCGAAGTCGGCGGTGTCGGTCATGGCCGCGAATATTACACGGGCGCCCGCAACGGCAACCCGAGAAGAGCCCGCCGTCGCAGCCAGAGGCTCGGACGATAGCGATCGGAACCGGTGACTTCCTGCATCTGCCGCAGAATGTCGTGCACCCTCTGCGCTCCCAGCCGCTCGCCCCATTCGAAGGGGCCGCGTGGGTAGTTCTGCGCCAGGCGCATCGCCACATCGATATCCTCGGGGCTGCCGATCCCCATCTGGGCGATCTCGCAGGCGAGGTTCACGACCATCGCGAGGATCCGCGGCGCGACGAAAGCCGGAGAATCCTTGATCACGATGACCGAGAGGCCGGTGCTGCGCAGGTGCGCCGCGAGTCTCTGCGCCACGCCGTCTCCGCCGACGGGCGCCATCAATGTCAGGAAGTTGTTCTCCGTCCCGAGGAAATCCACCGCGACCACTCGGGAGGGATCGAGCCGCAGTCGCGCCGCGGCGGTCGCCGCATCCTCGCCCTTCGGGCTCACCAGAAGCGCCTCGGCCTGACTCGCGCGCGAGCTGGCGCGGGCGAGGAGCTGCACGCCGCGCTGCGCGAGCGCCTCGAGCTCGGGACCTTCCTCTGCGATCCAGGCCGTGACGGGAGGACCTGCCGCAGGCTCGGCGAGCGGGCTGCCGCCGTCGGCGGGCTTGCCGTCCCGGTAGTCGTGAAAACCCCGCCCGCTCTTGCGCCCGAGCTGCCCCGCCATGAAAAGTGACTCGTGCAGCGGCGTGGTCCTGAGGCGCGGGTCGTGCTGAAACCCCTCGTAAACGACGCGCGTCGCCGGGAAGTTGACATCAATGCCGGTCAGGTCCATGAGCTCGAACGGGCCCATGCGAAAGCCGGCGGCCTCGCGCATGATCCGATCGATGGCCGCCACCGGAGCGACGCCCTCGTGTTGGATGTGCAGCGCCTCCGTGAGATAAGCGCGGCCGAGGAGATTCACCAGGAAGCCGGGCACGTCCTTCACCCGCACGGCGGTCTTGCCGAGGCGCCGGGCGAGCGCAAGCGCCCGCTCGATCGTGCGCTCCGAGGTGTCAGCCGCCGGGATCACCTCCACCAGCCGCATGAGCGGCACGGGATTGAAGAAGTGGAGCCCGCAGATGCGCTCGCGGTGGCGACAGACGCGCGCGATGGCGGAGACCGGCAGCGACGAGGTGTTGGTGGCGAGCACGGTGTCCGCAGGAACGATGTCCTCGAGAGCCGCGAAGAGCCGCTGCTTAGGCTCGAGCTGCTCGATGATGGCTTCGATCACCATCTGCGCCGGCGCCAGATCGGTGAGCCGCTGCGCCAGGGTCAGCCGTGCTTCGGCATCGGCGGCCGCCTGCGCGGTGATCTGGCCCTTCTCAGCGAGCCGCCCGAGCCGCGCGCGTACCTCGCTGCGCGCTCGCTCGAGGGCGGCGCCGCTCGAATCGTGAAGGATGACCCTGAGTCCGGCGGTGAGCGCCGATTGGGCGATCCCGGCGCCCATGGCGCCCGCGCCGATGATGGCGAGAGTGTCGGGAGAGGACGATTGCGGTTGATCGGGCATCTAACGGCCCTTGAATTCGGGCTTGCGCCGCTCGAGAAAGGCGCGCATTCCCTCCGCCCGGTCTTCGGTGGCGAAGAGCGCCTGAAAGCTCTCCCCCTCCAGCCGCAGCGCGGCCTCGAGCGGCAGGTGCGCACCGCGAAGAACGGCGTCCTTAATGGCCGCGACGGCCAGGGGCGGCAGCGCCGCGATGCGCTTGGCGATCTCGAGCGCGTGCGTCAGTACGTCGCCGTCGGGTACCACTTGCGACACCAAACCCAAGCGGTGCGCCTCGCCCGCGGTAAACAGCTCGCCGGTCAGCAGCCACCGCATGGCTGCGAACTTACCCGCCGCGCGCGCGAAACGCTGCGTCCCGCCGGCGCCGGGCATGATGCCGAGCTTGACTTCCGGCTGTCCGAGCTTGGCGCCCTCCCCGGCGATGATGATGTCGCAGTGCATGGCGAGCTCGCAGCCGCCCCCGAGCGCAAATCCGTTCACCGCGGCGATGACGGGCCTGCGATAGCGCTCGAGCGCCGACCACGCGGCCCGCGATTTCGCGAACGCCTCATCGGTGGGCGTGCGCGCAGCGAGCTCCGCAACGTCGGCGCCGGCAGCGAATGCTTTCTCATCCCCGGTGATGACGACGCATCTGATCGCGTCATCGGCGGCAAGAGCCGTGAAGTGCGAGGCCAGGCTCTCGCGCACCGCCATGTTGAGAGCGTTCAGGCGGTCGGGACGGTTGAGCCGCAGCAGCGCCACACCCGCGACCGGCCGCTCCAGGAGGACTACCGACATCGGCTTCCTTGAAGCTTGAACTATTGCCTCAAGCGTAGGCGGTGGTCCGGTCCGGGGCAAGCCCCGACGCCTCGGCCCCAACGCCCCTGGCGCCCCGGTGCGTCGCTACTTCCGGCCGGTGAGATGGCGGTACTGCGCTTCGCTGAGCGGCACCACGCTCAAGCGTCCCTGGCGTACGAGCGGCGACTCGGCAAAGAGCTTGGTGGCCTTGATCTCCGCCAGCGGCACGGCTTGCGGCAACGGCTTTCCCGCCCTGATCTTCACTCTGGGGTCCTTCGCCTCGGCATCCAGCAGCGAGACGACACTCGCCGTTCCGACCGCACTCTTCTCATTTCCCGTCTCATAGATGATCAGCAAGTCACCGGCATGCATGCCGCGCAGATTCCGCAGCGCGACCGGGTTCGATACCCCGTCCCAGGTCGTCTCCCGGTCGCGCGACAGATCGGCAAAGGAATATTCGGATGGCTCGGTCTTCAATAGATAATGAGCGGTCACGTGACCTCCTCTTCAAGCGTGCGGCTGCGGCCCCGGCGTATGATCCCCATTGTCAGGGCCGACGCGCAACTGTCACCGGAGCTATCGGGCATGCATCACTCCCGCCTCTGCGCTCTCTTGATCGACTGCAATACCACGGACCTGGAGCCGGCCGCCGGCTTCTGGGCCGACGCCCTCGGCCGGCCCGTGGACCCGGATCATCCGGGCAGTCGCGGCAACTACCTCATGCTGCAGACCCCGCCCGATGAGCCCATCGTGCAGGTCCAGCGCGTCAGCCACGAAAGCCGCGTACACCTCGACATCGAAACCGACGATATTCCCGCCGAGGTGGCTCGCCTCGAGAAGCTGGGCGCGAAGGTCGTGGACCGCCTGGAGCGCTGGGTCGTGATGCAGGCGCCCACCGGCCAGCGCTTCTGCGTCGTGCGGATCCAGCGGCCCGGCTTTCCGAAGAACGCGAACCGCTGGGACTGACGGGTCGCTCGGCTGACCTATTTCGGCGCGGTGGCGATCAACACCTTGTAGTAGTCCGGCGCCGTGCCCCGCGCACCGCCGGCGGGGCCCGTCACCCATCGGGCGGCGTGGCTCCAGGCCGGGAGCTGCACTTCGGTGGAGAGCCGCGTATCCGCGGAGGAGTGTCCGAGCCAGACTTCGTAGGTACCCGGCGCGGTCCACCAGGTCTGACTGTGCTCATCGAATGTCGCGAGCAGGCGCGGATCCGCCGTGATCGACGTGGCAACCGACCCGTGCGCAGCGAGGCTCACCTTCGCCCAGCCGACGAGGCGCCGCGGCGCTTCCCACCCGCCGGCCTTCGGGCCCACATATACCTGCGGCACGGCCGCGCCGGCGCGACCGCCGATGTTCTGCACCTCGAACGACACGACGAGCCGGCCGCTCTCCACCCGGGCCGAAAGATGGCTGTAGCGGAACTTCGTGTAGGAGAGGCCGTAGCCGAACGGAAAGAGCGGCGTGAGCCCCTGCTTCTGGTACCACTTGTATCCGACGGCCGCTCCTGCCCGGTAATCGACGGTGAACGGCTTGCCATTCGGGACGTTCGCGCCGGGCAGCTGCGGCTGCGGAAGTTGCTGCAGGGAGCGCGGGAAGGTCACCGGCAGCCGCCCGGACGGGGTCACCGCGCCGAACAACACCTGCGCGATCGCCGTCCCGCCGCCGCTGCCCGGATACCACGCCTCGAGGACGCCCGCAACCTTGCTCAACCAGGGCATCAGGACCGGTCCGCCTGTTTCCAACACCACCACGGTGCGCGGATTCGCCGCGGCCACCGCGGCGATCAATGCATCCTGATCGTCGGGGAGGGTGAGCGAGACGTCCTGTCCCTCGGCCGCCCACTGGGTGGCGAATACGATCACGCGATCGGCCCACCTGGCCTGGCGCGCCGCCGCGGCGACATCGGCGCCGGATACATACCGGATCGCGGTGAGCGGACTCTGTCCCATGATCGCCGCGAGGGGCGCTGATGGCAGATACACGATGGGCCCGGGGAAGCCGGGGGGCCCGAGACCCGGCACCGCGTTGCCACCCACGGGGAACACGGTGGAGGATCCGCCGCCGGAGATCACCCCCCGGTCCGCGTGCCCGCCGACGATCAGCAGGCGCTTCGTCGTGCGCGCGAGTGGCAGGATTGCGCCGGCGCTGCTCGGCCCTTCCTGGGCCTCACCCCCGCTGCCGCGGGCGCCGCGCGTGCGCGCGTCATGAATCGCTCCCGACGATTCATTGCTCGGCCCTTCCTGGGCCTCACCCCCGCTGCCGCGGGCGCCGCGCGTGCGCGCGTCATGAATCGCTCCCGACGATTCATTCTTCAGCAGCACGATGCCCTGAGCCTCGTCGGCCTCGGCGATGCGCGTGTCGGCGGCAAAGTCGATCGGCGACGCAACATCGCCGGCTGGGGGGTTCACCACCCCGGCGTCGAACATCGCGCACAGGATCCGCCGCGCCATGTCATCGAGGCGCGGCACCGGCACCCTCCCGGCCCGGACCGCCTGCCGCAGCGGCGCGCCGAAGTACGGCTCCCGATCGAATATCCAGCCCGACTCCTGGTCGAGTCCGGCGAGCGCGGCCCTCACGGTGCTGTGCGTGGCACCCCAGTCGGACATCACATAGCCGCTGTAGCCCCAGTCGCTCTTCAGCACCTGCCCGAGGAGCCACTGGTCCTCGCAGGCATAGACGCCGGCCAGCCGGTTGTAGGCGCACATCACCGCGCCCGGGTCGCCCTGCTCGATCGCCAGCTCGAAGGCCAGCAGATCCGACTCACGCGCCTGGCCGCGATCGATGTCGACGCTGAGGACGGTGCGGCCGGTCTCCTGGTCATTGAGCGCGAAATGCTTGAGCGTCGCGATGACGTGTTGGGATTGGATGCCGCGGGCCTCCGCCCCGGCGATGGTGCCGGCGAGCAGCGGGTCCTCGCCGGCATACTCGAAATCGCGCCCGCCCCGCGGCTCGCGCACCAGATCCATGCCGGGCCCCAACAGAACGTTGAATCCCGACGCGCGCGCCTCGGCCGCGATCATCGCGCCGCCGCGGCGCGCGAGCGGCGGACTCCAACTCGCCGCCGTGGCCAGCCCGGAAGGCAGCGCCGTCCGCTCCCGATAGGCCTCGTCGGACTCCCGTTGGGTGGCGACACCGAGGCCGGCATCGGTGATCCACTGCGGCGGAATGCCGAGACGGGCGATGCCGGGTACATAGCCCGCCGAGCCCATGCGCGCCCCCGCCGGCGGATGATAGGAAGCGTCGGATTTCTCGGAGCCGAAATAGCCGTAGACCAGCGTGAGTTTCTCCTTCTCGGTCATCGCCCTCAGGGCGAGCTCCGCGCGCGCCTGCGGCGACAGCGCCGGATTGAGCCACGGGCGGTCGGCCGTCGCGGCGGCAGCCGGCCTTGCCGGGATCGAGGCGGTGAGAACCATCACGGCGGCGACGAGCCCTCTGAATATCGACATCAGGTGCAACTCCGTCAGGCAGGGGTCGGGATGTGCAGTCCGGCGATGCTCGTGGTCGCCTCGAGGAGCCGCGAGTTCTTGCGGCGCGCCATCAGCGGGAGCTGCTTCAGGGAGGCGATCATCAGATGGATGAGAGTCAGGTAGCCGCGCCGGAAGAGCTCCACCACCACCGCGTCGGGCAGCTTCGCGAGGACATCCTGATTGACGGTGTAGAGGCCGGCACACCGGTGCCTGCTGGCATCATCGAGCTCCACCTCGATGTCGATCGGCTCGATGAGCCGCAGCTCGAGCAGCCGCGCGATGAACACCCGGGTCGTCTCGATGCCGGGCTTGAGGTCCTGGAAGGTCCAGATGATGCCCTGCAGGTAGCGGCTCGGCCGGCCGCTCTCGTCAAAGAGCGGCTGGCCGGCCTCGACGCCGACCCGCGGATGATCGAGATCGATGGCGATCTGCGGCCCATGCGCATAGAAAGGCAGCCGCTGCAGCGCTAGCGGCCGATACGTCTCGCGTTCCTGCCACTCATCGAGGAACAGGTTCTCCCCTTCATCGAAGCCGAGCATCGCCCCGCAATAGAACTGTCCGGTGTCGGCGCTCTTGGCGAAGAGGATCGGATAGCGGACCACGAGCTGCGGAAACTCGTTGACGATCACCTGGGCGAAGTGCTGGCTGTCGCCATAGGCGGCCGAGGCCCGACCGTCGACCTTGAGCGTCCGATGCGCCTCTTTGTTGAGCGTGACTATCTGTGTCATGGAGCTCCTTGAGCCGATCCGGTACGGTAACCGGATCGGCGTCGTCGCGCCAGCTCAGAAGTTCAGGCGTGCCCCCATCGTGAACGTGCGCCCATAGTCGATGATGTCGAGCACCTGACTCTCGAAACGCCCGCGGGTGACGTACTGTCCGTCGTTGAGGTTCAGCGCCTCGAAGAACACGTTGACGTTCCTGTTGATGTCGTAGCTGGTGGTGAAGTCCACCGTCTTCGACGCCTCGAGGAACGTGGGCTCCGTGCCGGTGGATGAGTTGTTCTGCGTCTGCCCGAAGAACAGGAACTCCTCCGCCTGCCAGTTGAAGCTCACGCGCGCCTGGAAGCCATGCGCCTCGTAGAAGCCGATGACGTTGACAGAGTTGCCGACGCCCGGCAGCGCGAACTGATTGGTGTAGATGTGCGGATTGTAGGGCTTGTTGGTGCCGATGATGTTCGCATTCAGCGTGTAGCCGAAGTTCAGCGGCAGCATCTGCTGCCACGTGATCTCCACGCCGTGCACGTTCGCGCTCGGGCCGTTCACGTACGAGGTCTCGGAGAACTGCGCCAGCTTGCCGGTCGTGGGGTCCATCACGCCGTTGATCGTCACCGTGGCCGTGTTGAGCTGCGCGAACTGGCTGACGCGCTTGAAATAGCCCTCCACCGCCACGTAATCGTTCGGCGCATAGTACCATTCCCCGCCCAGGGTGAAGTTATCCGAGATCAGCGGCAGCAGCTTCGGATTGCCGGTGCTCGCCGTGAGATCGTTCACCCGCCCGCCGACGCCGACCGTCGGACCGAGATCGCCCAACGGCGGCTTGGTGAGCGTACGGGACGCATCGAAGCGGAACTTCAGGTCAGGCCGGACCATCAGGTTCAGATCCAGGGACGGCAGCAGATAGTGATAGTCGTTCGAGGCGCTGACCGGCACGAAAGCATTGTTGTTGGCGAAGTTGAACAGGAATGCCGTGTGGTCGGCCTGCTGGACCGTCAGGGACTGCAGCTCCTGCCCGAGACCGCCCGTCTCGACCGTGGTTTTGTCGTAGCGCAGGCCGAGACGCGTATTCAGCGCCACTTCGCCCATTTGGAAGTCATGAGCGATGGTCGCGTACGGCGAATACGTTTTCTCCTGCATCCGGAAAACCGAGCCCACGCTGAGCGCGAGCGGGATGGCGCCGCCGGTATAGGGCGGATAGCCCGCGGAGATGGTATTCGGATTGGCAGCGCTGGCGGGCAGGCCCGCCAGATAGTTGGTGACCGCGAACGGATTGAACAGCGGAATCGCCGGCACCCCGCCGTTACCGCTCCACCCGGGCAGAAAGTTGGCGGTGCTGTAGCCGGCCGTGAAGAGCGACGGCGGCAGCGCCACGCCGCCGGTGTCGTTCGACAGAGGCCCGTAGCCGGAGAAGAGCTGCCAGGCATTGTTCTGGAAGCTGTTGTTGGTCTTCGTGTTGAGCGTGTTCTCGACGAATTGCAGGCCGAAGTTCAACTTGGTGGAGCCCGTCTGCCAGGTGGCGTCCACCTTCGCCTGGTTGATGAAGTCGGTGTTGATCGGCTGCTCGAGCGGCAGGACGTGCGAGCCGATGACGAAGGGATTCAGGCCGAGGAAATTGGCAGTGTCGCTGTTCGGACCGGGCGCCGTCAGATACGGCAGCCCATTGCCGCCAGGCACGGCGACGCCACCGGTGTAGCCGTTGGTACCACCCGGGACCGAGGGGCCGTAGCCGACGTCCGCATCCACCTGGCCGTACTGGCCGTCCGGATTCAGGTAGGAGGCGGATTGATCGGCGTCGAGCTCCGCCGTCCACGAGTCGCTGAGGTCCCACAGGACGTTGAGACCGTAGTCGATGTTCTTGACGTAACTGCCGTCCCAGTCCGCTTGCAGGTCCGTGGGTGCCGGGCCGTAGTCGAAATTGGTGACCGTGCCATTGGCGTCGGTCTGCACGTTGTAGAACTGATTGCTGCTGAACCAATTGCTGAAGTGCGCCCGATCGCCCAGTATTCGGTCGTCGGAGTAGTTGCCGTCCAGGGTGACCAGCACCGTGTCGGCGGGGTGCCACTGGAAGACCGCCCGCCCGTTCTTGCTGCGGTCATCGGTGCGATTCACGAACAGCGAGTAGTTCTGGATGAACCAGGCCGGGGTCTTGCTGAGCGGCGTCGCGGCGTTGCTCACGCTGGCGCCGAGCGGGATCGGGTTGCCGGCGGCATCGACGCAGGCGGGTCCGCCGACGTACTGGCAGGTGTTGAGGTAGGTTCCTTCCCAGCCCTGCGTATCGAGCTGATGCGAGGTGACCTTCTTGTCGTTGTACTCCGCCTCGAGCAGGAATCCGAAGCGGTTGTCGTCGAAGGTGTCACTGACGAGCGCGCCCACGTCGGGCGTGAACTGGCCGTCGCGCTCGGAATCGGTGGCCGAGCCGATCGCATGCGCCGTGAAGCCGCGATGATCGAAGGGCTTGGGAAGCTTGATGTTGACCGTGCCGCCGACGTCGCCGGAAGAGAGACTGAAATCGGGGCTCTTGTGCACGTCGATCTCGCCGACGAAGTCCGCCCCGAGGGAAGCGAAGTCGAATTCCCGGCTGCCGGGGGTGACCGTTGCCTGCGGCCGGCCGTCGACCAGCGTCTCGACGAAATCCCCGCCCAGGCCATCGATGGTGATGCCGGAGGCATTGCCGGTCGAGAGGACCTGGGTATCGTTGAAACCGGTCGCCTCGCGGTCGACCGTCACGCCCGGGATGTGCTCCATGGCATCGCCCAGGCTGCTCGAGGGAAAGTGGCCGATGCTCTCCGCGGAGACGGCATCCACCACGCCGAGCGACATCTTCTTGATCTGCAGCGATCGCTCCAGGGAGCCGCGGATACCCGTGACGACGATCTCCTGCAGCTGCGAGGCCGCCGTGGTCGGCTTCGGCACGGAGTTCTGGTCCGTTGTGTTCGAGGCATCCTGAGCGTGCAGCACGCCGGTCACGCCAATCGCGAGCGAACCGACTGCCGCGACGCGGCCGAGCTCGCTCAATTTGGCGTTCTTGCGGGTCCCGTGCTTAGAAGCATTGCGCAAAGTTTTCCGGCTCATCGGACGCCTCCCCTCTGCAAGGAGCCCACGGGCCGTGTCTTGTGAAGCTGATTCACGCGTTT
>Ga0134128_10000358_pt1 | contig 64199 bp, 59 predicted proteins | sample KB31754_FD_96462 | JGI IMG/M metagenome (GOLD analysis project Ga0134128, IMG submission 96462) | Terrestrial soil microbial communities with excess Nitrogen fertilizer from Kellogg Biological Station, Michigan, USA - KB3-175-4 | ecosystem: Environmental > Terrestrial > Soil > Unclassified ... | reverse complement strand
TAAGGTCAAAAACAATGCTCGTATAAACATACCAATTTTTGGTAATGGTGATATAGATAGCCCGCACAAAGCGCTTGAGTATAAAAACCGTTATGGAGTAGATGGCCTTATGATCGGTCGAGCTGCCATAGGGTATCCCTGGATATTTCGAGAAATAAAACATTTCCTGAAAACTGGTGAACTACTGGAACCACCAACGATCGACGAACGACTGGATGCCTGTCGCAAACATCTATATGGCTCTGTAAAATGGAAAGGTGAAAAGCTTGGTATCCTCGAGATGCGTCGCCACTATGCCAGTTATTTGAAAGGCCTTTCGCACGTAAAAGAATTTCGTACTCGTCTCGTTTCCACAGATAGCCCCGCAGAAATTGAAGATATATTCGGTTCATTGCTGGAGCATTATACAAACGGTATAATAACTCATATCCAAACTGCAGAAATTGCTGCTTAATTTGCAGTAACATTTTTTCGTTGACAAAGATCGGCTTAATATCAGACACTCATAATTACTTTGACGAAGCTGTATTTCAATATTTCAAAGATTGTGATGAGGTTTGGCATGCAGGTGATTTTGGAACTGCTGAAATTGCCGATAAGCTTAAAGCCTTTAGACCGTTAAGAGGTGTGTATGGAAATATAGATGGTCAGGACATCAGGATCGAATACCCTGAAACATTGCGCTTTGTATGTGAAGGGGTGAATGTAATGATGACACACATAGGAGGCTATCCACCAAAATATACGCCTGCAGTCAAAAAAGAATTATATGCCCATCCGCCGCAGCTATTCATATCAGGCCATTCGCATATTCTCAAAATAATTTACGACGATAAAATAAATTGCCTGCACATGAACCCCGGCGCAGCGGGCAGATCTGGCTGGCACAAAGTGCGCACGCTGATACGCTTTGTGATCGATGGTAAGGACATGAAGCAATGTGAAGTGATAGAGTTAGGCAAGAAGTGATTTCCATTTTTATCAAACTTATTGTAAATTGTTATTAATGTATTACAGAACCTATACCATATCATTACTACTGTTATTTCCTTTTGTCGCATCCTCACAAACTTTTACACAACAGCAAAAGGATTCCCTTCGTGAATTAAGTTGTACAATCGAGAAAGCCGATCAGGCGATAAGACATTCATTCGATGCAGCAAAGGAAAGCAAGGATACAAATAGTATCGATAGCATTGGTGCTGTGATGTACAAAATAGACCTGCACAATTTTCAAATTTTGGATAGCCTCATTACTACTATTGGTTTTCCATGTCCTAAGCTATTAGGTAAAGGCACTTGTTACCCTTTTGCTGTTTTGATACACTGGGCAAAAGAATATCCTGAATGGTTTAATGATCCACGTATTGTTCCTCTCTTTAAGCGTGAAATTGAAAAAGGAAACTTGCCATTGTGCCAAATGGATTTTGCACAGTTTGCTTATACTTCATATATGAAACCTGATATTAAGTATTACCAGCTCACCAATGCTGCGCGCGTAGCGTACGGATTAAAGCCTTATAGTAAGAAGCAATACCTTGGCATTGAAAGAGTAGAGCCACTCATGCAAGACCCTCCACCTAAAACTTATACTCGCGTTTCAAATTAAGAAAACTATAAATGAAATAGGCTATGGCATACAATGAAAAGCTTACAAACAGGTTAAGAGACGCATTGGCCCATGTGCCTAAGGTAGAGGAAAAGAAAATGTTTCGTGGTGTTGTGTTCATGGTGGATGGTAAAATGTGCATTACTGTTGGTGATGATAAAATTATGTGCCGCATAGACCCAGATCTGCATGATGAAGCCCTTCAGAAAGCTAATACCAGCCCGGTAATAATGAGAGGCCGGAATTATAAGGGCTATGTTTATGTAAATGAAAATGGCATCAAATCAAAAAAAGATCTTGACAACTGGATAAACCTTGCACTCGATTTCAATAAAAGAGCTAAGGCCTCACCGAAGAAAAAGAAGAAGTGATTTTTTTATCACGGGTCATTGCGAGATATTGTGTTTGGTGCTTCCCCGTTTTGCTGAGAATGCCATTTGAGGAATTGCTGCCAGGTGTTGTCGCTCCAATCGCCGCTTTTGTAGCGGGTTAGGGCTTCCAGCATGGTGAAGACGGGTTGCTCATGCATTGCCCATATGTACCCCGTTTTTGGCAATTCGGCAATTCGACAATTTGACAATTCGGTAATGGTGGGTGGTTCAATGTTTTGTGAGTCGGAAGTTTGTTGTTGTGAGGGGTCAGGTTGTGGAGATTCTTCTGATGATTTTTTCTCTGTTACTTCGATTTCTTCTATTCCCACTTCTTGTTCTTTTATCTCCATTTTTTCTTTTGGCTTTATGATAGGATCATTGTTATAGTCTTTTATATATTCGTCGGCGTAGGGGAGGATCTGTTTGGCGAGGGCGAGGTCGGTTTTGGTGAGCTGGTGGATGAAGTTCATTAATACTTCGATCGTTTCTCCACGGGTTTGGCCGTCTTTGATGTGTTTTATGGTGAGGGTGAGCTTTCTTATTGTTTCTGCTTCCTGTGGAGTGGGGTATGGCTGCTCTTCTCTGCCTGCTATCATTTCATTTATTGCGAGTAGCTGGGTGTAGTATTGTTCTGCAAGAATAGATGGTGTTTGTTGGGCTGATCTTTTAATCTCTGCCCAGCGGCCTTCTTTGATCCATAGGTAAATTGTTTTACGATCTACATCGAGGAGCTCGGCGATGTGGGTTTGGGTGAGTTCTGTCTGGAAATAGAGATTGCGGGCTTGTTGCTTTTTCATTGTGATAGTTTTTATCACAAAGTTTTGGAGGATTTTTTGAGTGGAGAAATTGGGTTTTTGTCATTATGCTGTTTCTGTATAATGACTATACAGTTTTGCGATAATGATAAAAAATTGTTTGTGCAGATGGTCTGGTTTTGTTGCCCTCCATTTGTTTTATTGCGTTTCTCCGTTCTTTATTTCCTTTCTAAAAATAGAAACACACTACGCATTATCAACGAGCAACTAAATTCTCTTGTAAATAAGTCATTTCATAGCTACAGATTGAATCAGATAAATTATTTATTTTTGATTATCGTAACTGATTGTAATATTTTTTTAATACAGGCGTAAATTTATAATTCTGTACATGAAGGTTACCAAATCATTATCCTTAAGACCAACGTTAGTAAGCGCTTCAGTTGATTTTTTAAAAGAGGAGGATATGGATTGTCTGATAACTCAGGATAGCATCCCTGAGCTAATAAGCCAATTATTTAATTATAAAGAAGAAGGGAAAGCTTTGTATCCGGAAATTTACATTTTTGATGAAATCGAGTTAATTAAACAAATACTAACTAATTCTCAATTTTATCTAATTGGAGCGGGAGAAAAGAAAAAAGAAACTATGCTTATCGCACTAAAAAAGTGTGCTCCTCTTGCAGAAAATGGCTGGGCTATCTATATATTAAGGAAAAAAGAAAGTTTTGAGTTCGGTGTTTTTAGGGCAGGAACTTCTATCCTTTCTGTTTCTATTTCAGAAGCATTAATAGATCGTGGCGCAGAAGGGGTAAAAGCCATTCTGATTCACCAGGTGGCAGAAAAATTAATTGAAGTTAGAGGCATCAAAGCCAATCCCTTATTAATAAGTTATGGAAGCCATGAAACTATAATAAATTCACCAATTGATAGTCAACTTAATTTTATTAACACAATCGTCGATAAAGTAGCACCAGAACTTAAAGAACCAACAATTAATTTTTTTAGAAAAGTTTTTCTTGAAGTACTCCAGAAGGGACATGGTACGTTGGCATGCGTAGTAAGTGAAAGTAAAGATGAGATTTCAACGAAATTTCAAGATGGAATAGAGCTGCAAAACCGTATCAATATTCCAAATGTTATTAAAGAATTATTAAACAATGGTGATTTACAAGCAAATTCAAAATTAGAGGGTCAACTTTCATTAATTATTGGCATGCTACAAAGTGATGGTATTACTGTCTTTACTGATTGTGGAGAAATTGTTTCTTATAATGTATTTGTTAAACATTCCCCAGAACTTACTAAGACAGTGACAAGTGGTGGAGCGAGAAGTCGAACGTTTCTAACCTTGTGCGAAATGATTGGTAGTGAAATTAAATCAGCATATATACAATCTCAAGACGGTAAAATAGAATTTAGCGATGGAAAATAACGAACTTGTCTTATGGAAAAATACTGAACAGCCGGTATTACCAAAAAAAATTACTCGGATTTCAGAGCTAGTAAATTGCGGATTGCAATTGTCAATAAAAGACCAAAATCAAATAATTAAAACTTTTGAGCATGGTTCTTATGAAATGGTTGCAACATATACTTGGACCAAAGCAATTAATGCACTAAGAAATCAACTAAGTAAGATGGGAATGTCTTTCATCGCTGAGATGTTAGATCGACCTGATATTAATGAACATACGAATCTACAACAAGCAATCTCTGAATTTGAGGCCATAAGACTTGCTGAAGAATTGGGGGTAATTAGTGGAACTGCTGCGTTCAGATTAAAACAAGCAATGGAGACGGTTACTCATTTTAATCAACCAGAACTTGAAGAAGATCCAGAAAATGATTTGACAAAAGAAGAAGCAACAACAATAATACGTTCTTGCATCCAAGCTGTGCTAGGTTATAATAAAATTGAAGCTGCCATTGATTTTAAGAATTTTAGGACTGAATTAGAAGAAGCAACTCTGACCGAAGAAAGTCCCTACTTATTAAAGCTTATTAGTAGTCCATACTTTTTTCATAGAACGACAATCAGAATATTATTGTCTTTAATAAAATCTTCGACTGGTGCACAACTTGAAAATTCATTAGCAAATTCAAATTTAATAGTTCCTAAAATTTGGAATAATTTGAAACACCCTGAGAAATATCAGATTGGTAGAAGCTATTCTGAATTATTTTCTGATGGAAAAAGTAAAGCTGCTAGTGGACTTAGGCAGGTTTTATTGAAAGTCAAGGGATTTGATTTTGTCCCTGAAGATTTGAGATCTTCCTCATTTATTAAGGCTGCAAACGAAGTATTGGTTGCTCATGAAGGTATGAATAATTTTTACAACGAGCCTGCTCCAATGATTACACTACAGAGAATGGGCAGTGTAATCCCAATACCAGCATTCCCCATTTGTATGACAGCAATTTTATCTGTGAAACTTGGTAATAGATATGGCGTATCTAACGCCGCGCAAGATAGTGCAAATTCCATGCTAAAATCTATTACATTTGAACGATGGGTTTATTTTTTTAATGAGTGTCTTCAGAGTAATGAAAGGCTGTTATACAAATTATCTCTAGAGAAGACTTCTAGTAGATGGATAGAGTACTTTTCAGTAGATTTTATAGAAGATATTTTGCCTGAAGTAACGAAAAGAGAGGTTGTAAATCTTTTAAAATTTACCAAGGAAAGAAAACAAGATAAATTAAATACCATAGCAAGCAATATGTATATTAAACTAGGTTATTCACGTTCCTAGATGTCTTAAGTAATTAAAAATAGTTTAATGTACTCAATTAGTCACAATCAAATATTTCGGGCATTTCATCATATGTGCGGCCATTTAATATTCGCCCCGCTGCTTTTTTGTTGCGTCCTCCCCACTGCTTGAAAAAGAAAGCGACATTTGCTTTGGTACATTGATCTTGAATGTCCAAAACCCAATCTGGATTCATATAACGTGGTCTATGCCCACTTTCACCGCCAACGATGACCCAATTTATTTTTTTTAAATCCAGATTTGGTAAGGGGCCAATTAATGGCTCAAGGGAAAGAAATTTTACTTGTGCCTTTGTTTTTTTTAAGTATTCAATTCTGTCAACGACTTTTTCATTTTCCACTGAAACTCCCATCCAAATATTATGTGTCCATTTTAAGTGTCTGCTCAATTCAGAAAGCCTTTCAGCACGTTTTGTCAATATCTGAAAGACGTGTTGCGGATTGTCATTCATTACGTTGAAAACTTTTTTTATAAATTCGAGTGGTACATCTTTGTGGAATAAGTCACTCATCGAATTTACAAACACTATTTTAGCCGTTTTCCATGTATATGGTATTAATAATGTTTCAGGATGCGTTTTTATTACTTTAAAACCATCCTTATACTTTTCCTGACCCATGGCTTTTAATCTACGCGTCATTATTTCGGCGTAACAGAATTTGCAGCCTGCAGAAATTTTAGTGCAGCCAGTAGTTGGGTTCCAGGTCATTTCTGTCCATTCAATAGATGAATTTGCCATTAACTAAAATTTAAAATACAATCTTTCGAAATTAATACTGTGACATGATGTATTTTCTGATCGGTATATAATGATTTTATTTTACCTTCATCAACCAGTCTCCTAAGTGCATCAGTATAATGCTTCCGACTATATAAGCCAGTTGTATGATGGCTTTCGAATAAATCATTTGCTGATAACTTTTTCCCTTTATATTTTTCGTAAATGTCTTCCTTTAGCTTGTCAATATTTATTGAACTGAGATCAAATAATTCATGTTCTGTTTTTTCAAACTTTTTAGCGTCAAATGTATATGTATTGATGCCGTCAAATACTGTACCTACGTTTGCAAAGTCATTATAAGTTGTTTTTATTAAATCATATCCTCTAGATCCCTTTGTAAGATGTAAGATATAGTGACTAGTAGTATCAATATCTTCTTCTTGAAATTTGAAGGCTGTATAATATATTGTTTTCCCAAGAAGATTTTTATACTCATTAGCTAAGCTGTCGATTATTAGACTAAGTCTTTCTTGGACTGTAGATTTGAATCTTCTATCATGTTTTATTTGCTGCAAAGTAGTTGGAAAAAGATCATTCATTAATCCTTCAAACTTATCATTTTCTAAAGCTGGGTGAATCCTTTTTGTATTAACAAAAAGAAATACTTCATTTCCCCAATTTTTTAAAAATTCAGCTAATATTTTTGTTTCAATTCCTTTATACCCAAATGGATCAATAAATAGTAGCGAAGGGCATTCATTGTTTTTACCTTTATGGGTACTTGATGTTAAAAAATCGGATATAGCTTTATTTTCACCAACAGTGCTATTCCCAAAATGCGGCTTTTTACTAAATGTTCCATCCGGAAATTCTCGATTAAAATTGCTTTCTAATTCCTGAGAATATTGGTTATCATTAAAGATCATCTTAACGGTTTTCCTTAGGAAATCATCATTTTTACAATGACTAGCGATTAAGATGGGCGTTGAAGGATTTCCATCTTCATAAAATCCAGGTCCTGCAAATAAATCTATATATCTTATTTCTCTTGGTTTGTATTTTTTGACGATGATTTTACAATAACTAGGAAAGTATTCTGAAACAATACTTGCCTTTATTCTGGAGGAAATAGTTTGTTTTTCAAAAAACTGTTTTTCTTTCATAATCCTTTTGTTGTGAGTTTATTTCGGTATAGATTGTAACAGGTTGGTATTAAACTAGTTGTATTGATTAATAAATTTATAATAAAATTATTTGAAAATAGAATTTCGTAGCAATATTTTCTTAAACAACGTTTATTACATGCATCGGAGAGCCTTTGATTTCTACGCCTATGTAAGAGTGTGCCGCTTAAGATAGTCACGGTTTACTTCTAAAAGGGGAGAAAAGATAATGATGCCACAACAACATAGTAGCAATAGTACGGTATGATTTCCATTTTTCACTCAGTTCGAGCTTCAACGCTGGTTGATGCTTTTCACAGCGCTCGTTGTTGTTAAAAATAAAATAATTCAAATCTATCAAGTTTTTTGAATCGAAATCAAGGTTGCTATTTTGCACAATCTGAAATATTATTTATCAATTGCGATTTCGGGTATATATCCTGCTCTAAAAGCATTTATAATGGATCTAGGGGTTAGCACCATAAGTTTTTTTGTGCCTAACAAAGCCCTCCCCTTACCATAACCCAAAGGTGCATACGCAAAGAGCGTGTTATTGGCTAGCAAAAATGGTTTATCATCAAGCAGGATAAAAGTACCATCGGGAATGTTTGAGATGGCTTCTTCATAGGTAACTTTTTCTCCTTTGCCGTTTATTCTTTCTTTATGAAGAATTTTATCTATTTCTCCAATTGGTGTCTTTTCATCAAACCCATACTCAGGATTTCCTTTGAGCCAAAATAGTTTAAATCGCATGGCATCATCACGACGGCATTCAAAACATGGGCGGTGGCCTGCAGCAAATGCGGTTGCTTCATCCAGGAAGAAAAGCTCGGTGTACTTGCCGGGTGCCATCACTTGTCTTTTTCTTCCGCGGAATTCCAGCACGCATGTGATCCACGCTTTCAGTTTGAATGGGCGAAGTATTTGTTGATGCTCATTATGCAGCAATCCACGATTTCCCATCCATGCTCCACGGGCACTTGTCTTGATAATATTTCCAAAGGGGCCTACCCGGTTTTGCAGCATTGAAAAGTATTTCGTTCTTAAAATTACGGCTTACTTCTAAAAGGAGAGGAAAGATAGTGATGCCACAACAGCATAGTAGCAATTGTGCGATATGGTTTCCATTGTTCACTCACTTTAAGCATAGCTTCACGAGATGTGTCTTTGGCAAGGTGTTTTGCTCTTTTTAGTGCATTTACAGCTGCGAGGTCGCCAATGGGAAATATATCGGCTCTTTGCAAGACAAACATTAGATACACATCTATGGTCCAGTTGCCGATGCCTTTCATTTCTATAAGTGCTGCCCGTACTTCATCGTCAGGCATGTTTTCAAACTCTTTGAGGTTTAGTTTTTTGCTTTTTATGGCTTCTGCAAGGTTTCGTATGTAGAGTGCTTTTTGCCTGCTCACATAGCAGGCTCTAAGCTCTTCATCACTTAGCGCGAGTATTTTGGCAGGTGTTATGCCTTTTGTTTTTTCCTGTAGCTTGTTGAGTGCGGCAAGTGCGGATGCCAGCGATACCTGTTGCTCGAGTATGATATGAACAAGTGTTTTGTAAGAATTGGGCCTTGTCCACATCGGCGGATAACCATGTTCCTTTATTATCAGGGCGAGGTCCTTATCCTTTTTGGCAAGCTTGTCGCAAATGTCTTTAAAGTCTTGCGCGGAAAATGTTTTGAACATGCAGGCGTGTTTCTATCTTGATATGAGGCGAACGATCACTTTGCTGCCCACAGTGTAATTTGCTTTACAGGACGTTCCAGGTCTAAGAGTATCGTTTTATTCTGGAGACCTCCTCCAAAGCCAACAAGCTTACCGGAAGCACCTATCACTCTATGGCAGGGAACGATAATCGGTACCGGGTTTTTATTCAGTGCGCCTCCTACTGCGCGGGCCATATCAGGTTCGCCTATTTGCTTTGCCAGCTCACCATAGCTTTTAGTTTTCCCGAAGGGGATGGTGAGAAGAGCTTCCCAAACCTTTTTTTGAAATTCAGAACCGATCAGCTCAACAGGAACATCGAATGTTTTTCTTTTGTTCCCGAAATATTCTTTTAGTTGTCGCTCGGTTTCAAGAAGCAGGGGATGATCATTATTTTTAGTCATTTCATCCCGCTTAATAAGGGAAAAGCTCTCGAACCTTCCAAACAATACAGCTATGAGGGCTTTATCACTGGCAATGATCCTGAGCCTACCGACCGGCGAACTTATTTCTTTGTATGCATATTTCAGTTGCGTTGTTTCCATGATGTGTATTAAAATTACGATTTAATCTGGATGCGATTAACTTGTGGCGCATTGATAATATTTAATAGCTTTACCGCTAATTATTCAATAGATAACCAATGAAACTATCGGGCAAGCTGGCCTTAATGGCACTGATCATAACAGCTATTTTCTTTAACCACCCTGTACATGCACAGGAGCAAAAGAACGGATTGACATGGTACACGGATGTGAACAAGGCATACGAGCTATCGAAACAAACTAAAAAACCAATCTTTGGATTCTTTACCGGCAGCGATTGGTGTATCTGGTGCCATAGATTGGAAGAAAATGTTTTTGATAAGCCAGGATTTAAGGAGTGGGCCAAGAAAAATGTTATTCTACTGGAACTAGATTTCCCGAGAAATAAAAGACTACCAGATGAACTGGCAAGACAAAATGGCGGCCTGGAGCAATTCTTTAAAGTGCAAGGTTTCCCTACGATCTGGATGTTTTATATGGACAAGGATAAAGCTGCAAATAAATTCAAGATATCCGCTTTAGGTTCTTTGGGCTATCCAAGGTGTGAGCCGGGAAAAGAAGAAGTAACATTCCTGGGAACCGCGAACGACATTATAAAACGAAAAAATAAATCGGTGCAATAACTCTTTATGAAATGAGTTTATTTTATGCATTAATCTGCATATTGTTCATAATGCTTTGTTGATATTGGTCTGTCAGCTCCGGAAACATATCCTTTTTCTTTTGTTTCTTTTACACATTGCAATATATCGGGTTTTACATCCTTTTGTAATCTCTTTTCCAGATATACGGTAAATGAAATACCAGTACCGTAGATTCTCTTGCTGCCTGATAATGATAACGGAGAAAAGTTAAAGTCAATTTTTGACCAACGGGATCGGCTAGAGCTTATAAAGGAAATGGTAACAGGTAACTCACATATTGTAGCTTTTATACATGGGATGGTAAAAAATAGCCAACTGTTTTCATGTTGTAAACCTATTGTATAATCAGAATCAAATAGTGGTAAAATAGAGCGTTCTGTCGTGTCTTTTGTTAATCTACGAATCACTTTGAACGAATTAATTCCCGGTATAATAAACACTGTATATATCATGATAGACATCATCGCAGTACCACGTATTGCCGTTGAAAATCGGCTTGGATTGTGAATACTGGTTGGTATACAGTAAAAAAAGTAAAATAAAATTGTAATTATCGGGACATAGATTTTGATAACCTTTTTCGTATTCAATTGCCAGAAATTCATACTTCGGAGATTATAGAGATTATTTGCAATCAAAAATAGCAGTTAGGCAATAAAAATAAAAGCCTTCGAAAGAAGGCTTTTACACTTGTATATTGAAATTATAGGTTACTCTTTCATCATAGATTCAATAGCTGAAGCTATATCCTCTGCATTAGGTTTGGAGAAATAATCACCATCGGTAGCGTAAGCGGGGCGGTGTGCCTGGCCTGTGATAGTTCGCGGAGCTACATCCAGCCAGCGATAACCTCCCTGCACTTCCATCACCTGCTGGAACATATAAGCTGCTGCGCCTCCGGGAACATCCTCGTCCACAAAGATAATGCGATTTGTCTTCTTTAATGATCTTAATATTAAATGATTGATATCAAATGGCAATAATGTGCGCACATCTATCACTTCACATGAGATACCCTGTGGAGCAAGATAATTATCAATTGCTTCATCTATTACGCGAAGTATTGAACCATAAGAAACTATGGTGATGTCGCTACCTTCTCTTATCACTTCAGGAACACCAAAGGGAACGGTAAAGTTGCCAAGATTGGACGGTAATTTTTCTTTTAAGCGATAACCGTTGAGACACTCAATTACTATACCCGGTTCATCGCTTTGTAATAATGTGTTGTACATACCGGCAGCCTGTGTCATATTACGAGGCACGCACAGATACATACCACGAATGGAATTCAATATCATCCCGATAGGTGAGCCACTATGCCAGATACCCTCCAGGCGATGGCCGCGTGTACGCACTATGATAGGACATTTTTGTCCGCCACGGGTACGGTATTGCAAGGTCGCAACGTCATCGCTCAAAGGCTGCAGGGCATAAAGCAGATAATCGAGATATTGTATTTCTGTTATCGGGCGCAAGCCACGCATCGCTAAGCCGATACCCTGACCGATAATAGTTGCTTCACGAATACCGGTATCGAAAATGCGTTGTTCGCCATACTTTTCCTGCAGGCCTGCAAATCCCTGGTTCACGTCTCCGATCTTGCCAAGGTCTTCACCAAAGGCAACAACGGCAGGATTTGTATTGAAAGTGTAGTCAAAAAATTTGTTTAGTATTTCGTAGCCATTCAGTGTTTGAGCGTCGTAAGCATATTCAGCAGGTACTTCTGCTACTTTCATGGCACTGTAGCGAGACTCTGAATAAAGGTGCGAAGAAAACTTGCTCCGGTTGTCGGCTTGTAAATACCGATAAAAATTACGCAAAGCAGTGACAGCACTTGTATTTTGATCAGATAAATTCAAAACACGGTAAACTGCCTGCATTATATCTTTACGTATAGGTTCTCTTAAAGCATTTAATTCCTGGATGATAGCTGAAACCTCCTGTGCATTTGAACCACCTTCGTATACAACCTGGTTGCACATGCTCGTTGCCTGCTGTACCTGTTCCTGTATAGGTGTCAAGAAGTTATTCCATGCCCTTTGGCGTGCCGTACGGGCCTCGGTTTTAGCTTCGTCTTCGAGTTCGTCCACTTCCTGCTCAGTAGCTATGTCATTATTCAAAAGAAATTCGCGCATCTTTACAATGCAATCCCATTCTTTTTCCCATTCCAGCCTTTCTTTGCTTTTATATCGTTCGTGAGAACCTGAAGTTGAGTGGCCTTGTGGTTGTGTCAATTCCTGTACATGGAAAATAGCCGGTATATGTGTTTCACGGCAGCGGGCAATACCTCTTTGGAAAGTTTCTACCATGCCGGCATAATCCCAGCCCTTTACAGTATAGATATTGATGCCCCCTTTCTTTTCATCCCATTGCATCCCGGCAAGCGCATCTGATATGGAATTTTTTGTAGTTTGATATTTCCTAGGAACTGAAATGCCATACCCGTCATCCCATATAAATATGGCTAACGGCACCTGCAAGACACCAGCTGCATTGACTGTTTCCCAAAACAAGCCTTCGGATGTAGATGCATCGCCGATGGTACAGAATACTACTTCATTACCATTCTTTGAGAATTTCTCAAATCCCTGTTGCAGCTCCTGTGTGTTACGATATTGCTTTGAGGCAAATGCGAGCCCCAGTGCCCTAACCATCTGGCCAGCAGTGGGGGATATATCGCTTGAAGATTGTGGCGCCTCCGTAAGATCTACCCAATCACCATTTTCATCCAGCCATCTTGTTCCATAGTGACCATTCATCATACGGCCTGCAGTAGAAGGCTCGTTTTCTACGTCCGGATTTGCATACAACTGCGCGAAAAACTTTTCAATATCGCTCATGCCTGTAGCAAACATCATTGTCTGGTCGCGGTAGTAACCGGACCTGATATCACCCGGTTTAAAACATTTAGCGGCAGCAATCTGGGCTAACTCCTTACCATCACCAAAAATCCCGAATTTGGCCTTACCTGTTAACACTTCACGCCGTCCTATTAGGCTGGCCTCGCGACTGGCAATAGCCATGCGGTAGTCGTTGAGCACTTCTTGCTTGAACTCTTCAAAAGATAAACGCGCCGATTGTGTAGTAGTGGCATCCTGCAACATAAATACTATCGCTATATATTATTAACTACAAAGGTAATTTCTAAAGTTGATAAGATACAAAAAGGTAAAGAAAATGCATGAAGTTGTTTATTATATAAAAATCAACAATTAATCCAGGCCTCCTTTTTCTCTTATGTAACCCGGTGAGGCTGTGATAATGGGGCTGAGCAATCGTATCATTTGCAAAACAACTGATAAAAGAATTAACCCCATGCCTATAAAAAATCCGGCATGAAGCTGTTTATTTTCTTTATAGAACAGAAATGCCAATAAAATACCATAAACAGGTTCCAGGTTTACAGTAAGTGTAACTGTGAAAGAAGTAAGTTTTTTTAAAGCAGTTAATGCTAAGGACTGCGCCCAAACTGTGCAACATAGGCTAAGAATTATCAGCCAGAGCCAATCGTTGTGATACCAATTGGAACCAAACAAGCTATCGGTATGAGGAAGAAAATTAGTGTTTGGGAAAAAATGGTATTGAACAGGCATTAAAATCGTTATTAATAGCCAGCCGGTTGTCATCTCATAAAATACCATAGTACGGGCGGGGTATTTATGTGCCACACGTTTGTTCAAGACTGTAAAAACAGAACTTAATATCGCAGCTGTGATACCAAATAAGATACCTACCCAGAACAATTGCTGGAATTGATATATAAGATAAACTCCTAATAATGCGATAGCACCTAAAAGAAATTCTTTCAGGTCGTATTTGCCTTTATTTATCAAGGGGTCGAGCAACGAGGTGAATACGCTTGCTGTTGAAAGGCAGACCAGGGCTATGGATACGTTGGCAAATTTTATGGCTCCGTAAAAGCCTACCCAGTGCAGTCCCATAAGACAACCCACTAATATGAGCACCAGGAAATCGCGCGGGGCTATTTTCACCCATTGCTTTCTATAAAACAGGATGCAAGCCATAAATATGGCTGTCAATAACATACGATACCACACGAGGACAGGAGCATCAAGGGAAATGGCTTTGCCCAGTATACCCGTGAACCCCCAAAGCAATACCGCAAGGTGCATTTGTAGCAATGCCTTTTTCATATACTTACGAAAATGCAAACATATAGCAAACAAAAGTGAAGGGAGGGATTTTATTCTGAATTTATTTAGAAAAAAAAGGCTTGCATTAATGTAAATAATTACTTTTGTTTGCTTAAAAATAAGGGAACTTATTGTTTACTTTTTTTCCTTTCTATTCAATAGATGAATAACACATATACCGACCTGGTACACCAGACGTTTCATTTTCCGCAAGAGGGATTTGATGTAAGTGATGACAATTATTTAGAGTTTAACGGACTGGACGTTAAAAAGTTGATTGATAAATATGGCACGCCATTTAAGCTGACATTTCTGCCTAAAATAGGTATGCAGATCAATAAGGCAAAAAAGCTTTTTAACGATGCGATAAAAAAGCATCGTTACGATGGTAAGTATTTTTATTGCTACTGTACCAAAAGCTCCCACTTTTCTTTTATTGTAGAGGAAACGCTGAAACATCAAGTGCATATAGAAACGTCCTACGCATATGATATTGAAATCGTGAAACAGCTATATAAGCGGAGAAAGATCAATAAGGATACTTTTATAATATGCAATGGGTTCAAAACAAAGCCCTACACCAGAAGCATTGCAAGGCTGATAAATGAAGGTTTCAGAAATGTAATTCCTGTACTTGATAATAAGAATGAGTTTGAGGATTACAAACGAATGATCCGTTCTAAGGAGCCAGTGAATATTGGAATAAGGATAGCAAGTGAAGAAGAGCCAACTTTTGATTTTTATACATCACGTCTTGGGATACGTAGCCGGGATATATTGGAGTTTTATGTAGACAAGATAAAAGGCAATGAAAAATTCAGCTTAAAGATGCTGCACTTTTTCATGAACAAAGGGATAAAAGATGATGTGTACTATTGGAGTGAGTTGAACAAGGTATTGAATATCTATTGCCAGCTAAAGAAAGTTTGTCCGGAACTGGAAGGATTGAATATAGGTGGTGGGTTGCCTATTAAACATTCACTTGGATTCGAGTACGATTATACTTATATGGTGAATGAGATAATTTCCACAATAAAAAAAGTATGCAAGCGTAATAAGGTAGATACTCCTGATATATACACTGAGTTTGGCTCTTTCACAGTGGGAGAAGCCGGTGCAGTAGTATATAGTGTGCTGGATGAAAAGATGCAGAACGACCGCGAAATATGGTACATGATCGACAGCTCGTTTATCACTACATTACCAGATACGTGGGGTATAGGAGAGAAATTCCTGATGCTGCCAATTAATAAATGGGATAAAGAATATCACGAGGTACATCTTGGTGGGCTGACATGTGATAGCCATGATTTTTATACTTCTGAAGAGCATATCAATGCTGTGTTTCTGCCGAAATTGGATAGGGAAAAGGGGACAGAGCCTTTGTATATCGGTTTCTTCCATACAGGTGCTTACCAGGATCAACTTGCCGGTTACGGAGGCATCAAACATTGCATGATACCCTCGCCCAAACATGTGGTAGTAGAGTATAATAAAGATGGAGAACTGGAAGACTGGCTATATGCAAAAGAGCAAAGCTACCAGAGCATGTTGAAAATATTAGGATATATTAAGTAAATAATCTTATTTCAATCGGAAGATATTTAATAAAAGCATGAAATTAAATAGGGTGCATCATGCACCCTATTTAATTTGAATTGGTTATTATATTAGTCGACGTTAATTTGTTGAGATGGTTGTTCTGCAACTTCTTTTTTAGGGAGATTAACGTACAATATTCCATTTGCATATTTCGCGTTGATCTTAGAAGCATCAATCTTTTCATTTAATGTAAAGCTTCTTTTGAATGAACGATTGCGGAATTCGTTACGAAGCCATTTGTTTTCCTGCTGTTCCTGATTTTCTTCTTTATGTTCATACGAAATCTGTAGTACGTTGCGATCTGTAGTAATCTTAAATTCTTCCTTTTTAAGTCCTGGAGCAACTAATTGTAAGTCATAGCCTTTTTCGTTTTCCTGAATATTTACGGGTGCGGAAAATGAAGAAACTTCTTCATTCAAACGGTTCCAGCCATTCTGGAACATGTCTTCGATAAACCCTCCAATGGTACGGGGTGATACGCCATAATTTCTTTTGTAATACATAATCCTAACGTTTTAGTTTTCTTTTTAAAATTTACGAATGTGTATACAAAAGAAGTTCCAATAGAAAACATGAGACGATATGGCATATTTTAAATCTTTATTAAGACAAAATGTCACATTACGAAGCTCTAAATGTCAAAAGGGAACAATTTTAGAGAAAATTGAAACTAACTACATTCCGGTTCCAGATAGTAAATTAATTAAATTGTTTCTTTTTCTAATAAGATATGATGAAAAAATTATATTTCGATATGCCAAACCTTTTTCAGATATTTGCCTTACTTACGATGGGTTAGTAAGTGCAATCCTTACCGTCCGAGCATATGGCCCGGACGGTTTTTTTTATCTTATTCCTTCGGCTTATTAAGATTGACTTTTAAGGATCATTAATGTTTCTACATTAGATAGTTTGCAGCACTTCTTTAAGATAGCTATCTACATTTCCAAATAGAAAGTCGGGATATTCATTGCTGAATTTTCTTTTTACAAAACCACCAAGTAATGGACGAGGAGCAGGTTGTTGTAATTGTTCGGTATTCATAGGATATAATTCGTATTGTGCATCGGGGAAATATTGTAACACACGTAGAGCGAGCTCCACTCTGTTCATGTAGTCGGTGCCACCAATGTGATAAATTCCATGCTTTCCATCGCGCAATAACACATACATAACTCTTGCGATATCCCACGCATTGGTAGGGGATGCATATTGATCATAGGGTAATTTCAGTGTAAGCTTTTGATTGTTGACGCATTGATCGATGATACGCGCTATAAAATTCTTGCCACGCATTTCATTACCATATACATTGGTAACACGTAGCACTAATGAATTGGTTACTTTATCAAGCACGTATTGCTCAGCTTCCAGTTTGTGTCTGCCATATACACTTATTGGATTTACTTTCTCATCTTCTTCATAAGGGCCATGCTTACCATCGAATACATAGTCGGTAGATATGTAAACCATTTTTGCTTTGCACTTATCAGCGATTGCTGCCAGGTTTATAGTGCTTTGTACTGTTTTCTGATAGCTTTCATCTTCGTGAGTTTCACAATAGTCTACATGTGTGAGCGCGCCGCAGTGAACAATCACATCAGGCCTGTATGATGCGATGTCGAAATTATCATGGTGTCCGGGATTTAATGTATCGTAAAAAACAGTGTCCGGAGTGGGATAGGAAAAATAAGAGCCTTTTACTTCCCAACCCATTTCGCTAAAATGTTTTTGGCAATTACTTCCTAACAATCCAGAGGCGCCGACGATAAAAACTTTCATGAATAAAAATATATGAAGCTAAAAATACAAAAGCCATCTTATGCAAGATGGCTTTTTTGAAATTATTGTTTTGTTATGCTATTTCCGCTAAACGGGGCATTTCCTGCGGATACAATTTCTTTTCCAGTTTTTCACGCACAGCAGAGAAAGCTGCCAGTGTTTCATCAATATCTTTATCTGTATGTGCCGCAGTAGGAATAATACGTAATTCTATTTGTCCTTTTGGAATAACCGGATACACTACAACGGAACAGAAGATATCGTAGTTCTCACGAAGGTCGTAAGTGAGCTGAGTTGCTTCGTACAGACCTCCTTTCAGAAATACTGGAGTTACAGGAGTATTGGTAGTGCCAATATCAAATCCTTTTTCTTTCAATCCGCCTTGCAATTTGCGCACATTGTGCCAAAGCTTTTCACGCAATTCAGGTTTTGTGCGTAATAACTCAAGACGTTTCAGGTTGCCAACAACAAATGCCATAGGTAATGATTTAGCAAATACCTGCGAGCGCATGTTGTAACGCAGATAAGTAAGTATCTTTTTATCAGCGGCCAGAAAGCCACCAATACTTGCCATAGACTTTGCAAAAGTGGAGAAATAGATATCTATGTCGTCCATACAATTTTGTTCTTCGCCTATGCCTGCACCTGTTTTACCCATAGTGCCGAATCCATGTGCATCATCCACAAAAATGCGGAACTCATATTTTTCTTTCAGTGCTGCTATTTCCTTCACTTTGCCCTGATTGCCAGACATGCCAAATACGCCTTCTGTAATTAACAATATGCCACCACCGGTTTGCTTTACCATTTCGGTAGCACGTTGCAATTGCTTATCACAATCTTCTATGTTGTTGTGCTTATATACATAACGATGGCTTGGTATTAAACGAAGGCCATCTATTATGCAAGCGTGAGATTCAGCATCATACACTACTACGTCATGCCTGCCACATAAACTATCAATTGCAGAAACCATACCCTGATAACCATAATTGAAAAGCATGGCATCTTCTTTACCTACAAACTCTGCCAATTCACGTTCCAGGCGTTCATGATTATCTGAGTTACCACTCATCATACGAGCACCCATTGGCAGTGCAAGGCCATATTTAGCAACAGCGTCGGTATCTGCTTTTCTTACTTCGGGGTGGTTAGCTAATCCTAAATAGTTATTAAGGCTCCAGATAATGCATTCTTTACCACGAAAATGCATGCGATTACTGATTTCTCCTTCTAATTTTGGAAATGCAAAATAGCCTGGGGCTTTTTCCGCATGATCTCCTATAGGCCCAAGCCTGTTTTCAAATTTGGCGAAAATGTCCATTTTATTCTATAGTAATTGTTTTTTCAAAAATAAGTGCTTAATTAATTATTGGCGAAATTAAAGAAAATATAACAGGGATTATAAGCTTTGTTTAACACTTTTGTAGATTGAAAATTCAAATACATGAATAAATCTATTATTTTTTTATTAATTGTATTGCTCTCTTTTTCAGGATGTATGAATAAGGATAATACAAAGCTAAGCCGCCCGAAGCTGGTAGTAGGTATAGTGATAGATCAGATGCGCTGGGATTACCTGTATCGTTACTATGATCTGTATGGCAATGATGGATTTAAAAGAATGATGGATAGTGGTTTTAATTGTGAGAATACCATGTTGAATTATCTGCCTGAATTTACCGGGCCGGGACATTCCTGCATTTACACTGGTTCTGTACCTTCTATACATGGTATTGCAGCAAATGACTGGAAAGATAACCTGAGCGGAAGAATGTGGTATTGTGTGGAAGATACTACCGTACACGGAATAGGTAGTGATAGCGTGACCGGACCATCAATGAGCCCGAGAAATTTACTGACAACTACAGTTACAGATGAGCTGCGGCTGGCGACCAATCTGAGGTCAAGAGTATATGGAGTAGCTATAAAAGACAGGGGTAGCATATTACCAGCAGGGCATCTGGCTAATGCTGCTTATTGGTACGATGACAAAACCGGATATTTTGTTAGCAGTAGTTACTATGCTAACCCCGATCCGCAATGGCTGAAAGATTTTAATAAAAGGAAACTTGCAGATAGTTTAGTAAAGCAAAACTGGAAATTGCTCTATTCGCCGGATATGTATATCCAAAGCCTCACAGATGCTAACGCTTATGAAGGTAATCTGAAAGGGGAGAAAGCTCCTGTTTTCCCTCATATTGTGGACACGCTTCCCGAAGCAGATAAGTATAATATTTTGAAAACGTTACCCGCAGGTAATACGCTTACGTTTGATATGGCAAGGGCATGTATTAATGGAGAACAATTAGGGCAGCAAAAAAATTGTGACTTTTTGTGCGTTAGCCTCTCCAGTACAGATTATGCAGGGCATTTGTTTGCACCGAATTCTATAGAGGTAGAAGATATGTATTTGAGGTTGGATAAAGAGATCGCTGCATTTTTAGATTATCTGGATAATACTGTAGGCAGAGGAAATTATACAGTGTTTTTAACTGCAGATCATGGTGCGGCACATAATGCAAAATTCCTTACCGACCTGGATGTGCCTGCCGGAAGTCTTTCTGGCGATATGCAAGCAGATCTTAATAGCTATCTAAAAAAGGAATTTAATAAAGACAGCATAATTGATGTGATCATGAATTACCAGATATACCTAAATAATACATTGATTAATTCTGCAAACCTGGATAAAGAAAAAGTAAAAACTGCTATTAGAGAGTGGATGGGTAAAAGGCCGGAAGTAGAGTACCTGGTGGATCTGGAAGATGTTAATAAGACACCACTGCCACAACCGATACATGATATGGTGATAAACGGGTATTATCGTTTGCGTAGTGGAAGTATGCAGATAATTCCTGCACCGGAGTGGTATGACAATAATAAACCTACAGGGACAACGCACGGCACATGGAATCCTTACGATTCTCACATTCCCTTGTTATGGTACGGTTGGCATATTCCAAAGGGAGAAACACATAGAACTGTATATATGACAGATATTGCTCCAACGGTTTCCGCATTATTAAATATACAAATGCCTAACGGTTGTGTAGGCAAAGTGATTACTGAAATAGTAAAGTGATAACTCTCTTCGTTGATATTTAATGGCCACTGTAAAGTGGCCATATTTTTATACATTAATTATTGTTTCTTGGCACCTTGCCTCCACCTGCAAAGTAGTGATGCCAGTAATCTTCGTCAAGATTACTGATCATTACACCATGACTATTAGAAACGTGAACGAAATAATTATTTGCGAGGTACACACCGACATGTGTAACATGCCTGCTATGTACGTGAAAAAACACAAGGTCACCTTCTTCTAATTTACTTTGGTGCTTTATCCGTTTGCAATTGTTAAATTGTTCCATGGCCGTACGTACCAGGTCTATTCCAAAAACCTGCTGATATAATAGCTGAACAAAGGCGGAGCAATCTATACCTGATTGATCAGTACCGCCCATAACATGGGGTACTCCATACCAATCATCTATAAACTTATATAGTGAAACATCTGCAATTTCGTGTGGGGAGAGGCCTAAAATATCAGCATATTTTTTTTGCAGGTTATTAGCTTCCTTATGCTTTATATTTTTATAATCTGAATGGTCATTGTGATTTGAGCGATCATTTATCACATTCATTCCCAGGTTGTTCTTATGCCCAACGTAGATATCGTCAATAAATTTAGGCTTATTATCGGAGGAGGCTGTAGCATGCCTGCTGGTATGGCAGGAAGAAAGAAGTAACGAAGTAATAATACATGAACTGGTGAAGTAGATCTTTATTTTTCTCATCAGCACGCTGATTGTTGATTGCAAAGGTAATTAACATTGTCATAATCCCTGCACCATGAAGCATTTATAAAAAGTTTTAAAATATTAATTCACAGCAGTAAATGTTTTATAATAAAGATAATTAACACCATTCAACTGGTATGCACCTCTCACCTGAAATTGAGTGTTGCTCATATTTACAAACATCCATGCCTCGCCATAATTAGCGGACCCAAAGCCATTGATATATAAATTTCTTTGGTCACCTGTAACAGCAAATGTAAATGTGACTGAATCAGCAGCAATAGCGCTATCATTATCCATGTGGATATTTTCACAGTTCATCGTTGTCTTCATAGTTCCGTTCTGGCTTGGATAAAAATACCAGAGATTACTTGCACTATTTTCACTACAATCGTTTATTGATTGCTCCTGTCCATTTACCTGGTATCCTGATAATTTCCAGGTGTGTGCAAATAAAGTTTCGATGCGTACAGGTATGTAAGGCTTTTTACATGATAAAAACATTGAAGCGAACATTACGCTTAATAAAATAACAGGTAGTACTTTTCTCATTCTCTATTTTTTTGAGGTGGTTAATTAACTACTTTGAATTGGGGGAGGTTTCAAAAATATTAGCACCTCAAGCCTGAGAAAAATTAATTGAGCTGATTAACAACTCATTTACATGTAGAGTGACATTGATGAAGGTTAATAATAAGTTATATAAAAAGAATGTGCTAATATGATCTTTAGCTATAACAAATTGTTTTTGGGAACATGCAATTAATGGCTTCCAATGTTTGTATCATAATCAATACCTTGTTTGCGCAGAATGCCTTTAACTCCTAATGCAAAAATTGCGAGGTAACTGAAACAAAGAACAGGTATCCAATAGGACTCGTGAATGCCTATGCTTTTTATATCTGCTAACTTCCCCTGAATAGGGGGAATGATCGCGCCACCTAAGATCATCATTATTAAAAATGCAGAGCCCTGTGAAGTATGCTTTCCTAAACCTGCAATTGCCAAAGCAAAAATGCTTGGCCACATTATAGAGCAAAACAAACCACCACTTAGGAAAGAATAGATAGCTACTTGTCCTGTATTAAAAATGCCTATCAGCATTGCAACTATCCCGAGGAAAGCAAATAATAGTAAAGTTTTAGCAGGCTTATCCTGACCAATAAAGAAGGCAAGTATTTGTATAAAGATGCAAACGAAATACCATCTTAAAGGGGCAATATCATTTTGTGCAATAGAGTTTACACCAAGCACAACGCCAAAAGCAATAAGAGGGACAATAAACAGCAATATATTTTTTACAGGTTTAGATGGATTAAAGACTTTGATGGAACCTGCCCAACGACCAATCATTAAGCTACCCCAATACATGGAGATAAACGGAGCGACCTGTGAAGATGTATATCCTCCAAATTCAGGTTGTTTCAGCAATTCGCCCATATTACTTTGTATGGAAACCTCTACACCAACATAGGTAAATATGCCAAGCATCCCCAACACAAGTTGCGGGTATTTCATTGCGCCCCAGCCGGTACTTTTTTTCCTGGCGCTGGTGAGAGAAATCAATAATGTACCCACTACCACTACCAAACCAACAAGCAACCATTTTAACCGCGTTTCATCTAACTCATTAATTAAATTCTGGTCAGTAGTATTTATCATGTAACTCCTGAAGACAGGAATAAATACCACGATGAGCAAAAGTGTCATAATACCCAAAGCCGTTAACGCTTTAGGAGAACTTTCGGTTTCCGTTTCAAACTTGCCTGCAGGAAGTCTTTTGGAAAAATAAAATAAGGCAGCGGCAGCCAAAAAAAGACCACCTACGCAAGCATATAGCACAGTTACTTTGCTAAGTCCCAATGAATTGACCTGCGCGTCGCTCACCTTGGTGGCGCCAAATAAGGCTAATGCAACTATTATAGGGCCAATAGCAGTACCGAAAGAATTAATACCACCACCAAGTGTAATTCTATGTGCGCCGGTTTCAGGAGGACCAAGCAATGCTGCAAAAGGATTTGCCGCAGTTTGTTGTAAAGAAAATCCCAAGGCCACCACAAACAAGCCTATTAGCATTCCCGGGAAAGTATTTGCATTGACAGCTATTATCATAACAGCAGCTCCAATAGCAGAAAACAAAAGACCATATACTATACTGTTCTTATATCCCCATTGCGCTACAACATCTTTTCGTAAAAGAGAAGCGAAAAAATAAAGGATTAAAGCTCCCAGGTAGTACGCAAGATAAAAAGCAAAATCAATTAGCTGAGATTGAAACTGGTCGAGATGAAAATAGTGCTTACAGAAAGGAATAAATACCCCATTACCCGCTGCTATAAATCCCCAAAAGAAAAATACAGTAACCAAAATAGATAAGGCAGCAGAATTATTTACGGTGGGCTTGATACTGCCCGATACTATAGGTTCGCTTGTTGCTGTCTGTTCCTGCAGGTTCGATATTGGGATATTACGTTTGGCCATTTATCGCGCTATTTAGTATTAAAGTATAAAAATTATCCGGTTATTTTATTTCAAGAAAGTCACATAATTTCTGCAACTCTGTCTTTTTTACATCCGGAATGTTCATAATGATATTCGACATATCTTTTTTCTCTTTTTTTAGTTGCAATAGGTAGTTATAAGTTTGAGATGGATTGTATTGAATAAAATCGGGAGTATTCTCAATCTTTAATAGCTCATCGGGTAGGGCAGCACCCCAATCCACTTCTGAAACCTGGTATTTGAGTTTTTCCATTGCTATCTTAGTCCTGTTGAAAAATCCTGGTACTCCATCTAAAAGTTCATCAGGCAATATAATGTATGTAGCTGTTACAACAATTTTATTTTGATCGGATGTTTGAGGCAGTCTGACAATAGTTTCTAAAGTTTGTGCATCATAACTATAGGTGTCTGCAAAAGCAGAAGTGTTATAATCAATTGGTTGCCCATTTACAGTGATGAAGTTTGGTATATAATCTCTATAAAACTTTATGATATAAGTCTTGGAATTACTCATACCTGAATAACTACCTTCTTTCGGGTGGATAGTTATAGTAATATTTCTTGTGCTTCCGGATTCTTTTGTTTGTTGTTCTACTAGTGTAGTCGTGTATTGTCCATGCTTATAACCATCTGTACAGCCATCGTCTTCGTACAATATATTCTTTCCATTTCCCCTGAAGACCATTAGTACAATAGTATCAATTTGTTTTTGCAAGCTTTGTGTGTTGTCGGGATACATTGGTATTATGCTGCCGCTGCGTACATAAACAGGTATGTCGTATTTGGTAAAAGAACGTTCATATGTACCACCTTGTAGCGTAGAGCCTGTAAACCATTCTTCCCATTGTCCGTCAGGTAACCATATTTTTTGCTTTGCCAGAAAATTGTTTGAATCGATAGGTGTAGCAATGGGAGCTACTATTATATCATCCCCAAAATAGTATTCCTGGTTATTTTGGTATGCTTCTTCTTTTTCAGGTGAAACATAATACAGTGGATGGCAAAGGGAAGCCCCTGTCTGATAAGTTTCCCATGATGAAGTGTAGATATAGGGATTTAATTGATAACGTAATTGTATGAGCTGTTTCAAAGGCAGAAATTCTTCGCCATACATCCATGGGCGACGGTCTATCTCCGCCCGTTTAGTAGAATGGGTACGTAGTATAGGAGAGAAAACGCCAAATTGCATCCAGCGTAAGAATAATTCTTTGTTCTTTACTTCAGGCGTAACTGTATTACCATATTGATGCCCACCAATATCGTGGCTCCAGTAGCCATATCCTACATTTGCAGCAGTTGCAGTAAAGGCAGGCTCAAAAGCAAGTGTTTGCCAGGTGATGTAAGTATCTCCGCTAAATCCGATCTGGTATCTATGATTGCCTAAGCCACCCCAGCGATGAAAAAGCAATGGTCTTTTCCCTTCCTCCTCCATGTTAGTAAAAAACATGTAATTAAGCCACCATGTATTGCTAAGATGGGTTTTTAGACGATCATAAGGATATTGTTGCCAATCGAGCCACCAGAAGTCAACACCTTCTTTCTCCAGAGGATGAATGATCGTATCAAAATAAATAGTTGCCCAATTTTTATCACTGCCGTAATAAGGTATATATTTTTTACCGCTGGTGTCAAAATGATAAGCTTTTGCAAATGATGAGTATTTCTCTTCCATTGGTGGAATACCTGAAGATGGATGGAGGTTTAAAGCATTTTTAATTCCATGTTTATCCATCCATTCAAAAAAACTGTCAGGATGTGGAAATAAATTTTTATTCCATGTATATCCGGTCCAGCCAACAAGTGAACCTTGCCCATCATCAATAGTTGCATTTCCCCTAAACTTATAAGTGTTGTGCCAGTCCATATCAACGATCATCACGTCTATAGGGATGGCAAACGATCTGAATGTGCTTACAAGGTCTTCCATTTCCCTATCTGAATAGATCCAGTAACGACTCCACCAATAGCCAAATGCAAAACGTGGCGGAAGAGGGATGTTGCCGGCAACCTTAGTAAAATCATTGAGTGCCTGGCGATACTGATGGCCATAACCAAAGAAATACCAATCCTGGTATGCTTTCCGGGGACGGTCTTTTACCCAATTCCATGTTGTATCCCCATCGAATAGGTAAGACTTGGTATCGTTTACCAATGTCCATCCGCCTTTTGAAATAATGCCATCTTCAAGCATAGAGATAGAGCCACCATTCACTCCGTCTAATGTCCGCATTGTTCCTTTAAGATTTAATGAATCATGCAGACCAGGATGCCAGCTAAATGATGGACTATTTGATAAAGAGTAAATGCTTAAATTTCCAGAAGTGAAAGAGTCTGTTGTTATGTTATATACAACACGAAGAGACGATGTGGTTATTGTTAGTACACCATCTTTTATTTTTTGGAAAAAAATTGGCACAGGCAGCCTTCGATTAATAAAAACCTGTGAGGCATCGTCAATAAAATGACTATCTGAGCTCCATTCCATTCTTATAAGCTGAGGGGTAAGTATAGTAAAACGAGCATTGCCTGCAATAACTATTGCGCTATCATTGGCAACAGGCTGATCAGATTGCGCTGTAGTGGTATTTGCAAATGCAAAGCAGCAATATAGAAGGCATATAACAAGATACTTTTTCAATAATAACTTTTATGGAACTAACTCAAAACTTGCATGTTTCACGTTTGCTGAACTACTACCTATCATTACATCGTACATCCCGGGTTCGTTTACATATTTTAGGTCTGCATTATAGAATTTTAGATCATCAGCACTGAGAGAAAACGTAACTCTCTTTTCTTCTCCTTTCTTTAAAAATATTTTTTGTATGCCAGTTAACTGTTGCACAGGCCTGGTAATAGAGCCGACCAGATCTCTTATGTATAACTGTACCACTTCTTCGCCGTCTCTTGCCCCTGTATTAGTTACAGTAACATAAAAACTGATCGTATCATTTTTTTCTGCAAGTTTTTTTGCAGATTGTGTAATATCACTATAAGAGTAGGTAGTATAACTCAATCCGTACCCAAATGGATATAGCGGAGTATTATCTACATCAAGGTATTTACTGGTGTATTTATTATCGGGGTCGAATGGGCGACCAGTATTTTTGTGATTATAATAAATAGGTATCTGCCCCACATTTCGAGGAAAGGTCATAGTTAATTTTCCGGAGGGGTTCGCATTTCCATATAATACATTGGCAATGGCTTTTCCTCCCATAGTTCCTGGAAACCAGGTTTCCAATATAGATGAAGCATTATCATTTTCCCATTGCAGCGTTAATGGTCTGCCATTCATTAGCACAAGCACTATAGGCTTTCCTGTCTCAAATAAATATTTTAATAACTTTTTTTGATTTTCCGGAAGACCTATATTGCTTCTGCATGCCGCTTCGCCACTCATGGCAAATGATTCGCCTAATACTGCGACTATGACGTCAGATTGTTTGGCTATGCTTACTGCTTCATCTATTAATTCATCCGGTGTTTTTACGGAATCGTAAGATATTTGCGCGTCCTGTTCGTTCAGTTTTTTTATCAGGTTTTTATCTTCAAGAAGATTGCAGCCTTTGGCATATAAGATGTTTTCTTTCATGGGACTTTTTTGCAGTGCATCCCACAAACTGGTAGCTTCTTTCCAATCGCCTGCAGCACTCCAGTTGCCTATCATATCTCTTTTGTCTTTCACCATTGGCCCGATAAAAGCAACTTTTTCTGAGCTATTTAATGGTAATATTCCATTAGTGTTTTTTAACAGCACTATACTTTTTTCTGCTGCATCAAGTGCAATGTCTAAATTATCCTGAGTCATAATGTCGTTTGCAGGACGGGCGGGGTCAATGTATTTATATGGATTGTCAAATAAGCCCAGTTTGTATTTAGCTTCCAGGATTAGTCTACAAGCCATGTTAATACGATTTATTGAAACCTTCCCTTTTTTTACCAGATTTGGTAGTTTATTAATGTATAACTCATCTACCATATCCATATCACTTCCGGCATTCATTGCCAGATCAGCTACTTGTACTGAATCCCCTAGTCCATGATTTACCAGTTCACTTATAGCAGTATAATCTGTTACTACAAAACCTTTGAAATTCCATTGCTTGCGAAGCAGATCTGTTAGCAGGCATTTGTTGGCGCTGGATGGCACACCATTTATTTCATTGAATGAAGTCATTACAGTTGCTACGCCGGCATCTACTGCTGCTTTGTAGGGCGGGAGATACTCGTTATACATTTTCACATGGCTCATATCTACTGTGTTATAATCGCGGCCTGCCTCTACAGCTCCATACAGTGCAAAATGTTTTACACAGGCAAGCATTGTATTATTGCTGTTAAAATCATCTCCCTGGTAGCCTTGCACCATTGCTTTGGCCACCTGGCTTCCCCACCATGGATCTTCTCCCGCACCTTCTGACACACGTCCCCAACGTGGATCACGGGCAATATCAACCATAGGCGAAAAAGTCCAGTTAAGCCCATCGGCTGTTGCTTCTGTTGCTGCAATTTTTGCAGTCTTTTTTATTAAAGTTGTGTCCCAGGAACAGGAAAGCCCTAAAGGAATAGGGAAAATAGTTTTATGACCATGTATCACGTCATACCCAAAGAGTAATGGAATTTTTAAACGTGTTTCTCTTACAGCAATGTCCTGTAGTTTTTTTACAGCGTTGGGGGTATAGGTATTAAAAACTGCACCTACAAGCCCTTTTCTTATTTTTTCATTTACATCTTTACTGAGTATTGGCCCAGTGACATCAAAGCCTACAGATGGCAAATTTAGCTGACCTATTTTTTCCTCAAGCGTCATTTTGCTCATCAGGTTATTGATGAACTTATTCATTTTCTCATTATCATTCTTAGCATTTTTTTGTGCTTTGACACTAAAGCAAAATACAAGCATTGTGCATGCGAGTAAAAAATATGATTTGCTTTTGATTATATGTTTTCGAGTCATTTTATATAAGGACTTTCGAATCCAAGTTTTTTAAGTCCGGTTTGCACTTCCGGGCAGCTCATAAATAATTTCCAGAGCAATCCGGTACGATAGTTTTCTATCATTACTATTTCAGGCCCCTGGTCTATGGCAAGATAGCTATCTGCATACCAATCTTTAGACTCATCGAATGCGTCTTTAAAACCATAAGGCCCCCATAATTTATTCCCAAGATCGTAATAAAAATGGTGTAATGCAGCCATTGAATGCTCAGGGGTGTATGGGAGTGATGATATTGCTGCTGTGGGTGATATTATGCCGTCATCATTTGTTGGAGAATGTGCACTGTAGCCGTCAGGGTCGTCACTTGACGTCAGTCCCCAACAATTAACGTTGTAACCTTTATACTTTTTTGGATTGTTTTTGCAATATTCGTAATTAATGAGTGTCTGGTTTTTGTTTTGCTGCCAATAGTCAACACTGTCTTCTTTTAATCCATGAGGGTCTAATCCCAGGAAAGAATAATGCGCAAAAAATAAAGGCCCTCCATAATCCATTCCAAGTGGAAGAACTATGCCATAATATTCTTTACCATTTTTATAAAAATCACTTTGCTTCCAGCCATTATAATAAACGGATGGTTTAATAGAATGTTCCGGCGATGAGGCTGCTAATATATAGGTGATAAGACATTCATTCCATCCGCGAATAGGAAAGTTCATTGCCCAGCCATTGTTGGGGCTCCAGTGCCAATACAAGACATCTCTACCATCTTGTGTGTGCCAGTCCCATTCTGCTTCATGCCAGGTCCAGTTTATTTTATTACGTAATTCAGTTTCTTTTGCTGTGTTGTTATTAAAATATTGCCGTGCGCACAATAGTCCTTCAAATAGGTAGGCGGTTTCTACAATATCACTGCCATCATCTTTTCGACTGAATGGGATTGTTTTTCCTGTTGCGCCGTCCATCCAATGCGGAAATATACCATGATAGCTATTCGCTTTTCGTAGGAAGTTTGCCATTTTCAGTAACCTGTCTACTGCTGCTGCCCTTGTTATCCAGTGCCTTTCTGTTGCAACAATAATTGCCATCACTCCAAAGCCTGATCCACCAATTGTTACTACCTCCCCGCCATAACTAAACGTTTTATTACTTCGTTCTCTTGCCAGCCCTGAAACAGGATGCGCAAAATCCCAGAAATATCTAAATGTTTGTTTTTCTACAAGGGTGAGCAATTCTGAATCATTGAGATTTAGAGGCCTTTCCGTGAGCGATGAATGCTTCTTCTGAGCACATCCTATGCTTGAGGTAAATACTAATAACAGAACGAACACATTTCTAAGTGTCATAGCAAGCTGTTTGAAGTAATCGACTTACAAATATGGGCTTGAAAATCCCAAGTTGTGCATGCCTCTCTTCACTTCCGGACAGCTCATGAATAAATTCCACAACATGCCGGATCTGTAATTTTCTATCATTACAATTTCGGGTCCCTGGTCTATTGCAAGATAAGAATTTGCAAACCAGATATTCGACAGGTTAAAAGCGTCGACAAAACCATATGTTCCCCATATTTTATCGCCAAGTTTATAGTAGAAAAAATGTAAGGCATTCATAGATTGGGTAGGAGTGTAGGGTAGAGAAGAAATGGCGGCTGTTGGAGATATTACTCCATCATCATTTCCCGGAGCATGTGCCGAATACCCGTTATTTTCATCGCTGGCGGTAAGTCCCCAGCAATTGCTATTATAACCATTAAAGTGTAATGGATTTGCTACACAATAATCATAGTTGATTGTGCTATGAGCTACATTTTGGGTCCAATAATTAGCATAAGCATCACTCAGTCCGTTAGGATTAATTCCGAGAAAAGAGTAGTGAGCAAAAAACAATGGCCCTCCATAGGGCACTCCAAGTGACAATTGAATTCCGTAATACAAATTGCCGTTTTTGATTGCACCATTTTGTGCCCATCCGTTGCTATATACTATCGAAGGAATAGAATCGGTATTTGATGATGCAGCAAGTACATAGGTAATCAGAGCCTCATTCCAACCACGTATCTGTACGTTCATTATCCAGCCTTTATCGGGACTCCAGTGCCAATAAAGAACATTTTGTCCTCCCTGCCTGAACCAGTTCCAGTCAACACCATTCCATAAAGTATCTATAGTATTCCGCAAAGCTATCTCGCCAGCATCTGTTGTGCTATTGAAATATTGTCTTGCGCAAAGTAAGCCCTGCATCATATAAGATGTTTCTACAATGTCCGCGCCATCATCATTATCACTAAAGGGTATTGTAGCTCCTGTGGTTCCATCCATCCAGTGTGGAAAAGCACCATGATAACGTTGTGCCTTGGTGGAGAGAAAATTTACTATTTGAGTAATTCTGGCGAGGGCATCTGGCCTGGCAACGAAATTCCTTTTTATGCCTACAAGTATAGCCATGACCCCAAATCCTGAACCACCTGTTGTAACAACATCGCCTGATGTATTCCTCTCTCTCGCCATACCTGAAACCGGATGACCAAAATCCCAGAAATATTTAAAGGTTTGCTGTTGCACTAATGTTAATAGTGCGCTATCACTTATAATGGGAAATTTATTTGTTGTATCAATTTGGGTTGTTAAATATGCAACGTATAAACTTTGTAATGTTCCACCGGATGTGCTTTTTATCCCGGTTGCAATTCTGAAAATATAATAAGTAATGCTTTTTAATGGTGATGAAGTTTGCACAATCAACACGCTATCATTATTGCTAAAGGTGCTACCCAAAGGAACATTTGTCGTTGCTGACATTAATGTAATATTTCCCGACACAGTTGATTTGTCGATTGGTTGGGAAAAATGAATTTTTATTGTAGGGTTATTCCTGACATTGTAAAAAATATAGTTACCTGAAGTGGAATCATTTACGGAAATCGATGTAACAGTTAAATTTCCGGATGGGTTATTTGCAGATTGGTTGTTTTTCTTACAGTTGCATAAGAACATCAATAACACAAAGCCTGTTAATATATTTCTCACTATCAAATGGATGTATATAAATTTAAGAAAAAAGAAGTTGCCTCTATTACTTAGCAACTTCTTTTTGCAATGAAAAATTAACGTCCGGCTTTCTCCAGTTGATATAATGCACTGATGTCTGAAGCGGCTAATGCTTTATTATATACCCTTAATTCATCAATAGATCCTGTAAAAAGACCTTGCCACGATTGTGTTGTGATTCCTGTATATCCTACTGCTAAATTAGCGAAACTTCCGATTAACACCTGTGTAGGTGTAGGATAGTTTAGATTGCCAATTAGATTTCCGCTTGCATCCTTTCTAAGTTCAAAGTTTGTATTTGATACGAGATTTCCATTCGCATATATCTTTATCCTCGAAGTTGAGGCATCGTAAGTTGCTACATAGTGTATCCAATCTGTAGGTAATGCAATTACAAATTTAAAAGCGGTATCGCCTGGATCATAATCGTTTATGTTGTCCCCATGCTGCCAATCCACCCCCTCTAAAGAGGCGAAAGCCGTATGTAGGTCTATTGTATCCGGTCTTGAAGTTGCGGTTTCTACGTACATTTCAATTGGGCCATTATTCCAGTCAGATTGCACGCCAGGTTCATTAGTCAGTGCAAATACTGTAGAAACCGTAGAGCCATTATTTTTTACTTTTATCCAGGCACTTACTGTAAAACTTGCCATCACAGTATTCAAATTAGTAATAGTCGGTGGGAATGCCAGATATCCTTTATTTAAACTAAGTGCCTGACCCTTTACTCCCGTTACAAAAGATGCTCCCTGTACTGTTTTTGGTGCTGTAGAGGAAATGGCTTCATTGTTTGTATTGTCAAACGTCCAGTGCGCCATCAGGTTAGCGGCTGCCACATCGTTTGACGTATTATAGCCGCCAATAGGTGGAAGGTTATTATTGTTATTATTGCTGCTCTTTTTACAAGAGCTAAAAGTGCCGGATACGAGCAGTGCACTGCCCGCTAATAGGAGAAAGACTTTCGTTACCTTTTGCATAGCTTTTATTTTTTTTGTGTTAGAAATTGTTGTTTGCGTCAAAAAAATCTTTATTTATTAATAACCATTATTTTGTGTTAATCTGCCATTGCTTAATGCTATCTGCACAGATGGAATAGGTAATAATTCATTTTTGCCTTGCACGAAAGCTTTTCCCGACGCTTGCATTACCTGTGCTGCTCTCCCTTGCCTTACTAAATCCCAGAAGCGATCATGCTCGAGTGCCAGTTCCACATGGCGCTCGTTCCATATTGCCGTTCTTAGATCAGGCTGTGAACTTGCTGTTGTATTAGGCAATCCTGCCCTTGTTCTGATCACATTCAAATCATTGATTGCAGTTCCGGCTTGTCCTAATTCATTAGCAGCTTCTGCATTCATTAGTATCACCTCGGCATAGCGGATCAGGTGCACGTTTTTTTCTTTAAAATCTCTGCTATCATGATATAAAGGATTCGCTGTGTCTATTTCACTATTGTAAGCTTTGTAATTGTAGTATAGATTTTGTACAGAATCAGAACTGGGTACTCTAAATCCATCCCAGAGGTAAGTACCTACGTGATTACCACTATTATCAATGAATATAACTGTAGCATTTTTTCGTAGGTCTCCCGGTTCATAAGAATTTATCAGCGTAGTGGTTGGTGTGCAAAATCCCCATCCAAGATCTGTCCAGCCGCCAGCTCCACCTGATCTTGGTCCCTGGCATTCGCTATATAATTGTATTCCAAGGTCTGTGTTGTTGAATACGCCGCTTTCAATTTCAAAAATAGATTCAGCACAATTATTTCCCTCTGGTCGCCATATTATTGAGTAATCTGCCATAAGCTGGTATTGCGATGAGTTCATTACCGAATCCGTGAGATTCAACACATTTGTCCACGACTTTAAATACATATACACTTTGGCAAGAAGGGTTTGAGCCGCTCCCTTCGTTACATGACCAACACTTGCTGCTGATTTTAATGGAGTATTTGCAGCAGCGAATTCCAAATCCGGTATTATAACACTATCATATATTGTTTGTGGGCTAACTCTCGTATTAAAAGTGGGATCCGACGTTGCATCATTGGCGTCCTTAGGAATACGGGTTATCTTGGGAACTGCACCAAACATACGGACAAGGTTGAAATAGAAATATCCTCTTAAGAATCGTACTTCGCCTAAATATTCATTCTTTGTATTAGCGTCTAAATTTGAACTATTTAATGATTGAATGGCATAATTAGCATCATGAATGGCAACATAATATCCATTCCAAAGTGCGTTGACGAAAATATTTGATGAATTGATCGTAAAATTATCAAAGTCTCCTATACCTGGTTGGTCGGCAGGAAAACTTCCTTTATCAGCATCATCTGAAATAATATTAGTAGCTGCGATAAAGCTGAAACCATGTACATCATTTCCATATCCCCATGTATCTCCCGTCAGTAGATCATTATATACTCCGGTTACGAGTTTGGGAGCAAGATTAGGGTCAGATCCAATGGTCGGTTGCCCCTGGAGTTTTGCATCCAGGTATTTTTTACATCCAATAGTTGTAATTACTCCTATAAGCAACGCTGGAATGATTAAATAGTTTTTATTATTTATTTTAAACTTTTTCATTTAGCATTATTTTTTATCTCCACATCTTTTAAAACCTTAGATTTACCCCTGCGGCAACTGTTCTTGCTGTAGGGTATGGATCTAGTTCTATACCTCCATTCGTCGGTGATGTGCCCGGAAGTTCAGCTGTAAAACCACTATACTTTTTGTATGTATAAAGATTCTGTGATGTGGCAAACACTCGTAGTGAACTTATCTTTAATTTTCTAAATAATCTTGAGGGAAGGGTATAGCCTAATGTAACGTTGTTTATCCTGATAAATGAGCCGGATTCAACAAAATAGGTCGATGCAGGTAGATTGCCGCCATTTGCTGCTGGTTCGGTTTGGGAGCCATTTTCAGGAGTCCACCTGTTAAATGCCATTGAAGCCTCAATATTATCAGTTAATGCCTGCCTATCTGCTCTCTTGCCATTATATACCTGGTTGCCGGCATTGCCATAAAGATTTACGCTAAAGTCAAACCCTTTATAATTAAGTCCTAATGATATGCCATAATATGCTTTAGGTTGATAAGCTCCTGCAAAAACACGATCATTATCATCAATTTTTCCATCACCATTTGTATCCTGGTAAATGAAGTCACCGGGATTTGCACCTGGTTGTATTACTTGTCCGGCTTTATTTTTGTAATTGTCTATCTGAGCCTGGTTTTGGAATACGCCAAGTACTTTGAGTACATAAAAGCTACCAATTGGTGAGCCATCTTCTGTTACCGTCGCATATTCCTGACTTAATATTCCTCCGTCAAGAATTGCCTGTCCGCCGTTTAGACTAAGTACTTTATTCTGGTTTAGGGTAAGATTGCCGCCAATATGGTAAGTAAGGTCTTTTGTTATATGATCTGACCAATTAAGTGTAAATTCCCAACCTTTGTTTTGAACAGTGCCTATATTGCTATAGATTTTGTGATCGAGATCACCGGTAGTACCTGGCACCAATACATTTACCAATAGATTTTTTACTTCTTTATTATAGTAATTTACTTCTCCCGATAATCTTTTGTTAAACGTCGTAAATTCCAGGCCAAAGTCATATTCCTTTGTTGTTTCCCAGGTAAGATTATTATCAACTATCTGTGGTATTTTGGCTCCATTAGTAGCTGTGCCTGCTGTATAAGGATATCCATAATTATATGCTATGGATGACGTGTATGCGTCTGAAGGTACCTGATCGTTACCTACTTTTCCCCATCCAGCCCTGAGTTTCAGATAATCTACAAAATGTTGGTGCATCATGAAATCCTCCTGACTAATGATCCACCCTGCACTAGCTGATGGATACAATTGCCAGCGGTTTTGTACAGGTAACCTTGTACTTCCGTCTTCGCGCAATGTTGCTGCGAACAGGTACTTATCGTCGTAGTTATAATTTAATCTCCCGAAATAAGAAGCCCTCCTCCAGAAATCGACATACCCATTATTTTGAGAAGTATTTGCATCTCCAAGACTTATATACCAAAGGCTAGGGTCGGGTGCTATATTATTTCTTTGAGCAACGATAGAGGTCCCCTTAAATTGTTCTGCAGACGTCCCCCCAAGTAGTGTGAAAGAATGTTTGCCAAAAGATTTATTGTATGTTAGGGTATTATCCCAAACATACCAGAAGGAAGTTGAGTCATTCACATTCAGCAAGCTGAGAGGATTTTTTTGATTGCCCCCAGCCGTAATAAATGTTGAATCATTATTGTTGAAACGGTAATCGTATGACCTGTTGTTTGTAAAATGCAAGTCGCCACCAACACTACTTCTAAAGGTTAATCCATTTATTATTCGTACTTCAAGATATGCTGTAGCCTGAAAACGATTATCTATTATCCTGTTGTCAACCGAATTAATATCCAATAACGGGTTACCAACGTTTCCATAAGAAGAGGTATTGCCATATTTCCCGTCCACAATTGCCGGGATAATCGGAGCTGCGCGATAAGCATCATTATATGCTGTATTTAAAGGCACAGCTTTATCATTATTATTCGCATAAGAGGTATTTAAGCCGATTTTGATGTTTTTATATGGTGTGTATTCTAAATTGCTTCTGATGGTATATCGCTTGTAGTTATTGCTTATTACAATACCATCTTCATCAAAATAGCCAAGGCTTAATAAATAAGTTATCTGATCACCACCGCCTGATAAGGATAAATTATGATTTTGCTGCCATGCGTTTCTTAATATTTCCCCGTACCAGTCTGTAGAGGTAGGAGATGTTTTTAGCGGGGTTCCGCTAGCTGCAGCATAATAATTGGCATATTGGGCAGCGTTGGCCATTTTCACAAGATTTTCAGCATCTTTAATACCTACGTTGGCATCATAGCTAACAGACACTTTTCCTTTTGAGCCTTTCTTTGTGGTAATAATTATTACACCATTTGCTCCGCGCGAACCATAAATAGCTGTTGCGGATGCATCCTTTAATATATCAAAGGTTGCTATGTCGGCGGGGTTAATATTACTAATGTCGTTAGTTATTAGTCCATCTACTACATACAATACTCTAGTGCCGCCCAATACTGTTCCTACTCCTCTTACCAGTACTGTTGGTGAGGTGCCGGGCGTTCCATTATCTATTACTTGTACGCCTGCAGCTTCGCCTTGTATTGCCTCAGAGGCAATTAACACTGGCTGTTTGGCGATTTCCTGCCCGCTTATGGAAGAGACTGCTGTGGTAACATCACGTTTCCTTTGCGTACCATAACCCACCACCACTACCTGTTCTAGCGTATTCTGTTGCCTTAAAAGTTTTATCTCCAATGGGGACGAGCCAACCGTTACTTTCTTTGTAACATATCCCAGGTAGCTAACAATTAGTACGGTGCCGGGCGCAGCCTTTAGTGTAAATGCACCATTATCATCGGTAATCGTTCCCATAGTGGTGTTTTCAACACCTACGGTTACAAATGTTAGAGGAGCGCCAGTTGCACTATCTGTTATTTTACCTGAAATTTTTTGAAGAGAATCAGTAGAAGCATTCTGTGCCCAACCCGCAACACTTAAAATGGAAAAAAAAAGCAGCACAAATATTAGGGGTAAAAATCTTCTTTGGTGCTCCGAATTCGTAAAAACTACCGTCATCCGCGAATGATTTTATAAATACCAAGAAATCAATCTTATAAAACTGTTAAGTTTTTATTAAAGTTAACATTACTAATGAGAATTGTCAAGTATATTTTAAATAAATTATAAATCAATGTTTATAATGTTTTGACACATTTTATTTAGTATTTCATTATATAATATGCATAACTATAGCTCAAGCACTTAAAAAATAAATAAACTATTGGGAATAAATTTTTTAATGCTATTTGAAAATATTATTGATTTTACAGGGATAAAATTTAAAAAGAAATGTGAGCAGAAACACTAAAATAAATCTATCAGCTATGAATTTTATATCATGCAAAAACAAAAAACCTCATACTAAAACAGTATGAGGTTTTGTATTTGCTTCATTAAATTTTACCACCATTTTAGTGGGAATGTTACCTCATCAACTGAACTTACGACGAGGTCTGGTTTGAAAGCGTAATTGCCAAGATTCTCTATGGTCGCTATTCCTGATAATACTAATATCGTTTTATAACCCATTTGCACACCGCCTTGTATATCTGTTTCCATTGTATCGCCTATTACAGTTGTTTCTGCGGTTTCCAGTCCCAAATATTTTCTTGCAGAGCGCATCATTACCGGGCTTGGCTTACCAATTACAAAAGCTTTCCTGCCTGTAGCCTCTTCGATCATGGCAGTTGTCGCAGCTATTCCTAAATTATTCCATCCTGGCTTTTTAGGTGAAGGATCTCTATTCGTTGTTATAAATTTGGCTCCTGCTAAGATCATATCAACTGCGCGCTGAACCATTTCTAAAGTAAAGTTTCTGCCTTCCCCCAAAACAACAAATTCAGGATCTGTGTCCACCAGTGTAATACCATTTTCATGCAGGCTAGTAAGCAAGCCGCCTTCCCCAAGTACATAAGCTGTTCCGTTAGGGCTTTGACCGGCAAGAAATTTTCCGGTTGCCATAGCGCTTGTATAGATATGATCTTCTTTTACACTAATTCCAAGCCTTTTTAATTTGCGAACAGCCTCAAGAGCTGTTCTTTGACTATTGTTTGTAATGAAAACAAATGGTATTTTTTCTTTGAGCAGGTTGGCAATAAAAGTATCAGCGCCATGGATCAATTGCTCTCCACTATATATCACGCCATCCATGTCTATTAATAATCCTTGTCTCACAAATATGGTTTTGAGTTAAAAATTAAAATGTCTTTAATAGCACAAACAAATCTAAAAAATGTTTTAATGAAGTACAGTAGGATCTGCTGAAACGGTTTTGGACAGTCCCATGAGTTCGCCGGATATGCCAGGGTCAGATAAATCCTGACCGCCAAAAGAATTGATCTTATTTACAAGGCCACTAACTTTCTGATTGAGATACGCTTTGTCTACATCACGGACTACATCCTGGCTACCGAGTTGGTTGATGCGTGATCGTATTTGATCAGCATTATGTTCGAATACTTGTGACTTATGGTCCATAATGCTCATCATCATTTGTATCGGCGCCGGTGACTGGTAATCGAAGGACTTTATGGGTTGGGAATATTCACTAATGTTCATAGGAGCATGTAAAGCTAACCACCGTAAATGAAGCGTCACAATTGCCAATTATATTTGATTAAAAATTTGATTTTCATTAAGCGTACAACGCAAGTATGTATATTGTTTTGAGACTACGACTGGAAACATTTTAAAAACAAATATTCTTTTTACGAATCTTATGATTATATATTCGTTAACGTTCTGTTAAAACACGATAACGTTTTATGGATAAGATTGGAGAAATAAAATCAAGGCCACAGGCTCCCACGTAATTATTGCCTCCTTTCGGTTACAAGTATAAATAACACAATCCATTTTGAACATTTTATTCACCCTTTAAAATTTCAGTATGATACTTTTATCAATAAAAAGGATATTAAATAGATGTTATTTTGCCGCCTTTATGGCAATTACCTTCATGTTCTACAGTTGCACGAAGGATAAAACGGCAGCGAATCTGGCTAAAAAAGTGGCTGGTAAATATGTGCTCTCCGCTTATACTGACCGGGATGTTTATGATGGTGTTATGTTTTTGCAAGGGCCGGTAGCCACAGATTTGCTAAGAGACTATACAGATTTTAATTTCACATTTTTGATTTTAAATCCAGCTCAAATTGACAGCGTGCATGCAATACAGGATTCGGTGGTGTCATTTATTGTAGCATCAAATCCAAATTATCTTCAAACGTTTCGTAGCCATATTGGGTCCGGAAATTACGATACTATTTCAACGGCAATTATTAATGCGGCAAGCGACTTTTATTATGCTTCATTAACCATACAGGGGAAAAATGATCCTGCCGATGACTCAACGATAAGAAAGAATGGTGGAGATTTATTAGCGACTATCGTTAAGCAAAATAAGTTAACCCCTAATTCAACGGCTGCTCAGCTGCAGGCAGCTGCAAAAAAGACGCAGGAAGATAATAACGTTTGGTTATGGGTTATTGCCGTCGTTGCGGCAGTCGTAGCAGCAGTTTTCTTTTGGTTAGGTCTTGTTACCAATCCGGACGGCCCCAACACTTATGAGTCTGAGACTTATATGACCGCGATAGCCACGGATTTAGTAGGTATTTAAAATTATAAGGGGAAAGAAATCAAACACTTTCCCCTTAATTATAAACAGGAACAAAGATGACAAAATCGCTTTTAATATTTTGCCTCTCCGGCATGTTGGTTGCCGTTACGGTATTTTACAATATGTCAATTGACTTTGGCAACAATCCACTGAATAATAGTTACCTGGCAAGGTATAAGATGATCTCTATTATGCCACAGGGATGGGCTTTCTTTACCAAGGACCCCAAAGAAGCCAAAATATACGTGTATAGGGTAATTAAAAATAAGCTTTACGAAGTAAGTTTAAAGAGCACATCTGCGCAGAATTATTTTGGTATATCACGAGAAAATAGAATAAGGTGTCTCCAAGTAGGCCATATCTCTCAAAGAATACAATATGACACTGCGCTTCAATACCATTACTCTGCCGTTAACTTAGATTCATTCTGCTATAAATTTAATTCGGATACGTGCAAATACTATAATATCAATATCGACAAAAAAATATGCCCGGGTTTTTCCGGTAAATATATATTGATTGTCCAGTCGGTACTGCCTTGGAGTCTTCTTCATAAGGTTCCCGGTTATTTGTCCAGGTTTGTTATATATCCCATAAACATTTCACAAGTATGAACAATTTGATCGCTCGCCTTGAGACTAAAAATATATTTACGTCACGGTTAGGCTTCGCCAGGGCTATAATGGCAATTAGCGGCTTACTAACTCTGCTATTTAATAATATAGAAGATCTTACGAACGTTACACTTTTAGATACTCCAACCGCGGGCTCGATATTTTCACATTTTTATATTGCCCGTCATTATAGTGTTTTTGAAATTTTTGGTCCGCATTGGGGGCAGTTGATTTCTATCACTATATTACTTTTTGTAATGACCGGATACTTTCCCAAGGTATCTATTTTCTTTCAGGCATGGGTACATCTAAGTATCTGTAACTCTTTCATAATTCTGGAAGGCGGAGATCAGGTTATCTCAAATCTTTGTATTCTCCTGATTCCTATCTGTTTATTTGATAGCCGTATTAACCAATGGACGGAATTAAGCTTTGAAAAAATAAATAAAAGAAAATACTTAAATGTTTTTTTCAATGTCTATTATTTTCTGATTAGAATACAGGTTGCAATAATCTATTTGCATGCAGCTACGGGAAAGTTGGGAAAAGAAAGTTGGTTAGATGGCACCGGATTGTATTATTGGGCGTCAAGTAATATGTTTGGTGCTCCGAAGTATTTGGAAACGGTATCAAATTACATTACACTAAGTAGTATTGTCCCAATCATTACCTGGAGCGTCATTATAGTTGAGCTTGGTCTATTTGCTTGTATCTTGGCAACGGACAAAAAAATAAAAAACGTTTTCTTATTTCTTGGAATTGTTTTTCATTTGGCAATAATGATAATTTTCGGTTTGGTTACGTTCTTTTTCTCTATGCTTGCAGCGCTCGTGCTGTATCTCGATAGCGATAACTTGATCTATGGATATTTAAGAGGAGTAAAATACAGGTTGTATGCCATTAAGATATAAAGCATATTATTCGTGGCTTTCTGTTATAATTACGTTGGCAGTAAATGTTTTTGGCTTATTATACTGCTATGTAAGAGTTCATAACATACTTTTTCCGCGGCCGACTGTTACGATAACTTCCGGCTACTACTTGCTTACAATATTGATGGTTATATTCCTCGGTCTTTGTTTCCTTGTTCATCCCAGAAATTATCTGGTTAATGATGATAATATTATCATCAATAGGTTTATTTTTCAGAGAACTATTGCTATTAAAAATGTCTCTGAAGTTAAAGTCGTTTACTATCCCGAACTGGATATAACTTTTCGTTTGTTTGGATCCGGCGGTTTTTGGGGTTTTTGGGGGTTCTTTCAATCGGGCAAATACGGCGTTGTGAGAATGAATGCGACTAATCTTGAACAAATGGTCATATTAAGGACAAACAACAACAAAAAGTATGTAATTAGCCCTGATAAGGCTTCAGAATTTGTGGATAATGTTAAGGCGAGGATTCAACACAATGAGTAACGTTTTGTTATGAGCGGGGAACAATTGGGCGATATAATATTATACGATGGCAATTGCCTTATGTGCAATAATTTTATAACATTTGTTTTGAACCATTCAAGCAAAATTTATAGAGTCGTTGATCAAAATGATAAAAATTTTGTCACCATATGCGAGGAATGGAATATAAAGCTGAATAATTCCGAAACGATATACTTACTCGAGAATTCTGTGATGTTTGATAGGTCAACTGCTATTTATCGAATACTCAGGAATACAAACTTTTCAGGAAAGTTAATGGCTACATTAATAAAAATATTTCCTAAAAAATTAAGAGATTATTTTTATGTAATTGTATCTGTTAACAGGCAATTTATCAATAAAAGATATTGCAAACTGCCCAGGAAGTAGGATGATTAATTAGAGCAGGGAGTGTTTTTGACTTTTCTCGAAACAAACCGTTTTCATAAAGTAACCTTTTGAAGGCAAATAAAAATGGATAACCAAGAGAACTTAAAAGATTATTGTGGTAGGCTCATTGAGATCATAAATAAAAGTAACGAGGCGTTCGAAAAACAGTTAACTTATATAAGCGGTGGAGGCTTAGCCTTATCATTTGTATTAATTGACAAAGTTTTAAAGGACATTTCTAAAACTCAATACCGAGGACTTTTGATTGTGGGTTGGGCGTTGTTGGCAATTACCCTTACTGATAAGGTAGTCACTTATTAAAGTGCCTATTTAAGACTGGGAGAATACGTATCTTATTTCAGTACAAGTTTTGCATGGCTCAGGTAATTAATTGGACTATTTCAATGCCTTGTTGTTATAAGTTTTTCATCAAATTGCACAATCCCTATAGCTTATAAAGTAAACTTGAATTTTATTTATTGAAATGAGCTAATTTTAAACAATTGTTAGTTGCATTCTTTGACATATTGAAGTAGCATTTTCGTAAAAAATGCAAAGACGTTACTTAAACTTACTTGGAAAATAAAAACCCCTGTGTCTACAGGGGTTCCAAGAGATATATTTGTAGCGAGGACTGGGATCGAACCAGTGACCTTCGGGTTATGAGCCCGACGAGCTACCGCTGCTCTACCTCGCGATGCGGATGCAAAGGTACGTAACATAGATTTAATAAACAAAAGAAAACGTTTTTATTTCCACTCAGCAGCAGTTATTTAGTACATAGCAGTATTTTTACGCTCTCATGTCCGAAAAATTTCAATCTGGTTTTGTAAACATATTTGGCGCGCCGAACGCAGGCAAATCAACATTGCTTAATGCTTTATTAGGTGAGCAGTTGGTTATCACCTCGCATAAAGTGCAAACAACGCGTCATCGCATTTTAGGGATATTGACGGAGCCTAATTATCAGATCGTTTTTTCTGATACACCCGGTATTATAGAGCCTAAATATAAGTTACATCAAAAAATGATGCTGCATGTAAAGAATGCACTGGAAGATGCAGATGTGGCATTGATCCTGCACGATATTTCTTTACCTGTTGAAGAACTCGAAGCAATAACGAGTATGCTTAAATTAAAAGTCCCATCAATATTATTATTAAATAAAACTGATCTAATAAAAGATAAAAAACGGATCGATGAATTGGTAAAAAGCTACCAGGAGAAATTTCCAGATTGGGAAATACTACCTGTATCGGCACAACAAAAAACTAACGTAGATAAGATAATTCCTTTAGCTCTTAAATATTTGCCTGAAAATCCTCCTTTTTATCCTGATGATAATATATCAGACAGACCGGTTAAATTTTTTGTTGGCGAGCTGATACGTGAGCAGATATACAAGCTATATCACGAAGAGATACCGTACCATGCTGCTGTGTTAGTGCAATCGTTTGAGGAAAAGCCGACGCTTAATGTTATAAAGGCTGATATTATCGTTAGTCGTGAAACACAAAAAGTAATATTGATAGGCAAGGGTGGAAGTATGATAAAACAGCTTGGTATCAATTCAAGAAAAACAATAGAAGAATTTCTTCAGACTAAAGTACATCTTGAGCTTTTTATAAAAGTGCGGCCCAAATGGCGTGATAACGAAAACTATTTGCGTGAATATGGATATAATTGATGAGTCGAAAGCCATAATTCAACCTTTAAATAGTGAATGGTACAATGGAGTAGCAAAAATAGATATGCTGCGGCTTGATCTATTACATCCTGTTATATCAGGAAATAAATGGTACAAACTGAAGCACAATATCAGGTATGCCATCTCATCTGGCTTTAATACTATACTTACTTTTGGTGGCGGCTATTCCAATCATTTGGTTGCAACCGCTGCAGCCACAAATGTTTTCAATGTCAGATCAATAGGGATTGTTCGTGGCAATTATGAGCTCATTACGCCTACACTTCAAAAATGCGTCGCTTTGGGAATGCAGTTGCTATTTGTTTCAAAAGATGACTATAGCAGAAAAGAGGAGACAAACTTGTTACGCGATCTTGGATTAAGATTTGATGATCTATTTATTATTCCGGAAGGAGGTGCAAATGAGCAGGGAAGAGTTGGAGCAAAAGAGATTGCAGATTTGATTCCTTCTTCATACACACATATTTGTGTTTCCGGAGGTACAGGTACTACATTAATAGGATTGAGAAATGGGTTACCTGTTTCGCAACAAATTCTTGGTTTTATTCCAATGAAAGGCGGAAAATATTTAGATGAATATATCTCTAAGCATTTACCTCTTGAGAAAAACACCAACAAACAGCTATTTGATGAGTGGCATTTTGGTGGATTTGGCAAATGGAATGATAGGTTGATAGAGTTTATGAATGACTTTTATCAGGTAAATAGCATACCGCTCGACATTGTTTATACAGGTAAAATGATGTACGGTCTTAAAGAACTGTTAAAAAATGGTTTCTTTTCCGAACAGGATACCATTCTTTGCGTACATACCGGAGGATTACAGGGCAATGCATCGATAAGTAATAAGCTTTGCTATATAAGTTGATTTTCTATTTTTTAATAAGCTAATTGGTTATATTTTTTTATTTTCACCATTCGAAGCTATAAGACATGTTGCATCATTTTCTGGATTTACTAAAGAACCTTACCGATTCTGCCTGGATTAATTCGCACGGGGGATTATACATTGTTATGTTTATCATTTTTGCGGAAACAGGCTTATTCGTTGGCTTCTTTTTACCTGGCGATTCCCTCCTGTTTATTACAGGTATGATCATTGCCAATTCTCTATCTCCTTTCGACAATGTAACGCTGAATCTTATATACTGGATATTCCTTATCACGTTAGCAGGCGTATTAGGAAATCTTACTGGGTATTGGTTCGGACGAGAGTCGGGGCATTTGTGGTTTGAGAAGCGGGATACCTGGCTCTTTAAGAGAAAGCACCTAGTGCAAGCTCATGATTTTTATGAGAAAAGAGGCGGCACTGCAATTATCCTTGCCAGGTTTCTTCCTATAGTACGCACATTCGCTCCAATAATAGGAGGCGTAGTAACGATGAATTTTAAAAAGTTTTTTTCCTACAGTATTATTGGCTGCCTGGCCTGGGTAGTAAGTATGGTGATGGCAGGATATCTTCTGGGGAAAAATGTATGGGTAAAAAATAACCTTGAAAAAATAGTTATATTATTGATCCTTATCACTACTTTGCCCGTTTTGTTCAGAATGTTTTTCGGGAAAAAAAAATTGGAACCCAACAAAGGTCAAAGCTCCAACTAATACATGAGGCAAGATAGAACTCTTGGTCTTTTAAGCATTCCTGTACTTGTAGCTGCACTTGGCTATTTCGTTGATATTTACGACCTGCTTCTTTTCAGTATTATTCGCATAAAAAGTCTTAAAGGTTTAGGCCTCAATGCAGCAATGATGGACTCCCAGGGCCAGATGATCATTTCCGTGCAGATGTATGGCTTGCTCATCGGTGGGATTATATGGGGCATTATGGGTGATAAGAAGGGGAGGCTTAGCGTTTTGTTTGGTTCTATTATTTTGTATTCATTGGCAAACATAGCCAATGGATTAGTACAAAATATAAATCAATATGCTATCTGTCGCTTTATAGCGGGTATTGGTCTTGCCGGTGAGTTGGGTGCCGGTATTACGCTTGTGAGCGAACTAATTCCGAAAGAAAAACGCGGTATTGCGACATCTATAGTTGCAGGTGTCGGACTTACAGGCGCCATAGTTGCATATTTTATCGCAAAGACCTTTACCGATTGGAGAATGTGTTATTTTATTGGTGGTGGTTTAGGTCTGCTATTATTATTATTACGCATTAGCGTATTTGAATCAGGTATGTATAAAAACATACAACATGCAAATGTAAGCAAGGGCAATTTTTTCATGCTTTTTTCAAACAGGAAAAGATGTAAAAAATACGTTCTTAGCATTTTAATTGGCTTGCCTACTTGGTATGTTATCGGTGTGCTGATTACTTTCTCTAAAGAATTTGGTGAAAAATTTGGCATAAAAACTCCAATAGATCCGGGCAAGGCCGTAATGCTGGCCTACGTGGCTATTGCTATTGGCGACCTGCTAATTGGCTTTGTCAGTCAGTGGTTGAAGAGTAGAAAAAAAGCGCTTTATATATTTTATGCGATTACTGTTGTAAGCATTATTTTATTTTTCTGTCAATATAATGGCAGCGCATGGAATATGTATGCAATTAGTATGTTGATGGGTTTTGGTACTGGCTTTTGGGCACTTTTTGTTACAATGGCTGCTGAACATTTTGGCACAAATATTCGCGCTACTGCTACCACAACTGTACCTAATATGGTGAGAGGGTCGCTTCCCCTGATAATTATTTTATTTAAGTTGTTGAAGCCTTCTGCCGGCTATATAGGTAGCGCTGCTATTACCGGTGTTGTTGTAATGGTAATAAGTATTATCGCGGTCGTTATGACCGAAGAAACTTATGGGAAAGACCTTAATTTCATAGAGCAATAATTTGTCCCCAAACGATTTTTCTCAATGCTAAACTAATTTTAATCAGTGAACCATTTTGAGTCTGTAAAGAAGTCTTATCATTACGAAGAGTTTATAAGCCTGATGGAGATCCTGGTTGCCAATGGAGAAACTACAGGCCCCGATCAATCAGAGTCATTAATTTTTTATACAAAACTAAATCTCCAGCGTATGCAGCGTTGGGATAAGGTTTTTCAATTAAATGAAGCATTGGCTTCCAGTGTAAGAAAAATACAGCCACAAACATGGTGGGTAATTAATGAAGCATGGTGTGGAGACGCCGCCCAATGTTTGCCAATGATCCGGAAAATGGAAATTGTATCTTCTGGCAATATCGAAGTGCGCATTATTTTAAGAGATGAGAACCTAAGCATTATGGATCAGTACCTCACTGACACGAGCAGGAGCATTCCTAAGTTAATTTCATTAGATAAGGAAGGGAATGAATTATTTATCTGGGGACCACGACCAAAGTTTGCCCAACAAATGATGATGGATTGGAAAGCAAACAATAATGGCAAAACACTTGACGATATCGAAAGAGAAATCCACTTATGGTATTCAAAAGATAAAGGCCAAAGTCTACAAGAAGAATTTTTAGAGATACTAAATAATAGATCAATAAAAAAGCCGGATTAATATTATCCGGCTTTTTTATTGAATATCTTAATTTCTATACCAGCTCCTTACTATACACTTTGATCTCATTATAAATTGTATCTCTTTCCACTGGTGTTTTGCCTGCTGCCTGTATCAGGTCGCAAAGATCTTCTGTGCTCATAGTGGGATGTTGTTCTTCAGAACCTGCCATTGAATATATTTTAGTCGTATCGTCAATAGTTCCATCCAGGTCATTTACGCCAAAAGATAAAGTAAGTTGGGCAGTCTGGCGACCAAGCATAGGCCAATAAGCTTTCAGGTTTTTTATATTGTCAATGAAAATACGGGAGATAGCATATAGGCGCAGATCTTCAACAATGGACGATTCAGGAACGTTCGACATATCATTATCCTTATTGCGGAATTTCAGCGGAATGAAACAGTTAAATCCTCCCGTCTTGTCCTGAAGCAGGCGCAGGCGGCTCATGTGATCAATTCTGTGTTCGTAATTTTCAATATGGCCGTAAAGCATTGTTGCATTAGTATGCATTCCTAATCTATGGGCAGTTTCATGAATAAGCAACCATCCATCAGCATCTACTTTATCTGCACATATTTCATTACGCACATCCGGATGAAATATTTCAGCACCACCACCGGGTAGGGACTGTAAACCAGCGTCCTTTAATCTTTGTAAACCTTCTTCTACTGTTAGCTTTGCCTTGCGGAACATATAATCAAGCTCAACGGCAGTAAATCCTTTTATATGCAGATCCGGACGGTGTGCCCTTATTTTTGAAATAACTTCACAAAAGAACTCAAGATTCATTTTAGGATGCACACCACCTACTATATGTACTTCCGTTACTGGTTGGCCATCATATTTACGCACCCTTTCAAGCATTTGTTCTATGCTTAATTCCCAGCCTTCATCACGGTTTTTATATAAGCGCGAATAGGAACAAAAATTGCAGGTAAACACACAAACATTGGTAGGCTCTATATGAAAATTGCGATTAAAGTAAACCTTATTGCCATGCAGTCGTTTGGATATATGATTAGCTAAAGCACCTACAAATCCCAGTTCGCCTTTTTCAAAAAGCAAAACGCCTTCTTCTTCGGACAGGCGCTCCTGGTTTTGTACTTTTTCCGCAATAGAAAGTAAATCTTTACTTAAGTGTGATTGCTGTAAAACTTCTGACAAACTAAATGGAACGATCATTATTGTAGTACTATTTTTCTTGTAACTGTGCCACCAGAGAAATTGCATTGAACAAAATAAATGCCTTTGCTCATTTCAGAGAGGTCGATAGTATATAAGCTTTGTGTTTTATCCTTTGTATCTATTAGACGGACACACTGTCCTAATGTGTTAACAACATTAAGAGATAATAAGTTTTCAGTAGAGGAGTTGAAATAAACATTTAGTCTTCCTGTTGTCGGATTAGGAGATATTGTAAAGTTATTGTTAGGCTGCACTTGTTCCACTGCAAGTATTTCAGGGTGTTGTGTTAATGAATAAGATTCACCCCCTGGCTGAACATTCGATTGCATCACCGCAGCCTGGTCGAGCGTAAATAGATGCATGCAATCATCATCGCTATAATCCATGTAGTTCATGAACATGATGCCATTTCCCGTAGTATCGCAAACATCATATTTTGGAAATGAGGGACAACCATAAGTTTCATTGGCCTGGGGTGGGGTATCAGCTATACCATCATCAGCACCGCCCACGTCCCAAGGACATAGACCGCCGTCATCACCCCATACATGCCATATCTCAAAATAATGACCTAATTCGTGTGTTAGAGTTCTGCCGAGAGTTATGTTTGCAACGTAATATTGCGTTGCAGCGGTTTGTACACCAAAAGCACCATAATTTAGTACCACACCGATTTCGTCATTAGGTATACCATACTCCGGAGCTAATAAATTTGATATTGTCATACCCAATATGGTCGAAGAAGCACCTCCATCAAGTGTATTTATTACCCAGACATTTATATATTTTGTTGGGTCCCACTGATCTACTCCCCCACTTGAAGTATGTTTTACTCCACTAAATGCTTGACCAGAACCTGGATCTCCTGAAAAATTAAAACCACTTGCCGTAGTAGTGATAATCTCATAGCCTGGGCAGCTTTTACCATCAGGTGTCACCTTTGCAAAACCAAAATGAATACCTACGTTAGCATATAATGGTTTAAATCCGCTTGGTATCTTATAGCTGTCGCCGTTTAGTGCATTGTAATCCCTGTTAATAACTACCATTTGGGAATCCAGTCGTTGTTCTATGCCCGGTACGCCGCCCAATTGAGTAATTTGGGATGCATTTAATACAATGTGAAAAATAATTGGTATAGCTGATGCTGTGCTTGTAGTTTTTTCTGCGATGTTTAATTTTTTATAGGCTTCTACCCGCGACATCTGCTGTTGCCGTAATTCTTTTAAGGTTTCCATGAATTCCGGGTTTTTAGCAGTCATTATAGCATTTAGCTTTTCTATACCACATTTTCCCTGAGCCATGGTATTTGCATAGCACACCAGCACACCAAAAACAACCAGTAAAGCCTTCTTCATTAAGTAATGCTATTTATACAAAAGTATAATAAAAAAATCTAACAAAATCAAATGTCTATATTGGCTTTTCCTATTTTGTTTTCCGGCTGTTTATTTCGTCCCGGATATTGATGGCTCTTACATAATCCTCCTGTTCTAACACTTGTTGTAGCAGCTTATTAAGCTCGTCAAGAGTCATATTTTTCAGGTCTTTGTCTATGCTGGCCTTTGTAGATGGTAAAGATGTTGATTTGGCTTCGGCAGGCTCACTTGGGTTATCTGTTTGATCCAGATATAGACCGGCTGTTTCTAATATATTTTCGTAGGTAAATATCCGGCAATTAGCACGTACTGCCAAAGCGAGTGCGTCAGATGTACGGGAGTCAATTTCTATAGTTTCACCATCGTTTTGGCATACTAAACGGGCAAAAAATATACCTTCTTCCAATTTATATATAACAACTTCCTGTAAATCGATGTTGAAAGTCGTCATAAAGTTGGCAAAAAGGTCATGGGTAAGAGGGCGGCTGGGTTGCATACGTTCCAAAGCCACAGCGATAGCCTGGGCTTCGAACCCCCCAATAACGATAGGTAAACGCCTTAAGCCGTTTACCTCGCCGAGTACTACTGCGTATGAATGTGTTTGTGTTATACTATGGGATAGGGCCACTATTTCCAGTTCTATTTTTTTCATTACTTAGTCAATCTTTCTATCAAGTATGATTTGTGAAGGTAATGATTTTTCTAAAAAAACATTATATCAAAACAACGTCGGCGCTTCGTTCTCACTGGCTGTTTCTCCGTCTTCTGAAACCAGGGAGATCTCCTTTAGATCGCTGCCTGCTATGCGGGCACCAATGGTTTTCCAGCCTGTAATATCAATGGTTTCACTAAGTGCAATTTCTTCTTCCACTAATTCGGATTTTTTCTTGCCTGTCTTTAGTAAAACGATAGGTTCTGGTTGAGTAGTCACTAACTCCAAGCGATTTCCTTCACCTTCTTTTATAAATAAATACCTGTTTTTAAGTGTTTGAGATTCTACAATAAATCGCTTTGCGTTATATTGATTTGATTTAGCATCGAAATATATTGCGCTTATAACTTCAGCAGGTTTAAATTTCTCTATTAACACGATATTATCTATATCATACCTGTTACTTAATTCAAAATCAGTCAATTCGTAGGTTCCATCTTTATAAAAGGCAATCACCCGGTCATTCTCTTCAAATCTGCCTAATAAGATCCCATTTCCATCTTTATTTAATCGTCCGACCGTATCATCAAACCATATTTTAGGCGCTGACAAAGTAGAGCGTCCTTTCTCTTTAAATTTTACTCCTTTAACAGGGTACTTTGTCACCTGGTTTCCGCCCGCATTACGGTTTTTTATTTCTAATTCTTCAAAATAAAAGTCAAATGTTTTATTACGTGCCTTACTACCTGGGGAAAGTGTAATGGTTACAACTTCTGCTTCTCCATTAGAGTTAGCACTAAAATATAGCGACTTGCTATTGGGGTTGCCTTTTGTCAGGTCGTACTCTTTGTCTCTTGTGATGCCAGTTACATTAAATCTTTTTGCATAAGCGATACCTGTTTTTCCATCCAGGTATATCATATTATAGGTGGTACGTTCATCATTTTTCTGAAAAACAGCTATATATATGATGTCTTTGCCAACAAATGATTTGTCCGCAACTTTTGTAATTACCATTTTCCCATCCTTGCGAAAAACAATAATATTATCAAGGTCAGAGCAATCAAAAGCAAATTCATCTTTCTTAATACCGGTACCGATAAAACCTTCTTTGTAGTTTACATACAACTTGGTATTAGCTATTGCTGCAGTTATTGCTTGTATAGTTTCAAAAGGACGTATCTCAGTCGCTCGCTCGCGGCCTTTACCATATTTTTTCAATAGTCCTTCGTAATACCTTACAGCGTAGTCAGTAAGATTGGCAATATTATTTTTAGTTTCTGCTATTTCTGCTTCTACACCCTTTATATGCTCATTTGCTTTAAACCCATCGAATTTTGAAATACGCTTGATGCGGATCTCAGTCAGCTTTACAATGTCCTCTTGCTTTATCTCGCGTTTGAACTGCTTTTTATATGGTTTTAATCCTTTGTCTATTGCTGCCAGCACACCTTCCCAGGTAGTCTCTTCTTCAATGTCGCGATAGATGCGTTTCTCAATAAAGATTTTCTCAAGAGATGAATAATGCCAGTCATCTTCCAACTCTCCCAATTTTATCTGTAACTCCTGGAGCAATAGGTTTTTTGTATTTTCAACAGAGTGTCTCAATATAGTGCTGGCCCCAACAAAATGAGGCTTGTCATTAATGATAACACAGGCATTAGGAGAAATAGATATTTCGCAATCTGTAAATGCGTACAGAGCATCTATCGTCTGGTCAGTAGATACGCCCGGTGCCAACTGTATAGATAGCTCAACATTTTTGGCGGTATTATCTGTAACACTCTTTATTTTTATTTTACCATTATCATTCGCTTTTAAAATGCTATCAACAAGTTGAGTAGTAGTAACGCCGTAGGGTACATCTTTAATGATTAAAGTTTTTTTATCTACTTCCTCTATGTGCACACGCACTCTTACTTTTCCGCCCCTGGCTCCATCATTATAATTGCTTGCGTCTACCATACCTCCAGTAGGAAAATCCGGGTATAACTCAAACTTTTTACCTTTCAGATGTTTAATAGAAGCCTCTATTAGCTCGCAAAAATTATGAGGTAATATTTTGGTAGAAAGTCCAACCGCTATGCCATCCGCGCCCTGCGCAAGAAGCAGTGGGAATTTCATAGGCAGTGTCACCGGCTCATTTTTGCGACCATCGTAGCTTAATTGCCAATTTGTAGTTTTGGCATTAAAGGCCACCTCGAGTGCAAATTTTGATAATCGTGCCTCTATATACCTTGCTGCTGCAGCACTGTCACCTGTGCGCACATCTCCCCAGTTACCTTGTGTTTCTATCAATAGGTCTTTTTGTCCTATGCTCACTATTGCATCACTGATAGAAGCATCTCCATGTGGATGGTATTGCATTGTCTGGCCGATCACATTAGCAACCTTGTTAAAGCGGCCATCATCCATTTCCTTCATTGCGTGCAATATGCGCCTTTGCACGGGTTTTAGCCCATCCTCTACTGCCGGTACTGCACGTTCTAATATTACATAGCTGGCATAGTCCAGAAACCAGCTTTGATACATTTCACTAATTAAAACTGAGCTTTGTTCTGAATGGCTGTTCTGTTCTGACATTTGTTCCTCTGTAGTTAATTATCGGGCAAGATATTTAAAGTGGCAACAACTATTAGTGTTTTTTAAGCACATTTTCACATTTAAATTATCTAATGAGCCGCAAATTTATCTCTCTTCTCACAATTTTACCCAATTTAAAATAATGACAGTTGTTTTATTTTTATAATGTTTACCATTACTTTTATAGCAAAATTTTTAATGCATGAAAACTATACTGTATGTAGCGACTGTTGCTACAATATGTCTTACGATCTCAACAACCTTTGCCCAAAAAGTAAGGCTGCGCGATGGCAAGGTTGATGATTTGAAAAATATAACAAAACTGAATGTGAAGTTTGACTACAGTGACATGACTGTAGGCAAAAAATCTGAAAAGGACTATATAGCCGACAAAAAACAGGATTATAACAATAATGAAGCAGGAAAAGGTGATGCATGGGAAAAATCATGGGTGGCAGATAGGGAGGGGCGTTTTGAACCAAGATTTAAAGAGGAATTCGAAAAGCAGTCAGGCATAGACATTGGAGATTATCCTAAAGAAAAATATACACTTGTAGTTAAAACCAAGCATAGCGAACCTGGTTTCAATGTCGGGGTTATGAGGCACAATGCAGAAATAGATTGTGAAGCAATGCTTGTAGAAACAGCCAATCCAAATAATGTAGTAGCAAAACTTGATATTGATAATTGCCCAGGCCGAACTTTTTTTGGCAACGATTTCGATACCGGCGAACGTTTACAGGAGGCCTATGCCGTAGCCGGTAAAGGATTGGGCAAATACATCAAAAATGAGGTAAAATAATGACGATTTATTATTCAGTAGTTGCAGGCAATTCAATCTTTGATGCAAGCCAGCTTTTGTGCATGGGTATGAGCCAGTTCTTCAGCAATTCTTTTTTAGTAGCAATTACGTTATTAAATAATAAGGTGTCTTTATTAATAAAGCCTTTATCTATTGCATATTGTACCTGGTGTAGCGGTAGCATTTGTGCCTTATTATTTACCAGGAAAGTTATCACTAAGCGGTCGAACATATTTACATCATATTGTCTTTCTATGCTCTTTACTATCCGCACTGAACTATCGGTGCTGCAACCACTCACATGCACATCCGTTTCATCAGCAATAATGACGATAAACTGTTTGAACAGCAATTTTGCCCATCCTTTTACCGGCTCACTATGAGCTTCCCATTGTGCATAAAAATGATACAATTGCTCATTTATTTCTTTTTCCTCTTTTTCAATAAAAGGTCGGCTAGCCTGGTATATCCATACACGCGCATTATCTGCAAAGTCCGCAGGTATAATGTTTATCAGTTCTTCTTGCATTTGCATGCTGCAAAGTTACGTTAGAATTTATTGGTAAAAACTATATCTGGATCATTATTAGGATTGTATATGGTCAACCATTCTTTTAGCTTCTTGCCCATTATTTCATAATGTCGGGTTGCAGGCATCAGGCTAAAGCCCGAAGTGGTGAAATGACTGTTTATTAAAATCTGTTTATCATCAGCAATAAATATCATTACCTCTCTTATATCTTTACGGTTATTCATGCTTTTGCTCACTATCTGAAATACATCAGGTGCATTCGGATGGCGATATATGATCAGGTTCTGTATCTCAAGGAACTTTTCAATGATTTGCTGATTTTCATAAGAAAAGAAAGGTGTAGGAATATTAATGAACTTTAATGTTTTAGGATAACGGAAAAGTGAAACTATAGTAGGAATGTATAGAATGGTGAGAAAATAAGTGAAGTACAGATTTTTATGTGTGGTAGCTGGTACAATTACGTTAAGCCATAGTATAAGAGCAACAAGGAAAACAGCAGGTATAAGTTTCAGTACCAGAATTGTTCTTGTCCTTTTATTAAGAGGATAGCGCTTATGCTTTTTTATATAAGCCAGATCCTCTATTAATTTTTTATTCCACTGTGGTCCTTCTGAATACGGGGGTAATGATTTCATAGGGATGACTATATCTTAAGCCAATGATTGCGCCACAAGTTCAGCAATATCCAGCACCTTTACCTCATCTTCTTTTTCCTTGTTCTTTACGCCATCACTGAGCATTGTCATACAGAAAGGGCAGTTGGATGCAATGATATTAGCACCGGTTTCAATAGCTTCAGCAGCTCGCTCAAAGTTTATCCTGGTAGTACCCGCTTCCTCCTCCTTGAACATTTGCGCACCACCTGCACCGCAACACAAACCATTGCTACGGCAGCGTTTCATTTCTATAAGCTCAGCATCCAATGCCTGCAACACTTCTCTCGGAGCATCATATATTTTATTACCTCTGCCTAAATAACAACTATCATGATAAGTGATTTTCTTGCCTTTAAAGCTGCCACCTTCTTTCATCTTCACACGTCCCTCATTTATCAGTTGCTGCAGGAAGGTAGTATGGTGCATTACCTCGTAATTGCCACCCAAAGCAGGATACTCATTTTTGAAAATATTAAAACAATGAGGACAAATAGTAACTACTTTTTTAATGCCATAATTATTCAGCGTATGGATATTATTATAGGCCATCATCTGGAAAAGGAATTCATTGCCTGCTCTTCTTGCCGGGTCGCCGGTACACATTTCTTCCTTGCCGAGAATGGCAAATTTTATCCCAACCTTATCCAGTATTTGTGCGAAAGCCTTAGTAATTTTTTGTGCCCTTTGGTCGAAGCTGCCGGAGCATCCTACCCAGAAAAGTACCTCAGGTGTCTCGCCACTGGCTGCATATTCAGCCATACTTTTTATCGTCATCGTAATATTTTTTATTTAAGGGCTTATGAATTAAGTTCTTCAGCCCATTTATCACGCTCATCCGGACTAAATTTCCAGGGAGCCATATTGTTTTCTATATTTCCAAACATCAGGTTCCATTCCTGTGGTGCATTGCTTTCTTCCATAACCAATGAACGGCGCAACTGCAGAATAATAGAAAGCGGATTGATAGAAACCGGGCAAGCTTCCACACATGCCTGGCAAGTGGTGCAGGCTCTTAGTTCTTCAACAGTTATATAATCATTCACAAGAGTTTTCCCATCGTCCTGGAAAGTTTTATTTGCATCTATATTTCTGCCTATTTCCTCCATTCTGTCACGTGTATCCATCATTATTTTACGTGGAGAAAGTTTTTTTCCTGTAAGGTTTGCAGGACAAACCGCCGTGCATCTGCCGCACTCCGTACATGAGTAAGCATCCATCAGGTTTTTCCAGCTTAGGTCAGGTACATCCTTAGCACCGAATCGCTGATGTGTTTGTTCGCCGCCTGCCGCAGGCGCTTTATCGGGTTCCATCATATACAGCACTTCATTCTGTATCTCCGGCATGTTTTTCATTTCGCTTGGAGGAAGTAATGGACCATAATAAGCATTCGGGAATGCCAGTATAATATGAAAATGCTTAGAGTAGGGGAGATAGTTAAGAAAAAGGAATACTCCCAAAATATGCAGCCACCAGCACGTACGCTCCAATCCAATCAGTGAACCATCCGATAAGCCAGCGTACATAAACGTAAAATGATTGCTTATCCAGAATGGAGCAGTAGTAGTATAATGTTCTATATGCCGGCTTTGTAATATCAGATCCGTGGTATTCATGGTAAGGAACAGGCCCATCAATATTATTTCAGTAATAAGGATCACATTGGCATCTTCACGTGGCCAGCCATTCAATTCCTTCATGTTTAATCTTCGTACTCTTAATATATTCCTGCGAATAAGGAATATGGCACAGCCTACTAATACCAGTATGGCCAATATCTCAAAACATCCAATTAATACCGCATACAGACCACCCAACATTGGAGCAAAAAGCCTGTGATTTCCGGAAATGCCATCGAGGAATATTTCAAATATCTCGATGTTTATTATGATAAAGCCTGCGTAAACGGCAAGGTGTAATAAAGCGGGTATTGGTTTTTTAAACATCTTTTTTTGCCCTAATGCGAGCAAAAACATATTTTTCCAACGTTGGGGCTTATCGTCGCTTATATCTTCATCTCTTCCTAAATTAATATTTCTTCGTATTTGACGAACTTTCCTGGTGAAAAAATAGATGGCAGCAGCAGCGCAAATAATAAAAAGTATCTGTTGGATAAGATGCATGAAGCAACTGATTTGAAGCCCGAAAATAGTTGGTTTTATGCTAAAAACATAGTTTGCAAACTTATTGTGTCTTTAACAAAAAATTGTTTAGGTTTGATGGAAAGGAAATAGTGCAATGTTGAAGTTTAAATATGTATTAATTTTTAGTTTTATAATAGTATTTGCAACAGGAAGAATATTTGCTCAAAACAGTATTGCCCCCGAGAATCTGGAAGCATTTCACTCCATGGAAGATTCTCTGCTTATCACGGCCGATTCCATGTACCATGCTTTCATTCCCGACGACCGCGAGATATATTGCCAGCGGTTCGTAAGACAGCTCGTTAAAACACTTAAAATTCCAAATTCCTTCGATTATTCTTTTGATAAGTTAAAAGATGTGGTCAATATTATCTATCCGGAAGATAGAAGCTTTCGGATATTCAATTGGGACATCGCCCCGACTATGGTGACAAGGCGTTATTACGGCGCAGTTCAATCCCCTGGGGAACAATTAAAATTATATCCGCTCATAGACTATACTGAAGAGCTTGGCAAGAAGGCCGAAGATAGTGTGCTCACCAATAGTAAATGGTATGGTGCATTATATTATCGTATTATAGAACATGAAGCAAATGGTGAGAAACTATATACTCTTTTTGGATTAAACGCGGCAAACCCTATCAGTAATAAAAAGGTTCTCGACGTATTGTCGTTCACTTCTAATGGGGTAGAGTTTGGTGCTCCCATTTTTAATGTGGGTTCCGAAACCCAACCGGGACAGCGCATTGATCGTTTTATTATGGAGTACAAGAAGGAAGTGGAAGCTTCTCTCAATTTCGATAGTAGCCTCGGTGTTATATTCTTCGACAAGCTGGTATCGCAGGTCAACGACCCCAATCGTAAATATACTTATGTACCAAGTGGCGAGTATGATGGGTTTAAGTGGCATGACGACCAATGGAATTATGTACAGGACCTGATACCCGTACAAAACCTGAAAGATGGTGAAGCGCCCCAAGGCGACAAACCTGTCGACAAATAATACTCTTTATTTTAGCACATTTTTTTTAGCTTTGCACCGCTTTAGAATCTAAACAAAGCTCCACTGAAGGTCCGGTAGCTCAGTTGGATAGAGCATCAGCCTTCTAAGCTGAGGGTCATTGGTTCGAATCCAATCCGGATCACATAATATAAAAGCTACTGAAACTCAGTAGCTTTTGTTCTTTAATATTATCACACCTATTTGGAACTTGTTCATTTTCAATAATAATTCATTCGAGTTCCATAAGGTGTTTCTTAGTAGATATTTAGTAGGAAATAGTTATCAACAATTAATAACCTCAAAACTAGTATTAACGGTAATCCTCATCTTGGATTGAACTTACAGCGATTCGGATACTTTTCCTTTAGCCCTCATTTAGACCTTTGTGATGTAAATAATAAAATATTTATATCGCTCAAAATGGATAAAATCGAAAACCGACAAGAACAATTCACAAGGACTAATTTGCCTGTCTCTTTTTCATTTGACCCCGAAATAGCAATGGTGATAAATGAGCTTGCAAAGTTGGGTCCTGCACCCGTTTTTGAGCGGGGTGATTGGAAATCTGTTCGGGATAGTGGCAATGCCGGCTGGAAAAAATGGGCAGATGCTGCGCCCGATTATAATGACGTCAAAAAACATACATTTTTTACCAAAACACAAGATGGTGCATTGATAGAACTACGATGGTACACAAAGGAGGGATCAAAACCAGGTTCTGCTGTTGTATATGCACATGGCGGCGGCATGATCCTGGCGAGTCTGGATCTTTATGATTTTGTTATTTCCGAATATGTTTCAAAAACCGGCGTGCCATTCCTTGCCGTAGATTACAGACTCGCGCCGGAGTCAAAAGGAACTATGCTTGCAGAAGATGTATACTCTGGTATTTGCTGGCTTATTGCCTGCGGATCAGAACTTGAAGTAGATATCAACCGAATAGCTGTTATGGGTGATAGTGGTGGTGCTCCTACCGCCGGCGCTGCCATCCTCGCCCGGGATCGAAAAGTTACCATCGCCCATCAGCTACTTATCTATCCAATGCTTGACGACAGGAACTTGCAACCAGACCCGTTTATCAAACCGTTTGCTACCTGGTCTTATGATCACAACTATACTGGATGGAATGCTGTTCTGGGCGGTGAAATAGGATCTGAAACGATATCGCCAATTATTGCCCCGGCACGTTTAAAAGATTTTGCTGGACTTCCACCTACTTATATTGAAACTGGAGAACTTGATATTTTTCGTGATGAAGATATTGCATATGCCACGGGTCTGCTAAAAGCCGGTGTTCCGGTTGAACTGCATGTGCATACCGGTGCTCCTCATGGATATGACCGTATTGCTCCAAAGTCAAAACTAACTCAACGAGCTATGAATGACAGACTACGTATTATACGATCTATATAGAACGCAATCTATCAGGGGTTTATTTATCACTTAATCTAAAAAAAGGAAAAATGAAAAACGTATCAGAAGAAAACGTAGAAAAGGATAAGAAAATTCTTTTCTCGATCGTTGAGGAAATGGCAGATTCAATGACCGGTGCACAAAGCACAAAACATTGGGCCAATGACGCTCTTTGGTTTGACATCCCTGCATTTGCTTCAAAAGGTGTAAAACCCGCAAAGGCAATGTTTGACAAAGTATTCGGTAATTTCAAGTGGTGCAAAGTTGGCATTCTCGAAAAGGAAATTACGGTGAACGGCAATATGGGTATTGTTTGCACTATCCAACAAGTAAATATCGAGCTCAAAAATGGCGACACAAAACATTCACTGGTGCGCCAGACTGATTGTTTTGAAAAACGTGACAATGAATGGCAATTAATTCACGAACATGCATCATTCCCTGCGGGTGGCGAATGGGATGGTAAAATTGTAACAGCTTAATCAAACAGCCAGACCCACAACGAAATTCTAATTTTTATGAGCATAGAGCTACAATGTGTAGCTTTATGCTCATTTAGAAATTCGCAAACCTGATGGGGAAACCGGCATATCAGCCTTATATGGTTAATTCAGTTTCACAATTGCATCAATTGTTGTCGTTGCCCAAACCAATGCATCCGCTTATCAGTGTGATAGACTTAAAAGATATCAAACCTTCTGGCAAGGAAAGTATCATTTTCAATTTCTATTCGATCTGGCTTGAAAAGAACGTTGAAAGTAAATTAAGATACGGGCAGAATTATTTTGACTTTGATGAAGGGTCTATGATTTTCCTATCACCTGGCCAGGTAGTTTCCTCTGGCAACCATAAGCAAACAGAATATGGCTGGGGACTAGTTTTTCACCCTGATTTTATCCGGACTTATCAATTGGCGAAAACGATTAAAACATATGGATTTTTCTCCTATGCAATTAACGAAGCACTGCACGTTTCAGAGAGCGAAGAAAAGGTTTTAAACGCCATCCTGGATAATATTGCAAACGAATACCGGGCAAGAATCGATGATTTTAGTCAGGATGTCATTATCGCCGAAATTGAATTGATGCTTCATTATTGCGACCGGTTTTACCATCGGCAGTTCCTTACGCGTAAGAGCATCAATCATGACCTGTTAACACAGGTTGAGGATCTTCTCACAGATTATTTCAACGATAATACGGCAATGGAATTGGGATTGCCGACGGTACAATATTTAGGAAAAAAACTCAATGTTTCTCCTGGATATTTAAGCGATATGCTGCGGACGCTTACTGGCCAAAGTGCCCAACAGCATATACACAATAAGATAATTGAGAAGGCAAAAGAGTTAATTAGTGCTACCTCTTTAAGTGTCAACGAAATAGCATTTCAGCTTGGGTTTGAGTATGCACAGTCCTTTAATAAGTTTTTCAAGAATAAAACTGATATCTCTCCGTTGCAATACAGGAAGGGTTTTAATTAATACTGTTGAGTAAAGAAGGTCATGCAGCTAATAGCTTCAAATTCTCCAATATTCGGTTTAGGATTTGTGGTTAGCAATGGTTCTTATTGTCAACTTTTGTAATTTTATTTAGTGTTAGTCAAAGGCCTATGATTCTGGTTCCGTCATTACTGCCAGCCCGCGAAACATTAGTTGAGCTAAGTGAAAAACAAACAGCCATGAAATATAAAGGAATAACTTATGACGTCGGTACGGAATATACACCCAATGTTTTAACCAGAAGCGTCTTAAACTTAGATATAGTTAAATCTGACATGGAAGCAATTAAAAATAAACTTAATTGCAATTCTATCAGAATTTATGGTAAAGAGCCTCAAAGACTGTTAGATGTTTCAGAGTTGGCTCTTCAATGTGGCCTGAATGTTTGGCTTTCTCCAAGACTAATTAACGAGAACATTGATAGTACATTAGCTTACTTAAAAAGTATTGCGACAGAATTTGAAAAATTAAAGACAAGATATCAAGCTCAGGAATTAGTTTTTATTATTGGCGGTGAATTAACTATCGACATGAATAGTTTTGTTCAGGGGAATACAATTTATGCCAGGATAAAAAATCTTACTACACCTCTTTTCTTTATTAAAAGTGCTTTAGGGATTAAGCCCGGATATCAAAAGTTATTTGACCGGTTTTTGAAAGATGCAGTTTCTTTAGTGAAAAAAGAATTTTCCGGTAAGGTAACTTATGCCAGTGCGATGTGGGAAAAAGTGGACTGGCGTGATTTCGATTTTGTCTCAATGAATTTATATAAAGCATCATTCAACAAATCTTTTTATAATCAAAAATTAAGAAAATTAGTAGCGATCGGAAAGCCTGTCGCAATAACTGAATTTGGCTGTTGTTCATATGAAGGAGCTGACAAAAAAGGACCAATTGGATATGCGGTTCTTGATTCATCAAAAAACCCTCCTGAGTTTAGAGAAAAATGTGTCCGCAATGAAAAAGTGCAGGCAGATTACATAATAGACCTGCTTCAAACTTATGATAAGGAAAAGATTGCCGGAGCTTTTATTTTTGATTTTTATGCGCAAAAATTTACCTACAGCTATATTCCAGAAAATGATTACGACATGGCAAGCTTTGGTATAACGAAATCACTCGGCAATAATACATGGGAGCCCAAAGAAGCTTTTTATAAAATAGGAGCGTATTATAAAGAACAATAAAAATCAATCGCTTACATCACCTGGCAATATGATGGAGCGTTCAAGCTGAGGGTCATTGGTTCTAATTCAATCCGGATCACATAATATAGTAAAAGCCGCTTTTTTTTATTTTTTCTAATTAGTTGATTTTAATAGCAATTGATTCTTCTATAGGATTTTTAATTGGTTTGTTGTGATTTCCTTTCAAATTTTCGGTAACTTAAGCTCAAACAACTAATCGACACCAGGCATGAAAACGAAAGAACCAGGATCAGTAGATGAACACAATTTATCGGAATTGGGTTCATCAATGAACACTGTACAAGTCGAACAAAAAAGCTATGAGATGCCACCCCGGGACGGGTTTACCATCACACACTTCCTTACTGTTGCTGACATCGACCGATCGGCTCGCTTCTACGAAACGGTTTTCGGTGGTCGCATTCTGAGCACTGGCGATAGCAAAGGCGCGCCCGCGTACATTCAGATCGCGAATACATGGCTGCTTGTCAACGTCGGAGGCGGACCCGACTCCCGACAAACCCACGGTAACGCTCAGCACTCCTAATCCTGACAAGATCAACAGCTTTATGAATATCCGTGTTGCGGATATTAAAGCATGTTACGAATTATGGAAAAGCAGGGGAGCCGAGTTCATCACGGAGCCGATCCCTAAGTATGGCGAGATCCGTTGCTACATCCGTGATCCGGACGGTTATATTATCGAGGTCGGACAGAGCACCGAACTTACTTACGGTTAATACTCGCCGTGGGATAAAGGAATGAGTATATTCGTTACTATGAAAAACATCATGGTCTTGGATTCAGCCTGTTCGAAAACTGCATCGCAGATATAAAGGAATATTGATAGCTCCGATTGGTAATATATCCAAGCATGGCAGCGGTGTACAGATAGGGCTTGTTAATTCATGGGCTAATTGTTCAGGGTTACAGATAGGCCTGCTTAACCAAAATGGCAAAAAGGTTACACCCATTTTTAGCTATCGGAGTCGTAAACACGCACTGAAGATGAATGAAAACGCGTTTGCAGTAGAATAATTACTGCAAAACTATTTTCCTCACCATACGCATATTATCAGAGCTTACTTCAATAAAATAAATGCCACGCGCATAGTGTGATACATCAATCTGCTCTTTGATATAGCCTGCGGGCAT